>Ga0187814_10000510_pt1 | contig 13131 bp, 11 predicted proteins | sample NC_S_4_FD_132450 | JGI IMG/M metagenome (GOLD analysis project Ga0187814, IMG submission 132450) | Wetland sediment microbial communities from Neuse River Estuary, North Carolina, USA - ASW-S_4 | ecosystem: Environmental > Aquatic > Freshwater > Wetlands > Sediment | place: USA: North Carolina... | reverse complement strand
CCGATGAGATCCGCCCGATATCGATCGAGGTCGGCGTGCTGCCCAGTGCCCACGGCTCGGCCCTGTTCACCCGCGGCCAGACCCAGGCGCTGAGCGTGGTGGCGCTGGGCACGACGCGGGAGGAGATGCGGCTCGACACGCTCGGCCTGGAGACGGCCAAGCGCTACTTCCACCACTACAACTTCCCGCCGTTCTCGGTCGGAGAGGCCGGGTTCATGCGCGGCCCCAAGCGCCGCGACATCGGTCACGGCGCCCTGGCCGAGCGCGCGCTCGTGCCGATGATCCCCAGCCAGGAGGAGTTCCCGTACACGATCCGGGTCGTCTCCGACATCCTCGAGTCCAACGGCTCCTCGTCGATGGCCTCGGTGTGCGGCTCCTCGCTGTCGCTGATGGACGCCGGCGTACCGATCAAGCGCGCCGTGGCCGGGATCGCCATGGGCCTGATCAAGGAGGGCGAGGACTACATCATCCTCACCGACATCGCAGGCGTGGAGGACCACCTGGGCGACATGGACTTCAAGGTCGCCGGGACGGAGACCGGCATCACCGCCCTGCAGATGGACATCAAGATCACCGGCGTCACGTTCGAGATCATGCGCGACGCGCTGTCGCAGGCCAAGGTGGCCCGCCAGTTCATCCTGGACCAGATGGCGAGCGTGATCGACGCGCCGCGCGCTGAGTTGTCAAAGCACGCACCTCGGATCTCCACGATCCAGATCGATCCGGAGAAGATCGGTCTGCTGATCGGCAAGGGCGGCGAGACCATTCGCGGCCTCCAGGAGGAGTTCGAGGCCCAGATCGACGTAGCCGAGGACGGCCAGGTGCTCGTGTACGCGGCCGACGGCGAGCGCGGCGACGCGCTGGTCGATCGGATCCGCGCGATGACCAAGGACGTCGAGGTCGGGGACGAGTTCACCGGCAAGGTGGTCAAGACCACACAGTTCGGCGCGTTCGTCGAGCTGTCGAAGGGCACCGACGGACTGCTCCACATCTCGAACATCGCGCCCGGGCGCCGGATCGCCACTGTCGAGGAGGTGCTCAGCAAGGGCGACGAGCTCGAGGTCCGCGTGGTGGAGGTCGATCGCGAGCGCGGGCGGATCGGGCTGCGGCTGGCAAGCGACCCCGAGGTCGCGGGCAAGACCGCCGAGGAGCTCGCCGCCGTCGGCACGGGCGATCCCGGGCCCTCCTCGAGGGGACGTGACCGGGGCGGACGTGACGGACGCGGCCCTCGCGGCCACCGCGACCGCGACCGCGGGCGCGACACGGACCGCGAGCAACGGGTGCGCGATCGCGACCCGGAGCGTCCCCGCTCGTAGCGGCGACGTGATCCAGGAACACCGGCTGACGACGCTCGAATCGGGCGTCCGGATCGTGACGGAGGCGATGCCCTCCGTCCGGTCCGTATCGCTGGGGTTCTGGATCGGCACCGGCTCACGCAGCGAGTCCGACGACCAGGCGGGCCTGTCCCATCTGCTCGAGCACCTGCTGTTCAAGGGCACCCCCAAGTACAGCTCGCTGGAGATCGACCAGATCTTCGACGGCATGGGCGGCGAGCTCAACGCCGGCACGGGCAAGGAGACGACCTCGGTGTATGCGCGCGTGATCGACCAGCACCTGCCCGAGGCCTTCGACGTGATGGCCGACATGGTCTTCCGGCCGTCGCTGGTGGAGATTGACTCGGAGCGCGCCGTGATCCTGGAGGAGATCGCGATGTACGAGGACGACCCCCAGGAGAAGGTCTTCGACGTGTTCGGCGAGGCGGTGTTTGGAGACGATCCCCTAGGCCGGGCGATCATCGGCCGCGCCCAGGTGATCGCCGAGACCCCGGCGGATGCAATCGCCCGCTTCCACGGATCACGCTACGTGCCGCGCAACGTGGTGATCGCCGCCGCCGGTGCAGTCGACCACGAGGGGCTGGCGAAGCTGGCGTCCGAGCTGACCGGCGACCTCGACTCCTCCGCTCGTGCTCCGGCGCCGCCGTCCGTGCCCGGCGCCACCTCCTGCCGGCTGCGGTTCGAGCGAAAGGACACCGAGCAGTACCACGTGTGCCTCGGCGGGCCCGGGATCTCCCGCCACGACGACAGGCGCTTCGCCCTGCGGGTGCTGGACACGATCTTCGGGGGAACCTCGTCGTCGCGGCTGTTCCAGGAGATACGGGAGCGGCGCGGGCTGGCCTACGCGGTGTACTCGTTCACCAGCGCCTACCAGGACATCGGGCAGGTCGGAATCTACGTGGGGACCCGGCCCGACAATCTCGTGGAGGCGGTCTCAGTCATCGGTTCGGAGCTGGCCCGTCTGCGGGAAGCCCCGGTGACCGAGGATGAGCTCGATCGCGCCAAGGAAAACCTCAAGGGCAGGGTCGTGCTCTCGCTCGAGTCGACCGGAGCGCGCATGAACAGGCTGGGGTCCGAGGTGCTCGCGGCAGCGCCGCTGCTGTCGCTGGACGAGGTGGTCGCGCGGATCGATGCAGTCACCCGCGAGGACCTGGTTGCGCTCGTGGAGGAGCTGTGGGCTCCGGAGCGGCTCTCGGCGGCGGGCATAGGGCCAGATGAGTCGCGGTTCGAGGAGGCCCTCTCGGGGGTCGAGCTGTCGGTCGCGGAGGCGACGCGTTGATCAAGGTTGCGGTCGCCGGGGCTGCCGGAAGGATGGGGCAGACGGTTTGTGCCGCGGTGGCGGACGCGGCCGACATGCAGCTCACGGGGCGGGCGGATCCGCAGCTCGGCAGCTCACTCGCCGACGTCCTCCCGGACGCGGAGGTGTTGGTCGACTTCACCCGTCCCGACACCGCCGTGCAGAACGCGAGGGAGGCGGTCGCGGCCGGTGTCCACGTCGTGATCGGGACGACTGGGTTCGACCTTGCCGAGCTGGACGGGCTGCACGGCGCGAACGTTTTCGTCGCGCCCAACTTCGCGATCGGGGCGGTGCTGATGATGCAGCTCTCCGCTCAGGCTGCCAGGCACATGGCGAAGGCGGAGATCATCGAGCTCCACCACGACCGCAAGCTCGACAAGCCCAGCGGCACCGCGGCGCGTACCGCGGCGCTGATGGCGCAGGCGGCGCCCTCCATGCGCGAGATTCCGATCCACTCGGTCAGGCTGCCAGGCCTCGTCGCCCACCAGGAGGTCATCCTCGGGGACGTGGGGCAGACGCTCACGATCCGTCACGACTCCACCGACCGCGAGTCGTTCATGCCCGGCGTGCTGCTCGCCATACGCCGCGTCTCGGCCCTGACGCAGTCGCCGGTCGTCGGGCTCGAGAACCTCCTCTAGCGCGGGTGGCGTAGAACCCTGGCCGTGACGAGGAGCGCCTCGTAAGGCATCTCGAATGAACCACCCACCGAATCGATCGCGCCTCCGATCGCTTCGAGCAGCTCCTTCAGACGCGCCGGAGGTAGGGCGCAATGGTCGCTGTGCGTCCTGAGGTGATCAAGCCACTCGGCGGTCGCGTATGCCTGAGTCCAGGGAAATCGCCGAATCTCGACCTCTCCGAACGCCCCGGAGCCGCCCAGGTACCGTGTGGTCTCAGCGGTCCTCTCGTCGCCCTGGCCGAGCAGTATCGAATAGTTCTCGATGTCCGGCGCGAGCCGGTGATAGATGGGTGCGAGCAGGTCGCGTACATGTGCGGGAGGATCACCGTGGTTCCAGAACAGCCCGATGCGACCTCCGTCGCAAAGCGCACATGCTGCGCGGATCGCGCCAGACCGCGGCTCGACCCAGTGCCAGGCCTGGGCGGAGATCACCAGGTCGAAGCGACGCCCCCGGTGATCCCATTCCTCGAACGCCGTGACCTCCACCTCCAGCCCCTTGGTCCGGGCGAGCGCTGCCATCCGCGGATCGACTTCCACCCCAAGGACCTTGCAGCCACGGGCGGCGAACAGTGCGCCGGCGATGCCCGTCCCGCAACCCACATCCAGGACGCTGCGCGCGCCGTCGGCAACCAGCGAGTCCACGAGCGGCGCCGGGTACGTCGGCCGTGCGCGATCGTAGAGCGGCGCGATTGCTCCGAACGACTCCGCCCGTGCGCGGTCCTCGTGCAGCATCGCGGCCGATGATCGCAGCAGATCATGTGTCCAGTTCTCGGTGCGTCGGCTGGCCCGCCGTCGGGTATGTCCGTTAAGCTGCGAGTGCGCTCGGCGCTCGCGCGGACCTACGGCTTTGGGTGCGGTAGGACCTCCGGGGCAGCAGTGCTCTGGTCACCCGGCCGGTGTGACTCGCGCCGCGACATGCGTGTTGTGAGGCGACAGCAAGGGAAGCACGACGTTTCATGCGAGCGACCATTCGACGAGTGCTGATTGCCGGGGCGGTTTGCCTCGGGTTCGTATACGTGCTCGCCGGCGGCTCGCAAGCGTCGCGGACGGGAGCCGCCCCGAAAAGCCACCCCTCGCTTGCGGGCGCCGACCCGGTGCCCCCTGCGGCCCTCGCCGCGCGTCTGGGGATCGCGGAACTGACTGGCAGCGGCGGGCACAGCATCGTGAGCTGGAACAGCAGGACCGGGCTGTGGGGGGGCCACATCAAGGCGAACTGGTGGCAGTCGGCTCTGGCGATCCTCACGATCGTGCGCTATGCCGAGCGCACCGACAGCCGCGACCCCGTCTATCAGCACATCCTGTTGCGCACCTACCGGCGCAACCTGTTCAAGCCGCACTCGACCGCCAGGCGCGATTTCGCCAACGAGTTCATGGACGACACGGGTTGGTGGGGCCTCGCCTGGCTGGAGGCCTCCCGGTACGAGCGCTACGTCCGCCACGACGGGGCCGACGCGGCCAGGTTCCTGGCCGTGGCCGAGTGGGACGCTCGGTACATCGCCTCGCAGCACAGACCGTGCGGCGGCATCGTATGGGCCTTGAGGCGTCCTCCCGACACGATCACGAGCGCGGAGTTCATCGCGCTCACCGCAGAGCTGAGCATCTACCGAGACCGGCCGGGTGCCTTCCATGATCCGCGCCTGGCCGCAGTGTGGCGTGCAGACGCGCTCGGCGCTCTCGGGTGGCTTGAGCGCACCGGACTCATAAACCTCAGGACCGGGTCGGTTCTCAACGGCGTGAACGGCGCGTGCAGGCGCATCGGAGGGTCGATGAGCTACACCGAGGGAGAGGTCGCGGAAGCCCTGGTGGCGCTCGGAACGGCGTTCCATGAGCCCTCCTACTACCGTGAGGCCGCCGCCTTCCTGCGGTATGCGATCAGCCCGGCGAGCGGTCTGATCGCCCACGGCGTCCTCCAGGAGCGCTGCGAGGCCCAGCACGGCGGATGCGCCCGGCTGCACTATCGGCTTGACATCCCCGCCTACAAGGGGCTGTTCGTGGACGCGGTCTCCGACTGGTCAAAGGCGACGGGAAGCGACGAGTTCAGGCGCTTCCTGCGCGCTCAGGCAACGGCTGTTCTGAACGACGCCATCCAGCCCTCGCCCATCGGAGCCCCGGCGTGCAGCACGCCCCAGAGCTGCCAGTTCCGTTTGGCGTGGATGCCGCATCCGGGCACGCCCTCGGTCGGAGTGACCGTGGGTGGCCAGGAGAGCGCCCTCGACGCGCTCACGGCAGTCCTGCCGCGACGAAGCTAGCGCTGGTAGCGTGCCGATATGTCCGCCGGTTGGCCGCCGGTCTCCTACGAGCAGTGGAGCGCCACGTGCGACACGCTGCACGCGCACACCCAAGTGCTCGGCAAGCTGGCCGTCGCGCTGGCGCCACCCGAGTCCGAGCTCCAGCACGCCGCCCTGCGCCTGACCGCGCGAGGTTGGGAGACCGCCCCCCTCCCGGCGCCCAACGGGTCCGGCGCATTTGCGGCGGTGCTCGATCTGAGGACGCACGACGCGCTTGTCGAGCACTCTGGCGGTGAGGTGCGGCGCGTCCCGCTGGCGCCCGATCGGCCGGTGGGCGAGGTGACCCGCGCCGTGCTCCAGGCGGTCAGCGCAGTGGCAGGCCCGGTGCGGATCGATCCAACGCCACAGGAGGTCCCCTGGAGCGTCCCGCTCGACGAGGACGACGAACACGCGGACTACCATCCTGGCGCGGTCGCCTAGTATTTCGTCGCGGCTACTCAGGCGGCGCTCGTGCTTGCCGCGTTCCGCGCTCCCTACCGAGGCCGCAGCACGCCCGTCAACGCGTGGTGGGGCTCGTTCGACCTGGCGGTCAGCCTGTTCTCCGGCCAGCCCGCCGATCCGCCTGCGAATGACTTCATCACGCGAAACGCGATGGACGCCCAGGAGATCGCGGTGGGCTGGTGGCCCGGTGACGGACGCTTCGGGAGAGCGGCGTTCTACGCCTATGCTCACCCCGCGCCGGAGAGCTTCGCGAGCGGGACGCTCTCACCGCCGGACGCGCGCTGGGACACCGAGCTGGGGGAGTACCTGCTCGAGTGGGACGCGGTCCGCTCGAGCCCCGACCCGCACGCCGCAGCGCTCGAGTTTGCGCGCTCCGCCTTCAGTCATGCGTGCACGGTGTGCGAATGGGACCCGGCCCTGGCCGCCTCCGCCGCCGGGCAGCCCCCGCCGGTGAGGTGAAGGGTGCCCTACCCCGCCACCGCGGGTAGCCCGATCCCGATCACCTTCAGCCGCCGCGACAGGGCCGTGAACGCGAACTCGTTCATCTCCTGGCTCGTGAATCCCAGGTACTCGTACTCGTCGCCGAGGCTGTAGCCCGGCGGGACCAGGACCCCCGCGGCGGCGGGCAGCGTCTCCGAGAGCTTGTCCTGCATCCGCCTGGCCAGCTCCGGGTCGCGCGCCTGGCGCTGCAGAAACCACGTCCCGTACGCAACGTGGCGGTGCTCGTCCTGGGCGATCCGCTTGAACGCCTCGAGGTGCCCGGGGAGGATCCCGCGCCGCTCCAGGCGCTCGGTCTGGAAGCGCTGCCCGGTCAGGGCCAGGGTCCCCTCGATCACCATGTGGTAGACCGTGATGAAGTCGACCTTGGCCTCGACGCTCTCCGGATCGGCGAGGAGCGCGCGGTGGGCATCGACGAGGTGGCCGTCGAACAGCCTGACGTAGTCGTCGTTCAGATCCTCACGGGCGCGCTCGAGACGATCCTCGAACTCGCCGTCGTACCCGAACACCTCCTCGTAGAGGCGGTTGAAGTGCTGGGCGTGGCGTGCCTCGTCGACCTGCTGGGTGAGCAGGAAGGCCTCCTCGTTCTTGTCCTCCGCGGCCATGACCAATCCGGAGAACTGGTTGGTGACCCGCTCCTCCCCGACGAAGAACGCCGACAGGCCCCAAAGCATCGAGTCGCGTTCGTCCGCTTCGAGCCCGGCCCAGTCGCGCCGGTCCTGGGCCAGATCGATCTGATGCGAGGCCCAGCTCTGGCGCTCCCACAGCCGGTAGAGCTCGAGCGGACCCATCAGCTTGATCTGCGGAAGCTGCGACTCGTCGGTGATCGTCGCCACGTCACCCTGTACGGTCAGGTCAAGCAGGCTCGCCATCGTCCTCTCCTCGTTCGCCAACGGCCGCCACTTCGCGCAGTGGCGCCGCCGAGTCTAGTGTGCCCTCGGCCATCAGCCGCTCGCGGAGCCCCTCCGCTCGTCCCGCGGCGGCAGCCCGGGCCGCGCGCTCGTCGGTGAGGGCGATCCCTCGCTGGGCGGCCAGGTCCATCAGCGCCTGGCGCTGCTCGTCCTGGACCGCGAAGCGATAGAACAACCACCCCAGCAAGAGGATGGTCAGGATCATCTGCTCGACCATCATCACCGCGCCCGCGAGATTCTGATCCGACAGCGGGTTCAAGCCCCGGGCCCCGTCGCTCGCCTTGTACACGGGATAGAACACCGTCTGGGCCCAGATGAAGACATTGCCCAGCACGCCCCCGATCAGCCGGACTCCGACCACGTACACGAGCTTTCCCCAGCTAGTGAACCACGCGGGCTTGGGCAGCGGTCCGATCAGGGCGAGCCACAACAGCGTTCCGAACCACAGGAAGCACGCGTGCTCGGCCGCGTGGACGAGGTCGTGGCGGATCGCGAGCTGGTACAGGAGCGGCAGATGCCACACGTACAGGTCGACGGTCCACAGCGCCAGCGCTACGACCGGATGCGCGAGCTTGCGCAACGGCCTGGTAGCGCGGATGTGCAGCAGCGGCTGGATCACCGGCCCCGTGAGACCGAAGACGATCAGCAGCGACGCGATGTCGCCGATGATGATGTGCTGGATCATGTGGGCGATCAGCACCTGGTCGGCCAGCGTGTCGAACGGCGGCAGCTGGACTACGGCGACGATCACCACGCCGGACGTGAACGACGCGATCCGCCACCTCGCAACTGGACGACGCTCTCGGGCGAGCGTCCGCGTCCGGATCGAGAACATCAGCAGGTAGGCCGTGCTCGCCAGCACCGGCGGAATGAATTCGGCGAGATGCGCGCCGTCGAACGCCGTGGCCAGCTGGAGGAGAGGAGCGTGCATCGTCAGGCCCCCGCTCGCCGTCAGGAGGTCCCCGAACCGCCGTACGAGGGCGGTGGCGTGGAGGAGCTCTCGCTGGAGCTGATCTGCGCCAGCAGGGCCGTGGGGCTGGTCCCCCCTAGCACGCGCAGGCGCGGTAGCCGATAGGAATCATTGCCGCGGCTCGCCCATCCCGGCACCACCGTCGTCGAGCCGACGAAGCCGGCTGCTCGGACCGCCGCAATCACGTTTGCATCGTAGTGCCCCGACGGGTAGCAGAACCAGTTCACCGGCACGCCGTAGCGGCTGCGCAGGATCTGGCGTGCGTTGGCGATCTGATACTGGAGCCCGGCGGGGTCCAGGGTGATCAGATCGGCGTGGCTCATGCCCTGCGTGTCGAGCTCCCAGCCCGCCGAGATCAGGCCCCGCACCTGGGCGTCGGTCAAGCCGCCCTGGGAGGGGGGCAGGCCCGTCAGCTGGATGTTCTCGACGCCTACCCAGCCGAGCCGCCTGAGCACCGGAAGGGCGTTCGTGTACTGGGACTCATAGCCGTTGTCGAAGGTCAGCACGACAGGCTTGGCGGGCAGCGGGACACCGCGGGTCCAGTTGGCCTCGAGCTGGTCCATTGTGACCGCGTGCCAGCCGGCCGCCTTGAGTGCCTCCATCTGGGCCGCGAACTCATCGGCGGGGACGTAGAGCCCCGGGAAAGGGGCGCTTGGCGGAGGCGGGTTTATCACGTGGTACATGAGGATCGGGGCCGTGGCGTCGCCCGGCCTGCCCGTGCCCCGGTCGGAGGCGCTCGCCTGTGTGGCGCCCTGGCCGGCCGGGCGCCTGGCGCCGGCGTGACTGGCGGTCCCGGATCGCTTCCCGGTTCCGGGGGCCCCGCGACTCGCCTGGGTCGCGTTGCCCGACCCGGATCCACCGCCCGCGGAGACGGCCGCGACGGCGACGATCGCGACGACGGCCACCAGAAGAGCCCCGGCCGCCATGCGCCTGCGGCGAGCCCGCATCCGGCGTCGGCGCTCACGCTCCATCCGTCGCCCGGTCACGTCCCTGAAGCTCATCGGCCCCGAAGGTAGCGCCTCGGGCGGCCGGCGGGACCGCCGCCTGCGCCGTGCCGGCGCTCAGTCCGGGAAGGAATCCAAGCGTGGCGGCATCCTCGTATACGTCCACGCTCTTCAACCACTATTCACATTCGGGCGGCTACGCTCGGCATACACATCAGCGCGCCCCAAGGAGGTTCGCGTGAGGAGATCATCACTAGCGGTGATCGTGCCGCTTGCCATGCTGGCAGCGGCCTGCGGCAGCAGTAGCAGCAGCAGCTCGGCGTCGAGCACGTCCACGCCCGCAGCCGCCTCGACCACCTCGAGCACGGCCGCGCCCGCAACGTCCACGGTGACGCTGTCGACCAAGTCGCTTCCGGGCGTCGGCTCCGTGCTCGTCAACGGCCAGGGCCGCACCCTCTACATTTTCGTGCCCGACAACGCCAAGAAGGTGACCTGCACCGGCGGATGCGCGTCGGTCTGGCCACCGCTCGCGATCGCGGCCGGGCAGAAGCCGACCGTCTCGGGCGGGGTCAACGCATCGCTCGTCTCGAGCGACCCGAATCCGTCCGGTGGAGACGTGGTCACCTACAAGGGGTGGCCGCTCTATCTGTACGTGGCCGATCCCGGTGCGGGGACCGACCATGGCGAGGGCGTCAACTCCGGCGGCGGCCTCTGGTACGTCATCGCCCCTTCGGGGCAGGTGGTCAAGGTAAAGTCCGCCTCGAGTTCTGCGGGCTCAAGCGGTGGAACCGGGTACTGAGTGGGAATCTGAGCGATAATCAGCGCCGAATGCCTGCCGAGCTCGGCGCAATCCTGGTCGCGATGGTGACCCCGTTCGACGCGCAGGGGCGTGTGGACGAGGAGGCCGCCGTACGGTTGATGCACCACCTCATCGAGCACGGCTGCGACGGGATCGTGCTCTGCGGGACCACGGGCGAGGCCTCGACGCTCAGCGACGACGAGCACCTTAGGGTGATCGAGCTGGGCGTCTCGGAGATGGGGGGCAGCTGCACGATCGTGGCCGGAGTGGGTTCCAACGACACCCGCCACGCGGTGCAGCTGACTGAGCGCGCGACGCAGCTCGGTGCGGACGCGCTGCTTTCGGTCAACCCCTACTACAACAAGCCGAGCCGTCGAGGGATCCTCCGCCACTACGAGGAGGTAAACAGGGCCACCGACCGGCCCATCCTTCTCTACAACATCCCTCAACGGACCGCGTTCGACATGTCAAACGACCTGCTCGCCGAGCTGGCGCAGCTCGAGAACGTAGTCGGGGTCAAGCAGGCGAACGCAGCCAACCTCGCCAAGATCGACGGCCTTCAGATCTACGCCGGCAACGACGACCTGCTCGCCGACGTGCTGGACCTCGGTGAGCCCGGAGGGATCCTCGTGGCCGCCCACGTCTTCGGCGAGGAGATGAGACGGATGGTCGACGAACCCGAGCACCGCCACGAGATTGACGACAGCCTCAGGGACGTCTACCGCGACATGGCCATCGCACCGCTGGCCTGCTCGACAAAGACGGCGCTCAACCTGCTCGGATTCGAGGTCGGTGCGCCGCGGCTGCCGTACGTGGAGCTGGACGAGCGCGAGACCGCGGTGATGCGCGCGATGCTGGAGCGCCACGGGCTGCTCGCGGCCGCCCAGCACGCGTGAGCCTGCGCGTCCTACCGCTGGGCGGTCTGGGCGAGATTGGCAAGAACATGACCGTCGTCGAGTACGACGGCCGGGTCGTGGTGGTCGACACGGGCCTGCGGTTTCCGACTACCGACATGCTCGGGATCGATCTCGTGCTGCCCGACTTCACCTACCTGCGTGAGCGCGCCGACGAGATCGAGGCGATCGTCGTCACCCACGGCCATGAGGACCATCTCGGGGCGCTCCCCTGGGTCCTGCGCGAGCTGGACACCGAGCCGACGGTGTACGGCGGCCGGCTGACGGTCGCAATGGCGCGATCCAAGCTTGACGAACACCACCTGCGCGACGCCCCCGTGGAGGACCTCCGACCGGGACAGGAGCTGACCCTGGGGCCGTTCACGATCGAGCTCGTGCACATGACCCACTCGATCCCCGACTCGTGTGCGGTCGTAATCGGGACGCCGCTCGGACGCGTGGTTGTGACCGGCGACTACAAGTTCGACCAGACGCCCGTGGACGGGCTCCCAGCTGACATCTCGCGGCTCGCCGAGCTCGGCCGTGAGGGCGTCCTGCTCCTGTGCGGCGACTCCACCAATGCCGACCGTCCGGGATTCTCCCCGTCCGAGAGCGGGGTGGGCCGTCACCTTGAGGAGGTTTTCTCGCGGGTCGAGGGGCGCATCATCGTGACGAGCTTCGCGTCCAACATCCACCGCGTTCAGCAGGTCATCGACGCTGCCTCCTCGCTCGGACGGAAGGTGGCCCTGGTCGGTCGCTCGATGCGCAAGAACGTCAACATAGGCCGTTCGCTCGGCCACATCGACTTCCCCGAGGGGACGCTGATCCAACCCCAGGAAGTCGAGGACTGGCCCGACGAGAAGGTGGTCGTCGTCTCGACTGGTTCGCAGGGTGAGCCGCTCTCGGCGCTGCGGCGGATGGCCCACAACGACCACCGGCTGATCAAACTCCACCGGGGCGACACCGTCGTCTTCTCCGCCACCCCCATCCCCGGCAACGAGCGAGCGGTGGGGGAGACGATCGACAGGCTCTACCACATCGGCTGCGACGTGATCACCCCGCGCGAGGCTCCGATCCATGCGTCCGGGCACGGCTACACCGAGGAGCTGAAGCTGATGCTCAACCTCGTCAAGCCGCGCTACGTGCTCCCCGCCCATGGTGACCACAAGCGCCTGCACCTCCATGCCCAGCTCGCCGCCGCCGTCGGAATCGAGCTCGAGCGGGTGTTCAAGGGCGAAAACGGCCTCCCGCTCGACATCGACGAACGCGGGAATGCACGCTTCGGCGAGCGCGAGCAGTCCGGGATGATCTTCGTCGACGGCGTCGACATCGGGGACCCCGCCGACGTAGCCCTGCGCGACCGCCGCATGCTCTCCGACGACGGCATCTTCATCGTCGTCGCCACGATCTCCGAACAGACCGGCGAGTCGGTCGTCGCGCCGGAGGTCATCTTTCGCGGCGTCCCGTTCATCGACCAGGCCGACGGCTTGGTCGAGGAGATCAGGACCGAGGTGGAGAGCTCGCTGAGGCGCGCGGTGGACGACGGGATCCGCGAGATCGACCTCCTACAGCAGGAGCTGCACGACGACCTGGCGGCCTGGGTCTACGACCGGCTGCGCCGTCGTCCGATGGTGCTTCCCGTGGTGGTCGAGGTTTAAGCGAGACCGGAGGTCGAGCGACTGCTCAGATCGACGGGCGGGATGCCCGGCGGGGGAGGTACATCGGAGGTCGAGCGACCGTGTCAGGCCGACGGGCGGGATGCCCGGCGGGGCACACTATTCATTGCGGCGTCGAGCGGATTCTCGGGCGCCGTCTCCGCCGGCAGCCGCACCACGAACCGCGCCCCGGTGCCCGCGCCGGAGTGCTCGAGCGCAACCGAGCCTCCGTAGGACTCCGCCACCGCGCGAACGATTGACAGCCCCAGGCCCGAGCCGCGGCCCCCGTCGCCGCGGCCGCGCACGAATCGCTCGAATACGCGCTGCTCGAGCTCCGGCGGGATGCCGGGACCGTCATCCTCGACCGCCAGGATCGCCTCCCCGTCGTCGACCCAGGTGGACGCGCGGATATGGGTCCCCGGTGG
>Ga0187814_10000509_pt1 | contig 13162 bp, 14 predicted proteins | sample NC_S_4_FD_132450 | JGI IMG/M metagenome (GOLD analysis project Ga0187814, IMG submission 132450) | Wetland sediment microbial communities from Neuse River Estuary, North Carolina, USA - ASW-S_4 | ecosystem: Environmental > Aquatic > Freshwater > Wetlands > Sediment | place: USA: North Carolina... | reverse complement strand
GCCCCGTATCTCCGACGGCTCACGGACATCACCGGGCATACATCTAATCTGGCCATCCGCGACGACACCGATGTGATCTTGATCGACCGGGCATCGCCACCAACGACGAAGAACTCGAGATCGCGCTGCGGTCGGTCGCCGCGCCGGTCCGCGCGCGGTCTGGTGAGGTAGTCGCCGCCGTCAGCGTCGCCATTCCGTGGTCGCCGGTGGCCATGAGCGAACTCGTCGGTCGGCTCGGTCCGACCGTGCAGGCGACCGCTCAGCAGATCGCGGCCAGCGTCATCTGACAACGGCCAGGTCAGCGGTTGGCCCGCACAGGTTCCTAGAATCGGCCTCAGGGGACACACCCGGCATCGCGTACGGGGGTTTTGATGCGGTCAAAGGGTTTTGCAGGGATAACAGATGAGATACCAGCTGATACCGGGTCCGCCGACCCCGGCGCTGAGCTGCGGCTTGCCGCGAAGACGGTTCAGGAGCGGTACCGGAAGGGGTCAGCGGCATACGGATTCTGGCGAGTGATCGCGGGGATCTGGGAAAGATGGGCCGACCGCGTCGAACTCGGTATCGAGCTATCGGCCGTCGCGCAGGCCGAGTTCCAGGCGGCCCTGTTCAGCGCCAGGAAGTACCTGGAGCTGCGGCACGGCGGATGGGAGTCGGTGACGACAGTCGGCCCCATGACGTGCACCCGGTGCGGTCACGTGTTCACGTCCGACAACGAGCCCGTTCTGGCTGCCACCGAACTCGCTGCGCGGCTGCTCGGGCACGTATGCAGCGAGGATTCGCCGGCCGGGGGCGGCAATTCGTCAAGCGGATTAGCTTCCCGCTGTTACGTTGCTGCCGTCAGCGCGACCGGCGCAGAAGCGAGTCGAGCCGCCCGAATGAGCTCGCCCAGCCTGCACCGGCGTCCCTTCCCATCTGCTCGGTCAACCGCCCCTGCCAGAGCTCCAGCCGGGTCCGGCCGCCGGGCTCCTCGTGAAACTCCAGCCGCAGCCGCAACCGGAGCGGACCGCGGCTGCCGGGCAAGCCCTCGACGTCCTGGCGACCGACCAGCAGCTCATTCTCGATCACCTCGCTGAACGTGGCATTCACCCGGCTGTGAAAGCTCGGATCATCGTCGCTGACCATCACGAATCGCTGGAAGCCGCCAGCTCGCGCGTCGATCTGCACGCTCTCGCACGGCACGGAGAATCCGTCCGGCCCGAACCACTGGCAGAACTGGTCCGGGTCGACGAAAGCGCGGTAGACCAGCTCGGGCGGCGCGTCGAACTCGCGCGTCAGCGAGATCTCGCGCGCGGCTGCCTTAGTCATCGCGCTCCTCGTTCCCGTGGCAACGCCGCCCCGTGCTGCTCCGGTGCCGTGTTGCCAGCCTGGCAGGACACAGTGCCCGGGTCAGGCTTACCCGCTCGGCCGTCACGACACTCACAGGCGCCAGCCTCACGGGTGCCTCAGCTGCAGGCGTAGTTCTCGGGCGGGCCGGAAACTCCAGGCCACGCCTTGGTACGGTAATTAGTACAAACCCCGCGTCTTCGACGTAGCTGTTCGGTCACTACCGCTGCCCCGGCTCAGCCAGATGGAGGTCTCATGACGGACACGGCATCTCAGGATGCTGTTGGCACGGCTCTGCCCGAGCCGGGCACGTGGACCATCGACTCGATGCATTCCTTCGTCACCTTCACCGTCCAGCACTTCACTATTGCGTTCGCGCACGGCCTCGCGTCTGGCCCGACCGGCAAGATAAGCATCGCCGCTGATGTTGTTACGTCGTCTGTGCAGGCCTCGATCGACGCCAGCACGCTGCGGACCGGCAACGCCATGCGCGACGAGAAGGTACTCGGGCCCGATGTGCTGGACGTGGCGAACTACCCAACGATTGACTTTTCGTCTCGCGCGCTCCGCGAGACCTCGGCAGGTCGCTACGCACTGGCGGGCGACCTGACGATCCATGGCATAACTCAGCCGGCAACTCTTGACCTGACCATCCACGGCGTCATCACGGACACATGGGGCAAGTCGCGCCTAGGTCTCACCGCCACCGCGGAGATAAAGCGAAGCGATTTCGGGGTTCTGAAGTTCGGGCACGTCCCGCTGGCGGCAGGGGGATTCATGGTGCCGGACGCGGTGCGCATCAATCTCGATGTGGAAGCTACGCGAGACGAGGCGGAATAGGCGGCCGGCTGCGCGCGGAGAGGTTAGCTGTGGGCGAACCTGCTTGACAGCAATCTCTGGGACATGTGCTGACAAACGCTGTCACTGTGACTGCATGATGAGTCCTCTTGACAGAGATGCCATGCGGCAGCTTCTTGCCGCCCTGACTGCCGCGTGTGACGACATCCGGCACGGCAAGGGCGAATCGCCGATGCTCGACGAGTTGATGCGGGCGCAGGGAGGTGGTCTCGACCTGCTGGGCAGTTACCGGTTTGCGGTTACCTCGCCGGTGCTGCCGTGCACCAGGCAAGAGCTTGACGTCATGCTCAACGACACCGTGGAAGCAGCCTTGACCTGGGCAAACATGCGCGCTAACGGCGCCATCGTCTACGCCACGTTTTTGTTCAGCCAGTTGGCGCTGGAAGCCGAGGAGTGCGGTCTCGACATTGACAGCTTCCTCCAGCGCGCGGCACTGGAGCTCGCATCCGGCGATGGCGAGCCCTGACGCGGGCTTACCTGCGCTGTCCGCTCCTGGTGATCCGCCGTCTAGGATCGCCGACGGCACAGCCATGCGCGTCAGCCAGGCAGCGTGACATTTGGAGCAACGCATGCGGTTCAGCATCTGGCCCTCTGCGGCCCAGCCCTGGAAAGACATCCTCGAGATCACCACCCACTGCGAGCAGACGGGCTGGGACGGGGTGTACTTCGCCGATCACTTCATGCCGAATGGCCCGGGACCCGAGGCGCTGGACGGAAACACCCTGGAGTGCTGGTCGGTGATCGCGGCGCTGGCCGCATCGGTGCCGCGGCTGCGACTCGCGCCGCTCGTCACGAGCGTGACGTACCGGCATCCCGCGGTCCTGGCCAACATCGCGGCCGCTGTCGACCAGATCAGCGCCGGCCGGCTGTCGCTGGGGATCGGCGCGGGCTGGCAAGAGAACGAGCACGCCTCGTACGGCATCACGCTCGGCGGCGTCCGCGAGCGCATGGACCGGCTGGAGGAAGCCGCGCACATCCTGCGGTCGCTGCTGGGCGAGCGCAGGACCACGTTCTCAGGCCGGTACTTCCAGCTGACGGACGCGCCGAACCAGCCCGCTCCGGTCCAGGACCGGCTGCCACTGCTCATCGGCGGCGGGGGCGAGCAGCGGACGCTCCGGATCGCAGCCCGCTACGCCGACCACTGGAACTACTGGAGCACGCCAGACGTGCTCGCCCACAAGCTCGCAGTCCTGCGCAGGCACTGCGATGATCTCGGCCGGGATCCGGCTGACATTCACATCTCGACGCAGGCGAGGCTATTCCTGTCGACCGACGAGACGTGGCTCGCTGGCAAACGGGAGGTCCAGCTGCCACAGCCGGTCATCGTCGGCACCCCCGCCGAGGTCGCCGAGATCGTGGTCCGATATCGCGACGCCGGCGCTGACGAGATCATCGTCCCGGACGCCACGCTCGGCACCGGGTCGCGCAAGAAGGACACCTGCGACCTGTTCATGGCTCAGGTCGCCAGCGCTGCGCGCTGACGGACTCTCCTGCCTCGTCCATGATCCGTGGCCGGACCTGCCCGCAGACCCGGGGCTAAGGCGTCAGCGAAAATGGCGCGTGTTGCGCTGCTACTTCCAGAGTTGCTTGCTCGCGAGTTCGGCGCCCTTGACGATGTTCTCGTACTTCGCCCACGCGGCCTGCGCGTGCCAGCGCATGCCGCAGTCCGTGCCAGCGATGACGTTCTCGCGGCCGCAGACGTTCGCGAAGTTCACAATGGTGTCGGCCACTACCTCGGCGGGTTCGACCACGGGCGTGGTGTGATCGACCACTCCCGGGATGATGATCTTGTCTGCCGGCCACGTGAAGTCGTCGCGCCAGATCTGCCACTCCAGCCGGTGGGTCGACTTCGCCGACTCGAGCGAGAACGCCTGCGCCTTCACCTTCTGCATCATCGGCCAGATCTGCCGCAGCGGCACCTCGCTCGTGTGCATGCCGGGCCAGCTGCCCCAGCAGGTGTGGAAGCGGATCATGTCCTCGGGAACGCCTTCGAGCGCGGCGTTGAGCGCGTCGATGCGGATCATGACGAAGCGCTCGTACTCCGCGTCCGACATCGGCGGGCGGCGCGCCTCTTCCCAGTCGTGGCTGATGGCCGGGTCGTCGATCTGGAGAATGAGGCCGTTGTCCGTGACGGTCTTGAAAATCGGCGCCATGACCTCGGTCAGCGCGACGACGAAGTCGTCGTCGGTCTTGTAGTACTCATTCCAGACGAACTCCTCCAGCCACTCCGGAGCGATGACGCAGTAGAAGGCCTCCTTGTCCGGCGCGTACGCCGCTAGTGCCTTCTTGAACAGCTGAATGTCGCGCTCGATGGGCTCGATCGACCTCAGCTTGAGCGGGCCGCTGACCACCGTGCGCATGTTGATCGCCGGGTTGTCGAAGTCGCCCATCCAGGTCGCGAACATGTTGGTGTAAAAGTCTTCGTACTTGAAGAAGTCGCGGCCCAGCCAGCGCACGTGCTCGAGGCTTACCGGCGGCTCGTCCGCCGGGATGTTCGGCGCGATCGCCTCAAAGCCCTCGATGAGCTGGAACATCGTGCCCGGGCCTATGCCGGCCGGCTCACCGTTCGAGATGATGTCCATCCCGATCTCGACCTGCTTCTGCACGAGCTCGCCGATCTCGTACTCGACCCGCTCGGGCGGGGTGGGCGGCGGGCCCATAAAGGTATTCCCCGCATCTGGCATGACGAGCTTTCCGGTGTGCGTGGCAAGGATCCGGTCAGTGCTCCGCTTCATTGTCGTCTCCGCCCGTGGTCGTTGGGTCGTACCTGGTGACTGCGCTGCCGTTCGCGTCTATTGTGCAGGGCAGACAGCGGCCGGCCGCAGCCCGTTTCGCCGAGATGGAGGGCTGCGCCCCGCCCGTGGCCAAGGAGCCAGGCTAAGGAGAATCGCGTCATGGCAGTTGACATTGCAGCCGACGTCCGGCTGGACCCTAGGCTCAAGGCGATTCTGGCCGGCATCCCGATGGAGCCCCAGGGCGACGTCGACGGTCGCGAGACCTTGCTGGCCGAAGCGAACTCCGAAGCCGCGCGGCAGCAGGCAGAACAGTTCCGCTCGTTGATGGAGTTGTGCGACTCCGAGCAGGCCGCGCCGTCCGCCGGGCTGCGCGTGTACACCGAGAAGGTCGTGTCCGAGCCGGACGGCAACTCAATCAACCTTCAGGTGATCCGTCCCGACAACGAGGAGCCCCTCGCCTGCGTCTATTACATCCACGGTGGCGGCATGGCGGCGCTGTCCTGCTACGACGGCATGTACCGCGGCTGGGGCAAGATCATCGCGGCGAACGGCGTAGCCGTCGTCATGGTCGACTTCCGCAACTCGGTGACACCCTCGTCGGTGCCGGAGGTGGCCCCGTTCCCCGCCGGCCTGCACGATTGCATATCAGGACTGAAGTGGGTCGTCAGCAACGCCGGCCAGCTGAACATCGACCCCGGCCGCGTTATCGTCGCGGGCGAGAGCGGTGGCGGCAACCTGACCCTTGCGACCGGCCTCAAGCTCAAGAAGGACGGCGGCCTCGGCCTGATCAAGGGGCTGTACGCGATGTGTCCGTACATCGCGGGTCGGTGGCCGACCCCAGAGTGCCCCTCGTCGGTGGAGAACAACGGCATCCTGCTCGACCTGCACAACAACCGCGGCGCAGTCGGGTACGGGATTGAGGCCCGCACCGAGCGCAACCCGCTGGCGTGGCCATCCTTCGCGACCGTCGAGGACGTTCAGGGGTTCCCGCCGACCGTCATCAGCGTCAACGAGTGCGATCCGCTGCGCGATGAAGGCATCAACTTCTACCGCCTCCTTCTTCGCGCCGGTGTTCCCGCCCGGTGCCGTCAGGTCATGGGCACGATGCACGGCACCGAAGTCTTCACCATCGCGTGTCCCGAGATAAGCCGGGACACCGCCCGCGACCTCGCCGCATTCTGCCGGGGCTGAGGTCGAAAAGCCACCCATCAGGTGTTGCCATTCACACGTCGGCACGAAAGCCGTTACGAGAGTATTTAAGAATGGACATACTCGGCTTCCGCGCCTATCTCACGGCGCCCGCTTGCTCGTTCTGCGGCCGACGTCCCGGCGCACGCGACTTAGTCGAAGGGCCCGGAGTCCGGATCTGCGCATCGTGCCTCGAATGGTGCGCTGAAGTGCTCGAGGAGCGGCGCCAGGACCTCGCCACCGAGGCCGCGAGCGGGCAGCAGCAGGTAATGCAGGACTGATCGGCCTAGCCCTGCTGATCGAGGAGCTCAAGTGCCGTCTCGGCCTGGCTAGCGATCTTGCCGCGCAGCGCCCTGGGGTCGAAGCCGTCATCGCCCATGACACCCGACTCATAACGAGTCAGCACGCCCGCGCTGATGCAGGCGCCCCGCCAGTGGGCGAAGGCGACATAGAAGCCGATGCGCGATAGATCTGCTCCGGTACCCTCCTGGTACCGCGAGATCAGCCACTCGCGCGGAGGGAAGCCGGCCAGCACCGACGGCGGCGCTGTCGCCGTGACTACCGTCGTCGCCGGCTCGCCCGGCTCCACCCACCAGGACAGCAGCCAGCCGAGATCGGCAAGCGGGTCACCCAGCGTCGCCAGTTCCCAGTCCAGCACGGCGCGGATCTGCCCGTCCGCTCCGCAGATCATGTTGCCAAGCCGGAAGTCACCGTGCACGATGCGTGCCTGCTGCTGCACAGGCACAGCCACCGCGAGCCGCTCGTGTGCCGCGTCGACGGCGGTGATATCGGTACAGGACGACTGGTCCCACTGCCGTTTCCACCGCCGCAGCTGCCGGCCGACATAGTCGTCGCGGCGCCCGACGCCGCCCAGGCCGACAGCGTCGATATCGAGCTGGTGCAGCAATGCCATGGTGTCGATGAGACTGACCGCAGCGCGTCGGCGCGCGCCGGGAGCCAGGACCCGCGCATCCGCCGCGTCATGCAGCACCAGGCCGTCGACATAGGACATCACGTAGCAGGGAACGCCCAGGACTTCACTGTCCGCCAAGGCCAACGGCTCAGCCACCGGGACGCCGGTGCCACGCAGCGCGCTGAGGAACCGCCATTCGCGGGTCATGTCGTGTGCGGTAGCCAGGACCCCGCCGGACGGTGGCCGGCGCAGTACGACCCTGTGCCCATCCGCCCCGGTCAGCGCGTACGTCAGGTTAGACCGGCCCCCGGAGATCAGCTCGGTGCGTACCGGGCTGACCAGGCTGACCCCGTGTCCGGCCAGCCACTCGACCACGCGGTCAACCGGGAGCACCGCACCTGTCTGTGCTTTCCCGCCAGGCTGCATGCCAGGACGTTAATTTAAGGCGAACTCACCGTCAATAAATGCCGACAGCCAGGGACGATCAGACCTTCCTGGCAGCTGACCTGTCGCCGCCCTACGGGTAACGCGAGCTACCGCGCAGACTGCTGGTAGATACAACCAGGGTCCGGGCCGCGTGATCGCCGATCCGCTGCCGGTCTCGTGAGCAGAGGATCACGATGAAGCCAACCAGGCCAGTGAACGGCCAGGTGTAGGGAATCGCATCGAAGATCAGGCAGACCCAGCGGATGAAGAGCTGGGCCAAATTTGCCGGGCCGCCGCCCTTGCTGATGACCCGCAGTCCCAGCAGCTTCATGCCCAGAGTCTGTCCGTGGTGCGCGTACGGCCAGACGACCCAGTACGCCAGACCAATCAGCACGAAGACGGCGAAGGCGATGATCCCGCCGAGAATATGCAGGAAGGTGCTGTTACTGCGGTCGAATGGTATCGAGATCAGCCCCGGGATGAGCCAGACGAGGAAGGAGTCGATCAAGTACTGCACGACCCGGCGTCCCGTCACCCGGGTCGCGGCTACGTCTAGCCCGGCGGGCCTGGCCGGCCTGCCACCGCGGTCACCCTCAGGCGCGCCGCTCGGCGGCTGACCGGCAGTGGTGCCGTAGGGCACGCCGCCGCGCTGGCCGTACCCGGGCACGGCTTCCTGCGGCGGAATCCCGGGATGTGTGCCGTGCGGCGCACTGCCGCGCTGTCCGCCCGCATCCCCCTCTGGCGTCCTGCTCATTGGCTCAGGTCCCCCGATCCGCGCATATCACGGCTGCGCGCCACTCCCCATAGGCCGCTGCCAGGCGCTGCAGGCTTGGTACCCAAGGTGACGCTCACAACACGCGAGCGCATGCGCAGGACCTTTGACCAGCCAACCGAGGACACTCGCCCACTGTGCTGCGACGGCGCTGAACCGACACTCCGGTTGTGGTTAAGCGGTTGCTCGGCCCGCTCGCGGTCGTGGCGACTCTCGTCGCACTGGCGTCGTGCGGTGGCGGTACCCCGGTGGCGCGCCAGGCTCCGCCAGCGACCCGGCCGACGTCGGCCCCGGCCAGCCACGGCGTTCCGTCTTCTCCGGCCCAGCCCAGCCCCTCAGCGAGCCAGCCTGCGGTGAAGCCGTCCGTGCAGCCGCCGAGTCCCCAGCCGACCGGACCGACGCCTGTGACCGGCCGGCTCGCCGGGACAGACTGGACCTACGTTCCGACCACCCAGCATGTCGTGGCGCTGACCTTTGACGCGGGCGCCAACGCCGACGGCGTCGCCGCCATCCTGGCGACACTGCAGCGCTACGACGTTCCGGCGACCTTCTTCCTCACTGGCAATTTCGCCACCGAGTTCCCTGCCGCAGCGAAATCTGTGGCCGCCGCGGGGGAGCGGATCGGCAACCACACGCTTTCGCATCCGTACCTGACCCAGCTCAGCGACAGCGCCGTGCAGCAGCAGATCGTGGCGGGAGCCCAGGAGATCATGGCGGTCACCGGCAAGAACCCGGCCCCGCTGTTCCGGTTCCCGTTCGGCGATTCCGACGCGCGCACCATCGCGATCGCGAACCAGCTTGGTTACGTAGCGGTCCGCTGGACCGTCGACACGCTGGGCTGGGAGGGAACTGCCGGCCACATCACAGCCGCGATCGTGGCCTCGCGAGTGCTCGCCGCGCTGCGGCCCGGTGAGATCGTGCTCATGCACGCCGGCTCGAACCCGGACGATCACACTACGTTCGATGCCGACGCCCTGCCGCAGGTGATCATCGAACTTCAGGCGCAGGGCTACTCGTTCGTGACGCTCGACGCGCTGACCGGCTGACCAGGATCAGGTCTCATCGCAGCGGTCGGTTTCAGCTGGTCAGATATCGCCGCGCGCCGGCGTAGTAAGGAAACGACGATACCGGCTCGATCCGGATCTCGGCTCCGGTGTGCGGAGCATCGATCATGTTGCCGTTGCCGGCATACAGCCCGACGTGGCCGACCGGGCCGGTACTGCTGTCCCGGAAGAACACGAGATCGCCGGGGGCCAGCGCCGAGAGGTCGACCGGCGTACCGTAGACGGCCTGCTGGTCGGCGTCACGCGAAATGGTGATTCCGAATGCCCGGTACACCGAGTAGGTGAACCCGGAGCAGTCGAAGCCGAACCCCGACGTACCCCCCCACAGGTACGGGAGGCCGAGGAACTTGCTCGCCTCGGCGACGATGCCCGCGCGGGTTGCGCCCCACGACTCGCCAGCCGCGTGCAGGGTGACGTCAGCGCGGCTGACGGCGGCGTCCTGACCGCCGATAAGTGCCACCACTACATAGCCACCGGTGACTCGCACGACCGGCAGAATGGTGTCATACGAGGCGAGCATGACCTGGTGCGCGGAGACGCCGGCGTCCGTCCAGCCGGACCAAAGCCAGGTGTTCTCCCGGGTGAGAGCGTAAACGCTCGCCGTAGCGGGCGCGGTACTCGTGAGCTGAGCGGTCGGGATCCAGCCGGGGTAACCGCGAGAGTCCCGGTTGGTCGGCTGGCTGGGGATGGCCACGTGCGTCCAGCTGCCCCAGTGGCCGGTCACGATGACCTGGACGCCGTACACCGCCTGGGTCTCCAGCCTGCCGGTCAGCCACTGCCGCTGCGCCAGGGTCATGTCCTGGAGCCAGGCGACTGGGTCGGCTGGACTGGCCAGTGACGGCTCATCGACCGGACGCGGATACCACGGCTGTACCCACGCGGTCGCTACGTTCACCGCGACCCAGCACGTTCCGCTGACGCAAGGCGCCGCACCAGCCTCCCCACTAGTCGGAGTCGGTTGTGGGGCAACGGATGGTGCCCGGTGAGTGGGCTCGGCGGTCGGACTGACGGTCACTGCGGAAGAGCGCGGGGCTGCCGGGCGGGGCGCCGAGCCGCAGCCCGCCACGAATCCGGCCACCGTCGCGGTGGCTAGCAGGCTCAGCCATCGGCCCTTCATCGGGCTCCTCCCGCGTTGCCTCATCATTACGGTGCGGCAGCACTCCCGCCGGGGAAACTGACCGAGGTCCCGGCTCGCCGGGCCGACGGACCCGGGTGCCGTGCCCAGCCATCAACATGGCCCAGCGGCGGATCTGACCTACCTCACGTGCCGCTGTCCGCCGGCGTCAGCAGGAAGCTGGCCCCGTCTGTGCCGAACTCCCCGAATGGCGCCGTCTGGCCGGCGTCTATGGCGCGGATCGTCGGCCGCCCGATGTGAGCGAACACCAGGCGGCCGACGTGCTGCGTCCGCGCCTGCTCGGCGACCGCGAGCGCGCAGGCGTGGCCGCCCGTTCCGTGAGCGAACCGGATCGGACGCGACCAGCCAGCCGCCTCGGCGAACATGAGGTCGGCACCTGCAGCCCAGCTCGGGAACTCGAGGAACTCTGGCGCCCACGCGACTCGCCGCCCTGCGGCCTCGATGAGATACCCGAAGGTGGGATGCGAGGTGTGCACCACCGGCAGCGCAGCGAAGCGGAGGCCATCGCCGGCGTAATCGCGCGCACGCGGCATGAGGCCGTGCACCGAAGCCAGCTGCCGCAGCTCGCGGGTCAGTTCCGCGTGTTCGTCGGTAACCAGCCAGGCGTCGAGCCGACCCGCGGGCGTGCCGCCAGGTCCGCCGTCGATCGCGACGCGGACCCCGCCGCACTCGGCTAGCAGCCCAGCCGGGGCAAAGCGCGGCGAGTTCATCGCGCCCACCCCGAGCAAGGTGAGCCGCAGCCTGGCCATATTTTCGTCCTCTGGCCGGCGGAACCCGGATCAATCCGGCGGGCCTCGTCTTCGCCGCCGGCCTGTTCACGCTGGTCTGGTTCGGCAGCCAGCACGCCGCGGCAGCCCCGGCGCCCGCCGAGGGCGGCCGCTGACCGGGGCTATCCGGGCGCGGCTAGCCGCGTGCGGCGATGAACTTGACCGCGCTGGCCATGGTGGCGAGCTGCGGATAGTCATCCTCGTCCATTCGTTCGCCGGTGCGCTCACTGAGGATCTCGACGAAGCGCAGGAAGTCGAGCGAGTCGAGCTCGAGACTGTCGCGCAGGTCGGCGTCAGCGGGGAGCGAGTCGGTGTCGGCGCCCGGCGCTACCTGTCCGAGTGCCTCGTGGATGGCAATTTCGGCCTCGGCTGGTGTCATAGTTCCTCCGGTCGCTGGAGCAGGTCGGATATGACGGTGAGGTAGCGCGAGCCGGTGTACCCGTCGGTGGCGCGGTGATCTGCGGCAAGTGTCGTCGTCACCACGGGCCGGGTGCCGATCAGGCCGCCGACGGCGACAGGGCGCTCGATGATCCGGCCGAATCCGACGAGCGCGACCTGCGGCGGGTAGATGACTCCGTACACCGACTCGACGCCTTGATCACCGAGGTTGGTCACGGTGATCGTGGCATCAGTCAGCTCAGAGCCGCGCAGCCGCCCGCTGCGCGCTCTGGTCACCAGGTCGCGCATCCGGGCCATCAGTTCGGTGAGATCCAGGTCAGCTGCATCGTGGATAGCCGGCGTGAGCAAGCCACCGCCGCGCAGCGAGATTGCCAAGCCGAGGTGGACGGCCGCAGACGGCCGGAATGCGTCGTCGACCCAGTAGCCGTTCAGCTGCGGAACCTGCCTGGCTGCCAGCGCGGCGGCCTTGAGCAGCAATGCGGCGGGCACGAGCCGCTGGCTGACCGCCAGCTCGAGGTTGCGGTCATGCAGCCAGCTGATGGCGAGGCTCATATCGGCGGTGTTGCTCACGTAGTAGTGCGGTATCTCCCGCTTGGACCTCGCCATCAGGCGGGCGATGGCCTGCCGCATGGACTGGGTCCGCTCGGCGGCTGACTGAGCGGCCTGGGTGGCCGCGGGCGGGGCCGGCTTCTCAGTCGCGTGCGCGCGCCGCACGTCGGCTTCCCGGACCGCGGCCGCGGGCCCGGTCCCTGTCACCCCGGCTAGGTCGACGCCGAGCTCGGCCGCGAGCCGCCGCGCCAGGGGCGTCACCCGCGGACGACCGGCCCGAGGTCCGGGCTTGCGCGGGGAACGGGGAGCCTGCGGGCCAGCGGCCGTCGGCGACGGCGCGGCTGCCGGCCGGCGTTCCGCGGCAGCGTGCTCCACGTCCGCCCTGATGATCGCCCCGGCCGGGCCGGTGCCGTGCACGGCGGCCAGGTCGATACCCAGCTCGTGTGCGCGGTGCCGGATCACCGGAGAAACCGGGTGTGGTGCAGGAGCCGGCGGAGCAGGCCGCTCGGCTTTGCCAGGTTCCCGGTGCGCGCGCTCTTTCGCGGCGGCCGCCGTGGTTGGCTTAGCCTGTTCCTCTTCCGGTTCGGCGATGATGGCGAGCACGGTGCCGACGGGAACGGTCTCGCCGACGCCGACCACGAGCCGGTCGATTGTTCCGGTGGCAAACGCCTCGACGTCAATCGCCGACTTCGCGGTGTCGATGACCGCGATCACATCGCCCTTGTGAACCTCGTCACCGGGCTTGACGAGCCACTCCAGGACAGTGCCCTCGTCCATGTCCGCGCCGAGTACCGGCATGCGGAACTCGGCCATCTCAGCCCACCGCCATCTGCGCGGCTGCGGCGATCGCGTCGGTTTGCGGGAGCGCCGCCTGCTCGAGATGCCGCGGATAGGGCATGGGCACCTCGGCCCCGCAGACCCGCTCGACTGGCGCGTCCAGGTCCCAGAATGCCTGTTCCATGATCCGGGCGCTGACCTCGGCGGCCAGGCTGCCGGTGCGCCAGCCCTCGTCGACGATGACCGCTCGGTG
>Ga0187814_10000508_pt1 | contig 13186 bp, 13 predicted proteins | sample NC_S_4_FD_132450 | JGI IMG/M metagenome (GOLD analysis project Ga0187814, IMG submission 132450) | Wetland sediment microbial communities from Neuse River Estuary, North Carolina, USA - ASW-S_4 | ecosystem: Environmental > Aquatic > Freshwater > Wetlands > Sediment | place: USA: North Carolina... | reverse complement strand
GCGGGCAGCAGCGTCACCGTGTCGTTGTATTGAACCGCGCCTGCCATGCCCCAGCAGAGCAGTCCGCGCGCCAGCAGGGTGCCCATGAGGATGTACCGGTTGCCTTGCTTAACCCGGTCTAGCAGCGGTCCGATGAGCGGAGCGAGGATCGCATAAGGGGCGATAGTTATCAGTAGCGCCAATGCCGCCCGGCCTCGCGCCTCATTTACCGAGGTGCTGAAGAACAGGCTGCCGGCCAGCGCGACGGCGACAAAAGCGTCGGCGAAGCCACCGGCTGCCGTCAGTTCGATCAGATTGGAGAGACCCGTGCGCCCGGCCCCGGAAGCCCTGGTCATGCGGTGCACCACGCGTCCGGCGCCGCTGGCCGCCGCGGCCCCGGCCCTGGCTGCGGCCACCCCGGCCTTCGCCGCGTGCTGCGAGGCGGTGTATACCGATCGACCCGCCCGCCTGGCCCGTTCCCCGGTGCCAGTGTCTCCCATGGCTCAAGTATTCTTCCTCCGCGAGCCTGCACAACACGGGCCCGCGGCGATTAGCCATCAGATACCGGACTTGACCAGGCGTGCACACCGACGGATGAGGAACAATTACCTAACGTGAGCTCTACTCGCGCACGTTCTGCCGTGCTAGATGAGGCATGCGCCCAGGCAGTCGACCTGGCCAGGGACGCGGCTAAGGAACTGGTCGGCCCGGCTCAGGTCGGCGAGCACGTTGACGTGCTAGCCGACGATGAGCGAGTGGCTACGCATTTGTTCAGCTGCCTGGATCCGGCGTACGCCGGGTGGCGTTGGGCGGTAACGGTCAGCAGGGCGTCGCGGGCCAAGAACGTCACGGTCAGCGAGATTGTGCTGCTGCCTGGTCCCGATTCCCTGCTCGCGCCCGACTGGGTGCCGTGGAGCGAGCGAGTCCGGCCTGGTGACCTCGGCGTTGGCGACCTGATGCCGGCCGCATCGGATGATGAGCGCCTCGTGCCGGTCAGCATGCTCGAGGGCGACGACGGCGTGCTCGACTGGGATGACAGCATTACCTGGGACGAGGGCAGCGAACTGGCCGCCTCGCTTGGCCTGATGCCGGCCGACGACTCGGCAGGCACGGCAATAGTTCGGTCCCGAGTGCTGTCCGCGATAGGCCGGGACAGCACCGCTGTCAGGTGGTACGCAAGCGAGCACGGACCGGGCACGCCGCTCGCGCGCGCCGCGCCTGGGCCATGCGTGACCTGCGGCTTCCTGACGCCTCTCGCCGGACCGCTGGGGCGGGTGTTCGGTGTCTGCGCCAATGAGTACGCCCCCGACGACGGCCGGGTCGTCTCGCTTGATCACGGCTGCGGAGCACACTCGGAGGCCGTGAACGCGCGTGCAGCGTACGGGGCCATGCCGCCGGTCATTGACGAGGTCGGTTACGACCTGGTCGACATGCCCGGCGTTGCCCTGGCGGACACCGTCTTTGAGTCACTCGACCACGGCGAATCCTAGCTCTCAGCGCGATGGCCCTGCGCCGTTGCCGTCGCTGGTGCCCTGCTTCAACCGGGCTGCGCGCCTGCGCTCCGCCGCGCGGATACGAGATCGTTTCAGATAGGGGACATAGGCAAGGCCGAATACGCCGAGCAAAGTCCCGAAGACCGCGACCCAGATCCACCACCGGTCAGCCCACGACAGCTGGCTGCGCACGATCAGCAGGACGATCAGCGCGATCGCCCAGCCCGCGGTGATGACTGCGGTGATGAGCCGGTCATTGCCTTCAAAGGGCGGCGGGACCGGGCGTTCGGGTCGGCGCACTCGGCCAGGCTAGCCCAGGCTGGCGGCGCCTAGCGCCCTGGCCGGGCCGGGTGATGCTGCGCTTCGAGCGTTGCCGTGCGACGATGCTGCCGGGACCAGAGCGAGTGGCCGGGCTTGCCGAGCGTGACTGATCGCAAGGCCCGCTCGGCAGAGGCAAGGGTTCGAGATCACCCAGCACGCTAACTGCCTTGGCGGAACGCAGAGCAACCGCCTATAGTTAGCAAGAGTAATGACTCAGGTTAACGAAGATGACAACGCCACAGCAGACCAGGTCCGATGCAGGCCTGGCGACTGCGCTTCGGATATCGGTGAGCAGACTCGCCCGCAGGCTCAGGGCCGAGCGGCTGACCAAGGGCCTGGAGCCGGGACTTTCCGACACCCAGCTGGCCGCGCTCGCGGCGCTGGAGCGTCACTCGGCCATGACACCAGGCGAGCTGGCAGATCACGAGAAAGTGCAGCCTCCGTCGATGACCAGGGTGATCACGGCTCTGGAAGAAGGCGGCCTGGTCATGCGAGCCCCGCACGCCACAGACCGTCGGCAGGTGGTGCTGACCGTCACCGAGCGCGGCCGGGAAGTGGTGCAGCAGTCCCGGCGGCTCCGGGAGGCATGGCTGGCGCAGCGGCTGCGCGAGCTGAGCCCGCAAGAGCGGGCGGCGCTGCGAGCGGCAGCGCCGATCCTGGAGAAGCTCAGCCAGTCCTGAGCGACCCAGTCCTGGCCGACTCGGGTTCGGCAGGCTCGGGCGCGATCGGCTCGGGTTCGGTGGGCTCGGGCGCGGCCCTCTCAGGTGCCACCGGCTCGGGTTCGACAACTAAGGCCAGGTGGGGCAGCAGGACGTTCGGTTCGCTGCACACCAGGAACTACCGGTTGTTCGCAGCAGGCCAGGTGGTGTCCAACACCGGCACCTGGATGCAGCGGGTCGCGCAGGACTGGCTAGTGCTTCAGCTAACCCACGATAGTGGCACCGCTCTGGGCATCACTACCGGCCTGCAGTTCCTGCCGCTACTGCTGTTCAGCCTCTGGGGTGGCGTGATCGCCGATCGGTACTCCAAGCGCGGGATATTGATGCTGACCCAGACCGCGATGGGCGGATTGGCACTTATCCTCGGCATGCTCGCGCTGACCGGTTCTGTTCGGATCTGGCAGGTGTACTTGCTGGCGTTCGCGCTCGGCATGGTGACCGTCGTGGACAATCCGACCCGCCAGGCCTTTGCCGTCGAGATGGTAGGACGTGGCGGCATGGCAAACGCGATCGCGCTGAACAGCGCGGTCTTCAATCTGGCCAGGATCGCCGGCCCGGCCGTTGCCGGCCTGGTGATCGGCGCGGTTGGCACGCCGGCCGCTTTCCTGCTGAACGCCGCATCGTACGGCGCGGTGCTTTTCGGGCTGAAGCTAATGCGAACCGAGGAACTGCATCCGGCCCAGCCGGTCCAGCGGGCGAGCGGCCAGCTCCGCGAGGCGCTGTGCTACGTCAGATCGAGACCGGATCTGAGCCTGCCGCTCATCCTGATCTTCTTCGTCGCGACCTTCGGCATGAACTTCCAGGTGACCACGGCACTGATGTCGCGCACCGTCTTCCATACCGGCGCTGGAGCATTCGGGATCGCATCCGCGATGTTCGCGGTGGGGGCACTTGGCGGGGCGCTGCTCGCCGCGCGGCGCAACGGGCCCACGCTGCGACTGCTGCTGGCGACCTCGCTGGGCTTCAGCGTGCTGGAGATATTTACCGGGATGATGCCCAGTTACCTGATGTTCCTGGTTGCGCTCGTGCCGACCGGCTTGGCCCTGCTGAGCTTTACCACCGCGGCCAACTCGCGCACCCAGCTGAGAACGGCAGCCGACATGCGCGGCCGGGTAATGGGCCTGTACATGCTGGTCTTCCTGGGCGGCGCCCCGCTGGGATCGCCGCTGGTCGGGTGGGTTGCCGAGGCCTACGGCGCGCGGATGAGCGTGATCGCCGGCGGCGTCATCTCGGCCGTTGCGACGATCGTCATAGGCTGCCTGCTGGCCCGCAAGCGCGGTGTGCAGGTCCGCTCCTACCTCCGCCCGGCCGAGCTGGCGCGGATAGTGGCGTGATCGGGCAGCTGAGCTGGCGCGGATGGTGGCGTGATCGGGCAGCTGAGCTGGCTAAGTAGCGGCCAGATAGTACCGAGGGAGCGGGCACCTGCTACCAATAGCAGCGTGAGGCTGTTCGTTGCCATCGTGCCGCCCGAGACTGTTCTTGACGAGCTTGAGGCTGCCGTCGGCCCGCTGCGGACTGCGACGCCTAAGCTTCGCTGGACCACCAGCGAATCCTGGCACCTCACGCTCGCCTTCCTGGGCGAGGTAGAAGAGCCGGTAATACCTGAGCTGGGCACGCGGTTGGAGCGTGCCGCGCACCGTCACCCGCCGCAGCCGCTTGCGATTGCCGGGGCTGGCGCCTTCCCTCATCCTGCGCGCGCGCAGATCTTGTGGGCCGGAGTCAGAGCCGAGAGCAGCGCACTTGCCGCCCTGGCAGCTTCAGTGGCGGCCGGTGCCCGCAGGGCAGGTGCGCCGCCGCCGGACGAGGGTCGGCGGTACCGACCGCACATCACCTTGGCCCGCAGTCGAGATCAGGCAAACGTCACCCAACTGATTGGGGCGCTCGGCAGCTTCTCAAGTGCGCAGTGGTCGGCGACCAGAATCGCGCTGATAAATAGCCGCCTCGGCGGCAGCCCGCGTTACACCGAACTTGCCAGCTGGCCGCTGGCCCACTAACGCCGCCGCTACATGCGGTCAAGCACGTAGTCAATGCAGGCTGTGAGCGCCTCGACATCGGCCGGGTCTACGGCCGGGAACGTGCCGATCCGCAGCTGATTGCGGCCGAGTTTGGCGTAGGCGCCGGTGTCCACGATCCCGTTGGCCCGCAGCACGGCCGACAGCCGCTTGGCGTCGACGCTGCCCTCGAAGTCGATCGTTGGGGCGACGCGCGAGCGCTGCGATGGATCGGTCACAAACGGGGTTGCCACCGGCGACTTCTCGGCCCAGTCGTACAGGATGCCGGACGAGGTGGCCGTCCGTTCGGTGGTCCAGGCCATGCCGCCTTGGCTGAGCATCCAGTCGATCTGCTCGGCCAGCATGATCAGCGTGGCCAGCGCCGGTGTGTTGTAGGTCTGCTGCAGCCTGGAGTTATCGATGGCGGTCTGCAGGGACAGGAAGGCCGGGATGTACCGGCCGCTATCGGCGATCTGCGCGGCCCGCTGCACCGCGGCCGGGGACAGCAGGGCTAGCCAGAGGCCGCCATCCGAGCCGAAGCACTTTTGCGGCGCGAAGTAGTAAGCATCGAATTCGGCGGGATGCACGGCCATCCCGCCGGCCGCGCTGGTCGCATCGACCAGCACCAGGGCGCCATCATCGGCGCCGGATACCCGGCGCACCGGCATGGCTACGCCGGTCGAGGTCTCGTTGTGGGTCAGCGCGTAGGCGTCTATCCCGGCTTCGGCCCGTGGCTGGGGGTGGGTGCCGGGCTCGGACTTGATCACCGAAGGATCGGCTAGCCACGGCGCGACCTGTGTCACCTTGGCGAACTTCGACGAGAACTCACCGAAGCTAAGGTGCTGCGCCCGGCCGGAAATCAGGCCAAATGCGGCCGACTCCCAGAACGCGGTAGTCCCGCCGTTGCCGATCACCACGAGGTAGTCATCGGGCAGGCCGAACAGCGCCGCCAGACCTTCGCGAACCCGTAGTACCAGGTTCCGGACCGGCGCCTGCCGGTGTGAAGTGCCGAGCAGCGTCTGGCCTGCGGCGGCCAGCGCTTCGACCTGGTCCTTCCTGATCTTGGTAGGCCCGCTGCCGAATCTGCCGTCGGCAGGCAGCAGATCCGCCGGAATGACGATCTTGTCGGTTCCTCCGGCTGACTCAGACATCCTGATCGAATACCTCCTCGGCGCCGGGCACGTCCCGCACTGAGCGGGCCTTGGGCCCGACGTACTTGGCGCTTGGCCGGACCAGTCGGCCTGTTCGCTTCTGCTCCAGGATGTGCGCGGCCCAGCCGGCCGTCCGTGCGCAGGTGAACATCGAGGTAAACATGTGTGCGGGGACTTCGGCGAAGTCGAGCATGATCGCGGCCCAGAACTCAACGTTGGTGGCTAGAACGCGGTCGGGCCGCCGGGCGTGCAGCTCATCCAGGGCCGCCTTCTCCAGGGCCGCCGCTACCTCGTAGCGCGGCGCGCCCAGTTCCCTGGCCGTGCGGCGCAGCACCCTGGCCCGCGGGTCCTCGGCCCGGTAGACCCGGTGCCCGAAACCCATCAGCCGGTCGCCGCTGTCCAGCGCCTGCTTAACGTATGCGGTGGCGTCGCCGTTCTTCTCGACCTCCTCGATCATGTGCAGCACCCGAGCCGGCGCTCCTCCGTGCAGCGGACCGGACATGGCGCCGACCGCGCCGGACAGCGCCGCGGCCACGTCGGCGCCGGTGGAGGCGATGACCCGGGCCGTGAACGTCGAGGCATTCATGCCGTGCTCGGCCGCCGACACCCAGTAGGCGTCGATGGCCTTGACGTGCTTGGGGTCCGGCTCGCCGCGCCAGCGGATCATGAATCGCTCAGTGATCGTCTTGGCCTCGTCGACCCGCTTCTGCGGCACCATCGGCAGGCCCAGCCCGCGAGCCGCCTGGGCCACAAACGACAGTGCCATGACCGATGCCCTGGCCAGGTCGTCGCGAGCCTCCTCGTCGCTGATGTCGAGCAGCTGACGCATGCCCCAGGCCGGCGCCAGCATGGCTAGCGCGCTCTGCACATCGACTCTGATATCGCCGGAGTGCACCGGGATTGGGTAGGGCTCGGCCGGGGGGAGGCCGGGGGCGAACTTGTTGTCTACCAGCAGGCCCCAGACATGCGCGTAGGAGACGTGGCCGACGAGTTCCTCGATATCCACGCCCCGGTACCGGAGTGAGCCACCCTCCTTGTCGGGCTCGGCAATCTCCGTCTCGAATGCGACTACGCCCTCTAGCCCAGGCACAAAGTCGGACATTCGCGCTTCCTCCGTCTCCTAGTCGGCGGCGGGCCGGCGGGCTGGCCGGGGAGATCAGGCCGCGCGGTTATCGAGCGGCGGGGGCCAGCGGACCTGATTGGCCTGCGCCTCTATTCAACCGCGATGCTGCTACGGACTCCTAACCCGGTCTGGCCATCGCCGCGCCGCTGGCTAGGGTCCAGTACATGGCGGTCGCACGGCGAATGCGAGAGGATCTGTACCCGTGACGCAGACAGGACACGCTGGCCCTGGCCAGAGCGGCGAACCAGCAGAGCCAGGAGAGTCGGGAGAAGTCGCCAGCCCGGCCGGGCAGGTCGGCCTGACCGGCACGCTCGATGAGGCGATGCTCCCGGGCGACCCGATGGACCTGTTCAGGCAGTGGATGGCCGACGTGCTGGCCGCTGGGCTGCCCGAGCCGACCGCGATGGTGCTGGCTACCGTATCGGCAGATCAGCGGCCCCGAGCCAGGATGATTCTGCTGAAAGCGTCCGGCCCGGAAGGCTTCACTTTCTATACAAACCGGACCTCGCGTAAGGCTTCCGACCTTGCCGCTGTCCCAGAGGCATGCTTGCTGTTCCCATGGCATGCGCTGCACCGGCAGGTCATCATCGATGGGCCGGTGACGGCCCTGTCGACCAGCGACAGCGAGCCGTACTTCCGGACCAGGCCGCGCGGGTCTCAGCTGGGCGCCTGGGCGAGCAGGCAGTCCACAATCTTGTCTTCGCGCGCCGAGCTCGAGGACAGGTATGCGGAACTGGAACGCCGCTGGCCCGAGGGAACCGAGGTCCCGATGCCCGAGTTCTGGGGCGGCTACCGGCTACGGCCAGAGCGGATCGAGTTCTGGCAGGGCCGCCCGTGCCGGCTGCACGACAGGTTCCGGTATGTCCGGCACGGGCCGGGCTGGACCGTCAGCAGGCTGGCTCCCTGATTTCGGCCGTACACGCGTGGCCTCCCGCGACATAGCATCGATCCTGGAGGTAACCGCTTGTGACAGCGCACGGGCTTATTGATACGACCGAGATGTACCTTCGCACGGTCTTCGAGCTCGAGGAGGAAGGGATCGTTCCGCTGCGCGCCCGCATCGCTGAGCGGCTGTCGCAGAGCGGTCCGACGGTGAGCCAGACAGTGGCCAGGATGGAGCGCGACGGGCTGGTCCGGGTGGAGGGCGACCGGCAGCTAGCGCTCACCGCGACCGGGCGCATGCTAGCCATGCGCGTCATGCGCAAGCACAGGCTGGCCGAGTGCCTGCTGGTCAGCGTCATCGGTCTGCCGTGGGAAGAGGTGCACATCGAGGCGTGCCGGTGGGAGCACGTCATTTCCGACAACGTAGAGCGGCGGATTGCTGAGCTGCTGGAGTTCCCCGTTCGCTGCCCGCACGGGAATGTCATTCCGGGGCTGGCTGAGCTAGGAGTTCCCGACGACGCGACCAAGCGGGCCGATGCGGCCGAGGGCGAGCCGGATATCGCCATGGCCGCAGCAGCTCTCGCCGCCGCGGAGCTAGTGGTGGTCAGCCGCATCAGTGAGCAAGTCCAGAGCGATGCGGCACTGATGCTTAGACTCAAGAACATTGGGATACAACCCGGACGCGAGGTTACTCTCGCGGCGAGCGACAACGGTGTGCGGGTGACAGGTGTGGATAGGGTCGGTGAGGTCGGGGCGGAGTTGCCCGTCGCCATTGCCGCGCATGTGTTCGTCACCCGGACCTGACGGTGATCTGGTGACTGGGGGATGAGACCGCCAGGAGAGGCGCCGCAGTCCCCGCTGAGCGCCAGCGAAGTGCTCGATCAGGTGGCCACCGGCGTCGTGGTGACGGACCGAGACTGCGCCCTGCTGTACGCCAATTCCTTTGCGGTCACCCTGTTCGGTTTCCCCGACGATTCCCTGCATCTGGTCGGCCGTCCGCTGCTCTCGCTCGGGCTTGAGCAAGGCGACGCGGCGACCGTGCAGCACATGGCCGATAACGTGCTCCGTGGCTGGCCCTGGGAAGGCACCTTCGCCAGCCAGCGGATCGACGGCTCGCGGGTGTTCGTCCGGGCACATGCGGCCCCGCTGCGCGACCAGGCCGGCGAGATCAACGGCATCGTCATCATGGCGCGGGAAGCGACCAGGCGCGGCGCACAACGTGCGAGTGACCGGATCGGCCTGCTCGAGCGGATCGGCGAACGGCTAGCCAGCTCGCTGGAGCTTGACGTCACGCTGCGTCAGGTGGCCGAGACGCTCGTGCCCCAGTTCGCCGATCACTGCTTCGTCGACCTGCTGCACGGGGAGACCCTCGTCCGCCGGGCTCACCTGCATTCGCGCGGCTGGATGCCGGAGCCTGGCACCTGGGCGCTGGTCGGAGAGCCGATCAACTACCCGCAGGGGCACTTCTGCGAAGTGGCCATGTCCGGGCTGGACACCGTCGTGGTGGCCGACATCAACGAGCGTGTGTTTCCCGCTCCTACGCCGGAGAGCCTGCGGACGTGTGATGACGTCAAGCTGACGTCCGTCATGGCTGCCCCGCTGATCGCCCGCGGTCAGCTGCTCGGGGTGATGAGCCTGGCGCTGTCATGGCTGACCGAACGGGAGGAGCGGCACTACGGCGCCGACGACCGCGACTTCCTGAGCGCGATCGCCAGCCGGGTGGCCATTGCGATCGACAACTCGCTGCTGTTCGAAGAAGAGCGCCGCACCGCGCTTGCGTTTCAGACCAGCCTGCTACCCAAGGACCCGCCGTTTGTCGACGGGCTCGAAGTCGCCTACAAGTACGTTCCCGCTAAGCCGCTTGAGACGCACGGCCAGGGCATTCAGACTCAGGTGGGCGGCGACTGGTACGACATAATTCCGCTGTCGGCAGGCCGGGTGGGCATCGTCATCGGTGACGTCGAGGGCCGCGGCGCCAGAGCGGCCGCGGTAATGGGCCAGCTACGAGCCGCGCTGCGGGCCTTCGCTCAGGATGACAAGTCTCCTGCGGAGATATTGCGCCGCCTTGATGACTGGGTCCGCTCGCTCGGCCCGGCCGAGGCCGATGGCTTTGGTGCCACCGACCCGCCCACGGTGAGCTGCACATACTTGGTTTACGACGCCTGGTCGAGGACTCTTTCGTTTTCTAACGCCGGGCACGTCCCGCCACTGCTGGTGCGCGGGCGTGATGTGAGCCAGCTCGAGATCAGGGACCGCGGCGTACTCCTGGGCGTCCGCGGCAAGGGCGTTCCTGGCCTGCCCACATACCGCGAGGAAGTCCGCTACCTTGCGCCTGGTTCCACGCTCATCTTCTACACCGACGGCCTCATCGACAGGCGGCAGCGAGCTGACGGGCAGGGTCATTACACCGACGCTGAGGTCCAGCAGATGCTCCGGCACGCGGTGCGCACGGCGGCTGACGGGACGGTCGACGAGATAGCCGAGGCCGCGGAGAACGCTGTGCCCGGCGAGATCGATGACGACATGGCCGTGGTCGTCGTCCGGACCTCCGAGATAGACCTGGCGTCGTGGGAGGGCCAGTTCCCGGCCGAGCCGATCCGGGTGTCAGAGGCCAGGCGGCTGGCGCATGAGACGTTCACCACCTGGGGCATGGACCCCGAGCAGGCCGATCTGGCCTGCCTGCTGGTGTCCGAAGTTGTCACCAACGTCGTGCTGCATGCCGCCGCATCGCCTACGCCCCGGCATGAGCTCGTGCTAGAAGGCGCCGGACCAGGTCCGCTGGGGATACTAGGCGACTGGGAACTGGCACCATTCGATGAGAACTTCGGCGGCCCGGCAGGCAAGGACTTCACGCTTCGCCTGCGCCGCGGGCATGAGGCGATCTGGGTCGAGGTGTTCGATTCCGACCTGCGGTTGCCCCGGATCAGGAGCGCCGGCGAGAGCGACGAGGGCGGTCGCGGGCTGTACCTGGTTGATCAGCTTGCGACCCGGTGGGGCTCACGGCCGACCAAGGAAGGCAAGGCCGTCTGGTTCGAGATGCCGATCAAGACCGGACTCGGCTTGGGCGTTCGCTGAGCCCGGGGCGGCCGACGGTGCGGCGTGGCCAACGGGCGGAGCCGGCCGCAGGTGCCGGGCTGGTCAGTGTGTCTGGCTCGCCCAGAGCGCAAGGACTGCGACGACCACGCACGCGGTGATCACGAGCCAGGTGCGGCCGGTGACAAGCAGCCCCATCCTGCGTCTGGTCCTGACAACGGCGTAGGCGATGACCAGCGCCACGAAGATCAGCAACACGATGCCCTGACCCATGCCGCCTCCCGACGCACTCGCACCTCAGCATAGAGCCTGAAGCCCGACACCGGCCAGGACAATTAGCTCTAAAACGGATCAGGCGGCGCCATCGTCGTGCAGGGGCGGCGGTACGACCGCGAGATCGGCGCGGCCGGCCGCGACGGAGCCGAGCACGGCCGATACGGGCAAGTCGCCGTCGGGCACCTGGACTGACGCGTGCAGCCGACGCAGCACAGTGACCTGCCTGGCCAGCGCCTCAATCTTGTCCTCAACTAGCCGCGCGGCGGCGTCTCGCTGACCCGGGCTGACCGATCGGCCAGCGGCCAGACGGGCCAGCGGCTTGACCTCGTCAAGCCGGAAGCCTAGATCCTTGAGGGCAAGTGCCGCCGCGATGTAGCCGCCGTACTCTTGCGGGTACTTCCTGGTGCCACCGGGCGAGCGTCGCGGCTCCGGCAGGATGCCAAGCTCCTCGTAGTACCTGATCGTGCGGCTGCTCACCCCGGCTGCCCTGGCAAGCTGACCGATGCTGACCAGGCCAGAGCTGTCGTCGCTGCTCTTCGTCATGTGCTGCGGCTTCCCCGTCCGATGTGCGCCGAGTGCGACCGGGGTCATGCACCGGCGAGGCGGATCGCTCGCCGCGTGCCACCTCGTCCCCGGAGCGCACTCACGGATAGTAGTCACTCGGACACGTTTCATGCGCGGCATTCAGCCAAGGAAGCGCCCCAACTGGGGCTATGGCGACTGGCGAACTGCGCGGTAGCCTCAATGTGACGGCAAACGTCAGCCGGCGCACACCCCGAGCTGCGCACCAAGGTTGGCGGCAGGCCGCGGGTCATGGAGGTCACGTGGTGTCTGAGGCATACATCGTGGGGGCAGTGCGAAGCCCCATTGGGAAGCGAAACGGTGGCCTCTCGGCAGTCCACCCGGTAGACCTGGCTGCGCACGTCCTGCGAGAGCTGATAGCGAGAACGGGAGTTGACCCGTCGGCGGTCGAGGACGTGATCATGGGGTGCGTCTCTCAAGTCGGCCCGCAGGCGATTGACATCGCCAGGAACGCATGGCTGTCTGCTGGCCTGCCGGAGAACGTGCCTGGTGTCACCATCGACCGGCAGTGCGGTTCATCGCAGCAGGCGGTCCACTTTGCGGCGCAGGGCGTGCTGTCCGGCACCCAGGACCTGGTCATAGCCGCAGGCATAGAGAGCATGAGCATGGTGCCGATGGGCAGCACCGTTGCGCTGCCACACAAGGAAGGCCTGGCCCTACCGTTCGGGCAGGGCTGGCGGGACCGGTATGGCGACCAGGAGATCTCGCAGTTCCGCGGCGCCCAGCTGATGTGTGAGAAGTGGGGCATCAAGCGGGCTGAGCTCGAGGAGTTCTCGCTGGAGAGCCATGCCCGGGCGATCAGGGCGATAGACGAGGGCAGGTTCGACCGGGAGATCACCCCGGTTGGCGGCGTGACCACCGACGAGGGGCCGCGCCGGGATTCGACGCCGGAGAAGATGGCGGAGCTGAAGCCGCTGCGGCCGGGGTGGGAGCTGACCGCAGCAACCGCCTCGCAGATTTCCGACGGTTCGGCGGCCTTGCTGATCGCGTCGCCGACCGCGATCCGCAAGCATGGATTCACCCCGCGGGCCCGGATTCACACGCTGGCGGTGACCGGTGCAGACCCGGTGTACATGCTCACCGGCCCGATCCCGGCTACCGAGATGGTGCTGTCAAGGGGCCACTTGTCGGTCGAGGACATCGACGTGTTCGAGGTCAACGAGGCTTTTGCGCCGGTGTTGATCGCGTGGTCGCGAGACACCGGAGCGTCGTTGGACAAGACCAATCCCAATGGTGGCGCCATCGCGCTCGGCCACCCGCTGGGCGCCACCGGCGCCGTCCTGATGACCAAGCTCCTGCACGAGCTTGAGCGGACTGGCGGCAGATACGGGCTGCAGACCATGTGCGAGGGCGGCGGCCAGGCCAACGCGACCATCATCGAGCGCCTCGCCTGAGGACGGCTGGTTAGGTACCCGGAGGGCCGGGAAGCGGCGGAGAGGACTGGCAGAGCAGAACCCCGTTCCCAAGAAATATGTAAATCCAGACCGCCGACGGCGGCCACGCGGCCATGCGGATGGACGCCATCCGCCGGCCAGACCAGATCGAGCTTCGCTTTGACCTGCCCGGCGTCGACAGCGACAGCATCGACGTCACGGTCGACCGGGGCGTGCTGACGGTCAGCGCGCGGCGGTCGCAG
>Ga0187814_10000507_pt1 | contig 13186 bp, 12 predicted proteins | sample NC_S_4_FD_132450 | JGI IMG/M metagenome (GOLD analysis project Ga0187814, IMG submission 132450) | Wetland sediment microbial communities from Neuse River Estuary, North Carolina, USA - ASW-S_4 | ecosystem: Environmental > Aquatic > Freshwater > Wetlands > Sediment | place: USA: North Carolina... | reverse complement strand
CCGGCACCCCGATCAGGATCGGCGTGAACGCGGGCTCGCTGGACAAGCGGCTGCTCGCCAAGTACGGCAAGGCGACCCCCGAGGCGCTGGTCGAGTCGGCGCTGTGGGAGTGCTCGCTGTTCGAGGAGCACGGCTTCCGCGACATCAAGATCTCGGTCAAGCATCACGACCCGGTGGTGATGATCCAGGCCTACCGGCTGCTCGCGGCCAAGTGCGACTACCCGCTGCACCTGGGCGTCACGGAGGCGGGCCCGGCGTTCCAGGGCACGATCAAGTCCGCGACCGCGTTCGGCGCGCTGCTGTCGCAGGGCATCGGTGACACGATCCGGGTGTCGCTCTCCGCGCCTCCCGTCGAGGAGGTCAAGGTCGGCATCGGCATCCTGGAGTCGATGGGCATGCGCCAGCGCGGCCTCGAGATCGTCTCCTGCCCGTCGTGCGGACGTGCCCAGGTCGACGTGTACAAGCTTGCCGAAGAGGTCACCGCGGGGCTGACCGGCCTCGATGTCCCGCTGCGGGTCGCGGTGATGGGCTGCGTGGTCAACGGACCCGGCGAGGCCCGCGAGGCGGACCTCGGCGTCGCCTCAGGCAACGGCAAGGGACAGATCTTCGTCAAGGGCAAGGTGGTGGCCACCGTGCCCGAGTCGCGGATCGTGGAGACGCTGATCGACGAGGCGATGCGGCTGGCAGAGCAGGCGGGAGACCAGGACGCCGAGCCCGGCCAGCCGATCGTTAGTGTCGTCTGACCCGGTCCTAAGACCAGGATCTCGCCGACCCGGGTGGCGAGGGCCGCGTTCGCGTCGGCCGACAGCATGCTGTCGGTCACCAGCACGTCGACCTCGTCCAGAGTGGCGAAGGAGGCCAGGCTGACCACGCCCCACTTGGTGTGGTCGGCGAGGACGACGACGCGCCGCGCCACCTTGATGAGCGAGCGGTTGGTCTCGGCCTCGGCGAGGTTCGGCGTGGTGAGCCCTACCTCGGCGTCGATCCCTGTGCACCCGATGAACAGCGTGTCGAAGTGGAGCGACCTGATCGTCAGGTCGGCCACCGGGCCGACGAGCGCGTCGGAGCCGCTGCGCATGCCGCCCGTCAGGACCACCGAGGTGCCTTCAGGGCCGCGACTGCTCGTGAACAGGTTCGCCACCCGCAGTGAGTTGGTGACGATGGTGAGCCCGGGCACTTCGAGCAGGCACTGAGCCAGCGCGAACGTGGTCGAGCCCGCCGAGATCGCGATCGCGGTGCCCGGCCTGACCAGGCTCGCGGCCGCACGGGCGATGGACGTCTTCTCCGGGCGCTCGAGGACGAGCCTGTCCTCGAGGCTGGGCTCGTGCGCGTTGTGCGACCCCGGCAGGACCGCGCCGCCGTGGACTTTTTCCACGAGCCCATCCCTGGCCAGGACCTCGAGGTCGCGCCTGATTGTCATGTCGGAGACGCCCAGTTGCTGCGTCAGGTCGCTAACCCGCGCGCTTCCGTCGCTTCTGACGGCCTGCAGAATCAGCGACTGGCGGTGTCTTGCCAGCATTCACTACCCCCTCAATAGTGTCCGAACAGTTTAAAGTATGACGCTTGAGAGGGTTGTTGGGTTACGGCTAGGAGTGTCGGAAATTCGCGTTGAAGGCAAGAAAAATCGGCGTCGGCGCGCCATAAGCCGTACCCGGCGGTAGCACCCACTTAATGGACAGCGACAGGTATCGAACAGGTATCGAATTAGCATCGGCGCGTGTCGAATTGATGGCAGTCCGTGTCGAAAGCTGTCCGAGGCATGGGGCAAGATGGGACGTATGTCCTCTTCCCGCCGTGCCATGACCGGATTCGCCGTGCTGTGCGCGCTCGGGGCGCTGACCGCGTGCTCTTCCGGGTCAGGCGCCCCCGGGCCGGTGCCATCCGCAAGCGCTAGCGCCGGCGGCGGCGGTGGCGGCGCCGGGACATCCGCGGTCGTCCCCACGGCGACCACGCTGAACTGGAGCCCCTGCACCGGACAGCTCGCCGGGCTGGAGTGCAGCTCGCTTCAGGTCCCGCTCAACTACGCCGACCCGGGCGGCCGCGAGATCACCATCGCCCTGTCCATGGTCCCGGCGACCGCGCCGCGCAGCGAGCAGCAGGGCGTGCTCCTCGTCAACCCCGGCGGCCCCGGCGAGCCCGGCCGCTCGCTGGCGGGCGTGGTGGCCGGGGGCCTCAGCCAGCAGGTGGCCGCGGAGTACGACATCGTCGGCTTCGACCCCCGGGGGGTCGGCGGGTCGGTGCCGGCGCTGAGCTGCGACCCGGGCTTCTATTCCGGCGACCTGCCGGACTACATCCCGGCGAACGCGGCGGCGGAGCAGGAGCTCATCAACCGGGCGAAGACCTACGCGGCGGACTGCGAGCAGCGGTACGGCTGGCTGCTGCCGTACATGACCAGCGTGAACATGGCTCGCGACATGGACCAGATACGCCAGGCGTTCGGCGTGCAGAAGGTGAATTACTACGGGTTCTCGTGGGGTACCTACCTGGGCCAGGTGTACGGGACGCTATTCCCTGGCCACGTCCGCAGAATGGTGCTCGATAGCACGGTGGACCCGACGGGCGCCTGGTACGCGGACAACATCAGCCAGGATTACGCATTCCAGGCACGCCTCGACGCGTTCTTCGCGTGGACCGCGAAATACGACAGCACCTATAACCTGGGCAGCACGGCGACCCAGGTGCACGACGCCTTTTACCGGGTGCGCGACCAGCTCAAGGGCAATCCCGTCAGCGGGCCCGGCGGGCAGCCGATCGGACCCGACGAGTTCGACGACACGTACCTGATCGGCGGCTACCTGAACACGACGTGGCCCGGGCTGGCGGCGGCGCTGTCTGAGTACGTCAACGGCGGCTCGGCCAGCGAGCTCATCACCGAGTACCAGGAGTGGGGCACGCAGCAGGAAAACGAGCCGGTGCAGGCCGTGTACACGGCCGTCGAGTGCGCCGACGTGAGCTGGCCGCCGAACTGGTCCAAGTGGCAGGCGGACGCCACCCGGGTGTACGCGACCGCGCCGTTCATGGCCTGGGACAACACCTGGGACAACGCCGCGTGCGCGTTCTGGCCGGTGCAGGGCCCGGCGCAGCCGTTCCGCGTCAACGGCGCCGGGCTGCCGCCCGTCCTCATGCTGCAGGGCACGCTGGACGGGGCCACGCCGTACGCGGGCGCGCAGGACGCGCACAAGCTGCTGCCAAGCGCGCGGATGGTGGTCGTCGAGGGCGGCGGCAATCACGGCCAGTCGATGGAGTCACCGTCCGACACCTGCGTGCAGAACTACCTGAACAACTACCTCGCCACCGGTGCGGTCCCGACCGCGCCGGGCCTGGTGAACGCGACCTGCCCCGCCGTCCCCGATCCCACCCCGGGCGCCTAGCGCGGCGCGGATACGGTGAGCGTGGTTTCTGAGGCCGCCGGGTCGTACCGGCGGCTGCTCGGTGATCCGGCGCTGCGCGGGCTGGCGGTCGCGGACGCCTGCGCCCGGCTGCCGCAGGGGATGGTCGGCATCACCCTGCTTCTCGTGGCGGCGGCGCACGCCTCGATGGCCACCGCGGGACTCGTCGTGGCCGGGTACACGCTCGGGCAGGCCGTGACGGGTCCGCTGCGCGGCCGGCTGGCGGACCGGTACGGGCTGGCCCGGGTCTGCGCCGTCTGCGCGGGCGGGTACGCGCTGGCGCTGCTGTGCCTGCTGGCGGCCTCGCTGGCCGCCGGTCCGGCCTGGATGCTCGTCGCGGCGGCTGCCGTGGCCGGACTCGTGGTCCCGCCGCTCAGCCCCGGGATGCGCAGCCTGTGGTCGGCTGGTGCGCCCAGGGCGCTGCGGCAGACGGCGTTCGCCCTTGATGCCGCGGTGTTCGACCTGGCCTATCTCACCGGACCGGTGGTGGCCAGTTCGCTGGCGGTCGGCATCGACCCCGCCGCGGCCGCTGGCGTGCTGCTCGCGCTGACCGGCACGGCGGCCGTCATGATCGGCCCGCGTTCCCGGCCCGCCGTCTCCGCCGGGGCCGCGGACGGCCGCACGGCGCCTGCCCGGCGCTCATTCCTGGGGCCGCTGCATTCCCCGGCTCTGCGGCGCCTGCTCATCACCGGCTGCCTCGTCAACACCGCGCTGGCCGCCACCGAGGTGGCGCTGACCGCCTACGCGCGCCACCACCACGCGCTGTGGGCGTCGGGTCCGCTGCTTGCCGAGGTGTCGGCCGGCAGCATCGTCGGCAGCCTGCTGCTCGGCGCCCGCGAGCCGGGGGAGACGGGCGCGCGCTTGCCCCGGCTGCTGGCCTGCTACGCGCTCGGCCTGGCGGCGCTGACCGCGGCGAGCCTGTTCGGCCCGCTGATCGCGGTCGCGGCTCCGCTCGCCGGGCTGTGCCTTGGCCCATCTCTCGCCACCCTGTTCAGCCAGGCTTCCGGCGGGCCCGGAGCTGGTGCCGAGGGCGGGACCGAGGCGCAGGGATGGCTCAACTCGGTGATGAACGGCGGTGCCGCCGCCGGCGCGGCGCTCGCCGGATCGACCGCGAGCTGGCCGGTGCTGCCCCTGGCCCTCGCCGCCGCGGTCGCGGCCGCCGCGGCGGCCAGCTGTGCTTTCCGCTGACTGAGCCGACTCGATGCCATCGGGACAAGTTAGGCTGGCAGTATGTTGCGGGTTAAGCAGCGGTCGGAGCCGGCCAGGCTGCTCGACGACCGCGACCGGGCGGCGGCGCTTGCGCTGTGCGACACAGACCCGGTGGCGAACGTCTTCGTCGCGTCCCGGATCCGGGCGTTCGGCCTCGAACCGGCCCGGCTGGGCGCCCAGATCTGGGGTTTCGAACAGTCCGGCCAGCTGGCTTCCCTGTGCTACGCGGGCGCGAACCTGGTCCCGGTGCAGGCGACGCCCGTGGCGGTGCCCGTGTTCGCCGACCGGGCACTGCGCCAGGGGCGGCGCTGCTCCTCGCTTGTCGGCCCGTCGGCCGCCGTGGCGCAGCTATGGGGACTGCTGCGCCCGCAGTGGGGACCGGCGCGGGATGTGCGGGCAGCGCAGCCGCTGATGGCCATCGACGGGCCGGCGCCGATCGCGGCCGATCCCGCAGTCAGGCGGGTACGTTCGGACGAAATTGATATCTTGCTCCCCGCCTCCATCGCCATGTTCACCGAGGAGGTCGGGGTCTCGCCGCTCGCGGGCGACGGCGGTGCCGCCTACCGGGCGCGGGTCAGCGAGCTGGTCAGGGCGGGGCGCGCGTTCGCGCGCATCGAGGACGGCCGGGTGATCTTCAAGGCCGAGGTCGGCGCCGCCACTCCGCAGGCCTGCCAGATCCAGGGCGTCTGGGTCCGCCCTGAGTTCCGCGGCAGGGGCCTGGCGGCTCCCGGCATGGCCGCGGTGGCCAACGAGGCCCGCCGCTCGATAGCGCCGGTCGTGTCGCTCTACGTCAACGATTTCAACGCCCCGGCACGGGCGGCCTACCGCCGCTCCGGCTTCCGCGAGGTCGGCGAGTTCATGTCCGTCCTGTTCTAGCCCCGCCCCGCGCTGTCCGGCGCGCCGCAATTTCATGATCACGAAAGTTGCGCATCGTATAAGTGCGCGAACTCTTCGTGATCATGGAACGCGAGCTAGGCGCGGGCCTTGCTGTCCAGGCGGTCGGCTGCGGGTGTCGTCACCTAGTCGCGGTCGCGGACTTTGCGCATGCGGTCGAGGACCGGTTCGCAGGCGTCGCCGATCACGCGGAGGTCCTCGGGGCAGAGGTGGTCGATGAAGTGCCGCCGGACGCTGTCCACGTGGGACGGGGCCACCCGCTCGATGAGCGCCTTGCCGCGCGGGGTGATGACCGCGAACGTGCCGCGCTTGTCGCCGTCGCAGTCCTCGCGCCGGACCAGCCCCTTGGCCTCCATGCGGGTGATCTGGTGAGAGAGCCTGCTGCGGGACTGCGCGGTGAGGTCGGCGAGCTCGGTCATCCGCAGCCGGGTCTCTGGCGCCTCAGAGAGCTCGACGAGAATCTCGTAGTCGTTGGTGGACAGGCCGAATGGGTGCAGGTCCCGGTCGAGCTGGCGCATCAGCATCTTCGCCAGCCGGATGTAGGCGCCCCAGGCGCGCTGTTCGTCAGGGGTCAGCCAGCGCGTGTCGGTCTCGGTCGCGCCCGGAGCCAGGGCCTCTGTCGACATAGTCGTAACCTACCCGTCGCGCCCCGTGCAGGCTACATCCGCACGCTCTGTGGGGTAACGTACGGCGGGATGCCGAAGATCGCCGGAACGGGAAGCAGGCTAGCCTGGCTAGACGCGCTGCGCGGGTTCGCCGCCCTCTGCGTCGTGTTCGACCACGGGTCGACGCTGCTGCTGCTGCCCGCGCGGGGATTCCTGTACCAGTGGCTTAACCTTGGCCAGTACGGCGTGTTCGTGTTCTTCCTCGTCAGCGGTTATATCGTGCCCGCGTCGCTGGAGCGCAAGGGCAGCCTGCGGGCGTTCTGGACCAGCCGCGGGTTCCGGCTGTACCCGATGTACGCGGTGGCCCTCGTCATCGCCGCCGTCGCCTACTGGAGCGGGTACGGGAGCATCAGGGGCGCCGAGCATCACCCGCTCACGTCGGTCATGTCGTGGCTGCTCATGCTGCCGAACCTGCTCACCGGCCCCAACGTGCCGAACGTCACGTGGACCCTGTCCTACGAGATGGTCTTCTACCTGCTGCTCGCCGTGTTGTTCAGCTGGAACGTGCACAGGCACAGCGGCGGCTACGCGCTGACCTTCGCGGTCGGCGCGGTAGCGCTCGGCGGCATCCTGCCGATGGCGGCGCTCAACACCTGGGCCCAGCGCTACGGCCACGGCACGCTCGCCCTCAACATCACCGCCGACGCGGCGATCATCGCGGGAATCGCCCTCGCCGTGACCGACAGGCGCTGGCCGGCCAGGATCGGCGCGGCGATCGCGGCGCTCACCGCGCTCGTCCTGGTCACGGTCAACCAGGGGTACCCGTACCCGTGGTCGGGGTTCGAGATCCTGGCGCTGATGTTCACCGGGACCGTCATCTACCGAGCCGAGCGGGGGGAGATCAGCCGGGTCGCCGCGGCGCTGATCGTGGCCGCGGTCCTCGCGCTCACCACCATCGCCGGGCTCTGGCACGGAGCGCACTACGGCCACCAGTGGGAAAAGCAGTGGGCGACCTCGGTGCTGCTCGCCGCGGCCACGTTCGGCGCCGGGATGGCGGTGCGGAACAGGAAGATCCCGCGGGTCGCGGCCTGGCTCGGCGTGATCAGCTACTCGGTCTACCTGCTGCACCCGCTGGTCCTCGACGCCTACCGGTCGACCCCGGCGCTGTACCGCCTGGACAGGGCCACGATGCCGGTCCAGGCGGGCGTGTTCGCCGCGCTGGCCGTGGTGATCATCGCAGCGAGCGCGCTCACCTACTACCTGATCGAAAAGCCCATGCAGCGGCTCGGCCGCCGGATCGCCGGCCGTCCCCGCGGCGCGACCCCGAAGCGCGTCGAGCCAGTCCAGCCTGCCAGCTCTCCGGAAGCGACCACCGGGACCTCAGCGTCAACCTCAGCGTCAACCACGGCCATGTCGTGACGGTGCTTCGTGATCTCCAGCCGGCCTGCGAAGGGGCTGTTGGCTGAAAGGACGCTCAAGTACGCTAAGGCGGCGACGACAACGCGGGAGGGCAGGCATGCCTCAGGCACAGTTGTTCCGGCTCGGGGCTGACGTTCGCTGCGCCGATGGGGACTGCGGCAAGGTCAGGAGCCTGGTCATCAACCCCGGCGACGACGCGGTCACCCACCTGGTGGTCAATCCGGCGCACCGGCAGGGAGTGGGCAAGCTCGTCCCGCTCCGCCTCGTCGACGCCGCGGCTCCCGCTACCGCCAGGGGCGAGGTCCGGCTCCGCTGCACGATGGCGGAGTTCGGGCAGCTGGATCCCGCCGAGGCGACATACTTCCCTGGCGATGAGCACTACGAGATCTCCCGCGGGGAACCCGTGGTCTCGTGGCCCTACTACGCTCCGCCGGGAGCCATGTTGATGTCGGGAGCGCCGGGCAGGCCAGGCGGTCCCGACGAGGTCGCGCAGGCCGTCACCGTCGACAACGTCGCGGACCAGCTGCCGGGCGAGGACGAGGTATCCCGCGGTGAGCACGTGCACGCGACGGACGGCGACATCGGGCACGTGCGCGGGATCGTCGTCGATGGTGGCAGCGGCCGCGTGAGTTCCGTGCTGCTCCGCGAGAGGCACCTGCTGGGCCGCAGGACGGTGCTCATCCCGCGGTCCGCCGTGGCGGAGGTCGGCGCGGACGGGTTCCACCTGCACCTCACCAGGGAGCAGGTGCAGAACCTGCCGCCCGCGGACATCGAGCATCCGGACGGCTAACGGCGCCGTCACCTTCTCACGGCCCGGCGCCGAGGCGGGCCCGGCTCTGCTCGATCACCTGCAGGAAGATCTCCGGGTTGTCCAGGGCACGCGACAGCACGATGCCGCCCTGGATCGCGGCGATCACCTCGACGGCGGCCAGGCGAGCGGCCTGTTCGCTGCTTCCGGCGGCGCGCAGTGCCGCGGCGAGCGCGGCGATCCACTGCTCGAAGTAGCCGGCGATCGTACCGGCGAACAGGTCACGCTCCCGGCCGAGCGCGAAGGCTCCCTGGAGGCATACGCGCCGGCCGGACCTGAAGTATGCGGTGACGGCGTCGAACATGGCGGAGATCGGGGCGGAATCGCCGGGTGCCGCGTCCCGCAGCGGCTCGAAGATGTTGGCGGTGAACCAGGCGTCGACATCGGCGAGCACCGCGGCGGCCATCTCCTCCTTGCCGCCGGGGAAGAAGTTGTACAGGCTTCCCTTCCCCAGCCCGGTTGCCGCGGAGAGCTGGGCGATGCTCGCCCCTTCGAAGCCGTGCTCCCGAAAGGCCTCCGCGAGCGCCGGGACCGCCGCCGCCCGCTCGGTCATGACCCGGGCCAATATCAGAGGCCCAGCTCGCTCAGCCCAGGGTGATCGGCTGGCCGCGGCCCGGAACGGTCCCAGTGGAACTTGCGGTCGGCTTCGGAGATGGGCACGTCGTTGATGCTCGCGTGGCGCTCTTCCATGTAGCCGTCGGCATCGAACTTCCAGTTCTCGTTGCCGTACGCGCGGTACCACTGGCCGTCGTCGTCGTGCCACTCGTAGGCGAACCGCACCGCGATTCGGTCGCCATCGCAGGCCCACAGCTCCTTGATGAGCCGGTACTCGTGCTCGCGTGCCCACTTGCCGGCCAGGAACTCGATGATCTCCGCGCGCCCGTTGATGAACTGCGAACGGTTACGCCACTTGCTGTCCTCGGTGTAGGCGAGGGAGACCTTGTGCGGGTCGCGGGTGTTCCACGCGTCCTCCGCGGCCCGGATCTTCCGCGCGGCGGTCTCTGGCGTGAACGGCGGGAGCGGGGGGCGCTGTGCCATCGCCTTCATCCCTTCAGTTGTACCGAACGGTAAAAGACTACCAGGTGCCCGCAGCACGCGGTACGCAGTGCCGGTCTCAGCTGCCCGGTGGCCGGAAATGGCGCAGGATCTGGCGCGCGTAGTAGGCCTCCCACGGTTCGCCCGGAGGCTCGGCCGTGTATTGCTTGTCGAGGGTGACGAGCAGGTAGATCAGCTCGCTTCGCACGGGCTTGGCGCCCAGCAGGTCCGGCAGTTCCGACAGGTCGATGAGCCACTGTGCGTACCAGGACGCCCAGTCGTCGTCGGCTCCGTCGACGATGCGGAAGACGCGGTGGTGAGTCTCGCCCGCCTCATGCAGCAAGGCGCTGATCTGCTCCAGTGTCTCCGTCACCTGATTCCCCCTGAATATCGATGACCGGGCCGCCGCGCGGCCGTCCCGCCCCGGCCCCTGTCGGCGGCATCAAGGTCATCATGTCCGGTCGGCGCGTGCGGAGGCCAGATCCATGCCCGGCCTGTTACGGGTGGTGCTGGGGGACGCCGACGGTCACGGGCTGAGCCATTCGATCCACTCGCCGGACGGAGCGCGTCCGAGCAGGCGCCCGCGGTCGCTGACCCCTTCAAAAGTGCGGGCTCCCAGGACGGCGAAGACCCCGCCTTGCTGATAGTCCCGGATCAGCGCGGGCGGAAGGGCCAGGCCCTGCACGCTGTCGTGGCCCACGGGCCCCAGCGGGACCAACCGCCCCGCGTCGCCGTAACAGCCGTCCACCTCGCCATCATCGCTGTCCAGCGACGCTGAGCGGGCTCAGCGATCAAGCGACCGGGGCCGGCTCAGCCATCGCCGATCTGGCGTCCGGGTCAGCCATCCCGGGCGTGGGAACCGCCGACACGGCGGCGGCGCGGAGCACGTCGAGCAGGAGGGCCGTGGTCGGCGGGTCGGGCGGCTCGCCGTAGCGGAGGGCTATCACGCTGCGCCTGGTGCCGCGCAGCCGTACCGTGCGCACCCCGGGGTTGCGGGCCGCGCGCAGCGCGAGCGCGGGCAGCGTCGCCACGCCGAGGCCGGCGACCACCAGCGCCTGCACGGCGACGAAGTCGTCGGTGGTGAACGCGACCTTCGGCGTGAACCCGGCGGCCGCGCACTGCAAGAGGAGGTGTTCGCGGCACCGGTCGCAGCCGGCGATCCAGCGCTGTCCGGCCAGCCGCGCCAGGTCGGCGGGCCATATCTCGGTCACCGGGGGAGCGAACAGCGGCTCGCCCCGGGGCGGCGCCACCGCGATGATCACGTGAACTGGCTCCGACAGCAGCAGTTGCTCGCGCATGTCGGCCGGTTCGGCCGCCGGCTCGCCGTCGCCCTCGTCTCCCGCGCCGGCCCCCTCGCCCGCATCGTCTTCCGGCTCGTGCCGGAAGACGAGCGCGACATCCACGTATCCGGCGCGCAGCATCCGCACCGCCTCCGGCGGTTCGGCCTCCGTCAGCCGCAGGTCCACGCTCGGGTGCCGCTCGCGCAGCATCGCCGCCGCGGCGGGCACGATCGTGCCGAGCGCCGACGGGAAGGCGGCGAGCCTGAGCCGCCCGGCGCGCATGCCGCTATAGGCCGCGAGCTCGTTCTCCGCCGCGTCGAGTCGGCCGATGATCTCGGCGCCGCGCTCGGCGAGCAGCCGGCCGGCGTCGGTCAGCCGGATGCCTCGCCCGGCCCGCTGGACGAGCTTCGTGCCGGTCTCGGCCTCGAGGCGCGCAAGGTGATGGCTGACCGAGGGCTGCGCGTAGTTCAGCGCGTGGGCGGCCGCGGTCACCGAGCCGTGCCGGGCCACAGCGACCAGCACGCGGAGCCTCGTTACGTCCAGCATGCTCTGACTATAGAAGGTATTTATCTGTTCGCCCAGGTAATCAAACCAGGCTAATCGGTGCAGGTACGGTTATGCCTTCAGCAGCGGCTCGGGGGCGCGGTCGCCGGCTGGTCGCGGGGCGGCTGGCAGCACTCTTGCCAGCCAGGAGGGCAGCCACCAGTTGGCCTTCCCGAGCATTTCCATCACCGCTGGCACCAGCACGAGCCGTACCACGGTCGCGTCGATGAGCACCGCGACGGCGAGCCCGAGCCCGACCTGTTTCACCGACACGTCCGGCGTCAGGTCGAACGACAGGAACACCACCACCATGATCGCCGCGGCCGCCGAGATCACCCGCGCGGTGGACGTGAGCCCGGACACCACCGCCGCGGCGTTGTCCCGGGAAACCAGGTACGCCTCCCGGATCCGGGACAGCAGGAACACCTCGTAATCCATGGACAGCCCGAACAGGATCACGAACAGGAACACCGGCACCCAGGTCGTCACCGGCATCCGCTCAGGGAAGCCGAACACCCGGCCAGCCCACCCCCACTGCGTCACCGCCGTCAGCACGCCGTACGCGGCGGTGATGGACAGCAGGTTCATCACCGCGGCCTTGACCGCGATCGCCACGGAACGGAACACGTAGAGCAGCAGCAGCATCGACAGCCCGACGACGGCGGCGATCAGCCACGGCAGGCGGCTGCCGATAACGTTCGTGAACGAGATGCTCGCCTCGTTCGGCCCGGTGAGGTAGGCGCGGATCCCGGTCCCCGCGGTCGCCTTCGCCAGCACCTGGCCGGAAATCGTGTTGGCCAGCGCGTTGGTCGCGGCGTCCTGGGCGCCGGTCGCCGGGTAGGCGACGAGCAGCGCGGCCTGCCCGTCCCGGCTGGTCACCGGGGGAGTCACGGCGACGACGCCTGGTGTGCGGGCCACCGCGGCCTCGACCCGGCCCATCTCGGCCGCGCCCCCGGCGGGCAGCGACGCGGCGACGATGAGCGGCGCGTCGAACCCGGGCCCGAACCCGCGCGCCATCGCGGCGTAGCTCGCGTACCCCATCGTGCCCCGCGCCTGTGCCGACTCGTCGGGGAAGTTCAGCCGCATCGTGAGCACCGGTGCGGCTAGCACCAGGATGAAGGCCGTGGCGGACAGCGCCGCTGCCACCTTGTGCTTTTGGATGAGCAATGCCCATTTTTCCGAACGTCCCCGGCTGACTCTGGTCCCGTCCCGTGGCTCCCCGCGGTTCCTGCGGCGTTCGAGGATGGTGGCCCTGCCCAGCCGCGTTCCGGTGAACCCCAGCAGCGCGGGGAGCAAGGTCAGAGCGCCGAGCACGGTCATGGCGACCGTGGCCGCCGCGGCGACCGCCACTCCGTTGAGCAGCGACTGGCGCAGCACGAGCAGCCCGAGCATGCCGATCACCACCGTGCTGCCCGCCGTCAGCACGGAGACCCCGGCGGTCCGCATCGCGGTGACGGCGGCCTCCTGGGGCGCGTTCCCTGCCCGCAGTTCGCCGCGGAACCTCGTCAGGATGAACAGCGCGTAGTCCACGCCGACCCCGAGGCCGATCAGCGCCGCGACGATCGGGGAGAACGACGGCGCGGGGAAGACGTGGCCGAGCAGCGCGATCAGCGACAGCCCGCCGCCGATGCCGAACAGCGCGGTCGCCACCGGCAGTCCCATCGCGAGCAGCGAGCCGAACGCGATCAGCAGCACCACCATGGCCGCCCCGACGCCGATGCCGTTGTCCGGCCCGCCGTAGGGCGTCTCCGCCTGGTCCACCACGTCGCCGCCGAGGCTGAACGTCACGCCGTTCCCGCTCGCCCTGGTGGCGTCGTTCATCAGCGCGGTCGTCTCGGCTGAGGAGATGCTGCTCCCCTGGATGTCGAACTGGACGGTGGCGTAGGCGATGTGCCCGTCCCGCGACACGTGCCCCGGCGTCGTGTACGGGCTGGTCACCCCGGTGACGTGCGGCGCCGTCTCGAACGGCACGAGCGCGCTGGCGACGCGCGCCCGCACCGCGGG
>Ga0187814_10000505_pt1 | contig 13204 bp, 7 predicted proteins | sample NC_S_4_FD_132450 | JGI IMG/M metagenome (GOLD analysis project Ga0187814, IMG submission 132450) | Wetland sediment microbial communities from Neuse River Estuary, North Carolina, USA - ASW-S_4 | ecosystem: Environmental > Aquatic > Freshwater > Wetlands > Sediment | place: USA: North Carolina... | reverse complement strand
CGTATGCCTGCACCCCGGCGAGGGAGTTCGAGCTGAGCGCGGGCATCGCGAGCAGGGACGACCCGACTCCGGCGACCACGGCGGCCGCCGTGACGAACACCTGCCACCCGCGGCGCCAGTCCCAGCGCGCGAGTTCCGTCCAGAGGTAGCAGTACGCCGGGAGCAGGATGAGCACGAAGTACTGCGGGAACTTCAGGCTGCTCACCCCGAACACGACCATCCCGGTGACCAGCCAGGAGTACAGCAGCGCGTTCGGCCGGACCGGCGCCCATGTCCGTTTCCGCAGGCACTGCCACGTCCGCCGGATCGCGATGCAGAATGCCCAGAGCGCCAGCACGAGGCTCGCCGCGAAGTACTTGTACTGCTGAGTCAGCAGATGGAGCGCCTTCACCGGGCTGGTGAGGGTGCCGCCCGACTGCTGCAGGCCGAGGACCCGCCTGACCTGGACGAGCGACTGGTCGAGGAACCACGCGTGGCCGGGCAGGTCGGCCGCCCAGAGCATCAGCCCGATGTAGGCCGCGACCACCAGGAGCGCCGCGCCGATGAGCGCCAGGTGCCCCTTGCGGTACCTGCGGAGTATGAGCCCGCACAGGATGGCCACCACGACGACGTAGGCGCCGGTCTGCTTGAAGACCGCCGCGCAGCCGAGCGCCAGCCCGGCGAGGAGGAACCGCCACGTGGATGGCTTGTCGAGCGCCCGCTGGTACAGCAGGAAGCCCAGCACGACAAGGATCATCAGCGCGTTCTCGATGTACGAGACCCGCTCGATGTAGAGCAGCCAGCCGTCGAACACCACGGGGATCACCGCCCACAGGGCGATGCGCCCGCCGTGCAGCCGGTAAAGCAGCCTGAACAGCAGGATCAGCATGACCGCGGTGCAGGCCACGCCCAGCAGCCGGGCGTGGTAGATGCTGGCGCCGACCAGGGAGAACCACTTGGCCTCTATCTCCATGAAGAACGGCGGCTGGTAGAGGAACGGCTGCCAGGACTCGCCGAAATGGGGATGCTCGGTGAGCGAGCCGTGCTGGACGTAGACCGAGACCCGGTAGTAGACGGTCTCGTCCCACTGCCACGCCGGGAAGACGCCGAGACGCCACAGCCGGAAGGCGACGCCGGCCACGAGAGCCGTGGTGAACAGCACGACGGCGCGGGACAGCGGCATCCCGTCCCGCAAGGCCGGCGCGTCCACCCGGGTGGCCGTGTCCGGGGACGGGTACGGACGAACGTCCGTTGCGTCACCGCCGCCCAGCATCGGCGACGTGCGGATCAGGTGGTAGACCAGGCTGGAGGTGTAGTTGACGCCGAGAATGAGCGCCGGAATGGGATATACCAGGCTCTCCAGCCGGTGCGACCTGACGAACTCGCGCAGGCACAGCAGAAGCAGGCCGGCGGCTCCAAGCGCGAACAGGATCTCCACGGCCTTGACCCCGCCGAGCATCGCCGTCGCGCCAAGGCCGAGCAGGATCGCGAACGCGGCCAGCGGCAGGACGATCGCCTGCGTCATCCGCTTCTGCGCGAACGGCGACTCGCGGTGCGCCCGGATGAAGTAAGCGCATCCGCGAGCCGACCGGCGGTACTCGCCAGACAGCTTCCCGAAGCCGGCCCGGTGGTGGTGCCAGCCGAAAAGCTGGTTGGAGACCAGGACCTGATGCCCGCTCTCGACGACGCGCCAGAACCACTCGTAGTCCTCGAGGCTGCCGTGCGACCAGTTCGAGTTGATCGGGCAGCGCTCGTACATCCGGCGGGTGAACAGGATGTCCGCCGTGATCGGCGGCTTGTAGCCGGCCGCGCCGAAGCCCTCCGCCGTGACCAGGTACGACGCCTTGGCCCGCGGGGTCTTGGCGCTCAGCCGGTTGCTGTCGACGAACCGGCCCCAGAAATCGTCGCGGATCGAGCGCATGACGCCCGCGACGCAGTCCACCTCGTTCTCCGTGAGCAGCCGGACGGCCTTGCTCATCCAGTTCCGCGGGATGACCATGTCGGAGTCGATCAGCGACACCAGGTCGCCCGACGTCTCCCGGATGCCCAGATCCCGCTTGAAGTTCGCGTCCCGGATGCCGGGCGGCGTCTCGGTCTCCAGGATCACCAGCCGGCGGTCGGCCACGTCCCGCAGGGCTTTCCACGTCGAGTCGCGCGGCGACCCGACGAGGATCAGTTCCTGCAGCATCGGGTAGTCCTGGCCGAGGATGGAATCGACGGCGGCCCTGATGGTCTTTTCGTTGCCCTTCACCGGGATGACCACGCTGATCGACGGCAGGTCGCGCCTGACCGCCCGCCGCCGGGGCGCGCGCTGCCGGTCGAGCCGCAGCACCGGCATCGGGCCGGTGAGGACGGGCATGGGGCCGGTGACGGCGGCGACGAGCTGCCTGCTGCCCCGCAGGAACACGAACCGGTCGGCGCCGATGTAGTTGACGAAGGTGAAGACGACCGTCAGCAGGATGTTGGCGAGCAGGTAGTTCATCCCGAGCTTGAGCAGGCCCGCGTACAAGATCAGGTTCAGCGTGACGGTGATGACCTTCTGCGCGTTGAACCGCCAGAACGACGACCAGAACGGCGTCCTCGCGTCCCGCCAGGTGAACCACCGGTTCAGCAGGAAGCTGCTCTCGACCGAGACGACCGCCTGAACCAGGTACGACTCGAACGACGGGATGTGCATCCCGCCGGTGAGCACCGCCTGGATCAGCAGCCCCGCGACGAAGATTCCCCCGCCGATCACGCTGAACGAGGTGAACCTGCCCGCATGCCGCCGGATGACCCCGGCCTCGCGCGAGTCCCGCCCGTGACGGCGCGCTGGTTCCAGTTCTTCCCTGCGGACCGGCACCTCGACCGGCACGGACTTCGTCCGGCTCGCCGGTGCGCCTTCGGGCCGGTAGCGGTAGGTATCCTCGCGCCCGCCGGCGATCCGCTCGAGTTCGCGCAACGCCACGAGCTGAGTGCTCGTGTCGGGTCCCGTGTACGGGCCGCGACTGTTCGGGGCCCCCGGCCGGAGCCCGTTCGCGGGCGCGTAGCCGCTCGCCGGAGCGCGCCCGTTCCCCGGGGAAGGCCCGTTCGCGGGCGCGTACCCGTTCCCCGGCCGCGGACCCTGGCCATTCGCCGGAGCCTGCCCGTTCGCGGGGGCATAGCCGTTCGCCGGACGCGGGGCAGAGGCGTTCTGCTGGCCTGGCGCATACCCGTCCGGAGGACCCGGACGCCGGCCATTCGCCGCGCTACCGCCGCCTGGTGGCCGCTCCCGAGCGGAGCCTGACCTCTCGGGCCGTGCTGGGGCCCGCTCATTCTGAACGGGTGGTGGTGGCTCTCGCCGCGCCGGTGGCTGCTGGGGAGGAGGTTCGCGCCGAGGTGGTGGCTGCCGTGGCGGCGGATCCTCCTTCGTCCAGGGCGGCTGCGTAGTTCCACGCATTCGCTAACAACCGCCCGAAGAACTCATCAAATTCCTCCACCCAGAGGCGGCGCGAAATCCGCGCCCGCAACTACCCGCAGCTACGAATTTGGGAATAGCCGGCTGCACGCCCTTTCCGGTTAAACACGCGGTTACTGTCGGTTAACGCACTGAAGATTACGGATGACGGAACGGGAAGGCAGGCCGCTCATCCCCTGTGACCCTGCTCACACATGTGCCACTTCCTGCTCACAGACACCGCCAACATCGAGAGGAGCAGCACTCACACGCTTGATTCTATGAGCCAAGTATGAGCCTTGCAGGGATTCCGCCTGAATCCGCCACAAATCGTCAAGTTTTCCCTAAGAAGGCAGCTGACGAGACAGGCGCGGCGGCCCCGCGCGGGGCCGCCGCGCGGGGCCGCCACTGCGCGTTATGGCTTTGTGCCAGCGAGCTATCGGTTACCGGGAGTTCCGGCCGCGCTCGCACCCAGCCGACGGAGACGTCGACAATGGATCGCCCCATAGGCCAGAATTACCGCCATGCGGCGTATGCGGCTCTCCCGTGCAATGGCCAGCGCGTTGTGCGGCATTATCCCGCTGGGGGGAATTATCTATTCGGCGCCCGCGGATCCTGGGGTCTACCAGACGACGGTCGTCGTGGACACCTCGGGAGACGTGGCCGGCGAAATCGGCAACGGGTATATCGGCCTGTCGTTCGAGTCTGGAACGGTCAATAGCGGACATTTCACCGACGCTGGCGACCTCGCCCAGCTGCTGAGGAACCTCGGCGGCTCGGTGATGCGAATCGGCGGCAACTCGGTGGACACCTCCTACACGGGCATCACGCCGAGCGCGCTCGCCGGGCTGGCCAGCCTGGTCAAGGCCGCCGGGTGGACAGTGCTCTACAGCGAGGACCTGGGTCATTTCAACGCGGCACAGGTGACCGCGGACGTCAAGGCGGTGAACGCCGCCCTGGGCAGCAGCCTGTACGCGTTCGCCTGCGGCAACGAACCGGATGACTATAAGGGCAACGGGCTCCGGCCCAAGACCTACACCGAGAGCGACTACCTGACGGAGTCGGCCAAGTGCCTCGCGGCGGTCCGGGCCGGGGCGCCGGGAAGCCCGCTGGAAGGACCGGACGCGGCGCACGCGACGTGGCTGGAGAAGTACGCCGCCCTGTGGTCCGGCGTGATCACCGCGCTCGGCGAGCACTACTACGCGCTGGGCTGCGACACGGCGGGCAAGTCCAACGCGCAGCTCGCCAGCATCCTGCTGTCACCTGCGCAGGCGGCCGAGGAGGCGACGGCGTTCACGCAAGCCGAGGCCGGCGCCGAAATCGCGGACGCTCCGCTGCGGATAACGGAGACGAACAGCGCCTGCCATGGCGGCTTCCACGGCCTGAGCAACTCGTACGCATCGGCCCTGTGGGTGATCGACTACCTGCTGACCGGCGCCGAGCACGGAGTCAGCGGGATGAACTTCCACGGCGCGCTGAACAACCACTGCCTGGGCTACACCCCCCTCTGCCAGGTCGGAACCAACGAGTACGCCGCCCAGCCGGTCTACTACGGCATGCTGTTCACCCGCCTGCTCGGCGCCGGGCAGTTGCTGCCCGTCACCGTGGCGACCTCCTCATCGGCCGGAAACGTGGCGGCGTTCGCGCTGAAGCCCGCCAGCGGGGGCGGCCTGCGGCTGATCGTGGAGAACCTGAGCAACACCACGACCGACGCGACACTCCTCGTGGGCGGCGATGCCAGCACGGCGAGCGTTCTGCACCTGACCGCCCCGTCCTTGCTGGCTACGTCCGGCGTGAAGATCCAGGGCGCGTCGGTAGCCGCCAACGGCACGCTGGACCCCGGCACGCCAACTACGGTGGGCTGCTCGCCAGGAAACTGCCCCATCACGCTGGGACCCTACACGGCGGCCCTGGTCACCATCGGCTAACCGTTCGAGCCGGGCGAGCGCGATCGTCGCCGCGGTCGCCCGCTGAGGCTCGCGTGTGACCTCTATCCGGTCCACCGACTTGACGCTCAGAAAGCAGTCCCACTCGGAGGGCCCGACCAGCCGCGGGAAGCCGGGGTGCCGGGGGCTCGTGGCTCCTTCGTGCTCGAGCGCAAGGAGCACCCGCTCATCTTCCGCTTGCTCGCGGGTCAGCACGGCGGTGTACTCGCCGGAGCCGACCGTGACATAACCGGCCGCGCCGGCCGCGCCAGCGAGCGCGAGCAGGGTTCGAAGCCGCACTCCGCGCCACCGCTCGCCGATCCGGCTCCAGCCCTCGCGGCAGTGGAAGTCCGCGACCACCTCGGCATCCATCAGAGCGCGCAGCTCTGCCAGGGCGAGGCTAGCGGGCCGCTCGACGTCGCCACAGATTGAAAGCGAGACGCTGCAAGTCATCCTCGGATGATTTTACCGCCGGCTATCCCGCCCGAGCGGTGGGCGGTGAGTGGCTCTTGAGGATGTGGCGTCCGTCGGGGCTGCGGGCTTCGCTGGTGCCGTCGGGGTGCAGGGTGACCTGCCAGCCCCAGCGGTGGATGGCGATGTCGTGGTGGAACTGACAGTACAGGGCGCAGCTGGTGACGCTGGTGGGGCCGCCGTCTTTCTGGTGGGTGAGGTGGTGCACGTCGCAGCCGGCGGCGGGTACGTCGCAGCCGCCGGGCCAGGCGCAGTGCCGGTCGCGCAGGGTGACGGCGCGGCGGATGTGCGCCGGGATGCTGTCGGAGTGGCCGATGTCCAGCGGCAGGCTCGGGGTGTTGAACGGCGGTGTGAGCAGCCCGGTGCGCAGCGCGGCGGCGATGCCGCCGGGGCCGGAGACGAAGTCGATGGCGAGCCGGGCGATCGCGTGCCGCAGCGCCCGCGCGGCCTCCGGCGTGAGCTGCGCCGCCGGGGGGTGCTGGTGCCCGGCGGCGGACAGGGCGAGGGCGATCATCTTGTCGATGACGGTCATGTCGGCGTGCCCGGTGACCACCGGGACGGTCATCGCGTCGCAGGCGGCCGCCTCGGCGTCCTTGCCGGTGAGGTAGCCGTCTTCGCCGAGCCGGGACCGGATGAAGGCTTCCTCGATCTCCGAGGCGCCGGGCATGTCGCGCAGCTGGGAGATCGGGATGTGCGCGATCACCTGGGTGTCGGCGCCGGCCCGGTCGGGCACCATCCTGGCGCGGATCAGCAGCTCGCAGCCGAGCTGCAGCGCGTCGTGGAACCGCTGCCCCTGGCTGCGGGTGTCTTCCGGGCCGGCGCTCTTGCCGAGGGCTTCGAGCACGGCGCGGACGGCTGCGGCGCACTCGGGCGTCAGGTCGCCGCGCAGCACGCCCGCCCCGCCGAAGGTGGAACTCACCTGCAGGTACCGGTCATCGAACCCGTCGTCGTCCTGGTCGGGATGCCCGGCCTGCCACTGCACCACGGCACGGGCGAAGATAGCCGCCAGGTCATCCAGGCACGCCCCGGACGCGGCCGCCCGGACCAGGATCTGCTCGATCCCCAGGATCGTCTCGGTGTCATTGCGGAGCTGGACGGGCAGTTTCCCGACCCACTTCAGGATCTTGTCCGCCCACGACGCGGAGATCTCACCGCTAGCCAGCGCCTCGCCCAGCGGCCAGTGCCTGCCCAGCGTGCGCATCTGCCGCACCGCGGCCCTGGCGTCCTGCGCCGACATGCGGCCCATCGCGGCCAGCCACGCGGCCGGCGTGCCGTACCCATCACTGCCATGGCCGTCAAGCGCATCGAAACGGCGCAGCAGCGCCGCATGCGCGGCGGTGAACTTCGCCTGGATCTCCCCCAGCGCGGTCAGCGCCTCCCCGCACGCTGCGGCCGGAAGCTCCGGCACCGCCGGGATCAGGTAGTCCAGCGACGCGCGCGCCGCCCGCAGCGCTTCCGCGACACTGCCCGGCGCCTGACCGTCCCCGGTGCACATCCTGGACCACCTCCCTCCAGGCGAAGTCTCCATTACCCGTTAGATATAGAGTAGCAGTTTCCATAGATGTATCTCAATTATGTAGTCCATAGAACTTTTTTCGATTCGAGTCATCAATGCCGAAATTAGTCAAGAAAGGACGGAACCGCCCGCCATCTGTCGGAGATCCGCCTCGGTAGCGGGAAGATATAGGCATGCGTTTCGTCCACGAGACTTTTCCGCAACGGGTCTGCTTCGGCTCCGGCGAGGCCGCCGCCTATCTGGAGAGCGAGATCGCCGCCCTCGGCGCCAGCCGGGTGATGGTGATCGCGTCCAAGCGGGAGATGGATACCGCGAACGGCATCATCACCGGCCTGCCTGTCGTGCTCAGGCACGACGACGTGGTGATGCACGTCCCGGTCGAGGTGGCGAGCCGGGCGCGCGAAGCCGCCCGCAACGCCGGCGTCGACGCGATCGTGAGCATCGGCGGCGGCTCCACTACCGGCCTGGCCAAGGCGGTCGCGCTGACCACCGGCCTGCCCGTCATCGCCGTCCCCACCACGTACGCGGGCTCCGAGGCGACCTCGGTGTGGGGTCTCACCGAGGGAGCGAAGAAGACCACGGGCACCGACCCCCGGGTCCTGCCGAAAGTCATCGTCTACGACGCCACCCTCACCCTCTCGCTCCCGGTCCCCATGAGCGTCGCCTCGGGCTTCAACGCGCTCGCGCACTGCGTCGACGCGATGTGGGGGCCGAACGCCGACCCGATCAACGCCGCCTTCGCCGCCGAGGGCATCCGCGCGCTGGCCAGCGGGCTGCCCAAGGTCGTCGCCGACCCGTCCGGCCTCGCCGGCCGCGAGCACGTCCTGTACGCGGCGTTCCTGTCAGCCGTCGCGTTCGCGTCGGCCGGCTCGGGGCTGCACCACAAGATCTGCCACGTGCTCGGCGGCGCTTACAACCTGCCGCACGCCCAGACGCACGCGACCGTGCTGCCCTACGTGCTGGCCTTCAACGGCCCCGCGGCACCGGAGGCCGAGCGGAGGATCGCCCGCGCGTTCGGCACCAACCGCGCGATCGACGGCCTGCAGGACCTGCGCCGCGAACTCAGCGCGCCGCACGCGCTGCGCGACTACGGCTTCACCGAAGACGCGATCCCCGCGGCGGCCGAGGCGATCCTGCCCGCCGTCCCGCCGAGCAACCCGCGCCCGGTGACCGCCGCGGACCTGCGCCGCCTGCTGCGCGCCGCCTGGGAGGGCGATGACCCGAAGTCGGGTTTCTAGTATCGATTGGTTATCCGGAACGTACCGCGCCGACTCCGCGGCCCAGCCATGACCCGGTCATGGAGTCAGCCCCGTACGTTCTGAATGATCATGCTCAGCCACGGCGGGTGACGCGGCGGAGGTATTCGTCGCGGTTGAGCGGGTTGTCGTCGGTTCGCGGGCGGGCCGGGGCCTGGCCGCGGACCGGCTCGTAGCGGTCGAAGGCTGACTCCATGACGCCTTCGCCCCGGGTGAGCGGCGGGATCTGCTGCCGCAGTTCGTGCACCCGGGTCACCGGGATGTCCCCCTCCAGGGTGCACCAGTCGTCCTCGGTCGCCGCGACCGCGGGGACCGCGTGCAGCCTGGCGAGCACCGGCAGCAGGGCATTGAGCGTGTCGGCCGGGGCGGGCGCTCCTCGCATCACTGACTCCTTCAGGTTCCCGTTCCCGGACTTGCCGGCCAGTGCCGGCTTGCTACGCCCCGCATTGTCGTATCTCGCCAGCTGAGACGCGAATGATTTTCCCGCTCTTAGACTGACAGCGTGAGCATCGCCCTGAACCTGCTTGACGATGTGCGCTGGCGGGGCAGACCGGTCGCGGGCGATCGTCCACAAGCGCTGCTGGCGGCCCTGGCGGCCGGCGGCTGCCGTCCGGTGCGGGCCGAGGAACTCATCGAGCTTGTCTGGGGAGACGACGCGCCGCTCAACGGCATGAAGAGCCTTCAGGTCCTCGTGTCGCGGGCGCGACAGGTATGCGGGGCGGACGCCATCGTCCGGGACGGTGCCGGGTACCGGCTCGGGGTCATGCCGGGCGAGGTCGACAGCGAGCGGCTTTCCGGACTCGTTCGCGACGCCGCGGCCGGACTGGACGGGGACGCGGCCACCGCCGCCGCGCTCGCGCGGGAGGCTCTCGCGCTGGCCGACGGCCTGCCGGCGGTGGGCGACGGGGACGCCGGCCCGCTGGCGGACGTCCGCCGGGCCGGCGTCGCTGACGCGTCCCGCGCGCGCGTGATCCTGGCGCGGGCCGCCAGCCGGATGGGAGCACACGCGGAGGCGCTTGCGGTGCTGGAGGCGGCTTGTGCGGAGCTGCCACGCGATGAATCACTGCTGGCGGACTTGCTGCGCAGCGAGGCCGCCGTCCGCGGCCCGGCGGCCGCACTCGAGCGATTCGAGCGCTACCGGCGGGAGCTGCGCGAGCGGCTCGGCACTGATCCCGGCGAGCCGCTCCAGCGGGAGTATCGGAGCCTGCTGGCCCTCGACCGGCCGGTCCGCAGCGGCGTGCGCTACGACGCGACCGCGCTGATCGGCCGCGACGGTGACCTGGACCGGCTGCGGGCGCTGATCGCCAGTTCGCGCGTGGTGTCCATCGTCGGCGCCGGCGGGCTCGGCAAGACCCGGCTGGCGCAGGCCCTCGCCCGCGACTCCGCCGAACCGGTCGTCCACGTGGTCGAGCTGGCCGGCGTCACGTCGGCGGAGGACGTCGCCGGCGAGGTCGGTTCCGCGCTCGGGGTTCGCGACTCCGTCAGCGGCCGCCGGGTGCTGACGGCGCAGCAGCGGGCCGACATCCGGGCCCGCATCGCGCAACTGCTCGGGCAGTCGCCATGCCTGCTGGTGCTGGACAACTGCGAGCACCTGATCGAGGCGGTCGCCGGCCTGGTGGCATTCCTCGTCTCGACGACAGCCGACCTGCGCGTGCTCACCACCAGCCGCGCGCCGCTGGCGATCGCCGCCGAGCGCGTCTACCTGCTTGGCGAGCTGGAGGCCGGTGACGCCGCGCGGCTGTTCCGGGAGCGGGCCGTGGCCGCGCGGCCCAGCGTTCAGCTCACCGACCGCGTCGTGACGAGCATCGTCGCCCGGCTCGATGGCTTGCCGCTGGCGATCGAGCTCGCCGCGGCCAAGGTGCGGGTGATGTCCCTGGAGGAGATCGACCGCCGGCTCGAAGACCGGTTCGCGTTGCTGCGCGGCGGCGACCGGAGCGCACCCGGCCGGCATCAGACGCTGCTCGCGGTCATGGACTGGTCGTGGAATCTGCTGAACGCCGCCGAGCGGCGCGCGCTGCGCCGGCTGGCGCTGTTCCCGGACGGATTCACGCTCGGCGCGGCGGAGACGGTGCTGGACGGCGACGCGATGGATGCGGTCCAGGGGCTCGCCGGCCAGTCGCTGCTCAGCGTCCGGGACACCCCCGCCGGGGTGCGCTACCGGATGCTGGAGACGGTACGCGAGTTCGGCCTGCTGCGGCTCGCGGAGGCCGGCGAGGAGTCCGCGGCGCGCGCCGCCCACCGCCGCTGGGCCGCCGGCTACGCGCGCGAGCATGGCGAGCGGGTGACAGGCAGCGGCCAGTTCGCGGCGATCGACGCGCTGGGCGCCGAGGAAACCAACCTGGCCGACGAGCTGCGCGGCGCGATCGCCGACGGCGACCGCTGCTCGCTCGTCCGGCTGCTTTCCGCGCTCGGGGTGTTCTGGACGATCCGCGGCGAGCACCTCCGGCTGCTCGCCCTGGCCGAAGCGGTCACCGACACGCTTCGCGACTGGCAGCCACCGCCGGATCTGGCGGATGAGGCCCGCGGCGCGGTGGCGGTCGTGCTGAGCAACTCGCTGCTGAGCAGCGCGGCGAATAGCGGGCCGCTGCGGGCCATCCTCCGCCGGCTGAGCCCGGACGCGGGTGACCACGGGCAGCTCTCGGGCCTGATGCGGCTGCTGCTCGCGTACGACCCGGCCGACACCGACGCCGGTGCGTTCCTCCGGCGACTCGAACGGCTCGCCGACGATCCGGACCGGCACACCGCGCTCACCGCCAGCCAGTGGCTCAGCCACCTGCGCGAGAACTCCGGCGACGCGGCGGGCGCGGTCAAGGCCGCGGAGCGTACGCTCGCGCTTGCCCGCGACGAGGACGGCCCGTGGTCGGTCGCGATGCCGCACGCCCTGCTGGCGCAGGGCACCATGCAGGTGGGTGACCGCGCCGCCGCGGTCGAGCATGCCCGGGCCGCCCTGCCGGTGATGCGGCGGCTCGGCGCCATCGACGACGAGATCCAGCTCCGCTCGCTGATTGTGCTGTGCGCCATCTCCGACGGCCGGCTCGCCGAGGCGCAGGACGAGCTCGGCCGGATGGACAGTTTCGGCGATCTCCCGTCAGTGTTCGGCGGGAGCGTCTTCCGCTTGGTCTGTCACGGCGAACTGGCGCTGGCCCGCGGCGACCACGTCACCGGGCTGCGCATGCACCGCGAGGTCGCGGCGCGCATGCGCGAGCTGCGGCTGCCCGGAGTCACCTGGACCGGGCTGGAACCGTGGGTATTGTTCGGCGACTCGATGGCGCTGAGCGCGCACGCCTGGTACGCGTCCGGCGACGACGAGGCGCACGGGCGGGCGCTGTTCCGGACGTGCCGCGACGACGCGCTCATCGTGTTCGGCACCGCGACGGCCGACCTCGACTATCCGGTCACCGGGCAGTTGCTGTTCGCTCTCGGCGCCTGGGCCTTGCTGCGCCGGGCCGCGCCGGCCGAGGACGCGCTGCGGCTGCTCGCGCTCGCCGAGCGGTTCTCCTACAACCGCACGACCCCCACGACGACATGGGACCGGATCATGCCGAAGGCGGAGGAATCGGCGCCCGGCCGGATCATCGAGTTGCAGGCCGAGTACGCCGACCGCCAGCCGCCGGGCCTCCTGGCGGAGGCCCGGCGGCTGGCGGAGCGGTTGTCCGCTTCCTTACCTGTTTTCCTACCTGTTCTCCTACAGGTGCCGCCGGTAGCTGCGCACCGACAGCGGCGCGAAGATCGCGATCACGACCAGGCCCGCGAGCAGTGTCCAGCCGACCTCGCCGGTGATCGTGGCCTGGTTGGCCAGGTCACGCGTGGCCGACACCAGGTGCGAGACCGGGTTGATCTTCACGAAGTCCGCCAGTCCTGACGGCAGCGTGCGCACCGGCACGAACGCGTTGGACAGGAACGTCAGCGGGAACAGGATCAGCATCGAGAAACCCTGCACGCTGCGGGCGTTCCGGGCGATCGTGCCGATCCAGGTGAAGATCCAGGCGATCGCCCAGCCGGTGAACATCGCCAGCACGATCGCGCCAAGCACGCCGAGCACGCCCCCGCCGGGACGGTACCCGATGATCACTCCCATCACGAACGTCAGGCCAGCGGCGATCAGGTAGCGCACCAGGTCGGCGACCATCGGCCCGGCCAGCGGGGCGATCCGGGCCATCGGCAGCGCCTTGAACCGGTCGAAGACGCCCTTGTCCATGTCCTCGCGGAGCTGCACGCCGCTGGACATGCACGTGGTCAGGACGGTCTGGGCGACGATGCCGGGAATCATCAGCGGCAGGTAGCTCTGCACGCTGCCGGAGATCGCGCCGCCGAAGATGTACGCGAACATCGCCGTGAACAGCAGCGGCTGAAGCGTGACGTCGAAGAACTGCTCCGGGTTGCGACGCATCTTCTTCAGCGCCCGCCAGGCCATCGACAGCGTCTGGCTGATGGTCTCGGCGATCGTCGTGCGCGGGCGGGTGCGGGCCACGGCGACGGCAGGGTCGACGACCCGCGGCGACGCCGAGCCGGTGGTGATGGTAGTCACTGGACCTCCAGGAGTGCGTCTTCGGCGTCTTCGGCGTCTTCGGCGTCTGCGGCGTCTTCAGTAGTTTCGTGGCCGGTGATCGCGAGGAAGACCTCGTCGAGGGTGGGTTTCGCT
>Ga0187814_10000503_pt1 | contig 13245 bp, 14 predicted proteins | sample NC_S_4_FD_132450 | JGI IMG/M metagenome (GOLD analysis project Ga0187814, IMG submission 132450) | Wetland sediment microbial communities from Neuse River Estuary, North Carolina, USA - ASW-S_4 | ecosystem: Environmental > Aquatic > Freshwater > Wetlands > Sediment | place: USA: North Carolina... | reverse complement strand
TCTGCTACGACGACGAGCACTATGTCGCCGGAGTCGCTGCCGACGTAGAGCGGCTAACCGACCGCGGGTTCGAGTTGGCCAAGCAGCCGAAGAATTCGTGGGAGAGTGATCAGTACAAAGGCATCAACATCCAGTGGCGTGAGCCAGAGACAGGCCAGCGTTTCGAGGTGCAATTCCACACGTGGACCAGCTTCGAGGCAAAGCAGCTTAGCCACGCGGCGTACGAAAGAATCCGGAACCTCCAGACTCCCGCCGTCGAACTTGACGAGCTCGAGGACTTCCAGCGCCAGGTTTGCGCCAAGATCCCAGTCCCTCCTGGCAGCGCTGAGATCAACTGCGACCCACGAAAGGAACGCGATGCCTGAGGAGATCACCTATTACGCGCTGGTCGACGACCACAGCAGCCGTGAGAAACCAGGCGGAGTCGTCCGCCGGATCAGGCGCGAACAGGGGCAACAGGACGAAGCGTTCACGGGCGACCTCGTATGGAAGCCAACCTGGCTGCTGCGCTCCGCCGAACGCGGTGACACGATGAACGACTTCTATCCGATTACCGAGGACGAGGCGATGCGGATTGTCGACCGCATCCGCCGCGAATCAAGTGCACCCAGATGACGCTCGGCCGACGGCACCTCCCACCACTCCCGAGTGCGGGCTGTCCTGTCTCAGCGGATGTTGCCCGTCGTGATGTCCTGACCTGGGCGGGCAATCTTAGTGAGACGGGTGTCCTTCGCGATGGGGTGGCAGTCGGCGGGGTCGCGCTGGCACCTCGCTGCCGACGGGTGCATCGCCCGTCTCGGTTCAGCCGTGCACCGTGATGACGTAGCCGTCGGGGTCGGCGAACGCGAACGTCCGGCCGAACGGGCCGTCGAACGGCGCAGTCACGATGGTGACGCCGTGGCTGGCCAGGTCGTCGTGCAACCGGCCTGGGTCGTCGGCCTTCAGCCACAGCGCCACTCCCCAGCCCAGCCGGGCGGCAGCGTCCAGGTCCACTGCGGGCTCGCGGACCGCGAACGGGATCGGCTCGGTGGCGAACACCACCGCGCCGGGCGGCGAGCCGGCGGCGCGGCGCAGTCCTAGCCGCTCGGCGTAGAAGCGGGCGGATGCCTGCAGGTCTCGGACCTGAAGGGCGATGAAGTCCGGGCCGGCGACAGTCATGATCGGTCCCTTCGATTAGTATCAGTTAACCTGATACTATGTCAGGTAACCTGATATATGCAAGGGAGGGCCGTTGGCTGCCACCCGCAAGCCCCGCACCACCGACAGCCCTGGCTACCTGCTCAAGCGCGCCCAGGCCGCGCTGCACGCCGCCCTGGCCGGGGCGCTGCGCGAGCACGGTGTCACCGTGGCCCAGTACGCCGTGCTGACGGCCGTGGACGAGGAGCCGGGGCTGTCCAACGCGGACCTGGCACGCCGGGCATTCGTCACCCCGCAGACCATGAACCAGGTCCTGCACGAGCTGGAGGAAAGGCAGTGGGTCACCCGGCACCACCACCCCGGGCACGGCCGCATCCTGCAGGCCAGCCTGACCCGGGACGGCCGGGCGGCGCTCCGCGCCTGCCATGAGGCGGCCAGCGCCGTCGAAGAGCAGATGCTCGCCACACTCAGTCCCGCGCACCGCCAGGAGCTGGCAGCAGCGCTGCATGCCTGCATCGACGCACTCTCATAGGCACGCCCCGCAAGCCTGGCATCCCAGGCGATCCCGCCGCGCATCCCCAGGCCACCGCCGCCATTACCCCAAGTGCCATGAGGCCCGGAATCCCCACCGGGAATCCGTCACGTTCCCATGACCGGACACCCATCGGGCAAACTCCAGCGGGACAAGAGCTGGCACAGGCAAGATCCACTGAGACCAGGCAAGCTTGGGTGAGACGAGACACGGGCCCGCTGAGATCTGGCGGTCGTATCTGGACCCGGTGTGGAACCACTACATCCGCTCGCCGGTCCGGATCTGGTCGCAGGACGGCATCGACGAAGGCACCTTGGAGGCTCTCGCCGCCCGCCGGTTCTCCGAACTCCGCCGCCTGACTCCCGACCCGGTCGACGAACGGCTCCAGGTGCGGGACGACCTGGACGCCGCGCTCAGCCGCCTGCGCGAGGTGCACGCCTCGTACTGGGACCAGAAGTGGCGGCGAGAGCACCGCGGCTTCGGCCGGTATCCCGAACACGAGCTGTGGGAGGCGGTCGAGGGCTACCTGGATCTCCTCAAGGCCTCCCGTCCGGCGCCGCCGCCTCCTTAGGAGAGCTTGCTCCGGGTGTTCCGCTCGGCGGGGAAGGCTCCTGCCCGGCTTCCCTGAGCGTCGTGTCGGTGCCGTGCGGTGCCCCGTGCGCGGCAGGGCCGTTGTCAGGGGGCGCGGAGCCGGTCCACGAGGGCGTCGGCCGCGGCCAGCGTGATCGGCATGCTGATCTCCCTGATCGGCACCGACCGGCTCCCGCCGTCGAGGAACACGACCTGGTCGCGCATGCAGCCACGGAGGTCGGGGTACCGCTGCACGATGGCAGCCTGATCGTTGGGGGACGGCTGCCACTGCTGCCGCGCCTGCGCGGCCTGCGCCGCCCGGGCCTCAAGCGCCGGGCCGATCTTCTCCTCGTAGGCCTTCTGCAGCTTCTTGCCGATGCCCCGGCCGGCGAACTTGAACGCCGCCCCGAGCACGGCGCCAGCGATTTCCTGGCCCAGGTCGTCGCCAACGTTACTGTCGAACGTCGGACGGCTTCGCCCCCTGTTCGGGTAATCCGGTCCCTGGTAGCCCGGGGCCGGACCTGGGCCTTGGCTTTGGTAACCCTGGGTGGGGAAGCCCGGTCCCTGGTAACTCTCGTACGGATGATCCTGGTTGGTTCCGGCGCTGTCCGGAGTTCCGGCGCTGTCCGGGGCCTGGTAACCCTGGCTCGGGTAGTCCGGATAGGTTCCCGGATAGCCCGGGCCTGTTTGCTGGCCCGGATACGCCTGCTGCGTGGCGCCGCCTTGCGCGCCGTTCAGCATGCTGAAGAGTTCGGCGACTGTGCGCACATCGGCGCTGCTGCCGCACTGCGGGCAGATCGACTGCCCCATGCCGTAATTCACGCCCTCATTGTGCCGTTCGCGGCGCGGCGCGGCTAGCTTTCTTCGCTGCTGAGACGGGTGAGGTCGGCTGAATTAGGCCGCTCGCGGGACGACAGATTAAGCCGTGTTGTTTTGTCGTCTCCTTTTGTCGACTCTTGTAGGGAATGTTCAGCCCCTTTATTCGGAACGTACGCGCCCGTCTCCCGTCCGCCTACCACACCTGAGACAGCGGCAGGCGAAGTGAGGCGCCGCACACCGAGATGGCAGGATCGGCAGCATGATCGGCCGGATGCGCCACGTGGTCTTCGACTGTCCGGACCCGCCTGCCCTCGCAGCGCTCTACTCAGCCCTCCGGTCACCGCGCTATGGAGCCTCGAGCTCGCCCTTATGCCGTTCGATCACAAAGCGCACCGGGTACGTAAGTTCCGTCTGCAAGGCCTCATCGAGGGTCATCCATACCGGCTCTTCGAGTTCTTCGTTCTCGTCGAGTTCGTCGTTGTGCAGTGTCAGGTCCCCAGGACCGATCGGAGGATCGAAGACGACCTTGAACGAATGCCACCGGTGCGCGTCCGACCCGCGACGGCAAGAGTCGCCGACGATGTCATCGCTGGCGACCTGGACGAGACTGTCGACGCGCAGCCCGGTCTCCTCCTTCAGTTCCCGTGCCGCGGCGGCTTCCGGCGATTTGTCGATGACGTCGACATGACCACTAGGCACCGTCATGGAACCGACCGGGAACATCTTCCGCCGCAGGAACAGGAACGTCCCGTCTGGATTCCGCGCGAATACGCCGGCACTCTCGTGCCAGTACTCACCGTCCGCCGCCACCCACCACGTCATTTTCGGATCGATCACGACGCGCCGCTCGCCGCGATGGCCGCATTCGCTGCAGTCAAAGTAGGTCCGGCCGTCTTCCCCGGTCACCTTCTTGACCGCCTCGGCGTAGCAGGCGATGCAGTAGTCGTGACGCATGCCATCGCCGGGTTGCGGGGGATTCTTCATGCTTTAAGGATCTCATGGACGCCGTAACGCCCCTCGGTTACGACACTCCGGCGGGTCGTGATGAGGCCCCTATGGCTGAGCGACTTCATCAAGCCCGAGGTGGTGTTCGACCGCGATTTTGAGTGGGCGCCGCTGTCGCGATTTGCCGCGTCCTCCAGCCAGCGGGTTCGGCTGGGCATCGTCAGCGGCCGTCGCAGGCAGGGCAAGACGTTCTTGCTGCGCGCACTGGCCGAGGCGGCGGGAGCGTTCTACTTCGTGGCCGCGGAGGCGACGCATCCGGGTCTGACCCGATCCGCCGCGCTCGCTGCCGCCGATCCACGGCGCAGCGAGAGGCATAACCGGTATCGTGTGGTCGCGTGCTGGATGGCGACCTGGTCTTCGTTCCGAATGAGATCCCCCGGCGCGGGGTCTTCGCCTCCTGGGGAAAAGGGCCTGGTAATCCGGTTCCGGGAAATGCCAAGGTGGAGCTGGTCTTTCCTGGCGGCACCTACGGCATCCGCAAGCGCCTGGTGTCGGCCGAGTTCATCCCGGTGGCCGAGGCACTGCCCCTGCTGCTGAGCACCGGCAACGCGGTGCGGATGCGGCGCAGCGTCCGAGTCTGGGCCGCGGCGGCCGCCGCCGGCGTAGGACTGGTGGCGCGCGGGCGGCTGCTGCCGACCGTGGGGGCTGGCGACGCGGATGTCTGGCGGGCCGGGCCACTGGACCCTTCGGACCTCAGCTGGCTGCGTGAGCTTGCCGCCGCCTTCCCGCCGGCCGCGCACGCGCTGGCGATTCCCGGTTCGCGCCCGATGCGGCTGCGCTCTCCGGAGTCCCTGGTGCGCGATCTCTGGGACGCGATCGCGGACACGATCACCCGGTCGCCGGCTGCGGCGCGGACTACAGCGTCGCCCGCGTTCGCGGCCGTCGAGCCGACCGCCGTCGGCGACCTGGCCGAATGGCTGGCCGACACCACCGAGGGGCTGTCGGCGGGCGCTCGTCTCGGGCTGCGGATCGAGACGGCACGGGACGATGCCGCGCTCGACGACCTCGCGGCGAGCGAAGAGTTCGCGGAGAACTTCGAGCTCGCGGCAGGGGACGGCGGGGACGGCGAGGTGCCCGCGCCAGCGTTCCGGCTGGTGCTCCAGTTGCGCAGCACGGCCGACCCGAGCCTGATCGTGGATGCCGCCGCGCTGTGGAGCCAGCCGGAGACGGTGCTCGCCAGGTTCGGCCCGCAGGCGGAAGCCGATCTGCTGCTCGCGCTGCGGCGCGGGGCGGCGGTATGGCCGCCGCTGGCAGCTGCGCTCGACCAGGCAAGCCCCTCGGCGATCGACCTCGACGACGACGCGCTTACCAGCTTGCTCGGCACGGCGGCCGAGGAACTTGCCGGGATCGGCATCGAGGTGCTCTGGCCGTCCAGCCTGGTGGACGACGGCCTGAAGCTGCGCGCGGCGGTCACGCCCGCGCCCGAGAAGCTGACCGAGGCTGGGTTCAGCCTCGGGACCCTGCTCGAGTTCCGCTGGCAGCTCACGCTGGACGGGGCGCTGCTCGACGCCGGCGAGATCGCCGCGCTGGCCGAAGCGAAACGGCCGCTGATCAGGCTGCGCGGTCGCTGGGTGGTCCTGGACCCGGCGCTGCTCGACCGGCTGCGGCGCCCGCCGCGGACCCGGATGCGCACAAGCGAGGCGCTCGGTGCCGTGCTCGCGGGCGCCGCGGAGATCGACGGCGAGACCGTGGAAGTGACCGCGGAGGGCCCGCTGGCCGATCTCGCCGCCCGTGTCGCGTCCCTCGGGTCGGCGCCGGTACCAGTGGATCCGCCGCCGGGGCTGGCCGCGACGCTTCGCCCGTACCAGCAACGCGGGCTGGCCTGGCTGGCCGGCATGTGCGAGTCCGGGCTCGGCGGCTGCCTCGCCGACGACATGGGCCTGGGCAAGACGATCCAGGTCATCGCGCTGCACCTGCACCGGCGTGACCTCAAGGCCGGGCCGACGCTGGTCGTCTGCCCGGCGTCGCTGCTCGGCACCTGGGAGCGCGAGATCCGGCGGTTCGCCCCGGAGATCCCGGTCCGCCGCTTCCACGGCGGCGGACGGCACCTAGCCGATCTAGCCGTCGACGAAGTCGTCCTGGTCACCTATGGCGTGGTGCTGCGCGACTCCGTGCGGCTCGCCGAAACCGGCTGGGGTCTTGTCGTGGCCGATGAGGCCCAGCACGCGAAGAACCCGCTGTCCCGCACGGCGCGCGAGCTGCGGTCACTGCCCGCCCCGGCGCGGATCGCGCTGACCGGCACGCCGGTTGAGAACCGGCTGTCGGAGCTGTGGGCGATTCTCGACTGGACCACGCCGGGCCTGCTCGGACACCTGGAGGGGTTCACCCGCCGGGTCGCGGCGCCGATCGAGATCTACCGGGATCCCGAAACGACCAGGCGCTTCGCCGCGCTGGTCCGGCCGTTCCTGCTGCGGCGGCGGAAGACCGACCCGGGCATCGCGCCCGAACTGCCGCGCAAGACCGAGACCGACCAGTTCGTCCCGCTGACCGCCGAACAGGTCACCCTCTACGAGGCAATGGTCCGCGAGACCATGCAGGCGATCGCCACCGCCGAGGGCATCGAGCGGGCCGGGCTTGTGTTCAAGCTCCTCACGGGACTCAAGCAGATCTGCAACCACCCAGCGCAGTACCTGAAGCAACCAGGGCCACTAACCGGTCGTTCGGGAAAATTGACAGCGTTCGACGAGCTGACCGACACCATCCTCGCGAACGGCGAGTCGATGCTCGTCTTTACCCAGTACACGCAGATGGCGACCTTGCTCCAGCAGCACCTGGACGCGCGCGGCATCCGCTCGCTGTTCCTGCACGGCGGCGTCCCGGTACGGCGGAGAGAGGAGATGGTCGCGGAATTCCAGGCGGGTGGCGCGCCGGTCTTCCTGCTGTCGCTCAAGGCCGGCGGCACCGGGCTGACGCTGACCCGGGCGACGCATGTGCTGCACTACGACCGCTGGTGGAATCCGGCGGTCGAGGACCAGGCGACCGACCGGGCCTACCGGATCGGCCAGGACCGCCCGGTGCAGGTGCACCGGCTCATCGCCGAGGGAACGCTCGAGGATCGCATCGCGGCCTTGCTTGAGAAGAAACGCGACCTCGCCGACGCCGTGGTCGGCTCCGGCGAGCGCTGGATCGCCGAACTGTCCGACGACGAGCTGACCGAGCTGGTCAGCCTGCGGGCGGCGTCATGAACGCGGAGTTCGGGCGCACCTGGTGGGGCCGGGCCTGGGTGGAGGCGCTCGAGCAGCGGGCCAGGCTGGACCCGAACCGGCTGCCGCGCGGGCGGGAGTACGCGCGCAGCGGCGCGGTCGGGTCGCTCACGCTGGCGCCGGGCGAGGCGCGAGCGCAGGTCCAGGGGCGCAAGACGGAGCCGTACCAGGTCCGGATCCGGGTCCGCAGGTTCACGGACGAGGAGTGGGACCGGGTGCTCACCGCGATCTCCGGGCGGCTGGGCCACGCGGCGGCGCTGCTCGACGGCGAGCTGCCGCCAGAGATCGCCGAGGACGCGGCCAGCGCAGGACTGGACCTGCTGCCAGGCGGCGGCGAGATCGGGCCGCGGTGCGACTGCCCGGATGACGCGGACCCGTGTAAACACTCAGCGGCCGCCTGCTACCTGGTGAGCGACGCGCTCGACGCGGATCCGTTCGTCCTGCTGCTGCTCCGGGGCCGCACCAGGGACCAGGTGCTCGCCGGGGTGCGGGCACGGCGGCGGGGCGTGCCCGAGCCAGCGGACGCCGCGGCCCATCCAGAGACGGCAGTGTGGCGAGTCCCCGACGATCCGGGTGTGGACGCCAGGGTGGCCTTCGCCGCGCCCGTGCCGCGGACGGAGATCCCGGCTCCGCCGTTGCCACCCGCCCGCCCCGGTCAGCCGGCGGCGCTTCCCGTAGACCCGCCGGCCTGGCGGGCCGGCCTCGGCGCAGACCTGCAGGAGCTGGCCGCGGACGCGGTGTCCAGGGCCTGGGAGCTGGCCATGGGGCTAGCCGCAGACGCCGGGCTCGGCCTCGGCCCGGACGCGGACCTCGCCCGCCGGGCGGCCCGCGTTTTCGGCGCGCCGGAGTTCCGGCCGTTGCCGTCGCGGTCCGGCGTCGGCGCCCGGGAGCTGGCGCGCCAGGCGCTGGCCTGGCGGCACGGTGGGCCGGCCGGTCTCGAACTGCTGCAGGCCGAGTGGGATCCGGCCGATCCGGAAGCCGCCGACCTGATCAAGGCGGCGAGGACCGTGCTTCGCGCGAAGACTCAGTCGCCGGACAGCGTGGAGCGCAACCGCGTCACCGCTGGCCGCCTCCAGCTGCGGCTCGGGCGAGACCTGCGCTGGTACCCGTACGCGCGTTCGGATGGCGACTGGGAGCCAGGCGGCCCACCGGAAGCCGACCCGGCCAAGGCCGTCGCGGCGCTGTAATTGGCTGGCATGCAACAGGGATCCGACGCGAACTGACGGGCATGTCACGGCAGAGGTTCGACTTTGACGCTGGGGTGTTCACGGGCAAGTGATCGCAGCTCGTCTGGGTCTCCCGTGGCGACGATGCCGCCGCCGAGGCGGATCGCTGTGGCGACTACGAGGGCATCGACGGTGTGGCATGAGTCCAGCCGGTCGCGGTGCCTGAGATTGTCGGCCTGGCGGGCGACGCCTTGCCCTAGCGTGATTGCCCTGACACCGCGCCCAAGCACCCGGTCTATCGCGGCGTCAGCAGCGGTTCCGCGGTAGGCCTCGGCCAGCACCGCGGTGGGCACGCGGACAGGTATGCCCATCCGGACAGCGGAATCGAGCATGTCCCGCATACGCCGGCCCGCTTGCAGGTCGGCCTTGGGGTCGGCAATGACCTCCAGCGCCCTGCTGTCTAGGACCAGCGCGGTCACGAGGACGCTCTCCTGCCCGCCTCGGCTGGGGCAGCGGAGGCGGCGAACAACTCGCTATACCTGACGACTTCGGCTTCGTCAGAGGGGCCGAGCTCGGCTACGAGTTCTTCCACAAACGCGTGCAGGCGCCGCCGGTCGAGTTCGTGCCGATCCTACCTTGGTAGGAATGTCGATGTCCGCGAAGCGCCTCGTCAGCATCAAGCATCCACGCAATCACGTTCGTCATGGCTCTCGCACCGCCCCGGTCGGCGTAGCGGCTCGCGGGCCGAGGACCGGCTGCCCGCCCCGGTGCCCGCGGAATCCGGCGTCCCACGGCCAGTGGCCGCGCTCGTCGGCCCAGGCCAGCTGCAGCGCCTGTATCCCGGGCCCGTAGAACTCGACGGCTGTCACCAGATGTGCCGAAGGCTCGGCGACCCGCACAACCTCCATCAAGGGACCGCCCTCCAAAAGAACCTCTTCTCCCGGACGCGGAACGGCGGTCTCCAGCACGTATGGGGCCACCGTGTTCAGCAGCCAGGTGGCACGAGGCAGCGGCAACCCGGTCACGACCAGTTCGGGCCTGCCCTGCGGGGTCAGCCCGAGCGTGTACGCCCAGGGCGGATGAATCAGGTCGTCTTCTATGCCCACTACGGCCCAGCCGAAGCGATCGATGAGTCCCTGCATGTGGTCGAGATAGTCCTGATGCGTGAACTCCGGATGGTCACACTCCCAGCACATGATTTCCTCCTCCATATGAGCGACCAACGCTGCCACTATAGCCAGCGGTACCGACATTCTGTTCGATTGGGCGCGTCACGAGCGAGATCCCGGCCGTGCGGTGGCCGGAGCATTGTCCGTTATGCGTGACACTGTGCAGGCGCAGGCGGCTGTATTCACGGCTGTCTGGCCCGGCACGGAAGCGGAGGTCTCAGTGACGGCTATGGACAGCGCGGCGGGAGAACCCGCGCCGCACATAGAGGAGCCGCCGCCCGCTGGCGCCGTCGCGATCCATGTCGCGAAGCCGCTGCTGCGGGGCTGGCTGCACCTGATCTCGTTCGAGGCTTCGCTCGTGCTGGGGACCCTGGCGCTGGTCAGCGCGCATGGCGCGGTGCGGATCACGGCGATGGCCGTGTTCGCGGCTAGCGTGAGCGCGATGTTCGGGGCCAGCGCGCTGTATCACCGCGGCAACTGGGCCGGGGCGTGGCACAGGCGCCTGCAGCGGCTGGACCACGCGATGATCTTCCTGCTCATCGCCGGCACAGCCACCCCCGCCTTCCTGATCGCCGCGCACGGGGTCGCCCGGCTGGCCGGCCTGAGCGCCATATGGGTGCTGACGCTAACCGCGGCTGCGATCCACATGGCATGGATGAACGCGCCCGAACTCCTTGTCGGCGGGACCTTCGTGGGACTGGGCTGGGCAGCCGGTCTCGCGCTGCCCGAGGTGTGGCTGCATTCCGGTGCCGCGGCGGGAGCGCTGATGCTCGCGGGCGGCGTGCTCTACACCGCCGGGGCGCTTTCGTATCACCGGCGCTGGCCTAACCCCTCCCCGGCGGTTTTCGGCTACCACGAGGTCTTTCACGTCTACGTCTGCGCCGCCGCGGCGTGCCAGTACACGGCGATAGCGCTGTTCATCACCTGAACTGCCGGACGGACGCGCGCATTCGGTACGGCTGGGTGACCGACCCCGGACTTGAATTTAGTGGCAGAAGGCGGGGGTCTGCGGTCTGTAGCCCAAGTTGGCCCGGTGGAGGGCTGCCGGGTTGCTTGTCATTGATTGCGGCCAGGCGGGTGGTGGCGGCTGGCCGGAGTTCTGCTGGCCAGCGTTCGCTGACCGGGTGGCTCCGAGCGTAAGGCGTCGGGGAGTGAAGAGCGTACGAGTCACGCCGCGGACTCGGCCTTCTTGCTTGGTGACGCCGCGGTGACGGCCTTGGCCTGGTTGCGGGCAGCCCGGAAGCGTTGCTGGGCGCCTTGCTTGGTGAGCCCGTAGCACGCGCCGATCTCGATCCACGTGGCTCCGGCCTTGCGGGCCGCTTCAACCTGGGCAGCCTCCAGTTCCTCCGCCGCTTCTCGCAGGCGGCGGGCGGCGTCGAGTCGGCTCATAGGCCTGTCGGCGACGTCGAGAGCGCTGAGCGCAGCGAGGATCCGCTTGACAGGACTCCTGGGGGCCACGATCACAGCGTACTCGACAGCTGCCACCGGTCAATGATACGTTGACGACCGGTCAACATTTCGTTGACCTGCCTGAGTCGGGAAGTGGGGTGACACGCATGGCTAAGAAGAGCAAGAAGAGCAAGAAAGGCAAGAAGAAGTAGCTTCCCGGGCCGGGGCCCCAGCCCCCGGACCGGGCAGGACTCCGGCCCGGGGGCCGCCCCGCACGCCAGTACAGCCGGTCGCCGCACCGGCACAGGACGGCGCCCGGGATGCCCGGGCAATGTTCGGCTGGGGAGCACATGTTCAGTAGATATAGTCGACCATGGACGACAAATCACGCCATGGGAGGCGGTTCCGTTGAGCGGCATCGATCCGCTGCTTGTGGCCTCGTCCATCGCCATGGCCGCAGCCGGATGGAATTGGGCGAAGGCGACCGAGTACCGCCGTAAGACGGCGCGGCTGGAAAGCCGCGAACGCGAGCTGGCCGCCGATCTGGCCCGGGTGGAGCGCGAGAGCCGGTCGCCGCGACTGTTCCCGCCACGCGTCTACGAGCTGACCCGGACGATGCTCGATCACGCCGCGCACGGCCAGCTCGACCGCCTGGCCGCCCTGATCCGCGCCGAGAACCAGAAAACCTGCCAGCTGGTCATGGACCAGTGCGTTGCCGTGGCCGATTGCATTGTCAACGGCAGGTCCGCCGCATGGCCGCCCAGCGAGGCCGATCTGCGCATGATCGCGGCGATCACCAGCAGCTGCATGGAGAACCCGGAGTACCGCGTGCCGTCCGCGGAGCCCCCGGCCGCGATCGCCGATCCCGTCGTCTACGACTACCTGTCTCGCGCCGTCGTCCGTGGCGAGCGCATCGACGACGTGTTCCCTGCCGGAGACGCGGCCCTCAGGTCGGTCCGGATCACCGCCGCCATGCTGGTCGCCTTCCTGCCAGGCCGGCCCTGGCAGGGGCATCTCGAGCTGATCTGGAAGCTGGCAACAGACGACGGGGTGAACTGCTGCGCTCTCCGCTCCGCCGAGCGCCGGTTCCGGCGGACAGCCGTCACCTCGGCGCCGGATGATGACGGCTAGTGGGGGGCATTAGCTACGTCGCTAGTGTGACCACGTACGCCAGGTCGGCGAGCGCCTCGGTCACCTCAGCCGGGTCGAAACTGGCGCCAGGAACGCCGCCTTCCGCGCGTTCTTCGTTGAACGCCCAGATGCCGCCGCTGTCCTCAGCCGGCGCCTCGCCACGGCCGGCGGTGCAGCGCGGGTAGGCGACGCCCGGCATGGCGGGAACGATCTTCTCTACGACCATGTCGTGCCGCCAGTCGTCGCCGAAGTCGTAGACGTACACCACCTTCGCCTTTTCCGCGGCGGCGACCTGGGCAAGCGCGACCGCCGATTCGTCGCCGGACTCCCCGCTCCCGAACCAGTCATCGTCCAGGGGCTGGCCACCGTACTCGCCGCAGACGGTCTCGAAGGAGTGCAGGTGGTAGCCGCCCCAGTCGAACGCGACCTGGATGACCTCGTGCACCACGTCGAGCCTCATTGCGCTGGGTATCTCCAGCCGCCGCCAGACCGGTGGCTTGGCGCCGTAGAGATTCACCTTGACGACGTGCACGGTGGTTTCCGCCCGCTTCGGGAGCCTGGGCAGTTTCTGCTTGACGACGCGCTTGCCGCCGACGAACGTCTGCTTGGCAAGCTCTTGCGCCAGCCTGTCTTCGAAGGAGTCGCCCGCGTGCGCGAGCAGCATCCGCAAAATGGCGTCGGGGGAGTCAGGCTTGTCCGTCACGCCCGCCATTGTGGCAGTATGCGATCTCCTTGGACCGGCGAAAGCGCGGACCCGGGTCTCGGACCACACCCGATTCCCTCCGGGAAGGAACCGCAACGAATTGCCAGATCAGTTACAGTTCATGTTGTGATCGTCCGGATTCACCCCGTAGTGATGGTGGCCCGTGCGGATCGACCGCCCGGCTGAGGACGACACGCCGCGCGCCAGGCCCGAGAGCCGCGCCGCCGATACACCGCCGGCCGCCGCGCACGAGCCCCCGGACCGGGTGGCCTGTGCCGCCGGGTACCGGGCGACGGTCGATGCCGTCTACCGCGAGTACCGCACCGCCCGCGAGTGGGATGAGGCAGTCCCGGCGCTGCGGGAAGCCTGGGAAACGCATCAAAAGAAATGGACATATCCAGAACGGACCGAGCCGACTGTC
>Ga0187814_10000501_pt1 | contig 13262 bp, 10 predicted proteins | sample NC_S_4_FD_132450 | JGI IMG/M metagenome (GOLD analysis project Ga0187814, IMG submission 132450) | Wetland sediment microbial communities from Neuse River Estuary, North Carolina, USA - ASW-S_4 | ecosystem: Environmental > Aquatic > Freshwater > Wetlands > Sediment | place: USA: North Carolina... | reverse complement strand
GTGGGCGTAGGCGACGGCGAGGTCGATCATGCGGTCGATGACGGTCATGTCGGCGCTGCCGGTGACGGCGGAGATGATGAGCGCGTCGCAGGCAGCAGCCTGGGCGCCAGTGCCGGTGAGGTAGCCGGGTTCGCCGAGCCGGGCCGCGATCCAGGCCTCTTCCAGCGGCGAGGCGCCCGGCATCTGGCGGAGCGATGACAGGGGGATGTGCACGGTGACGTGGGTGTCGGCGCCGGCCCGGTCGGGGAGCATGTGCGCGCGGATCAGCAGCTCGCAGCCCAGCTGCAGGGCGTCGTGGAACCGCTGCCCCTCGCTGCGGGTGTCTTCGGGGCCGTGCCGCTTGCCGAGGGCCTCCAGGACGGCGGTGACGGCGGCGGCGCATTCGGGGGTCAGGTCCCCCCGGATGCACCCGGCGCCGCCGAACGTGGTACCGACCTGGACGTACCGGTCGTCGAACCCGTCATCGCCGTCGGGGTCGGGCTGCTGGGACCGCCAGGTCTCGATCGCCCGCGCGGCCAGCGTGGCCAGGTCGTCCAGGGACGCGCCGCCAGCGGCCGCGTCCGCCAGGATCTTGTCGGTGCCGGGGCGCAGCCCGGCGGGCAGCTGCTCCGTCCACCCGGTGATCTCCTTCGCCCACGAGACCGACAGCTGCCCGGCCGCCATCGCGTCCGCGAGATGGCGGTGCGCGGTGAGCATGCGCATCTGGCGGACCGTGGCCCGGGCGTCCCGGGTGGTCATCTGGGTCATCGCGGCCAGCCAGCCGGAAGTCGTGCCGTACCCGTCGCCGTCGTGCCCGTCGGCTGCGTCGAACCGCCGCAGGAACCCAGCCCGCGCCGCGGTGAACTTCGCCTGGATCTCGCCCAGCGCGGTCAGCACCTGCCCGCACGCAGCCCCGTCCAGCTCCGCCGCCGGCGAGTTCAGGTAGTCCAGGGAAGCGCCCGCCATCCGCAGCGCCTCGGCGATGCTGCCGGGCACGGGGCCGTCTGCGGTGCACATCATGGACCACCTCCCCTGGCAAGGCCGGTGCTTAAGCTGATGGCATGATAATAGCACATCTGTTCTAAGTAGCACAATTGGATTCACAAGCTCATCGTCCGGGTCCAGCAGCCCTCAGCCGGTAGACCGAGACGTGGGACGGGGACTCGGCGGTGAACTCGGTCCCGATCCAGTCGGCGTGCCGCGCCTCCAGCTCGAACCCGGCGAGCTGGGCCATCAAGTCCAGTTCCGATGGCCAGATATAACGGTGCGGGCTGCGGAACAGCCGTGCCTGCCTACCACCGCCGAATCTGAAGTGGTGCGAGACGACCCGCTGGTGCAGCACGTCATAGGTGTCGAGGCCGATGTAGCCGGGCTCGGAGTTGCAGACCACGGCTTGCTGTCCCGGCGGCAGCTTCCGCAACTCGGGTACCCACAGCTCGATGACGAACCGGCCGCCGGGCGTCAGGTGCCTGGCGGCATTCCGGAAGCACGTCACTTGCTCGCTCTGGCTCAGCAAATTGGAGATCGTGTTGTACACGAGGTAGACGAGCGTGTACGCGCCGGGGGCCTGGGCGGTGGCCATGTCGCCCGCGATCACCGGGATAGCCGTCTCGTCGGCCTTGGTGCGCAGCTGCTCGATCATCGGACGGGACAGCTCGATGCCGGTGACCGGCACGCCACGCTGAGCGAGCGGAACGGCGACGCGGCCGGTCCCGATGGCGAACTCCAGCGCCCGGCCGTCACCGGCGAGTTCGGCGAGCCGGTCCACGGCCGGCCCGATCACTTCCGGCGCGAACATGCCGGTGCCCGGCGTGTCGTATCCCTGGGCTGCCTCGTGATCCCAGATATCTTCCTGACGCATGGCATCCCACGATGCCAGCGCGTGCCCGATGCCGTCCAAGGGGTTTCCAGCGCGGAGGGGGATTTGAGTCAGTCAGCTCTCAGTGGCAGCCTTCGCTGGCGGCCACACGCGCCGCGGTGGCCAGCGCGCTTGCCACCGCACCGGGCGGGGCGCTGGTCGCGGTGATGGCGATCGCGATCGATGGAGGAGTGCCCAGGAACGTCTCGGATTCGCCGTAGATCCTGATCCCATCGGCCACCGTCGACGATCCGGCCATCGGAGCGGTGGCCGCTACCCACGTGCCGCATCCCAGTTCGATGCTGGCCCCGCCCCGTTCCTGCCCCTGGCCGGGACCGTTGGTCCAGTGCGACCAGGCGCAGCCGTGCAGGGTCGCGCCGCGACTGTCGGCACTCCTGGGCACCCAGGTGTTAATGAGGTTCCGCGAACCCAGGCCCGCTATCTCGTTGGCCTCGACGACGGTCACCAGCCGGCAGGCTTCCCAGCGCGGCGGTGAGTCGTATACCTTGCCCATAGCCACCGGCCCGGAAGACCCCAGGCTGGCAGAAGCGCACGCGGCGATCAGCAGGGTCATGGCCATCAGGCCGACGGGCACATGCAAGCGTCTGTCCATCTGCCCTCACGGCCCCGAGTCGCTACGCCATAAGTATGCGCCCGGCCGACGACGGTTACCGCTCGACGCTCGCGATGACCGTGGTCACGACCTTGCGCACCGCTGCGGGCTCTGGCGGCCTTCCCTCGCGGTCGGCGAAGAGCAGGTGCCCGGCCCCGATCAGCGTGGGTGCGAGCGTGTCGACGTCGGCGTCCGCCGCGACCCTGCCCAGGTCGCGCTCGGCGCTGAGGTAGGCGGCGATCATGGCCGCGGCTTCGGCGAGCAGCGGGACGCCGGCGCCGGGCCGCCTGGCCTTGCGCAGCCGGGCGCGGAGGTCGTCGCGAAAGGTGATGAGGGCGACGATCGCAACGGCGACCGAACCAAACAGCTCCGTCAGCGCCCTGGTCAGGTTGCCGGCCACGGTGCCGGTGCCGGCGGACTCGCGCAATGCGGCGGCCTGGTCGCCGATCCGGGCGACACGGTCCAGCACGAGGTCGGCGAGGAAGGCGTCAAAGTCGGCGAAATGCCGGTGCAGGACTCCCTTGGCACAGCCAGCCTCGGTGGTGACCGCCCGGCTTGTCAGGGCGTGCGGCCCGTCCCTGAGCAGGACCCGCTCGGCGGCGTCGAACAGCTGCTCGCGCGCGTCGCGAAGAGCAACCCCTGTCGGCACCGCGCATCGCTCCTTCCCGCGCCGCGTCCCACCTGCTACGCCTTTGACGAGTGGGCGCATGCCCACTAAGGTGGGCGCATGCCCACTATACCGCCGGAGCACGAGCCGGAGCACGAGCCGGAGCACGAGCCGGAACGGGAGCAGGACACGGAGCCCGAGCCCGAGCAGGGGCAGCCGCCTCTTCCTGGGCGCGAGTCGCATCAAGCGCGCGAGGTGGCGGAGTCGTTCGGCGCGGACGCCGAACGTTACGACCGGGCCCGCCCCAGCTACCCCGCCGCCCTGGTCGAGGCGATCATCGCCGCCAGCCCCGGGCTGGACGTCCTGGATGTCGGAGTAGGGACCGGCATCGCCGCCAGGCAGTTCCAGGCGGCCGGCTGCCGGGTACTCGGGGTCGATCCCGACGCGCGGATGGCGGACCTCGCCCGGCGCGGCGGGATCGAGGTCGAGGTCGCGAAGTTCGAGGACTGGGACAGCGGCGGCCGCGCGTTCGACGCGGTGATCGCCGCCCAGGCCTGGCACTGGGTGGACCCGGTCGCGGGCGCGGCCAAGGCAGCGCGGGTACTGCGCCCCGGCGGGCGGCTCGTGGTGTTCTGGAACGCGTTCGAGCCGCCGCCCGGCTTGGGGGAGGCCTTCGCCGCGGTCTTCCGGCGGGTGCTGCCCGATTTGCCGATCTCCATGGGCGCGCTGCCCGGCCCTGACGGGTACCGGGTGCTGTGCGCCAAGGCGGCTGACGGCATGCGGCAGGCGGGCGCCTTCGAGGCGCCGCAGGAGTGGCGATTCGACTGGGGCCGGACCTACACCCGTGACGAGTGGCTGGACCAGCTGCCCACCTTCGGCGGCCTTGGCCAGCGGCTCCCGCCTGCCAAGGTCGAGGAGCTGCTGGCCGGCACCGGCGCCGCCATCGACGCGGTGGGGGGCGAATTCACCATGCGGTACGCCGCGGTGGCGGCCACCGCGGCGCTAACCCGCGCCACCGCCTGACCGGGCTCCCGTCGGGCCGGCCTCCCGCCGGGCCGGCCTCCCGTCGGGCCGGCCTGGTCACCAGGTCTCCCAGTGGTCTTGCTGGCCCCGCGGCGGCGGCCAGTGGTTGCCGAAGCGTTCCCGGTAGTAGCGCGCCTCTTCCCAGGCCTCGCGTATCTTGCGCTGCATGCGCTCCTGGTGGTGGGACATCGCAGCGGCGCAGTAGATCATCGCCAGCAGTGCGCCGGCCGCCAGCCCCAGGGCCGTGCAGGCGGCACCGAAGAGCAGGTATGTGATCATGCACTTAAAGTGCCGAAATTTGACCGTCCGTAACCGGACGAGAGCGCCGGGACCCGTCAGAAACCGTCGAATCCCGTCCCGTGCCGGGCATAGGGGGGTGGCCGAAAGGCGGTAGCTATGATGATGGTGCAATCTACTGTGAGTGAAGGATGGATGACTTTCCGTCAGCGGCCGAGATGCAGGCGTTTGTGGCCGCATTGCGCGCGCTAGTCACACCCGGCGTCTACGCAGCCGAGCTCGAAACCTCCCCGTTGATTGACCTGCCAGCCGTGGAGGCGCGGGCCGGTCCGGACGCGCCCCGGACGGTGCGCGCGCAGGTTTTCATCGAGTTGCTAGAAAATGTCATTAATGTCCGATTGAGCACCACCGACCGGACGGCGGCGAGCATCCTGTTCGGGATCGGGACCTGGTCCGGCGTGCCGGCGCGGGAACGCCACTACGAAGTGGCCAAGCTGCGGAACAAACGCTGGACCTGGGAGCGGAACTACCGCAAGGAGCCGCTCACCCGCGACCTGCTCACGGTGTTGCGCGCCCTGATCAGGGAGGACGGCGCCGTGCCTGAGGCGGAGCCTGCCCACGCGCCCGAGACCGCCGAGGCGCAAGGCGGCGAGCCCGGCCATGACGCCGAGTCCGGGTCGGAGGCGGAGTACCAGCTGCGCCGCCTAGGCCGGAGGCGGACCGCCTACCCGCTCGACATGAGCCTGGAACAGCTGCAGCAGGCCGGGCTCATCGTCCCGGTCAAGCTGGGCAGGTATCACGAGCGGCAGGCGTCACGCGAGCCGTCCCACCTGGACGAGATCGTGGACTGCCTGCAGGCCGGCAGCACCGTGCTGCTGCTCGGCGAGCCTGGCGCCGGTAAGACGCTCGCGATGTACCAGCTGGCCACCGCGTGCGTCGAGGCGGGGCTGACGCCGGTCCCGCTGCGTGCCAGGGACACCGCCGAGGTGCTGGCCCGCGAGGGGTGGCAGAACATCCGCGACAGCGCCTCGCGCGTCGTCGTGCTGCTCGACGGCCTCGACGAGGCTATCGAGCTGATCACGCAGAACCGGGATCAGTTCGCCGCGGACCTGCAGGAGCTGCTGTCGGCCGGCCCTTACGTCGTGTCCTCCCGGGTCCGTGAATACGAGGAGCTGATATCCGGCGGCTTCCCCGATCCGGGGTTCGACGTCGTCTACGTGATCGAGCCCTGGACGCTGGAAACCGAGTTCCGCGAGTACCTGTCGCGGCTGGCGGGGGCCGGCCTGCTGAACGAGCCGACCCTGTACGAGGCCGTCGTGGCCTCGGATGACCTGGCACGCCTGGTGAGCCGGCCGCTGTACGCGCGGATGCTCACGTTCGTCGGCGAGCAGGCGGCCCGCGGCCTGCGGGACCAGGTGTCGCTGTACGGCGAGTACCTGACCAAGCTGTCCCGGGTCACCGACTACTCGCTGGAAAGCCAGGGCGTGGACACCGGCGGCGCGCTGCAGCTATGGCAGTCCGCCGCCTGGATCATCTACTCCAACGGCGGCGCGGCCGATGACATGATCCCGCTCGCCGACGTGGAGCTGAGGCTGCCGGACCCGCTGCCGCGCCCTTACATCAGGAGGGTTCTCGACCAGATCATCGAGCGCGGCAGTTCGCACGGCCGGGAAACCGGGGAGTTCATCCACTACTCGTTCTACGAGTATCTCGTCGCCCGCGAGGCGTACGACAGGATCTTGCGCAACCCCGGCCCCGACGAGCTCGCGGAGATACTCAAGGACGACCTGCCCCGGGACATACGGCACTATCTCATCGGCCAGCTGCGAATGAACAACGACGCGGGCCTGCGGGAGACCCTGCTGGGTTCCTACGCCAGCGTGCGGCGCATCCTGCACATATCGGACCGGGAGCGGCTGTCGGTCTGCAACCTGCTCATCTACCTGATATCGCGGGTGTTCGAGGCATGCGAAGAATGGCTGCAGGGGCTGCTGGCCGAGGAGGACGACGCGTTCTTGCGGCACAGCATTCTGTGGGCGATGTGCCATGTCGGCTCGGGCCAGGCATTGCGCGAGTTCTCTGCCGAACTCGCGGCGCAGCCCCGGACACGAAGCGAGTGCCGCGGCTACATGCTCTATTACTACGGCGACATTCCGCGGGGCGAGGGTCCGCCATATCACGACGATCCGCCACATGCCGCCGACTGTTCTCTTACCTACCGCAGGGTCATGGACACGTTCGCGGGACAGGATTTCACGGCGACCGTCGCGGCCGAACGTTGCTTCATCGACATGTACACATTCCTCGACATTCTCGCCGTCCGCGGCATGACGCTCGAGCCCGCGGACAACGAGGTGGTAGGCACGATCCTGCACAGTCTGCGGGAGGCAGGCCTGCCGGCCGCGATGCTCACCCGGCTAGGCAAGCTCGCTGCGCGCGCGGGATTCGCCGGGTAGCGACCGGGAGCCGACGTATGGGCCGGCTACGCAGGCGCCCCCGAGCCCGCGGCCTCTAGAGAACTTATCTAGAAAACCTTGAGACCGATTCTGTATAAGCCCGGGCATACCACCATTTCGACGCGACCGTAACTTGGGTTTTTGCGTTCCCGAGGGTTGACGCGGAATGGAGCCAGTATAACGATGTGCCTATCACGTGTAGCCACAGGAGTAATTCCCGCGTCACAGCGATGCTCCCAGCACCGAAACCCCCGGGTGCCGGGAGCGCGGCGCTACCAGCACCTGAACGCTCACCGGGGGCGAGGAAACTCTGTGATAGGCAGGCACCAAGCATGCGGTTGACACGAAGAAAGCATCTCTACGGGCTATTGGCCGTGCTATTCGGCCTGGGCCTTCCGCTCGGAATGCTCGCCGCCCCGACGATCGCGTCGGCGAGCCCGGCGAGCCCGGCTAGGGCGGCGCACTCGAACTCGGGCGTCACGTCGTCGAGCCTGGGCACGTTCACGCCGACGTTCGTCGGCCCGGCCGCGACCGGCTGTTCCGGGTGCGACCTGCTGACCGGCCCGTTCGTCACCCCGTCCACGTGGTCCTTCGCGCTGGGATCATCGAAGGCCAAGGCCGCCACGAAGACCGCCGAGGCCAACATGGCGGCGCGCAAGGCCGCGGCGGCCGCGCTCGGCGCGGGTCCGGCCGGGCTCGCGCACGTCATGCCGAACCCGATGGTCTCCAAGGACGGTCCCGACCCGTCGCCACCGGCCGTGAGCTGTGATCCGCTCGGGCCCGGCTGCGACCGGATCAGCACGAACCCGGGCGGCGCCACCGGCGTCAAGGGCCTCAACGCGGTCGACAGCGCCACGCAGTCCACCAACGTGCTCGGCCAGGACATCGAGCCCGCCGACCAGGGGCTGTGCGCCGGCAACGGGTACGTGGTGGAGGACAACAACCTCGGCGAGATCCTGATCTTCAACACCAGGCTCAACCGGATCTCCTCGGTCATCCCGCTCGACACCATCATGGGCCTGACCGGCCGGGGCTGGAGCAGCGGCGGCGACATCATGTGCGCCTACGACTACAGCAACGGCGGGCACTGGTTCTTCACCGAGTTCGCCTCCGCGAGCACCGAGGCGAGCGGCGGCCCGTTCTCCGGCTGCTTCGCCGGCGTGGCCAACAGCTGCTACGAGGGCATCGCGGTGACCAAGGGCTCGAGCCCGTTCGGCCCGTACAACGTGTACTTCCTGAACGCCAACTACAACGAGAACGAGCCGGGCGCTCCGTACCTGCTCAACGACTTCGTGAAGATCGGGGTCAGCAGGGACGCGTTCCTGCTCTTCTACGACGAGTTCCCGCTGGTGACCGCTGGGGTCGGCGGCGGCTTCTTCAACGGCGCGCAGGAGTACGCGTTCGACAAGAACGCGATGGAGTGGGGCCTGCCGGTCACACTCGGCAACGGCAAGCCCAATCCGTTCTTCAACGTCGCGATCGAGAACATGGGCACGCTGCCGACACCTGACGGCACGTGCGCGTCGGACAACAAGTTCAACCTGCCGGGCATCACCTGCTGGTTCTCGGTCATCCCGGCGATGCCGCCGGATCCCAGCCAGTACGACAACAGCCACGGCGGATCCGCGTTCATGCTCGACACGCTCGACTACTACGGCCAGGGCGACACCCGGATCGCGGTATTCGACTGGACCGGGCTGAGCGCGCTGGACAGCTTCGCCTGCGTCGCCTGCGGCCGCGTCAACTTCGGCGGCCAGCTGTTCTCCGGCGTCAACTACTACTTCGGCGAGGGCGTCGGCGCCCCGCAGAAGGCGGGCCCGATTCCGCTCGGCGACGAGTGCGGCGCGGCCGGCCTGAGCGTGGTCGTACCGCCCGCGACGACGGCGCCGGCCAGCTGCCCCGAGGGCCCGGTGGCAACCAATGGCGACAACTTCACCCAGGCCTCGCAAGCGCAAGGCCAGCTGTGGGGCGCGATCAGCACGGAGGTCGCGCAGTCGTTCGCCGGCGAGTCGAGTACTGAGATACACCAGGGCGCGGCCTACTGGGTGATCGGCACCGACAGCTTCGACAGGCACGGCGTCTTCACGCTCACCAGCCAGGGCTATGTGTCACCCGCGCACGAGGACCTGGCGTTCCCGGTCATCGCGGCGCCGGACTACGGCGACGCGGCGTTCTTCTTCACCCTCACCGGCAACGGCGGCCCGACCGGCGCCGACAACGGCGGCTTCTACCCGAGCACGGCGTTCGGGCAGGTGGACGCCTGGTCCGGCGGCCTGGACAACTCCAAGATCCACGTGGTGGACCTCGGCCAGTCGCCGACGGACGGCTTTACTGAGTACCAGGGCTACCCAGGTGCGACGCGGCCGCGCTGGGGCGACTACAGCGCCGGCGTCTACGACCCGGGCAGCAACAAGATCTTCTTCGCCACCAACTACATCCAGTACCCGAACTGCACCGGTTCGGACTTCACCCTGACGCTGGCCACCTGCGGCGGCACCAGGGACGGGTTCGCGAACTGGGGCACCTCGGTGAACTCCGTCTCGCCGTAATCAACACCGAAAGGATCGTGATAGGCGCCCCCGCGGCCGGCTCGCCCGGTCGCGGGGGCGCTCGCGTTGCCGCTAGGGTGCAGTGATGGGTTCACCGATCGAGCGGGGCGAAGCGCTGCGGCAGGCGATGACCGAGGCCGGCGGGCTGGCGGCGATCGGCAGGCTCCTCGCGTCGCGGCGTGATCTGACCCGGGCCGACCACCAGATGCTGCTGTCCTGGCAAGACGACGCGGTCCGCGGCGTCTTCGAGATAACAGCAACAGGCGGGCCGGGCGTCACGATGCTGAACCTGGTGGACGACCTCGAGTACCGCGTATACGGCCTGCCCGGGGCGCCCGGCCAGCTCGCACCCGGCATGTTCGTGTCAGGAACGCTGCTGCCGCTGACCGCCGACGACGAGGCGTGGCTCCCCTCGGGAGCCGAGACCCTGCACCCGGCGTCCGACGCCAGGCAGGTCGCCCGGCTGGCGATCGACATGGCGACCCGGGAGCCGGAACTGGTCTTCCGCAACCCGGACAAGGTCAAGCAGGGCTGGGAGCACATGCGGCGCGACCGCGAGGAGTTCCTCGCGTTCTTCGGCGCCGACGAGCTCGTGCTGCCCACTGTCGAGGCCGAGGGGCGGCTGAACGCGTACTACAAGCGCCGCCAGGACGCGGCCCGCGCCGCGCGCGGCCGGCACCGGGCAGTCTCAGAGAGTGGTGAGACCACGTTCGTGATGCCGGCGGGCTTCTTCGAATTCGACACGGTCGGAATCATCTACGACGAGGTCGACGGGTTCGTCGTGGTGCCCGAGTACGGCATGCTGCGGGCGATGTTCGCCGACCCGGCGCTGGCGGACGACCGCGACCACGCCGACGTGCTGCGCGCCTACCTGCGCGAGGACACGATCCCGCCGCTGCCGGTGCGCCGCCTGGCGGCCGCGTACCCGCAGCAGGCGGACGCGGTGTTCCGGCGGGTGCTCGGCAACCGAAGCTTCAGCTGGCGCCAGCACGGCGAGGCGCTGCTGCGCAAGCGCAAGCCCGGCTACTACGAGGCCGAGCCGCTGCCCAGCGTGGCCGTGCTCAGCGACCGCGTGATGGAACTGGCCCGCGCCCGCCGCTAGCCGGCCGGGCGGCCCTAACAATCCGTCCGGCGGCACGTAGTCCGGGTCGAGTTCGGCGAACGCGTCCACCACGCCGAGGTAGGCGAACGCCGCCAGCGACCACTCGGCGGGCTCGCCGTTCAGCCCAGGTCCCGGCATCGGCGCGTTGAGCAGGCGTTCCACCTTGGCCGCGTCGGACGTCGAGGCGGCGATGGCCTGGACCTGGACGTTACGCAGCGCCAGGCTCTGCACCAGCAGGCCGCCGGACAGCATCATGTGCTCGGCGGTCCACGCGGGGTCACGCAGCCGCAGGCCGATCACGCTGGCCAGGTAGCCGAACAACGCGACCATCGAGTCGCGCGACCGCGATTGCGCGTCCTCCAGGGACGCCACGATCTTCTCCCGCGCCTCGCCGTCGCGGGTCGAGCCCAGCGTGGTGACCAGCGCGGTGTGCAGCCGCCACGCGGGACTGGAGCTCAGCGCCTCGTAGTTGCGGGCCACCGCGAGGCGCACCACCTCGCAGAGCAGGGCGCGGCGGCCCGCCGGCGTCGCGAGCAGGCGCCTGTTGTCGGTAAGGACCCGTTCGACCACGGCGAACGTCTCGGGGTCGAACACGGCGGCGTCGCTGAACCAGCTGCCCGGACCGGCCAGGTAGCAGAGCAGGTCGTCGATGTAGTCCTCTTTGTACGGCCACATCCGGTACACCGAACTGCGCGGCACCCGCGCCCGGTGGATGACCTCCTCCAGCCGAAGATGCTCGATGGTCAGCGCGGCACCCGACTCCAGCGCCAGCTCGCGCCCGGCCTCAAGCATCCGCTGCCTGATCTGCTCCGCCGCCACCCGCTCCGGCCGGACCGCCATGTTTTTTCCGCCCCCTTCTAACGCGCTCCGTCACACTGTACTGACGGACGGTATCGCCACAATGTCGCGAAACACAAATCGTGATATCGAGAAAATACCGTACTTGAGACATTAGACTTGGTGTCTCAATGGGATTGCACGGACGGGATCGGGCGGGCGGGGGCCCAGGGCGGCCCTGGGAGGGGGAGGGCCGGGGACCGGCCGGGCGCGGAGCCAGCCTCCGTGTCCGGCAGGCCTCGGCCTTGGACTCGCCCTCGCCCCCGGTTCAGTACCTGATCGCGATCTCGAGCCCGTCGTCGTCGCGCTGGCCAGGCGGATCGGGCAGCACCCGGGCGGTCCCGGCGGCGATCCGCCGCGCGCTCCATGCCACCGCGGCCGCGTCGAGCAGGTCGTCTTCCGCCGCGCCCGGCACCCGGTCAGGGAGCACGATGCCGGCGTCCCGCAGCAGCGCCCGCCGGACCGCGCGCCCGGCGGCCGAGTGCTTGGTGTCGGGCAGCGGCCCGCCGCGCAGTTCGGCGAAAGAAAGCTCTGGATGCACCTCGTACAGCCGGTGCGCCGACCCGCGCCGGAACCGGTCCGCCTCGAGCAGCCCGGCCCGCAGCCCCCAGGCCTGCACCGACAGGCCGCGGCCTGTCAGCTCACGGCAGCGCCGGTTCGCGGCCGGGTAGTCGGGCGCCGCCCAGACCGGCCGCGGCGGTATCGCGAACACGCTCGCGCCGCGCACGCCGAGCGCCCGGCGCGCCAGCGTGTCGGCGGTGCGCCACCCCTCGGACAGCAGCCCGAGCGGCATGTCGATGCCGGTGACCCCCTCGATGCCCAGCCCGTCGAGGCTCGCGGCGGTCCGCACCCTCACCTGCGCGCCGGCCAGTGTGACCGCGATCCAGCCGCCGCGGCATCCGTCGATCCCCGTCACGTTCATTAAGAGGATTATCCCGAACGGAGGCGTGCTGGCTCCCAGCGAAACACGGCCGGCCTCTTGACGGGCTGACCTCCCCGGCGTACGTTGCGATGAAACGCCGTTCGGTAATGTCGAACGAGTTTCAGTACCGCTTCGCCAAGGGAGGCGAACCGCATGGCAGCACCACCAACCACCACCCAGAAACTGATCGCCGAGGCCCTCGGCACCGCGTTCCTCGTCTACGTGGGCGCCGGGTCGGCCGCGGCCACCGGCGTGATCGCGGCGGGCAGCAAGGTGCCGTTCTCGATGGCACAGCTCACATCTCCGGCGGCCACATCAACCCGGCGGTCACGCTCTCGCTCGCGGTCACCGGCAAGTTCCCGTGGCGCGAAGTGCCCGGCTACCTCGGCGCGCAGCTCGTCGGCGCGATCGCGGGCGCGGCGGCCATCTTCCTCACCCTCGGCCGGGCGGCGGCGGTCGCCGCTGGCGGCGGCGTGACGTCCTACAACGCGGCCACGATGGGTTTCGGCCGGGCTTCGCTGATCGAGGCGATCGGCACGTGCATGCTGGTCTTCGTCATCTTCGGGGTGATCGATCACCGGGCGGTGCCCGGGTGGGCGCCGATGGCGATCGGCTCGGTGGTCTTCGCGATCATCATCATCCTCGGCCCGGCCACCGGGGCGGCGATCAACCCCGCGCGTTACCTTGGTGCCTTCTTCATGCAGGATTCATTCGGGGGCACGGTCTCATGGGCTCAGGTCCCCGCGTACCTGATCGGGGAAGTGGCCGGCGGCGTGCTCGGCGGGCTCGCCTACGTCGCAATCGCACGGGTCCGCAAGGACGCCGCGCTGACCAGCCTGGCGCCCGATGTGCCGGGCGACGAAGACCGGACGGAACAGCGAGTGAGCGGAGCGACGTCATGAAGAAGCTGATCAACGCGCCGGACACCGTGGTCACCGACGCGCTCGCCGGGGTCGCCGCGGCCCACCCGGGCCTGGTGGTGGACGTCGAGAACAGGGTGATCACGCGGGCCGGCGGACCGAAGCCGGGCAAGGTCGGCCTGGTGTCCGGCGGCGGATCCGGGCACGAGCCGCTGCACG
>Ga0187814_10000500_pt1 | contig 13272 bp, 13 predicted proteins | sample NC_S_4_FD_132450 | JGI IMG/M metagenome (GOLD analysis project Ga0187814, IMG submission 132450) | Wetland sediment microbial communities from Neuse River Estuary, North Carolina, USA - ASW-S_4 | ecosystem: Environmental > Aquatic > Freshwater > Wetlands > Sediment | place: USA: North Carolina... | reverse complement strand
CCGTCGCGGTCGCCGCGGCGCCACGCGCTCCCGCCGCCCTGGCGGTCGTGGGGGTTTTCCTGGCGGTCCCGCCGCGCCGCTGCCCGGTCTTCTTGCTCACCGCGTCATCCTAAGGCGCGTTATGTGGGTTGGTATCCCGGCGGCGCCTTGACGTGAGGTGGCCTCTGCGAGAGACAAGAGGTTGTCGAAGTCCCTTGTCCGCAGAGGCCGTCTCCCATGTTGCCAACCGAGGATCTGTTCGTCTACGTGTACGTGCTGGTTGATGACGCGATCGGCTCCCGCGCCATCACGATTGCGCCCCGGCCGGGCCCGGCGCCGGCCTGCAGCGACGCCGAGCTGCTGGCCATCGCGCTGGTCCGGCACCTGCTGGGCCGGCGCAGCGAGGCCGGGTTCCTGGCCGAGGTGGCCCGGGACTGGGCGCACCTGTTCCCGAAGCTGCCGCACCAAAGCCAGGCGAACCGGCGGATCCGCTGGCTGTGGGGCGCCTTCGAGCAGCTGCGGGCGATGCTGGCGGCCCGGCTGCCCGCCGATGACTGCCAGCAGGTCGATACCACCGCGCTGCCGGTCAAGCACACCTCCCGGGTCCGCGGCGCGGACGGCTGGACCGGGCCGGGCAACGACCTGGCCGCCCGGTTCGGCCGCGACGCCGCCCACGCCGAATGGTTCTACGGCTTCCGGCTGGCCATCAAGACCGACCTCGGCTCGCGGGTCGTCCGGGCCTGGAGCATCGTGCCCGCCGCGGTCAACGAGCGCGAGGTCGCCGACGACCTGCTCCAGGCCGGGCCGCCACCCCATGACCTGCTGGCCGACAAAGGCTTCAACGGCATGGCATTCGCCGCCCAACTGGCCGCCCGCGGCACCGCCGTGCTCGTCCCGCCCGCCAAGGACAAGCGCGCCAGCATGCCATCCATCCTGCTCAAAGTCATCGCCCAGTGGCGCAACCGCATCGAGGCCACCTTCGGCGAGATCACCGACCAGATGGAACTGGCCCGGCACGGCGCCCACACCTTCTGGGGCCTGCTCACCCGAACCGCAGCAACCATCGCCGCCCACACCCTGCTGCGCGTCTGCCTCACCGCGGCATAGATCAACCCACATAACGCGCCTAAGGGGCTTCCCCGTCATTCCTAGGGCGCTATGGCCCGGACTTCACCGACGACGGCGTCACCGCCGGCGACGGGGACGGTGGCGAATTCGTCGGGAACGACGGCCCCGAGCAGCCGCAGCGTGGCCACCGTGACCGGAATCCGGGGCCGCCCCATCCCGTCGTCGATCTTGATGGCTCCCGCCCGGCCGTCCGTGAACGCGAACCCGACCACGCCCTCGGCGCCGCCCTTGACCAGCAGTCCGGGCACCGCCCCCATCAGCAGGCGCTCGTCGCGGTTCGTGCCGCTGATCCACTCCGGGTACGCGCGCATCGCCTCGGCCAGCCTTCGCTCCGGCGTGCCCGCAGGCGCGAGCACCATGGTCCGGAAGGCGCGCGCCAGGCCGGCCAGCGTCAGCGCGAACAGCGGCGCCCCGCAGCCGTCCACGCCGGTCGCGGTCACCCGCTCGCCGGCCAGTTCCTCCACGGTGCGCAGGATCTCCCGCTGGAGCGGATGACCCTGGGCCAGGTAGCTCTCCGTCGGCCAGCCGTTCAGCACGCAGGTGGCCAGCATAGCCGCGTGCTTACCGGAGCAGTTCATCCGGATCCTGGACGGCTCGCCACCCGCGGCGATCAGCCGGCGCGCGGCGTCGAGGTCCAGCGGCCAGGCGGCCGGGCAGCGCAGGCTGTCCTCGCCGAGTCCGGCCCCCGACAGGATCTTCCGCACGCCATCCACGTGGAAGTCCTCGCCGGAGTGGCTGGCCGCGGCCAGCGCCAGCAGTTCACCCTCCAGCTCCAGGCGGCAGCGGAGCATGCCCACCGCCTGCAGCGGCTTGTTCGCCGACCGGGGGAAGACGGGAACGGCGGTTCCGCCCACGCCGATGACCTGGATCCCGTCGGCGGCCAGGGCCGCGACCGCGCCGCGGTGCCATGATTCGGTGAACCCCGACCGCACGACCTCGGCGAGGATCGGATTGGTGCCCGCGTGTTCGGAGAAGATCGTCATGCACGCAGTGTGCCCCCGTAACCGCCCCGGGCCACATGCGCCCCCCAGGGCCAGGGGGGTTTGGGGGACGGGCAGTCCCCCAAGATCGGAGGTCAGGGGGTTACGGGTGGCGGAAGGTCCCCCCGTGCTCGTGGGCCGAGGGGGTCAGGGGGGTTACGGGGCGGCGGAGAGCCCCTCCGTGCTCGGGGGGTTGCGGGGGTCGTTCCCCCGGGCTAGTACTGCGCTATGCGGGCAGTGGTGCAGCGGGTGAGCCGGGCCAGCGTGGCCGTGGCCGGTCAGGTCGCGGGGGCGATCGACGAGCCGGGGCTGCTGGTGCTGGTCGGCGTCACGTACGACGACACCCCCGAGCAGGCGGCGAAGCTCGCCGCCAAGCTGTGGGGCCTGCGCATCCTCGACGGCGAGAAGTCCTGCTCGGACGTGGCCGCGCCGCTGCTGGTCATCAGCCAGTTCACGCTGTACGCGGACCTGACCAAGGGCCGCCGCCCGTCCTGGTCGCGGGCCGCCCCGGGACCGGTGGCCGAGCCCCTCGTCGACGCCGTGGTCCGGGCCCTGCGCGAATTGGGCGCCCGCGTGGAAACGGGCGTCTTCGGCGCGCAGATGCAGGTGTCCCTGGTTAACGACGGCCCGGTCACGATCGTCATGGAGCTGTAGCGGTCGGCGCGAGTCCAGCCAGCACGCACTGGGGGCGCGCCCGCAGCGAGATCTGGTCCTGCGACCGGAACGCCGCCCGGCAGAACGACCGGGCCTGCGACCCGCAGTAGTGCAGGGTCGCCCCGCCGGTCGAACTGGCCAGCGTGACGTTGACGCACCCGTGCCCGGAGCCCGCGTACGTGTCGGGCGCCAGGGCTCCCCAGACCCCCAGGCCGCCCAGGAGCAGGATCACACCCGCACCGACGATGGCCAGGATCCGCTTGCGCCGCGCGGTCAGCCGCCCGGCGCCCGGGTTAGTCCTGGCGTACATGAACGCCCAGTGTAAGAGGCCCCGCCCGGATCACGCTGTGTTAGCGTCGGCGGCAAAGGAAACAATCATGGGGAGGTACGCAAAGTGGTAACGCGCGATACGCGGTGGCCTGCCGGTACGCCCTGCTGGGTGGATGTCAGCGTCGATGACGTACCGAAGGCGGTTGCGTTCTACGGAGCCCTGTTCGGCTGGGACATCCAGGTCGGCGGGCCTGAGGTGGGCGGGTACGCCATCGCCCACTCCGACGGCAAGATCGTGGCCGGCATCGGCCCGAAGATGGGTCCTGCCGAGATGCCGTCGGCCTGGACGACCTACCTGGCCACGGACGACGCCGACGCGACCGCGGCCAAGATCAAGGGCGCCGGCGGCCAGCTGCTGGCCGAGCCGATGGACGTCATGGAAGAGGGCCGGATGGCCATCGCCATGGACACCGCCGGCGCGGCGTTCGGGATCTGGCAGGGCCGGAACACCACCGGGATCGGCGTGGCCAACGAGCCGGGCACGCTGACCTGGAACGAGGACATGAGCCGGGACTTCGAGGGGAGCAAGGCCTTCTACCACGACGTCTTCGGCTACGACTACCAGGACATGAGCGGCGACGGCTTCAAGTACGCGATGCTCATGCTCGACGGGCACGAGGTCGGCGGGATCGGCGAGTACCCCGAGGGGACGCCCGCCGAGGTGCCCGCCGCCTGGGGCGCGTACTTCATGGTCGAAGACACCGACGCCGCGATGGCCAAGGCCGTCGAGCTCGGCGGGAGCGTCGTGCGCCCCGCCGCCGACACCCCGTACGGCCGGATGGGCACCGTCACCGACGACCACGGTGCCGTCTTCTCCGTGATGACGCCGCCGGCCGGGTAACTCAGCACGGTCAGATGACGAGTGGGGCGGCCGCCGTACTGGCGGCCGCCCCTTCTTCGGGTGGAGGCTGGGCGCATGGACGCTGACGTCGGTTACCTGCGGATCGCGACCGAGGAGGCGTTCGCGCCGCCCGAGCTCGTCTCGATGTGGCAGACGATGCTGGCCGACGGGACGGTCGACGACCCGGGCTTCGTCAGCCTGCAGGGGTTCTTCATGCTGAACCCCGCTCCCCGCCCGGCGGCGATCCTCGCCCGCCTGCAGGACCTGGGCGAACGGCGGATCGCCGACATGGACGCCGCGGGCATCGACCGGCAGGTCATCTCGCTGACCTGCCCCGGGACCCAGATCCTGGACCGGGACCGGGCCGTCGCGATGGCGACGCTGGCCAACGACCAGCTGGCGCAGGCGTGCCGGCGTCACCCGGACCGGTTCAGCGGCCTGACCGCGGTGGCGCCGCAGGACCCGGAGGGCGCGGCCGCCGAGATCGCGCGCGGCGCGCACGACCTCGGCTTCAAGGGCGTCATCATCAACTCCCACACCCAGGGCGAGTACCTGGACAACCCGAAGTTCTGGCCGATCCTCGAGGCCGCCGAGGCCCTGGACACGCCCGTCTACCTGCACCCCAACACCCCGCCCAAGTCCATGATCGGCCCGCTGCTCGAGGCCGGCCTGGACAGCGCGATCTACGGGTTCGCCGTCGAGACCGGGATGCACCTGCTGCGGATCATCACGGCCGGGGTGTTCGACAGGTTCCCCAGGCTCCGGCTGGTCGTCGGGCACCTGGGGGAGGCGCTGCCGTTCTGGCTGTACCGGCTGGACTTCATGCACGCGGCCACGGTGGCGGCCGGGCGGTACGAGTCGATGAAGCCGATCCAGCGCCGGCCCAGCGACTACCTGCGGTCGAACATCTGGGTGACGACCAGCGGCATGCCCTGGGCGCCGGCCATCATGTTCTGCCGCGAGGTGCTCGGGGCCGACCGGGTGATGTACGCGATGGACTACCCCTACCAGTACGTGCCCGAGGAAGTAACCATGCAGGACCGGCTCCCGATCGACGCCGCCGCCAAGCGGGCGTTCTTCCAGGGCATCGCCGAGGAGGTCTTCGGCCTGTAAGCGAGGCCGTGACACCATGGCCGCGTGAGCTGGTTCACCACCGGGGCCGTCGGGGAGTTCCTGGCCGAAGCCGGGGACTTCCTGCGCACCGATCCGGCGCGGAACACCGTCCTGTTGTCCGTGACCGAGAACCTCCGGATCGCCACGGCCGCCCGACCGCCGGCAAGCCCAGCAAGCCCAGCAAGCCCCGGAAGCCCGACACCCCCGGCAGGTGACGAGACCCTGCTCGGCTGGTGGCGGCCCGGCCCGGCCGGTAGCCCGAACGCCGTCGGCGGGGCGTTCCTGCACACGCCGGGCTTCCCGCTCGTCCTTACCGCGATGCCCGGCGAAGCCGTGACCGGACTGGCCGCCGAGCTGGCCGCGTCCGGCCGCCGGATACCCGGCCTCAGCGCGGAAGCTCAGGCCGCACGGGCGTTCGCCGCGGCCTGGCGGCAGCGCACCGGGGACGTCGCCAACCCGCAACGCCGCATCCGCCTGTACCGCCTCGCCACGCTCGTTCGGCCAAATCCAGGGCCGGAGGGGAAGCCGAGGGTGGCCGATGAGCGGGACCGCGGCCTGCTCATCGGGTGGTCGGTGGCCTTCCTCCGCGAGATCGGCGACGGGGCCGAGCGTGCCGCGGCCGAGGTGGACGGGCGGCTCGGCTACGGCGGGCTGACGGTGTGGGAGGCCGGCGGCACGCCGGTATCGATGGCCGGGACCACCAGGATCGTGCAGGCCATGGCCCGCGTCGGCGCGGTCTACACCCCGCCGGAACTGCGGGGCCGCGGTTACGCGGGCGGGGTCACCGCGGCGGTCAGCCAGGCCGCGCTGGACGCGGGAGCCGCCGAGGTCGTCCTCTTCACCGACCTGGCCAACCCCACGAGCAACGCGCTGTACGAGCGGCTCGGCTACCGCCCCGTCGAGGACCGCACGGAGCTGTCCTTTGCCCCCGCCGCCGAGTCCCCGGCGCCCGGGGAGCGTTAGGCTGGCGCGGTGAGCGGACTTGAGGACTTCGCCCGGCTGGTCCAGGGCGATCACGGCCTGGTCGTGGTATCGACCCTGCGGCCGGACATGACCATCCAGTCGTCGGTGGTGAACGCCGGTGTCCTGGCGCACCCGGTCAGCGGAGAGCAGGTCGTCGGCCTGGTCGCCCGCGGCGACTCCCACCGGCTGGCATACCTCCGGGCCCGGCCGCGGGCCACGGTGGTCGTCCGGGCCGGCTGGCAGTGGGCCTCGGTCGAGGGCCCGGTCGACCTGGCCGGCCCCGACGACCCGCTGCCCGGGGTGGACGCCGAGCGCCTGCGGGTGCTGCTGCGCGAGATCTTCACCGCGGCGGGCGGAACTCACGACGACTGGCCGACCTACGACCGGGTCATGGCGGACGAGCGCCGCGTCGCCGTGCTGGTGACCCCCGCCCGGACCCACGGCTGAGGAAATACTCGCGCGCGCTCCGCGTGCGCGCCCCGGTAGCATCGGCTCACCAGTCCCGTCCGGCCCCGAAGGAGCACACCGTGTCCACCCAGCAGCTTCGCATCACCCTCGCCGGAAGCGAGCACGTGGTCGAGGCTGGCACCACGGCGGGTGCGGCGCTCGAGGCCCTGGGCCCGGGCCCGGCTGGCACCGTCATCGCCGCCCGGGTCAACGGCGAGCCGCGTGACCTGGCCCGCCACCTCGCCGCGGGCGACGTCGTCGAGCCGATCGACATCGCCTCGGACACCGGCCGCGCGATCGTACGCCACTCCACCGCGCACGTCATGGCGCAGGCCGTGCAGGACCTGTTCCCGCACGCGAAGCTGGGCATCGGCCCCCCGGTGGAGAACGGCTTCTACTACGACTTCGACGTGCCCAAGCCGTTCGCCCCCGACGACCTGAAGGCGGTCGAGGCGCGGATGCGCCAGATCGTCAAGCAGGGCCAGCGCTTCTCCCGGCGGGTGGTGAGCGACGGCGAGGCGCGCGCCGAGCTGGCCGCCGAGCCGTACAAGCTCGAGCTGATCGGGCTGAAGGGGCCCTCGGACGCCGAGGAGGCGGTCGAGGTCGGCGGGGCCGAGCTGACCATCTACGACAACCTCGACCCGAAGAGCGGCGAGCTGTGCTGGAAGGACCTGTGCCGCGGCCCGCACGTCCCGACCACCGCGCGGATCCCGGCGTTCAAGCTCATGCGCAGCGGCGGGGCCTACTGGCGGGGCAGCGAGAAGAACCCGCAGCTCCAGCGGATCTACGGCACCGCCTGGGAGTCGCGGGACAGGCAGGACGAGTACCTGGCGTTCCTGGCGGAGGCCGAGAAGCGCGATCATCGCAGGCTCGGCGCCGAGCTCGATCTCTTCTCGTTCCCGACCGAGATCGGCAGCGGGCTGGCCGTGTTCCACCCCAAGGGCGGCCTGGTCAGGAAGATCCTGGAGGACTACTCGCGGCGCAGGCACGCCGAGGCCGGCTACGAGTTCGTCAATACCCCGCACATCACCAAGTCGGAGCTGTTCGAGATCTCCGGGCACCTGGGCTGGTTCGGGGAGAACATCTTCCCGCCCATGGAGCTCGAGGGCGCCAGGTACTACCTCAAGCCCATGAACTGCCCGATGCACATCCTGATCTACCGCTCCCGCGGCCGGTCCTACCGCGAGCTGCCGCTGCCGTTGTTCGAGTTCGGCACCGTCTACCGGTACGAGAAGTCGGGTGTCGTGCACGGCCTGACCAGGGTCCGCGGCCTGACCATGGACGACGCGCACATCTTCCTGACCAGGGAGCAGGTCGGCACCGAGCTCAGGCGGCTGCTCACCTTCGTGCTCGACCTGCTGCGTGACTACGGCCTGAACGACTTCTACCTGGAGCTTTCTACCAGGGACGACGAGAAGGAAAAGTGGGTCGGCAGCATCGAGGACTGGGAGCACGCCACCGAGCAGCTCCGGCAGGCGGCGCAGGAGTCCGGCCTGGAACTGGTGGCCGACCCCGGCGGCGCGGCGTTCTACGGGCCGAAGATCTCCGTGCAGGCCCGGGACGCGATCGGCCGGACCTGGCAGCTGTCCACCATCCAGGTCGACTACAACCTCCCGAAGCGGTTCGGGCTCGAGTACCAGGCCGCCGACGGGACCAGGCAGCAGCCGATCATGATCCACCGGGCCCTGTTCGGGTCGATCGAGCGGTTCTTCGGCATCCTGGTCGAGCACTACGCGGGGGCCTTCCCGCCGTGGCTCGCGCCGGTCCAGGTCGTGGGCATCCCGGTCTCGGACGCGCACGTGCCCTACCTGGAGCAGGTCGCGGCGAGCCTGCGCGAGCACGACATCCGGGTCGAGGTCGACGCGAGCGACGACCGGATGCAGAAGAAGATCAGGAACGCCCAGCGGCAGAAGGTGCCGTACATGCTCATCGCGGGCGACGATGACATGACCGCCGGGGCCGTGTCGTTCCGGTACCGGGACGGGTCGCAGAAGAACGGCGTCCCGGTCGACGAGGCGATCGGGGAGATCCTTACCGCCGTGCGCGACCGCGCCCAGGTGTAACCCGTGCCCGACCCGGAAACCCCAGGCCCCGAAACCCCAGGTCCGGAAACCCCAGGTCCGGAAACCTCAGGTCCGGAAACCTCAGGTCCGGAAACCTCAGGTCCGGTAACCCCGGGCGGGGATCGGGCCTTCGCGGGCGTCCCCGACGCGTTCGGCCGGCTGTGGACGCCGCATCGCATGGCTTACATCAAGGGCGAGGGCAAGCCGTCAGGCCCCGGCGAGGACGAGGTCTGCCCGTTCGACGAGGCACCGAGGCTCAGCGACGAGGACGGCCTGATCGTCGCCCGGGGCGAACTGGTCTACGCGATCCTCAACCTGTACCCGTACAACAGCGGACACCTGCTGGTCTGCCCGTACCGGCACGTGGCCGACTACACGGAGCTGACGGTCGAGGAGACCGCCGAGTTCGCCGAATTCACCAAGCGCGCGATCGCCGCCCTGCGCCAGGCGTCGGGCGCGCAGGGCTTCAACATCGGGATGAACCTCGGCTCGGTCGCCGGGGCCGGCATCGCCGCCCACCTGCACCAGCACGTCGTGCCCAGGTGGGGCGGCGACACTAATTTCATGCCGGTCGTCGGCCGCACCCGCGTCCTGCCCCAGCTCCTGGCCGACACCCGCAAGCTCCTGGCCGAGGCCTGGCCCGCCGCCTAGGCCGGCCGAGCCCTCCCCGGCCCCCAGGGACCCATGGGTGTGGCACCGTATCGAAAAGAATGACTACGGTCCCACACCCATAGGTTAAGAAGACCCCTCAGGACGGCTTGGAGTCCGCGGCGACCTTGGCGGCCAGGTGGGACGGCAGGGGCTCGTGACGCAGGTACGACCTGGTGAACGACCCGGTCCCGTGAGAGACCGAACGCAGGTCGATCGAGTACCGAGTGATCTCGAGCTCCGGGATCTCCGCCTTCACCAGCGTCCGGCCGCCCGGGATGGGCCCGGTGCCGAGCACCCGGCCGCGCCGTGACGACAGGTCCGACATCACGGCGCCGACGTAGTCGTCGGGCACCAGCACGTTCACCTCGTCGACCGGCTCGAGCAGCATGGGCGTGGCCTTGTCCACCGCGTCCTTCAGGGCCAGCCGGCCGGCCTTCTGGAAGGCCATGTCGGAGGAGTCCACCGCGTGCGCCTTGCCGTCGTACAGGGTGACCCGGACCCCGGTCATCGGGTACCCGGCCAGGACGCCCTGGTCCATCTGCCAGCGGACGCCCTTTTCCACCGAGGGGATGAACTGGCGCGGCACGACCCCGCCGACGATCTTGTCGACGAACTCGAACCCGGCCGAGTCGGTCAGCGGCTCGATCTCGATGTGGCAGATGCCGTACTCGCCGTGGCCGCCGGTCTGCTTGACGTTCCGGCCCAGGCCCTGGGCCTTGCCCCCGATCGTCTCCCGCAGCGGGACCCGCAGGTCGACCGTCTCCACCGCGACGCCGTACCGGTTGGAGAGCCGGTCGAGCAGCACGTCGGCGTGCGCCTCGCCCATCGTCCACAGCACGAGCTGCCTGGTCTCGGGGTTGTTCTCCAGGCGTAGCGTCGGATCCTCGGCGACCAGCCGGGCCAGCGCCGATGACAGCTTGTCCTCGTCGGCCTTGGACTTGGCCGTGATGGCGATGGGCAGCAGCGGCTCGGGCATGGACCACGCCTCCATCAGCAGCGGGCGTTCCTTGTCCGAAAGCGTGTCGCCGGTCTCGGCGGTGCTGAGCTTGGCCACGGCGCAGATATCGCCGGCCGAACACGACGTCACCGCGCGCTGCTGTTTGCCCAGCGGCGAGGTGAGGGCGCCGAGCCGCTCGTCGTTGTCGTGGTCGGCGTGCCCGCGCGCGGCGCGCCCGTGCCCGGACACGTGCACGGAGGCGTCGGGGCGCAGCGTGCCGGAGAACACGCGGACCAGGCTGATCCGCCCGACGTACGGGTCCGAGGTGGTCTTGATGACCTGCGCGAGCAGCGGTCCCTTCGGGTCGGCGGCCAGCCCGGTGACGGGCTTGCCGTCAGATGTGGTGACCCCAGGAAGGGGGTGCTCGGCGGGGGAGGGGAAGGCCTGGGTCATCACCTCGAGCAACTCGAGCATGCCCATCCGGTTCTGCGGGGCCGAGGAAGCGACGAGCACCGGGTAGAAGCTGCCGCGCGCGACGGCCTTCTCCAGGTCCTCGATGAGGACCTTGGGGTCGATGTCCTCCCCGGACAGGTACCTGTCCATCAGGCTCTCGTCTTCGCTCTCGGTGATGATCCCCTCGATCAGCTCGCCGCGCAGCGACTCCACGCGGTCCAGATCGGCGTCCGCGGGCGCCCCTTCGGAACGCGTCCCACCCGAGTAGCTGTACAGCTTCTGCGACAGGAGCCCGATCAGGCCGTTCACCGGCGCGCCGACCGGAATGTACAGGGGCGCGACGGACTCGCCGAAGGCGCCGCGGCAGGCGCCCAGCGTGGCGTCGAATTCCGCGCGCTGGTGGTCGATCTTGGTGATGACGATGGCGCGGGGCATGTCCACCGCGGCGCACTCGTCCCACAGCATCCTGGTCACGCCGTCGATCCCGTCGGAGGCGGAGACGACGAAGAGCGCGGAGTCCGCGGCGCGCAGCCCGGCCCGCAGGTCCCCCGTGAAGTCGGCGTACCCGGGCGCGTCGAGCAGGTTGACCTTGATGCCGTTGTGTACCAGGGGCGCCAGGGTCAGGTTCACCGAGCGCTGCTGCCGAACTTCCGCTTCATCGAAGTCGCTGACCGTGGTGCCCTCTTCGATGCTGCCCTGCCGCTGGATGGTGCCCGTGGCGGCGAGCAGCGCCTCGATGAGGCTGGACTTACCGGAACCTGAGTGGCCGACCAGCACCACGTTCCGTACCTGGTCGGCCGCCGGTGCCCTGCCCGCGGCTCCTCCTGACCCGGCCCCACTCGCTGTTGCAGTCAATTGCCGTTCGCCTCCTTGCGATCGCTAGTGCGCACGAACAGCCTTAACCCGCGGGTGCCATGTCCACAACCCCCACGCAAAGAATCTCCCCGGTTGCCGGAAGATGAAGTGATGCTGGCCTGGGCAGGGCTATCACCACCAGCGCATAAGATCGGACGGCCATGCTGAACCCGTTGCGGCCCGTGATGGCGCGCCTGTGGACGCCGGTGGGCGCGATCCTCGCGCGTACCCCGCTCACGGCGAACGCCGTCACCACGATCGGCACGATCGGCGTGGCCGGCGGGGCGCTCGGCCTGTTTCCCATCGGCGAGATGTTCCCTGGCGCGCTGACCTGCACGATCTTCGTGCTCCTCGACATGCTGGACGGCACGCTGGCCCGGATCAAGGGGACGACGGGGAAATGGGGCGCCTTCTTCGACTCCACCATGGACCGGATCGCCGACGCCGGGATCTTCAGCGGGCTCGTGATCTGGTTCATGCGCGGCGGGCACAACCCGCTGCTCGGCGGGGTGTGTCTGTTCTGCCTGGTCGCGGGGCTCCTGGTGTCGTACACGAAGGCCCGGGCGGAGGGCCTCGGGCTGAAGTGTGACGTGGGCCTGATCGAGCGGCCCGAGCGCATGCTCATCTCCCTGATCGCGGTCGGCGTTTCGGGTCTCGGCGTGTCGTACATTCTGAACGTGGGGCTCTGGGCGCTCGCGGCGGGCAGCGCCTATACGTTCTGGCAGCGGGTTCGCGCGGTCTACCTGGAGGCCAAGCAGACCAAGGCGAGCCCTGGTGGCTGAGGAAAGGTCGCGCGTGGCGCGTTCATCGCAGCCCGTGTCGGTGTCCGAGCGGCTGACCGGGTTCGCGTACCGGCTCGGCTGGAAGCTGATCTACCGGGTCCCGCCGTCGTGGGCCCGGTCGGTCTTCATGGCCGTGGCCGAGGTCGCGTGGCGGCGGCAGGGCCCGAAGGTGCAGGTGCTCGAGGCCAACCTGCGCCGGGTGCTGGTCTACACCGACGGCAGCCAGGACGTGGACGGCCAGGAACTGCGCGCCCTGTCCCGCGCCGCGGTGCGGTCGACCGCCAGGTACTGGCTTGAGACGTTCCGCCTGCCGGCGATCCCCGTCGAGCAGATCATGGCCGGCATGCACATCAACCCCGAGGGGGAGGCGGAGCTGTTCGCGAACCTGCGGGCCGGCCGGGGCGTGATCATCGCCCTGCCGCACATGGGCAACTTCGAGCAGGCGGCCGTGTGGGTGATCCAGGCGGGCGCGGGCACGTTCACCACCGTCGCGGAACGGCTGCGGCCGGAGTCGGTCTACGAGGCGTTCGTCCGCTTCCGGCAGAGCCTGGGGATGGAGGTACTCCCGCTGACCGGAGGGCAGACCCCGTTCGGGACCCTGGCCCAGCGGCTGCGCAAGGGCGGCCTGGTCTGCCTGGTCAGCGACCGCGACCTGAAGGAGTCCGGCATCGAGGTCGAGATGTTCGGCGAGAAGGCCAGGATCGCCGCGACCGCCGCGCTCGCGGTGCACACCGGCGCCGCGCTGCTCCCGACGGCGACCTGGTTCGTGGGCGAGGACGAATGGGGCGCTCACATCTACCCGGAGATCCCCGTCCCCGAGTCGGGAACCCGCGCGGAGAAGATCGCGGCCATGAGCCAGCAACTGGCCGCCTGCTGGGAGACCGCGATCGCCGAGCACCCCCAGGACTGGCACATGCTGCAGCGCGTCTTCACCGCCGACCTCGAAAACCGGGAAAACATTGATCCCGAACGGCGTTTGGCGGGGGGCCTGAATCCCGTGCCTCCCCCGCGGGGCGGCCCTCCTTGAAGATCGTGATCACCTGCCCGTACTCGTGGGACGTCCCGGGCGGGGTACAGCAGCACATCAGGGACCTGG
>Ga0187814_10000499_pt1 | contig 13278 bp, 8 predicted proteins | sample NC_S_4_FD_132450 | JGI IMG/M metagenome (GOLD analysis project Ga0187814, IMG submission 132450) | Wetland sediment microbial communities from Neuse River Estuary, North Carolina, USA - ASW-S_4 | ecosystem: Environmental > Aquatic > Freshwater > Wetlands > Sediment | place: USA: North Carolina... | reverse complement strand
CTACGACGGCAAGATCCGCGCCGTCCCCGGCGTGTACGTCGACCGCGACACCGGCACTCGCCTGAAGGACGCCGCTGCCAGCGGCGCGGCCGCACGGCTCACGTTGCCGGCGACGGTCAGGCGCGTCACCTCACGCAACCTCATCGGCGTGATCCCGGGCGCCTCAGACGAGCTGATGCTGCTGCACTCCCACACCGATGGCCCGAATGGCGTGGAGGACAACGGGCCAAATGCGATCATCGCGATCAGCCAGTACCTCGCGCGCCTGCCGCGCAGCGCGCTGCCGCGCACGATCATGGTGCTGCTCACAACCGGTCACTTCCACGGCGCCATCGGAACCGCGGAGTTCGTCCGACGTCATCGCAACGGTCTGTTGCGCCGCATCGCAGGTGCGGTCACGCTCGAACACCTCGGCGCACGGGCATGGGAGCCAGGACCCAATGGGCGCTACACGATCAGCGGGTACGAGCCCGGGACGATCTTCACCCCCGAGAGCAGCGCGCTCGTCGACGCCTCCTACGCTGCGTTGCGCAGCGCCAACGCCGCCCCCTGTGCCCTGCTGCGACCGTACGTCGCTGCCCCCGGCAGCCCAGACGGAAACGGTTGGCCCGCCGAGGGCACGGACCTCTGGACAATGGGCGCAATCCCAACGGCGAACTACATCACCGGCCCGTCCTACCTTCTGAACTGGGGCATTCCAACGATGGACAAGCTCGACCTCGCGCGCATGCGCCGCGAAGCGATCTCGTTCACCCAAATGCTCCTCAACCTCTCGCGAGTCCCCAGCGCCCACCTGCGCAAGCTCGACCTGCTCACGCACTCAACCTGAAAACGTGACCCGGTGCCGTTACGGGCGATCCTCCGAGGACCCCACACCAGCTCGCGGACGTACCAGCGAGAATCAGGGCCCCCGCTGTGCGGGGCGCTGTCAATAGCTGGGGGCGGGATTCGAACCCGCGACCTTCGGGTTATGAGCGGCCCTCGGCGCGTTCTGCAGGATAGGTACGGCGGCGTGGAACGAGGTTCGACGCTCTGCGGTGGCTGAGGTTTGCTCAGTTTGGTACCTGATTGGTACCCCGACCTCCGCGGGCGGATGTCGCAGCTCCCTTGTGGAACATTGTCGTCAACTAACGAACAGCAAACCGTGAGGTTCCCATCAGATCGCACGCAAACACCAGGCTCGCCCCGGAGCGGCAGCTTCGCGTGTCTATCGTCACTGGCCGATGGCCAGACGCCAGGACATTCGCAACATCGGGATCGTCGCTCACGTCGATCACGGCAAGACGACCCTCGTCGATGCTCTGCTGTGGCAATCGGGAGCATTCCGCGAAGGTCAGGAGGTGGCTGACCGGGTGCTCGACTCGATGGACCTCGAGCGCGAGAAGGGGATCACGATCCTCGCTAAGAACACGGCGGTTCGCCATGGCGCAGTCAAGCTGAACATCGTGGACACCCCGGGGCACGCTGACTTCGGTGGCGAGGTGGAGCGCGGGCTGACGATGGTGGACGGTGTGCTGCTGCTCGTCGACGCGAGCGAAGGGCCGCTTCCCCAGACGCGGTTTGTGCTGCGCAAGGCGCTCGAGGCCAGGCTCCCGGTGATCCTTGTCGTGAACAAGGTGGACCGGCCCGATGCTCGGATCGACGCGGTGGTCGACGAGGTCTACGAGCTGTTCCTGGACCTCGACGCCGACGAGTCGCAGATCGAGTTCCCGATTGTCTATACGAACGCCAAGGCGGGGTGGGCGTCGCTCGACCCGTCAACGCAGGGAACCGACCTCCGGCCCCTGCTCGAGCTGTTGCTCGAGCACGTGCCCGCGCCCGAGCACGATCCAGCGCACCCCCTCCAGGCGCACGTGACCAATCTCGACGCCTCTCCCTACGTCGGAAGGCTTGCGATCTGCCGGATGCGCCATGGCGTGATCCACCGCGGCGAGACCGTCGCGTGGTGCCGCACAGACGGACGGATCGAGAGCGTGACGGTGAGCGAGCTCTACGTGACCGAGGCGCTCGAGCGTGTTGAGGCCGAAGAAGCGGCTGCCGGCGAGATCATCTGGGTCGCAGGAGTCCCGGAGATCATGATCGGCGAAACGCTGGCGGCAGCCGATGATCCGCGGCCGCTTCCGGTCATCACGGTCGACGAGCCGTCACTCTCGGTAACGATCGGGATCAACACCTCCCCGCTGGCGGGCCACGACGGCGACAAGCTGACTGCCAGCCAGGTCAAGGCACGCCTCGATCGCGAGCTGGTAGGGAACGTCTCGCTGCGCGTCCTCGAGACAGAGCGCCCCGAGGTCTGGGAGGTTCAGGGCCGTGGTGAGCTGGCGCTCGCGGTGCTGGTCGAGCTCATGCGTCGCGAGGGCTTCGAGCTGACCGTCGGCAACCCGCAGGTCGTGACGCGGACGATCGACGGGAAGCTGTGCGAGCCGATCGAGCGGATGAGCGTCGACGCGCCCGAGGACTACGTCGGTGTGATCACGCAGATGCTGGCGATGCGCAAGGGACGCATGGAGCAGATGGTCAATCACGGCACCGGCTGGGTACGCATGGAGTACCTCGTGCCGGCGCGCGGTCTGATCGGTTTTCGCACCGAGTTCCTAACCGAGACCCGAGGCACCGGGCTTGCTCACCATGTTTTCGACCACTGGGAACCTTGGCAGGGCGAGCTGCGCACCCGGCCCACGGGATCGCTCGTCGCCGATAGACGCGGCTCGGTCGCGGCATTCGCCCTGTTCAAGCTGCAGGAGCGGGGAACCCTGTTCGTCTCACCCGGCGAGGAGGTGTACGAAGGGATGGTCATCGGCGAAAGTTCACGCGCCGAGGATCTTGACGTCAACGCGTGCAAGGAGAAGCACTTGACCAACATGCGCTCCTCGACGGCGGACGAGCTCGTGAGACTGGTGCCCAAGCGCGAGCTCTCACTCGACCAGTCGCTCGAATTCCTGCGTATGGACGAGAGCGTTGAGGTCACGCCTCACGCCGTCAGGCTGCGCAAATCAGTGCTCGATGGGACCACCCGCCGCAAGCAGGCCCGCTCGAGTCGCCAGTGATCCCATCGCCGACGACCTGCTCTCGGTCGCCCAGGATCGCACCGTCCTAGCCGGCGCCTACGCTGGCGCGCGATGAACGACTTCTACGCACGCGCCCGTTCGCTCGTCCTCCGGATCGAGTCCAATCCGTCGGATCCCGGGGTGGCCGAGGAGCTGGACACGCTGCGGGCCCTGTGGCGCTCGCTTCCTCAGGAGGAGCGCGCCAAGACAGCCGACGCGGCGCGCGCGCTGGCCAAGGCCCAGATGGGCGCCGCGCCGCCGGCGAGGCTCCTCGATGACGACGCCGCGGCCCAGCTGGCGCTCAGCGGCCTTGACCGCATCGACGTCGACGCTCCGCCGGAGCGCCGTTACGACGGGCCCCGTGATCCCGATGCGCTGCTCACGCATTTTGGCCTGCAGGAGTTCCGGCCCGGACAGCGTGAGGCGGTGGCTGCGGCGCTTTCGGGGCGCGACAGCCTGGTCGTGATGCCCACCGGCGGTGGCAAGAGCCTGTGCTATCAGCTGCCGGGCATCGCCTCGGACGCGTTGACGGTCGTGGTTTCGCCGCTGATCGCGCTGATGGCAGATCAGTACCGGCGGCTCGTGCTCGGTGGACATCCGGCCGTGATGATCGCCTCGGGCATGGATGACGGCGCAGCCGCTCGCGCGCTCGCGGACGTGCGGGGCGGCCGCGCGCGGCTCGTGTTGTGCTCGCCCGAGCGGTTTGCCTCCTCCGCGTTCCTGGCCGCGCTGGCGCAGCGCGACGTGGGCCTGTTCGCCGTCGACGAGGCCCATTGCGTGTCGGAGTGGGGTCATGACTTCCGGCCCGACTACCTGCGCCTGCGCGGGGTGATCGACCGTCTCGGCTCGCCGACGGTGATGGCCTGTACGGCGACGGCGACCGAGCAGGTGGCCGAGGAGATCAGCGCGCGGCTCGGCCTGAGCAATCCGTACGTGATGCGGGCCGGCTTTGAGCGGCCCAACCTGTCCTTTGACGTGATCGCGCTCGACGGGCCGGGGTCCAAGGCGCGCAAGCACCTGCTGCTCTCACTCGCGCTGTCAGACCCCGCCAGGCGCCCCGCGATCGTCTACTGCGGCACGCGCCGCGACGTGGAGGAGGTCTGCGAGCGGCTGCGGTCCGAGGGCCTGCTTGCGGTCGGCTATCACGCCGGGATGCCGGCGGACGAGCGCGCCTCGGCGCAGCACCGCTTCATGGAGGGCGACGCCGAGATCGTGGTCGCCACGAACGCTTTCGGCATGGGCGTCGACAAGGCCGACGTGCGCACGGTCGCGCACTGGGCGATTCCCAAGAGTGTCGAGGCCTACTACCAGGAGGTAGGCCGCGGCGGGCGCGACGGCCACCCCGCGCGCGCGATCCTGCTTGCCAGCCGCGGCGACCTCGGCCGCCTGATCAATTTCATCAAGGGCGACGCGGTCGAGGCCGACGACGTGCTCGGCTTCGTGCGGCGCCTGAAGGCCTCCTGCGTTGGCGAGACCGCCGTGATCGACGCGCCGTGGGCAGATCGCGACAGGGTCTGCCTGGGCATCGCCGAGCGCGCTGGGCTGTGCACGCTGGAGCCCGCGCCGGGAGGGCGGCTCCAGGTGAGGTTTGCAGCGGCGCCGGGCGCCCGTGAAGTCGGGTCCATCTGCCGGGCGGCGCTCGATCGCGCCTGGCGCGCCTACCGGGCGATCGAGTCGTTCAGCTCAGCCTCAGGGGAGTGCCGGCGCCGAACGCTGCTCGACCACTTCGGCGACAGCCGGCAAGCAGCGCCGTCGGGGCGCTGCTGCGACGTGTGTGACCCGGACACGATCGGTCTGCCCGACCCCGCTACGCTGACGCCCGCGCGAGCAAAGCGCTCCCGCCCCCGGGACGCCGCGCCCGTCGACCCGGCCGACCTCGGGCTACTAGAGAAGCTGCGCGAGTGGCGGGTGCGCGCCAGCAATGGCAAGCCCGCGTACACGGTCGCTCACAACAGCACGCTCGAATCGATCGCCGCGCTGCGACCATGCACTCTCACCGAGCTCGCGTCGATCAAGGGCGTCGGCCCGGCTTTCGTCGAGCGCCACGGAGAGCACGTAGTCGCGCTCGTGGCGAAAAGCTAGCCCGGGCGACACCACGGCCAGCAACGGCGTGAACTTGCCCCGTCTACACCTCCACCTCGCGGGCGCCGTCGGCCGGATCACGCCCCACTCGCGCTCGCGTCAGAGGACGGAGCCTCGAGCGCGAGACCGAAGGGGCTTCCCTCGGAGTCCTTGCAGATCGCCCACCGTGCTCCGGGATGGACGATCGTGCCGCCGAGGGCCTTGACCTTCTCGAGCGCGGCGTCGAGCTCAATCACGGCGAAGTAGGGCAGCGAAAATGAGTCCCCCGGCCCACGGCCCCGGGCGTGGACGCCTACGACCGGTCCTCCGCCCTGAGTCTGCCAGCCCTCCCCTTCGCCGTCGGCGCGAGCCTCCAGGGAAGCACCGAGCAGCTCCGACCAGAAGCGCCGCGCGCGGTCGGGGTCATCGGCTGGGAACTCAATCAGCGAAAGCACTGAGCGCACCTCCCGAGACGATATCGGCGTCGAGCGACTCGGCTGACACGGCAGACGCTCTTCCTATAGAAAAACCCGGCCCGAGCGGGGCCTTTCTTGATATAGCGGGGCGGGGTTCGAATCCGCGACCTTCGGATTATGAGTCGATTCGTGGGGATCAGCTAGGGGGCGCGTTTGCAGGTCTTTTGTGATTCTTGGGTGAGGTTAGATCTGCCTGGTGTGTTAGTCAGACCGTTTGTTACATTCGCGCAGCCGGTAGCTCACGATCGCACCGTCCTCTTCGGCGATCACTCGTCCGGCGTCCTCCAGAAGGTCTAGATGCCCCTGGGCATGCGCGAGGCCCAGAACGAGCCGTGCTCCTTCTGGCTGCCACTGCAAGCGGCGCGCTACCTCAAAAGGAGTCGCCGGACCGGCGCGCAGAATCGTCTCGATCTCGTTGGCGCGCTGGCGGCTATGGGAGCGCAGCCGGGCGGCCAGGACATCAACCTCGGTGAACGCCCGGCCGTGACCCGGCAGCACCACTTTCGGGTCCAGCGCAACGAACCTCGACAGGCTCGCCAGGTACTCGACGAAGCTGCGGCGACGGCAGACACCGCCGCCATCTTCGAGGCTGGGTACAGGGATGATGCGGGCCAACAGATGGTCTCCGCTGAAAAGGACGCGTGTCGCCGGGTCCCACAGGGAAAGATGACCCTCCGCGTGCCCTGGAGTGACTACGCACCGTAGCTGGCGTCCGCCGGCGGACAGAAAGTCTCCGTCCCTGACGCCCGTGATCATGCTCGGGTGCGGCCTTCGGACTACCCGCTCGACAGCGGCGTCCGCACCCGCGATCAGGGAGCAGGCCACTGCATCAGGCACACCAAGCCGAACCAGGAGGCTACGCCTGGACTCGACGTCGGCCGGTTCAAGAAGGCTCGCTACCTCAGGAACGCCGCACACGATCCGCGCGTCCGAGCGGGCGGCCAGCACCGCCGCAGCGCCGCAATGATCAGCGTGGTGGTGAGTGACGATGATCTGCTCGACGTCGTCGAAGTCGAGGCGATTGGAGTTCAGCAAGGCCCTTAACTTCGCCAGCGAGCCCGGCTGGAGCGTTCCCGGGTCGACGACAGTGACCGGTGCTTCAAGCAGCACGTAACAATTCACCCGCCCCACACGAAACGGTGTCGGCAAACTCACGCGGCCGACCCCATCCGGCAACCCCTCCACAAACGCTGGCAACACTGGTGGGTGGGTGTCCATGCGGGCTATGCTTGTCACGAGAACGGTGCGCTGAGGCTCTCGACGCACTGGGAGGAGGGTTTGCATCATGGCAACCATCTCTGGACAACCATCCCAGCACGAGGCTCAGACCGACGGCGCGAAAAGGCCCGCCAACACTGCTGAGCTCGCTGGCGCACCGCCGCGCGCGACAAATCTGGAGTGGGGCACTCGGTGGTGGTCGTGGCGCTCGGGATCCTCACATTCGCGTTCTTCTTCCTCGCTGCGGGCAACCACGGCGCTCACAGCGACTTGATCCACTGGGGCGGCTACACCGGGCTGGCGGCCGCGGCGTGCGCGTTCTACCTGGCGTTCGCGGAGCTCTGCGAGTTCTCCTACCACCGGGCCGTGCTCCCCGTCTGGCCGCCATCAGGCCACCGCTGGGGTCGACACAAGGAGCCAGTGGCAGCAGGGCACTGACTAGCCGCGCACCGACAAAAGGCGCGGGCACCGACAAGAGGCGGTCGGCCATGCCGAGCGTTGCCCGCAGATCCGAGGAGGTTACGATGGGAAACCAGGTCACTGGCCCTGCCGCGCAGATGCGTTCGCCGTGGCCGGAGCGAACCGGCGTCAGCCGCGCCGAGCTCAACCCCGTGTCATTCCTTTACCGCAGCGTAGCGGTCCATCCCGAGCGGGTCGCGGTTGTACACGGCGACCGCCGGTATAGCTACCGGGAGTTGGGCGATCGGGTGAACCGCCTTGCGTCTGCGCTACGCGGCCGCGGGCTGGAGCCGCATGACCGTGTGGCGGCCCTGTGTCCCAACGTACCGGCCCTGCTCGAATTGCACCATGGCGTGCCGGGAGCCGGTGCCGTCCTGGTGGCGATCAACACCCGGCTGAGCTCCTCCGAAGTCCGCTACATCCTCGAGCACTCAGGCGCACGCGTGCTGTTCGTGGACGCTGAGCTGGAGTTCCTGGTCGCAGAGCCGCCTGCGGGCGTCGAGATAGTCCGCGTGGACGACGATGGCCAGAACAACGACCCGTACGAGCAGCTGCTTGCGGGGGGCGATCCGTCAGGGGTGCCGTCCCCTCTGCTGGATGAGGAGGAGCCGATCGCGATCGACTACACCTCCGGCACCACGGGCCAGCCGAAGGGGGTCGTCTACACGTTCCGCGGCGCGTACCTGAACGCGCTCGGCGAGGTCATCGAGGCGGACCTCGGGCATCACCCCGTGTACCTCTGGACGCTGCCGATGTTCCACTGCAACGGCTGGTGCTTCCCGTGGGCCGTGACAGCGGCGAGCGGGACGCACATCTGCCTGCGCCAGGTGGATCCCGCGACGATTTGGCACTTGTTCAGGGACGAGGGCGTCACCCACTACAACGCCTCACCCACGGTGCAGACGGCGCTCGTCAACCATTCCGACGCGGCTCGGCTCGAGCGACAGGTCACGGCCTTGGTCGCAGGCGCACCGCCCTCACCGACGCTGCTGGCCCGCATGGAAGCGCTAAACATCCGGGCGGTGCACGTCTACGGGCTCACGGAGACCTACGGTCCGCACACGGTGTGCGTGTGGCACGCCGGCTGGAGTGAGCTCCCGGCAAACGATCGCGCTCGCCTGCTGGCACGCCAGGGACAGGAGTACACAACCGCCGACGCGGTCCGCATCGTCGATGACCAGATGCGGGACGTGCCGCGTGACGGCGCCACGATGGGCGAGGTCGTGATGCGCGGCAACAACGTCATGGCCGGCTACTACGCGAACGCGGAGGCAACCCAGGAGGCCTTCGCCGGCGGCTGGTTCCACTCCGGTGACATCGCCGTATGGCATCCGGACGGTGCGATCGAGCTGCGCGACCGCAGTAAGGACGTAATCATCTCCGGCGGCGAGAACATCTCCTCGATCGAGGTCGAGCAGGCGATTTGTGCGCACCCCGCCGTGCTCGAATGCGCTGTGGTGGCGGTTCCGCACGAGCGATGGGGTGAGCGTCCAAAGGCGTTCGTGACCCTCAAGGACGGCGCCACGGCCAGCCAGGACGAGATCATCGCCTTCTGCCGCGAGCGTCTCGCCCACTTCAAGTGCCCGGATGCGATCACGTTCAAGCCGCTGCCCAAGACATCCACCGGAAAGGTGCAGAAGTTCGTGCTGCGCGAGCCGGAATGGGCTGGCCACGACCGCCGCATCAACTAATGCGCGATACGGAGCGGCGAGACTCACGCCTCCCTACTGCGGATGCGCTGCACCCCGGCATTGTCTGGAACGGCTCGACATGATCAAGCTGCCCGCGAGCGCCACCTCGTAGAAGGACAGGTGCGCCGGCACCCTGATGGCATGAGCTACGTATCCGATACCGGTATCGGACCTGCTCCTCAGGGGGGATGAGCTGGCGGGTCACGCTGCACCGCCCGGAGAAGCGCAACGCGCTGCTCGCAAGAACTTAGAGGAACTGATCGCGGCGCTGCGTGAGGCGTCGGCGGGAGCGACAACGCGCGTGATCGTGATCGAGAGGGCCGGACCGGCTTTCCTGGCCGGACACCACCGGTCCGAGATGATCGGCCGAGATGAGGCGTTCTACCGGGAGCTGTTGGGAGTCTGCACGCGCGTCGCCACGCCGGGCGTCAAGATCGAGCGCACGCCCACTTGGCGCGGTGGGTAACCGGCAGGAGGTCGCCGCGCCCCACGTCCGGCTACATAGCGGATTCACGCGTTGGCGCGAGTGAGCGTGCTCCTCGGTTGCGCAAGGGCAGCTCCAGAGCAGAGCCCGACTAGCCACAGTCGTCATTTCGACTTCGCGTCCGGAGGCCGCTGCCGCGCTGGCTTCCCGGGCGTCCGGCGGCGGTCTCCCGATAGAGGTGCGATACCACGCCCTGCGGCAGGCAATACGCCTCGATCCGCCCATCGAGCGCAAGCGCGCCCAGCGCGGGAACGAACCCCCAGTGCGCTCCTATCGCACGCCGGATCAGCCCCTCCCGCGCGATGCGGTTGAGCCCACGCGCATCCCCGTCCCCTTGTCCGGCGGCGAAGACAAGCGTCAGGTCCCGTGGACCGCCAGTCTCGGCGAAGCGCCTCGCGAGTGCCATCAGAAGCTCCTCCGGAACCGCCATCCCGACGAATCCCCCAACAGCCATCGTGTCACCGTCGAGAATCAGACGGACGGCGGCATCGGGTGTGATGACCTTCGTGCGGAGCCCAGCCGTCACGGGGCCATGCTAGCCCCATCCGCGCGCCCGTTGGTCGCTGATCGCGCTGGCCCCGTATCTTCTCTGACGGCGGCAGGCCGCTGCCTTGCCGATGGCAACCTACCCGATCCACCTCGAAACGGATGTGGCGCTGCGTGACGGGCGAACCGTGCGGGTGCGCCCTGTCCGTCCGGAGGATAAGGATGGGATCGTCGGGCTGCTGAGGGGCATGTCGGAACGTTCGCTGCATTTCCGCTTCTTCTCGGTGGGCGTCGACGTTGAGAAGGAGGCCAGTAACGCACTGGACGTTGACTACGCCGCGAGTTACGGCGTCGTGGCACTGATCGGTGCTGAGCGCCACGTCGTCGGTCACGCGAGCTATCACCGCATCGACGACGAGCGCGCAGAGGTGGCATTTTCGGTCGCCGACGAGTTTCAGGGTCTGGGGCTGGGCTCGATCATGCTGGTGGCTCTCGCCGAGCACGCTGTCGAGCAGGGCATCCCGTTGCTGCAGGCGGAGGTGATGCCCGAGAACCACCGGATGCTCGCGACGTTCCGGGAGAGCGGGCGACCGGTGCGCATGCGTACCGAGCCGGGACTGATCACCGTCGAGCTGCCGTCTTCGCTGTCGGAGCGGGCGCTGGAGCGCTTCGAACTTCGCGAGCAGCTCGCTGCCCGCGCCGCGCTGGCGCACTTCCTGCGGGCCACCGATGTGGCGGTCATCACGGCCGAACGGGCGGCGGGGACCTTCCCAGGCGAGCTGCGGAGCAACGTTCTCTACAGCGGATTCGCCGGCACGGTGCACGATCTCGGCCCCTTGGATCCGGTGCCGGACGGCGTCGAGCTCGCGGTGGTCTCGCTCGAGCCCGACGACCTACTCGAGGTGGCCCGCCGGTGCGCCGACGCGGGGGTTCGCGCGCTCATCGCGGCCTCGTCGGGATCGCCGCGCGCGGTAGGTCCAAGCGAGCGGGCGGAGCTCGTCGCGATCTGCCGCAGTTCCGGGATGCGGCTGCTCGGCCCCGACTGCCTGGGCCTACTCAACACCGAGCCAGACGTGCAGTTGAACGCCAGCTACGCGCCAGGCCTACCGCCGCCCGGCCCATTCGCGTTTCTGTCCCAGAGCGACGCGATTGGCCTGGCGGCGCTGCAGCGGGCGCTCGCGCGGGGACTTGGCATGTCCTCGCTCGTTTCGGTCGGAGACCGCGGCGACATCTCCAGCAACGACCTGCTGCACTGGTGGGAGGGCGACGAGCGCACGTCAGTCATAGGGCTATACCTCGAGTCCTTCGGTAATCCGAGGAAATTTGCCCGGCTGGCGCGACGAGTAGCTCGCGGCACGCCGATTGTGGCGGTCAAGAGCGGTCGCACGGCCGCCGGTGCGCGCGCCAGCGGTTCGCACGCAGTCGGTGTGATCAGCGCTTCGGATATCAACGTCGAAGCGCTGTTCTCGCAAGCGGGGATCATCCGCACAGACACCGTCAGCGAGCTGTTCGACGCGGTATTGCTGCTGGCAACGCAGCCACTGCCTGCCGGTCGTCGAGTGGCCGTGGTGACCAACGCGATCGGTCCAGGAGTGCTGTGCGCCGATGCGTGCGCCGCCAACGGCCTTGACGTCCTCGAGTTCGAGGGGGACCTGATCGCCAAGCTGCAGCGCGCGCTCGGCGATCAGGTAGCGCTTGGAAACCCCCTCAACCTCCGCCTCGTCGGCTCACCCCAGCAGTACCACGACGCGATTCTCACACTCGCACACCACTCGTCCGTCGACGCAGTGTGTGCGATTCACGCGACCTCGCTTGGCAGGAGCGGCAGAACGGTCAGTCAGGCGATGCGCGCGGCCGCGGCGCAGCTCGAGGGCGTCCCGCTACTCGCGGTCCTCATGCTCGACCCGGATGTTGACCGGCTCCAGCCCAGGTTCCCGACTGATGGCGCCGGGAGGGCCGTGCCGGTCTATGACTCACCCGAGGACGCCGCTCGCGCGCTGGCGCGCGTCGCACGCTACGGCGAGTGGCGCAGGCAGCCGGACTCACCGCGGGTGCTGATGCCAGCGGAGCGGGTCGAGGAGGCCGCCGCGGTCGTGGCCGGCGCCCTGCGAGCAGGTCCGGGCTGGCTGGAACCGAAGGACGTAGCGCGGTTGCTGGCCTGCTACCGCTTGGAGCTCCTGCCACCGCCGGCAACGCCGCCGCCGGGGCTGAAGATGCACGCCGGAGTTGTCGCCGACCCGCTGTTCGGGCCAGTCATCGGTCTCGGCGTCGGCGATCCGGACAACGAGCTGCTGCGCGATGTTGCGATCCGGATCACGCCGCTGACCGAGCACGACGCCCGCGAGCTCGTCCGCTCACTGCGCAGCTTCCCGCTTCTCGCTGGCTACGGCGGCCGGCCTCGGCTCGACGTCGCCGCGCTCGAGCGGCTACTACTGTCTGCGAGCGCGCTCGTCGAGGATCTAGCACAGGTCGTCGAGATGGAGCTCGATCCGCTGTACGTCACCGCCGATGGCGTCCTCCTCGTCGGCGCCCGCATCCGCGTGGACGCCGTGGCACACACGCCATCGCTGATCGCTCGCTCGCAAACCTGACGTCGAATCCCGACACCGAACCGGCACGCCTTTCGGCAAGACCCGGCGTACCCACTCGCAAGACATCCACTGGCGGTCCCTGGCTCGAACAGATCTCGTGCTTAACAGATCTCGTGCTTGTTAGTCAGCGGGCTCCGTCTCGAGTCACGGGGCGATGATTCACCGAGCCGAGGTGACCGACCTCCCGGCGTGAGTCGGATCGTCGTCCGCGGCTGGCAGCTTGGCGAGCCTCGCGACGGCGCTGTCGACGTGCAGCCGCCAGGCGACATTCGAATCAAGCCACGCTCGTAGCTCAGGGGCGTGTCGCCCCCGCTGGCGTGCGGATCTCGACCGTGCGAGCCGTGTCGCGAAGACCACTCAGCTGAGTAGGCCGCGGATGTCCTCCGCGGTGAGGCTCGAGGCGAACAGATCGCCCTCGTCCATGACCCCGCTGAACAGCGCGGCCTTGCGACGCGCGAGGGCGACGACCTTCTCCTCGATCGTGTCTCGGGCGATCATCCGGTAGGCCATCACCGGGTGGGTCTGGCCGATGCGGTGCGCGCGGTCGATCGCCTGGTTCTCGGTGGCGGGGTTCCACCACGGGTCGAGCAGGAAGCAGTAGTCCGCTTCGGTCAGGTTCAGGCCGAACCCGCCTGCCTTGAGGCTGATCAGGAACACGGGGTCGGTGCCCTCCTTGAAGCGCTTCAGCACGCGGTCGCGCCGGTGCGTACGGCCATCGAGATAGCAGTAGCCGATCCCCTCCTCATCCAGGCGGTCACGGACCCT
>Ga0187814_10000498_pt1 | contig 13280 bp, 12 predicted proteins | sample NC_S_4_FD_132450 | JGI IMG/M metagenome (GOLD analysis project Ga0187814, IMG submission 132450) | Wetland sediment microbial communities from Neuse River Estuary, North Carolina, USA - ASW-S_4 | ecosystem: Environmental > Aquatic > Freshwater > Wetlands > Sediment | place: USA: North Carolina... | reverse complement strand
GCTGAAATTCATATTCCGACTCGATGGCTCGGTCGCGAACCACTTCGACGAAAACGATCCCCGCGTGTCGGGCTCGGCCTTCAAGAGCCTCGAAGTCCTCGGCGCCTCTGCCTCGGCGAACGTTCGAGGCGGCGAGCTCCGCGTGGAATCCGTGACCAGGGGCACCCGCTTCGGCCTCTGCGCCGTCTCGTCGATCGAGGGGCCCGAGGACGCATCGTGGTCGGCCAAATCGGGAGAGGCGGCCGCCGAACTCACGATGACTCTCGTGGTCGACGCGGGTCGGTCCGTCGAGATCACTCGCAGGAACGTCTACGCCGACTCCATCCGCCACGGCGACGCAGCCGCCGCGGCGCGGGGCATAGCCGCCTCGCTCGCCGGCCTCGACTTCGCGAGGCTCGAGGCCGACCATGAGGCGCGCGTCCGAGATTTTTGGGAGGCCGCCGCCGTCGAGGTCGAAGGGGAGAGCGAGGTCGACGAGGGACTCCGTTTCGGCCTTTTCGAACTTCTCCAATCGGCCCCCAAGGACGACCGATCCAACATACCCGCCAAGGGACTCTCAGGCGAGGGCTACGAAGGTCACTACTTCTGGGATACGGAAATATATCTCGCGCCCTTCTTCACCTGGACGGCACCCGAGCTCGCGAAGCCCCTGATGTCCTACCGTCACTCCATCCTGGAAGCCGCCCGGACCAACGCCAGGCGGATGGGACAGAGCAAGGGAGCGGCCTTCCCCTGGCGCACCATCGCCGGCCGCGAGTGCTCGGCCTACTATCCATCGGGAAGCGCCCAGTACCACATCAATGCCGACGTCGCTTATTCGCTTTGGCGATATTGGGAGGCGACGGCCGATCTCGATTTCCTCGTCGGCGTCGCCTCCGAGGTCCTCTTCGAGACGGCGCGAACCTGGCTCGACATCGGGCATTATGACGGAGCTCGGTTTGTCATCGAGTCGGTGACCGGCCCCGACGAATATACCTGTCTCGTGGACAACAATTTTTACACGAACGCGATGGCCCGCTTCAATCTCGAGAAGGCGGTGGAGGCACGGCGCATCGGCGCCATGGAGCGACCGGCCGCGCTGGCCGATATCGAAGGGCGCATCGGCCTTGAGCCCGCCGAAGTCGAGGGCTGGGAACGCGCCGCGCGGGCCATGTACCTCCCCTACGACGCGACGCGCGATCTCACGCCCCAGGACGATGGCTTTCTCAAAAAAGCGCGATGGGAACCCTCCGGCCCGTCGCCGGCCGGAACATCGACATTCGGCGGACAAGCCTTTCGCGACGAGGACCGTCCACTACTCCTCCACTACCATCACCTCGCGATAATCCGGCGGCAGGTCTGCAAGCAGGCCGATGCCGTGCTCGCCCATTTCCTGCTCCCCGACTCGGCCGCCGAAAGCACAATCCGCAACAGCTACGATTATTACGAGGGGATCACCACACACGACTCGTCGCTCTCCTACACGGTCTTCGCGGCGATGGCGGCGAGGCTCGGCGACGCGGAAAAGGCTTGGCGCTATTTCCGCGAGGGCGTCCGCCTGGATCTCGACGACAGCCACGGCAACGCGAAAGACGGCATCCACGCCGCCAATATGGGTGGCGCCTGGCTGGCCCTCGTGTTCGGTTTCGGCAGTTTCAGACCCGAGCGGGGCCTCCCCTCCTTCGCTCCCATCATCCCCGCCGCATGGCGCTCGTATTCGTTCCGCATCCTCTGGCGAGGCAGCGCCATCCATGCGAAAGTCGAGCGCAGGGCCGACGGCGGGACGGCAACGACCCTCGCTCTGGCCACCGGGCCGGACGTGGAGGTCGAGCTCTATGGGGAGCGAAGGCGGCTCGGGGCGGGCTTCGCGGCGACGCAGCCCTGAACCGGCCCGCCACCTTCTGCCGACGGATAGCGCGGACCCGGTCGGCGCGCGACGACGATTTCATGGAGACCTGCATGACCGTTTCAGGGGGCCCGTCATGAATGGACGAATCGAATCGCTCAAAGCCGACATCACGACCGTGGCCATCGACGCGATCGTCAACGCGGCCAACGAGGGGCTCTGGGGAGGCGGGGGCGTCGACGGGGCGATCCACCTCGCCGCCGGCCCGGCGCTCGACGAGGAATGCCGCGACATCCGCGATCGCGACGGAGGCTGCCCCACTGGCAAGGCCGTGTCCACGGGCCCGGGCCGCCTCCGCTGCCGTCGGATCATCCATACGGTCGGTCCCGTATGGTCGGGCGGCGATCGCGGCGAAGCCGCATTTCTCGCCTCATGCTATCGCGAAAGTCTTGAGATCGCGAAACGCGAGGGACTCCGGAGCGTCGCGTTTCCCAACATCAGCACGGGCGTCTACGGCTTCCCGAAGCGCGAGGCGGCCGAAATCGCCTTGCGCTCCGTGGGCGAATGGCTTGAGCGGAACGAAGGTGTCGATCGCGTCGTCTTTGTCTGCTTCGACGATGAAAACTTGGCGATCTATCGGGAAAAACTTGAGGATTGAGGCCTTTTCAAAAGTCAGACGACTTTTGAAAAAGCCACATTAGATTGCGGCATTTTAATGGAGCTCTTTCAGAATGCGGCCACATTTGGAAAGAGCCTCTGCTCACTTTCGCGTTCGCGTTCGAATTGACGCAACCTTTCTCTCGATAATTTGTCTGGATTACTTACGTTGTCGAACCGCCGCGCATCGCCTTGCCCGGCCGATAAGGAGTTCCCATGGCCGTGCATTTTCTCAAGGGTCTTTCGATAGGCGATCTGTTCGCCCCCGTCCCCATCGTGCAGGGAGGGATGGGTGTCGGCATTTCACTGTCCGGCCTTGCCTCGGCGACTGCCAACGCCGGCGGGGTAGGCGTCATCGCGGCCGCAGGCATAGGCCTTCTCGAGCCCGACGGTTTCACCGATTTTCTCGGCGCAAACATCAGAGCGCTCAGACGTGAGATCAGGAAGGCCCGCGAACGCACCAAGGGGATTCTCGGCGTCAATATCATGGTGGCGCTGAGGAATTTCCCCGATCTCGTCCGAACGGCGATCGAAGAAAAGGTCGATATCATCTTTTCCGGCGCCGGTCTTCCCATGAATCTCCCCGAGCTGGCACGGGGCGCCAAGACAAAGCTCGTCCCGATCGTCTCCTCGGCCCGGGCCGCGACTCTCATCGCCAAGCGCTGGCTCGATAAATTCGGCGTCCTGCCGGACGCCTTCGTGGTCGAGGGCCCGAAGGCCGGAGGTCATCTCGGCTACAAGCCCGAGGAGATCGAAGATCCCGCCTATTCGCTCGAGACGACGGTACCGTCCGTGATTGAAGCGACGAAAGCTTTCGAGGGGCGCAAAGGCATGCCGATCCCTGTCATCGCCGGGGGCGGCATCTATACGGGCGCGGACATCGCGAAGTTCCTGGAAATGGGAGCGGAGGCAGTTCAGATGGCCACGCGGTTCGTAGTGACCGACGAATGCGACGCGGCGCCCGCCTTCAAAGACGCATTCATATCGGCGAAAGAGGGCGATCTCGCCATCATCAAGAGCCCCGTGGGCATGCCCGGCAGGGCCATACGGAACGCCTTCATCGATGACGTCGAAGAGGGCAACAAGGCGCCTTTCTCCTGTCCTTACCATTGCATCCATACCTGCGACTTCGAGAAGGCACCCTATTGCATTTCCCTCGCCCTCCTCAACGCTCAGAAGGGCCGGCTCGACCACGGATTCGCCTTTGCGGGCGCCAATGTTGGAAGAGTCGACCGGATCATGCCCGTCCAGGAGCTCGTCGACGAACTCGTCGAGGGCTGCGAAGCGAGCATGTGAGCCGCCACGGTCCTCCCATCCTTGCCCAAAGCGAGGGACCGAGGCTATTTTATGGCTCCATGCGACATCGCGATCGATTTACCCTTCTGATGCATCGTTTCAAGCCCGGCGTCCCCAAGCGTTACCTGCTCCTGGCCGCCGGCTTGGCCTGGACGACGGCGGGACTCGTGCTCGGACTCAGGGGCTCGCTGTGGCTCGTCGCCAACGACAGCTATGTCTTTCTCCATTTTCTGGTCGCCATCGTCCTGGGCCTCATCTTCTTCCAACTTGTCTTCGCCAAGGTTTCTCTCAAGCATATAACCCGTATTCACGAGATCGACATCGTCCGCCCGAGCCTCTTCTCATTCTTCGACGCCAAGGGCTACGTGATGATGGCCTTGATGATCTTTCTCGGCATATTCCTCCGCCGCTCCAAGCTCGTCGAGCCTGAAATTCTTTATAATTTCTATGTCCTGATGGGCACGCCTCTCATCGTCTCGGCCCTTCGCTTCTACTACGCGTTCTTCCGCTATCCGCAGCTGCTTGCGGAGGACGGGCCGGGCGGTGCCACGGATGAAGGCCTGGGGGAGGCGGACTGACCATGAAGACTGTTCCCTTCTCGAGAGTCAAACGCAGGGATAGGGCGGTGGAGGACGAGTCCTGGATCAAAGACATGCTGCGCCGCGCCGCGATCGGGGTTCTCGCCACGTCCAGAAACGGACAGCCCTACATCGTCATGAGGCACTTCGTGTTCGACGAAGAAGCCTCTGCGGTCTATATGCACGGGGCGCTGCACGGAAGGACGCGCGAGGACATCGAGTCGAACGATCGAGTCTGCTTCAGCGCGGGGGAAATCGGCAGGCAGCTCCCCGGAGCGACCGCCTCGGACATGAGCAGCGAGTATGGCAGCGTGGTAATCTTCGGCAGGGCCAGGATCGTGGACGACGAGGCCGAGGCGATGCACGCCATGAGATCGCTCGTCGAAAAATATTTCTCGCGGCTCAGCTACGGCAAAGACTATTCGCCCATTATGCCGAAAGAGCTGGCCGGGTTATGCGTCTACCGCGTTTCTATCGAGGAGTGGAGCGGCAAACGGAAGACGGCGCCTGCCGATTTCCCGGGCGCCTTCGATTATGTGGAAGGCGAGAGGCGGGGATAGCGGTCGACCGGCCGCTGCCCCTCCCCCGCGGGCGGGGCGGGAGCTGCGCAAAACCGCTTCAGTCCAGTCTTGCGAATGACTTTTCCGCGGCCTCCACCGTCGCGTCGATGTCGGCCTCGGTATGAGCGAGGGACATGAAGCCGGCCTCGAATTGGGAGGGGGCAAGGTAGACGCCGCCCTCCAGCATGGCGGTGAAGAAGGCGCCGAATTTCTTCGTGTCGCAGGCCTTGGCCGTCGTCCAGTTCGACACGGGCCTGTCGGTGAAGAAGGTCGTGAACATGGATCCGACTCGATTCCACTGTACGATTACGCCCGTCTTTTTCGCCGCCGCCGCCAATCCCTTCTCGAGCCTCAGGCAGTTCGCCTCCAGCCTGTCCCAGGATCCGGGTTTTCGAAGTTCGTTCAACGTAAAGATGCCCGCCGTCATGGCGAGCGGATTGCCCGACAAGGTGCCGGCCTGGTACATGGGGCCCGAGGGGGCGACCATCTTCATGATTTCCGCCCTGCCACCATAGGCGCCGACCGGCAGGCCGCCTCCTATCACCTTGCCGAGCGTGGTGAGATCCGGCTTCACACCGTAGAGCGTCTGGGCCCCACCCAAATGAACGCGGAAGCCCGTCATGACCTCGTCGAAGACGAGGAGCGCGCCTTCCTTGTCGCACAAGGTCCGAAGTCCCTGGAGGTAGCCCGGCGCGGGCGGAACCACTCCCATATTGCCCACTACGGGCTCGATGATGATGGCGGCGATCTGCCCGGGATTGGCCCTGAAGAGCGCTTCCGTCGCCGCCAGGTCGTTGTAGGGCGCGGTGAGGGTGTCGGCCGCGGTAGCCTTGGTGACACCGGGGCTGTCGGGAAGTCCCAGTGTGGCGACGCCCGAGCCCGCGTGGACGAGGAGAAAGTCGGCGTGTCCGTGATAGCAACCTTCGAACTTGACGATCTTGTCCCGCTTCGTGAAAGCCCGCGCGAGGCGAAGGGCGGCCATAGTCGCCTCGGTGCCCGAGTTCACGAAACGGACCATTTCGATGCTCGGCATCATGGTCACGACGAGGCGGGCAAGTTCGACTTCGAGGGGCGAGGGAGCGCCGTAGCTCGTGCCGCGCGACGCGGCCTCGCCGATAGCCTTTATCACGCCGGGATGGGCGTGGCCGAGGACGAGGGGGCCCCAAGACAGAACGTAATCCACGAAGCGGTTGCCGTCGACGTCGTACAGGTGCGCCTTTTCTGCCCGGTCGATGAAGAGGGGCTGGCCGCCCACGGCACGAAAAGCGCGCACGGGCGAATTGACTCCGCCGGGGATCAGCGCGAGCGCCTCGGCGAAGAGTTGTTTCGACTTTTCGATGTTCATGTTTCGTCTCCTTCCAACCGTTCTCAAATGGCGAGATATGCGGCGACCGCCTTGGCGGCGTTTTCGCCCGATGCGATGCAGTCGGGCAGGCCGATACCTCGATAGGCATTGCCCGCCAAGGCGAGGCCGGGCCATTTCGCCACTCCGCCTTCGATGATCGCGAGTCGATCGAGATGACCCTTCGTGTACTGCGGCATGGCCAACGGCCAGCGGAAGAGGCGATGGAACAGCGGTTCGGCCGTGACCCCCAGGACATCCCGATGTTCTTTTTTCACCATCGCGAGGAGCTCCGAATCGGAGAGCTCGATGCCCGCGTCGTTGCCCGCCCGTCCGATGAAAGAGCGGATGAGGACGTGGCCCGCGGGCGCGCGATGGGGAAACTTGGTCGAAGTCCAGGTCGTGGCGAGCACGGCCCGCCCCTCCCGCTTGGGGATGACATAGCCGTAGGCGTCGAGCGGACGCGGCAGGTCGCTTTCGCGATAGGCTACGGAAAGGGTCGCCGTCGAAGCGTGGGGAATGGCGGCGAGGGCGTCCGCCATCGCCGTATCGATGCCCCGGACGAGGGGCGCGGCGCCGTGCGAGGGCGTCGCCAGCACGAGGGCGTCGCAGTGGAGCGTTTCGCCGTCATCCATTTCGACGATCCACCCCTGGCCATCGCGCGCCACGCGCGAAGCCCTTCTGCCGAGGAGGAGTTCGTCGCGGGCGAAGGTCTTTTCGATGGCTTCGACGATCTCCGCAAGTCCCGTCTCCGGCGTGATGAAGGCGGGCCACTGCTTGCGGGCCGCGACGGCCTTGCCCGATGCAAGGGCTTCCCGTTCTGCATTTTCGCGGGCTGCTTTCGCCTGAGCCGCGAGTTCACGGTTCTTCTTCTTGGCGGCGAACATCCCCGCCACGAGGCTGCCGTGATCGAGCTCGGACTGCTTCAGTTGAGGGAAGGTCGCCCCCAAGCTGAGCTGTTCCCCGTCGCCGGCGTAGATGCCGCTCATAAGAGGTTCGATGAGACGCTCGTACAGCTCATGCCCGAGTCGGCGGCGCACGAACTCCGCGAGGCTCTCGTCCTGGCCATCGCGTTTGGCGGGCACGAAGAGGTCGAGCCCCATCCGGATCTTCCCCAGCGGGGAGATGAGCCCCGTCGTGGCCATCGGACCGAATTTGGAGGGAATGAGGCCCGTCAGACCCTCGGGCATCTGGTAGAGCCTTCCCTTCCGCATCACGAAGGTGCGGCGGATTTTCTGGTTGGTGCCGTGCAACCTGTCCTCGATGCCGAGTTCGCGGCAGAGGCCGATGCCTGCCGGCTTGTACGAGAGAAAGGTGTCCGGCCCGCCCTCGACCACGAAGCCGTCGATCCTGTCGGTCACGACCTTGCCGCCGAGGCGCCGCTCGGCTTCGACGAGACCGAGGGAGACGCCCGGCACCAGCTTCTTCAGACGATAGGCCGCCGCGAGTCCCGCGACGCCGCCGCCGATCACTATGACGCGTTGAGCGCCCATTGCATCCTCCGTGCGGAAAAGGCCCTCTACAGATCCGGGGCCTTCAATTTACGTATCAGACTCTCGAAGAGAGGCTTGCGCCTCCCTCCGGGATTGGCGGGATACCAACCGAGCTCCACGCGGATCGCCTGGTTGCGCAGCTCGGTGGAACCCCAGATCGCCGAGGCTCCGAGGGCCCCGACGAATGCCGAGACCGCCGGCTCGGGCAGGAACAACGAAAGGACGACGAGGGCCAAGCCCGCGAGAAGCACGTAGGGCCACCAAGTCCAGCCGAGCCAGTATTCGACCTTCACCACCCAGAAAAAGCCGAACCCCACGAGACCGAGAGAAATGACGCCCAAGGCGATTCCGAGGAAGTTCATCGCGCAGACCGATAAACGGGGAGGCTCGGATCCCTGTCGAAGAGGTCGACGCCAAGGGCCTTGCCGGATTCGATGACCGCCCGATGGCGAGGGTTGTCGGGATTGGCCTTCGCCCTGCCTTCGCGCACCCTTCGTTCCTGCCTGCCGAGCTCCACGATGTCATAGAGGAACACGAGGCCGACAATCCCGAACTCGATCGAGCCATTGGGGCAGGCGCAAGCCAGCGAAGCGCTGATGCAGGCCGCCCCGGCGAGTCCGAAAGCCGCGCGAGGCAACCAGAGCCGGGCGACGCGGCGCTCCAGGAACCTCACCGCGACATGGCCGAACCAGACGCTCCCGAAGGTCGCCGCGGCCGCCGCGATGCCCGCCGTCTCCATCATCCCACCCTGCCTCTCCTAGCGGAGCGAAAACTCGTGCACCATCTCCACGACGGCGCGGACATTGTCCACGGGTGTATCCTGGAGAATGCCGTGGCCCAGATTGAAGACATGGCCGTTTCTGTTCCCCGCCTTTTCGAGGATCGACTTGACACGTCTTTCGAGTTCGGGTCGCGGGGCGAAGAGGGCGACCGGATCGAGGTTGCCCTGTACGCCCTTGCCCATGCCGACCGCTTCCCAACCTTTCACGAGGTCGGTGCGCCAATCCAGGCCTATCACGTCACCACCCGCCTCGGCCATGAGGGGAAGCAGGGTCGCGCTCTCGGTGCCGAAGTGGATCGAAGCGACGCCATGGGCCTTCACGGCGTCGAGAATCCGTTTCGAGTAAGGCTGGGCGTATTCGGCATAATCCTCGGGAGAAAGGGCGCCGACCCAGGAGTCGAAAAGCTGCACGACATCCGCTCCGGCATCGACCTGGGCCACAAGATAGCCGGAGACGACGGTGGCGAGTTTGTCCATCAGCGCGTGCCAGACTTCGGGCGCTTCGTACATCATGCGCTTCGCCTTGGTAAACGAGCGGGACGAGCCTCCCTCCATGAGATAGGCCGCGAGGGTAAAGGGAGCTCCGGCGAAGCCGATGAGCGGCGTCTTGCCCGCGAGTTCGTGCTTCACGATGGACAGGGCCTCCATCACGTTGTGGAGGGCTTCCTTGGCGTCGATGAGAGAAAGGGCTGCGACGTCCGCGGCCTTGGTCACCGGATTGTGGATGACCGGACCCTCGCCTTTCGCGAATTCGAGCTTTATTCCCATCGGCACGAGGGGGAGGAGGATGTCCGCGAAGAGGATGGCCGCATCCACGCCGAAGGCCTTCACCGGCTGGAGCGTCACTTCAGCGGCCATTTCGGGCCGGTCGCAAATTTCGAGCAGAGTGTATTTCTGCCTGATCGCCCGGTATTCGGCCATATAGCGACCCGCCTGGCGCATGAACCAGACGGGAGTGGCGTCGACGCTCTCGCCGCGGCAGGCGCGGAGGAATCTGTCGTTCATCGCTGGAGCTCCTTGCTATTCAGCCTGAAATGACGGCGGACCATCCCGCCGTTGCGGGATATATACGCAGGCGGGATCGGTCTCGAGGTAGTCTCCCGTCATGGCCCAGGCTCGGCCGCGTTGGCCGCCGCAGACGACCTTGTATTCGCATGCGCCGCATCGGCCCTTGAGAAGCGACGGATCGCGCAGCTCTCGGAAGAGCTTCGAGTTCCTGTAAACTTCGACGACATCGTCCTTCTTGACGTTCCCCGCCGCGAGGGGGAAGAAACCCGACGGCATGATGTCTCCGGCGTGCGAAATGAACAGGAAGCCCCGCCCGTCGTTGACGCCCTTGACCGGCCGGTTGAGGCCGTCCGCGTACTGAAAACCCGCACCCTGGAAATTCGAGTCGATAGTGCCTTTTTCGGCGCGCTTCCGCTCGATGGCGACGCGACGGTACATGGGCGCGGCGGTAGCCTTTATGTCGAAGTCACCCTTGAGCGACAGCTCGTAGAGCCAGTTGAAGACCTGTTCGTGCTCCTCGGGGGAGATCATCGCTTCGGCGTGGGCACGACCGGTGGGCACGAGGAAGAAGACCGACCACTGCACGGCGCCGACTTCCTTCACGAACTTCACCATGTCGGGGAGAATGGCGACATTATGCCTGCCCACAGTGGTGTTGATCTGGGCCGAAAGACCGATGGAGAGAGCTGTGCGAAGGATGTCCATCGTCCTGTCCCAGGAACCCGCGACCTTGCGAAAATCGTCATGGACTGCCGCCGTCGGCGCGTCCAGCGAGAGGGCGATGCGCCGGATGCCGGCATCCATCGCCTTCCGGAGCCGCTCCTCGGTCGGCAGCTTCGTGGCCGTCGGTGTGAGCGAGCAGCGGAGACCCTTCTTCGTCGCGTACTCGATGATCTCGAAGAGATCGGGTCGCATCATCGGGTCGCCGCCGGTAAAGACGAGGATGGGAGCGCCGAACTCCTTGATGCGGTCGACAAGTGCCTTGGCTTCATCGGTGGACAGCTCGTTCGGATCGCGGGCGTGTTGGGCGTCGGCACGGCAGTGCACGCAGGCGTAGGCGCAGGCGCGCGTGATCTCCCAGGCGATGGTGAAGGGCGAAAGGTCGAAGTCGGCCTCCAACATGCGTCCGTCGTGGAGCTTGCGGTGGTTCGTTTGGTCGGGCCGCCCGATCGTGCCGGTGTCGTTTTCGGTCGTCATGGTCACTTCCTGCCCGCCGAGCCGGCGAGCCAGCGGGCGGCGTCCTTGGCATGATAGGTCAATATGATGTCGGCACCTGCCCGCTTCATCCCGAGAAGCGTTTCGAGGACGACGCGCTCCTCGTCGATCCAGCCTTTTTGAGCGGCGGCCTTGACCATCGCATACTCGCCGGACACATTGTAGGCGGCGAGCGGCATTTCGGGGAAGAGGTCGCGGGTCTGGCGCACGATGTCGAGATAGGCGAGGGCCGGTTTCACCATCAGCATATCGGCGCCTTCCTCGATGTCGAGCCGGGCCTCCCGGATCGCCTCGCGGGCGTTGGCAGGATCCATCTGGTGACTCGTGCGGTCTCCGAAGGTCGGTGCGCCCCCCGCCGCGTCGCGGAAGGGTCCGTAGAATCCGGAAGCGTATTTGATCGCGTAGGACAGGATAGGGAGGTGCTCGAATCCGGCAGCGTCGAGGCCCTCGCGGATGGCGGCCACCATGCCGTCCATCATCCCCGACGGCGCGACGATGTCGGCGCCGGCACGAGCGTGCGAAACGGCCACCTTCGCGAGGATGGGGAGGGTCTCGTCGTTGAGGACGTAGCCCTCGGGCAGACACTCGTGCTCAAGCCTGCCCGAGGCGTCGCGGTCGTTGAGGATGCCGCAGTGACCGCTGGAAGTGTACTCGCAGAGACAGACGTCGGTGGCGAGCACAAGTTCCGGGACAGCTCTCTTGATCTCGCGGATTGCGCGTTGCACGATGCCGTCATCGTCGAAATTTTCGCTGCCAACTTCGTCCTTGTGCGCCGGGAGTCCGAACAGGATCACCGAGGGGATACCGAGGTGTGCGATCTCATCGGCCTCGCCCGCAAGAAGATCGACCGACCACTGATACACGCCCGGCATCGACTGAATCTCGTGCTTCACGCCCTTCCCGTGAGTGACGAAAAGAGGAAGCATGAAATCGTCCGCCCCGAGCGAAGTCTCGCGAACCATGCGGCGCAGCCCCTTGTTGAGGCGCAGTCTCCGCGGTCTTTCGTCGCCGACGATCCCATACCGGCCGATAGACTCCGCGCCGGCTCCGATTCGTTGTTCATGGTTCATAGACGAGCACCTTTCGCGGCATGCCGCGCCACGTTCCGCCAGTAATCGACGAGCGAATCGACCAGGCCTTCCATGCTGTGATCCGCCGGCATGAGATCGACGCGATAGCCCAATTCCGTCGCGCTTTCCGCAGTCACGGGTCCGATGCAGGCGACGATTGTCGTTCCCTGCCTGAAGCGGCCACCCGTCATTTCGTCGAAGCGGCGCGCGGTCGACGGACTCGTGAAGACGACGGCGTCGACGCCGTTTTCCAGTTCCGCGAGAGCTGCGGGCTCGGCCTGCGCGGCGACTGTCCGGTAGGCGACCACTTCGTCCACATGGGCGCCCAGACTCCGCATTTCGGCCGCAGCCTTGCCGCGCACGATATCGGAGCCGGGCATGAGCACACGCTTCCCCGTCACGTCGCCGAGGCATGCGGCGATGCGGTCGGATACGGCCTCGTCGGGGACGGCCGCGACGGCGATTCCGGCATCCTCGAGGGCGCGGGCCGTCGCTTTGCCGATGGCGACGCATCTCCAGCGCCCCGAAGGGGTACGACCGGACGCCGAGAGCCCTTCGGCGAGCGCATTCGCCGTGTTGGCGCTGGTCACGATCACGAAGTCATAGGAATCGATATTTCGGAGGGCCGCCTCGAATTCCGGGAATATGCCGGACCGGTCGATCCCGATCGCGGGCAGCAGGAGAGCCGTTCCTCCGAGGGCTTCGATGGCCGCCACCGATTCGCGCGCCTTCGAAGCCTGTCGCGTGATGACTACGCGCCGTCCCTCCAGGGGGCCGTCCCTCATCCGAGGATCGCCTTCGCGCCCTTAGCGAGAGCCTCATCGGCGAGGCGTCCACCGAGGGAGAGCGGTTCGCTTCCCGAGCCGCTGACGCGCACGCTCGCTTTTCCGTCTACCGAGGCGACAAGGCCCTCGAGGGCGATCGACTTGTTGTCTTCGATCTTCGCGAGGGTCGCGATGGGCGCCGAGCAGCCTCCGCCGAGACCGAGGAGAAACGCGCGCTCCGCAAGGACTGCCGATCGCGTCGGGCCATGGTCGAGTCTGGCGAGGAAACCGAGAGTGTTCGCGTCTCCGGCCCGGCACTGGACACCGATCGCGCCCTGGCCCGGAGCGGGAAGCATGTCGGAAAACTCGAAGAATGACGATATGTCGGACGCCCTTCCCAGCCTCGTGACGCCCGCGGCGGCGAGTACGATGGCGTCATATTCGCCGGCCAAAGCTTTGCCGATCCGTGTGTCGACATTGCCGCGCAAGGGACGAAGTTCGATGTCGGGACGGAGCATGAGAATTTGGGCACCGCGCCTAAGGCTCGACGTGCCCACTTTCGCGCCTTTCGGCAGGTCGATCAGTTTCGCATACCGCGCCGATATGAAGACGTCGCGGGCGTCGGCGCGTTCAGGTATCGCGCCCACCACGAGGCCCGAGGGATTCTCGACCGGCAGATCCTTGAGCGAAT
>Ga0187814_10000497_pt1 | contig 13283 bp, 12 predicted proteins | sample NC_S_4_FD_132450 | JGI IMG/M metagenome (GOLD analysis project Ga0187814, IMG submission 132450) | Wetland sediment microbial communities from Neuse River Estuary, North Carolina, USA - ASW-S_4 | ecosystem: Environmental > Aquatic > Freshwater > Wetlands > Sediment | place: USA: North Carolina... | reverse complement strand
CGGCACCCTCCGCATCCAATCGCTGGTGGTCCTGCGGGGTCAGGACATCATCGAGACCGACGCGCTGGGCCTGGGCCGCGCGGTGGCGACCAGCCCGTCGCTGCGCACGCTCATGACCCGACTGCTCGCGCGCGTTCCCTGATGATTCGAGGAGCAGACGCCCGGTGCAGGTGTGCCGAGTGGGCTGCGCCGGCTGGCGATCGGTAACCGGTGGTGGTCCAGGGCCAGTCGCTCAAGCGAGACTCCGGTTCATGCGTAGCCGGTTGCTGGCCTGCTCGTTCCTGTTCCTTGGCCGACGTCGAATCCGGGTGGAGCGGCCGGCGGGTCGATGGTCCCGCCGCTGCCAGCCAGCGCCGCGATGACTCCGAGCAGCGCGCCCAGTACCGCGCCGAGCAGCGCGTCGTCGCGCAAGCGGATCAGCGGCGCCGTCCCGGCTGCTCTCGTCGCAGGGGTGAGGTCTGGTACTGACGTCTGCCCGCTGGAGTAAATCAGGGCATCGAAATAGACGAGGTAGCTGTGAGCGGCCGCATTAGCGGTGGCCTCTGCCCGGGCGGCGGTGCCGGCGGTGGCGCTCACCGACAGGACATTCCCCGCTAGGGACGCTACCTGGACTCCGCTCGGAAGTGGCTGGAGCACCCTGGGCCCGACGTTATCGGACACAAACTGGGGCCCGCCGCAGATGGCCCCGGCCGGACACGACGGCGTCAGCAGGACGAGCGCCTGACTCGTGAACACCGGCGGGTTGAGCGCGGCGAAGACGGCGCCAGCCAGCAGGCCCAGCGCGGCCAAGATGCCGACCAGGGCCTTGTACCGCCCTATGATCTGGACGAACCTGGGCAGGTCCGATGCTGGCTGGCTCATCTGGCCTCCAAGTGAATCTCCGGCGCCTGACCCAGCGTGGTCGCTCTAATACGAACCATGATGCCAGAGGCTGTTTGTGCCCGAAAGTCTCTTTCTGCCCGAAAGGGCGCTACTGATCCTGGCCGCAGGAATTGGGGTTGCCGGGCGGGTGAGGCGGATGGTTCGCTGGGGGCGTGACGGGTGCGGGCGGGGTGGTGGTGCGGGTGGCCGGGGTGCCGGCGCTGCTGCGGTACCGGGAATCGCCGGAGGCGGCAGCGGGGCGCGGGACGGTGCTCTTCTATCACGGGTTCGGGGGGACGAAGGAGAAGCCGGGCTCGACGGCGGCCCCGACGGCGCTCGCGGAGGCGGGGTTCCTGGCGGTGAGCCTGGATGCGGTCGGGCACGGCGAGCGGCGGTATCCCGACTTCGACGTGATCTTCAATGACGAGCGCTGGGATGCTTCGTTCGAGGAGGCCGAGACCGATTTCCTGAGGGTGATCGACGAGACCGCCGCCGAGATCCCGGCGATCATCGACGACCTGCTGGCGCGAGGGTGGGCCCGGGCGGACGGGGTCGGCGTGGCCGGGCGGTCGATGGGGGGCTGTGTCTCGTACGCGTCGGTGCTGGCCGACGACCGCGTGCGTGCGGTGGTCTCGGTGGTGGGGACGCCGGAGTGGACCCTGCCGCGGGCGCACAGCCCGCATCACCACCCGGATCGCTTCTTCCCGGCCGCGGTCCTCTCGCAGGCGGCGGAGTTCGACGAGCACTGCCCGCCCGGGCCGATCAGGGCCTTTCACGCCGCGCTTGAGCCGTATTACGCGGCCGAGCCGGACAGGATCGCGTACGTCGAGTACCCCGGCGTCCGGCACGCCCTGACCCCGGAACTCATCGCCGAGAGCGAGCGGGGACTGGTGGCCTGGTTCCAACGGTGGCTCCCGCAGGGGTCGGGGGAGGCACCACCGCCGTTCGGGGAATGGAAATAATGGTCTTCCGTGAAGGTCTATATCTCGTTTGACATGGAGGGCGTGGCCGGGATCGTCGACTGGTCGCAGTGCCTGGGGCCCGGGCAGGCGTACGAGGAGGGGCGACGGCTGCTGCTCGGCGAGGTCAACGCGGCGATCGACGGGGCGCTGGAGGCCGGCGCGACCGAGATCGTGTGCAACGACTCGCACGGGACGATGAACAACCTGGACCCGTCCGAGCTGCACGGGCAGGCGAGCTACGTGTCCGGGCGGCACAAGCCGCTGTACATGATGCAGGGGCTGGACGCCACCGCGGACCTGGTCTTCATGGTCGGCTACCACGGGTCGATCTCGGGCGAGAGCTCGGTGCTGTCGCACACCTACAACCCCTCGGTGATCTCGCACGTCGAGCTGAACGGGGTGCGGGTCGGGGAGAGCGGCATCAACGCCCTGGTCGCGCTGGCCTGCCAGGCGCCGGTCGGGCTGATCACCGGGGACCAGCAGACGATCGACGAGGCCGACCCGTTCCTGGCCGACGCCGAGCTCGTGGTGGTCAAGGAGTCGTTCACGAGGTTCGGCGCGGCGAACCTGCACCCGGAGGTGGCGCGCGAGCTGATCGCGGACGGGGCGCGGCGGGCGGTCGAGCGTGCGGCCGTCGAGGAGTCGCAGGTGTGGGAGATCGCGGCCGCGCCGGCCGGGGTGGCGGCCCCGCGGGTGGAGGCCCCGCTGCCGACGGAAGATGCGGAGGAGGCGGAGCCTTCCGTGCTCGCGCTGCCGGCCATCGGGCTCCCGGCCACCCTCGAGGTGCACGTGCAGACGGCGGACATGGCCGAGGTGGCGAGCTGGGTCCGCGGGGTCGAGCGGACCGGCGCGCGGACGGTGAGCATCCGCGGGGAGGACCCCCTGGAGGTGTTCCGGGCGTTTGTCGGGATGACCTACATCACCCGGGTTTCCGAGGGGCGCTGAGGTCGGGTCAGGTGGGCGACCCGGCGGCGGCGCCGGTCACCTGGTCGCGGTCCCAGCGGGCGAGGGTGGCGTCCCAGTCGAGCGGCAGGGTCCCGGCGCCGTCGGTCTCGGTCGGCCAGTCTTCGGCCGGGACGCGCCACATGACCTCGAACTCGATGCCGTTCGGGTCCTTGGCGTACAGCGACTTCGACACGCCGTGGTCGCTCTCCCCCACCAGCGCCCCGGCCGCGACGAGCCGGGTCCGGGCCTCGACCAGATCCCGCAGGGTGCCGACCTCCCAGGCCAGGTGGTAGAGCCCGACCTGCGGGCGGTCCGGCGCGTGCCCCGTGCCGATCTCGAACAGGCCGAGGTCATGGTCGTTGGCCGAGTCGGGCGCGCCGAGGAACGCGGCGCGGCCCGGGATCTCCATGCGGATCTCGAAGCCCAGGGTCTCGGTGTAAAAGCGGACGGTGCGCTCGAGACCGTGCACGTACAGCACAGCGTGATTCAGGCGGCGGACGGCCATCGGGGCTTCCTTCCCTCGGGAACTGCTGATACCTGCAATTCACGACGGGACGCCGTCATTCCCGCGGGCGGAAACCGAGCGGCTAGCGGATCTGGCGCTGCCGGCGGATGTTCTTCAGGCGGCGCCGCTGCGCGGGGTCGAGCATCAGGTAGGCGCCGGTGGGGATCGCGATCGCGAGCACGATCAGCGCCAGGGCTATTTCCCAGGGGACGACGAACAGCAGAATAAAGCCGATGATGACCCCGGCGATGCCCCACTTCATGTGCGGTGTCATGCTGACTCCATCCTTTCCGCCCAGGCCAGGGACCCCCAGCCCAACCCGGCCCTTCTAGCTTATAGCGCGCCGGCGCGTGTAGTGGATGATCGCCCGCGGGGTACGCTGCGGGCATGCGCGATGGGGAGGGTCACGTGACGATCTCGATGCCGGTGGAGCCCGAGGCCAACGAGCTGCTGAGCCGCAGCCCGCTCGCCCTGCTGATCGGGATGCTGCTGGACCAGCAGGTGCCGCTCGAGCGCGCCTTCAGCGCGCCGCTCGACCTGGTCCGGCGGCTCGGGCACGAGCCCACCGCCACCGAGCTGGCGGACTTCGACCCCGACGCGCTCGCGCGTATCTTCTCCGAACGGCCGGCCCTGCACCGCTACCCGAAGGCCATGGCGGCCCGCGTCCAGGACCTGGCGCGGCTGATCGTGGACCAGTACGACGGGGACGCCGCGCGGGTCTGGGAGACCGCGGCGACGGGGGCGGAACTGCTGAAGCGGGTGGGGGCGCTGCCGGGGTTCGGCGAGCAGAAGGCGAAGATCTTCGTGGCCCTGCTCGGCAAGCAGCTGGGGGTGCAGCCTACGGGATGGCGGGAGGCGGCGGGGACGTTCGGGGCCGAGGGCTCGCACATGTCGGTCGCGGATATCTTCGACGCCGACTCGCTGGCCCGGGTCCGGTCCTACAAGCAGGGACTGAAGGAAGCCGCCAAGGCCAAGGCCGGCGCGAAGGCGCGGTAGACCCGCGGAACCGTATAGCCGGCCTGCCCAAGCTTGAAGGTGACCGCCCGGCGCGAGGCGGGCCTGCGTGGCTGCCGGGGTGGCCGGTACCCCGGGCTTCCCCGGCCGGGCTAGCGCTGGATCCCGGTGAACAGCACGGCGGCGCGGTCGTGGTCGCCGATCTGTCCGGAGCGCCGTAGCTCGAGCAGGCCGGCCAGGCCTGCCGAGCCGGTGGGGTCGACGCGGATCCCGGTCGAGGCCACAGCCATCTGGTTGGCCTCGACCAGCAGGTCCTCGCTGACGACCAGCGGCTGGCCGCCGGTCAGCAGCATGCCTTCCACGTCGGCGCGCCAGTCGTAGGTCTCGTCGTCGAGGATGCCGGTCGCCACGCTCTTCGGCTCCTCCTCCCAGGGCTGCATGAACGCGGACCGGTGGGTGGCGGCGCTCGTCATGGCCTGGCGGATCGCTTCCGGACCCGGCTCGCCGGGCAGCAGCGCCCGCACCCGCCAGTACGCCCGCTCCAGCGGGTGGGCGCCGAACGTCTGAACGGTGTGGACGCGGGGCAGCGCGCCCAGCGCGCCAAGCTCCGCCGCCTCGCGCAGCGCCTGGATGGTGGAGCTGGCCAGCGCTCCCCCGCCGACCTGGATGATCAGGTGATCCAGGCCGCCGCCGGGCGAGCTCGCGAGATCGGTCACCAGCTCGTAGCCCAGGGTCTCGCCGCCCTCGAGGTTGAGCCCATTCTCGTTACCCTGGGCGGTGAACGGCAGGGCGCCCCGGCCCAGTTCCTCCCGCAGCCGCAGATACGCCGGGTCCCCGAGCACGCCGGGCTCGCGGGGGCACGGAACCACGTCCGCCAGCTCGCGCAGCCGGCGGACTACGCGAGGATCGGCGTCCGGCGGCACGAACACGGCCAGCCGCCAGCCGCCAGCCCGGGCCACCACGGCCGCGGCCAGGGCCGCGTTCCCGCAGCTCGCGATAGCCAGGCTGCGCCGGTCCCCGGGATCAAGCACGCCGATCTCTTCCATGACCGCCAGGTGGATCAGCACCCCCATCAGGTGCCTGCCCTTGTGCGAGCCTGACACGTTCCCGGTCTCGTTCTTGACCCACACCCCACCGTCGGCGGACAGGCCCAGTGACTGGCTCAGTTCCCCGCTCCTGCTGAACGGCGTGGCGCTGAACCCGTGCCCGTCCACGGCGGCGACCGAAGAGTCGAGCAATCCCACCAGGTCGCAGTAGTCGGCGTCGGACATCCCGTGGGTCATGGCCACGTGATAGGAGTGCATCAGCGCGCGGTAGCGCACGAACGGGTTGGGCTCACTCCCCGAGGGAAACCGGGCACCGCCCGGGCTGAGCACCCGCGTCATCACGTGGTCAGTGTCATCGGTATCGGCCCGCGGGCACCGGAACGGGTACGGGTCATTCGCGTCGGCCACGTGCCCGCACCCGGAACAGCGGATCGTGCTGTCCGGTGCGCTCATCCCTCCGCCGCCAGGCCGGTCCGCTCGTTGAATTCCCCGATCATGGCGTCCCAGGCGGGCAGCAGGTCGCGCAGCCCGGTCCAGAACCGCTGGTCGCGCCGCGCCTCGAAATCAGGCAGCGAGACCCCCTGCTGCTCGACCCAGGTGTAGTAGCCGAGGTTGAAGATGCGATCCCGGTCCGCCAGCGTCGTCTCCAGCAGGTCATCGGTGCCGGTCCCCAGCATCCACCGGCCGAAGACCCCGGCCGCGTCGGCCGTGGAGAACCCGTCGGGGAAGTCGCGGGCGGTGATGCGCTCACGCTCGCTCGAGTACATGTCCGCCCCGTCGGTGGCCACGGTCACGATCACGTCGTCCGGCCCCAGCCGCAGGTACTTCGCGACCTTCACCGCGGCCAGGATGTTGCAGATGCTGGACAGCCCGAAGGACGGCAGCGACCCGAGCACGTGGTCAGGGACCCGCCGCCGGGCCCGCAGGTACTCCACACCCTCCCCGGCCGCGAACAGCACCGACAGCTGGTCGGTGGCCCGGTCCGAGATGCCGGCCACCAGGTCGGTGTTCATCACGTTGTGGATCAGCGGGATGTGCTTGTCGCCGATGCCCTGGATGTTGTGCTCGCCGAAGCCGTTCGCCAGCATGGTCGGGCACTCCACCGCCTCCACGCCCACGATCTTGGCCCCGTAAGCCTCCTTGAGGTAATCACCGGCGCCGATCGTGCCGGCCGAGCCCGACGCCGAGACGAACGCCCGCAGCCGAAGCCCCGGCTCGGCTCCGGCCAGCGACTCGAACACCGTCCCCAGCGCCCGGCCCGTGCACAGGTAGTGCACCAGGTGGTTGCCGAACTCCGCGAACTGGTTGAAGATCACGTTGCCGGGATCGGCGGACAGTTCCGCGCACTTGTCGTAGATCTCCTTGACGTTGCTCTCGGTCCCGGGCGTGCGGATGATGTCGCCCGGGTCGGCGACCCAGTCCTCCAGCCACGCGAACCGCTCCCGGCTCATCCCCTCGGGCAGAACGGCCACCCCGCGGCACCCCATCAGCCGGGAGATCGCGACGCCGCCCCGGCAGTAGTTCCCCGTGGAGGGCCAGACCGCACGGTGCCTGGTCGGATCGAACTGACCCGTGATGACGCGGGGCGCCAGGCACCCGTACGCCGCCAGCACCTTGTGCGCCCGGATCATCGGGAACACATCGCCGATGGCCACCACGATCCGCGCGTCCACGCCGGTGAGCTCGCGCGGCAGGACGACGTGCACCGGTACCTCCGCCCGGCCGGTCCTGGCGCCGTCGTTGTACCAGTGCACCCGGAACAGGTTGCGCGGATCCGCCTCGTCGGCCTTAACCCCCTCCAGGGAGTGCCGGATCCCGGCGGGGATGGTGCCCGGCGCGGCCAGCTGCGCGAACGTCGGCAGCAGGATGCCCGCCTCGCGGAACCGGCCGACCGTCCGGTCGTAGGTCGCGCGATCGACGACATGCCGTTCAAGCCCCAGTGACGCCACCTCAAGACCGCCCTTCTGCGTATGGTGCCCCGGGCACGATTCCTGGCCAGCCCCGGATTATGCGTTCGTCCTGGTCGTACCATACGCGCGTCACCCGCTCACAGGGCCAAAGGACCCTCATCCTCAGGGCGACCGCACCTAGCGGTGAGGACGGTTCCGCGGTAAGGAGGGTTCAGCGGTCGGGGCGGGATCCAGCGTAGGGAGGCTCGATGGTCACCGCGATTCGTGATCGGGTGAGTGGCGGGGTCGGTGAGAGTGTCACGCGGGTGGACGCGATCCCCAAGGTGACCGGGACGTTCGAGTATGCCAGCGATCTGCGGGCCGAGGGGATGCTGTGGGGTGCGACCCTGCGATCGCCGCACCCGCACGCACGGATCGGGCGGCTGGACGCGGCTGCGGCCGCCGCGCTGCCTGGGGTCCATGCCGTCCTGCTCGCCGCCGATCTGCCCGGCAAACGGACCTTCGGGCTCAACCTCGACGACCAGCCCGTCCTGGCCGACGGCCTCGTTCGCTACCACGGGGAACCCGTCGCGGTGGTCGCCGCCGACACTCCCGCCCTCGCGCACCAGGCCACCAAGCTCATCGCCGTGGACTGGGTGCCGCTCGCCGCCGTGACCGACATGGAGGCTGCGCTGCGGCCGGATGCCCCGCGGCTGCACGAATCCGGCAACGTTCTGCGGCACGTGCACATCGTGCACGGTCACCCGGACACGGCCGCGGCGGACGTATGGGTGGACGGATACTACGAAACCGGCATGCAGGACCAGGCGCCGCTCGGTCCTGAGGCGGGGCTGGCCGTCCCGGCTGACGACGGAGGCATCGACCTGTTCGTGGCCACGCAGTGGCTGCACTCGGACCGCGAGCAGATCGCCCCCTGCCTGAACCTTCCGCCGGAGAAGGTCCGGATCAGCCTGGCCGGGGTGGGCGGTGCGTTCGGCTCCCGCGAGGACATCCACATGCAGATTCACGCCTGCCTGCTCGCCCTGCGCACGGGCCGGCCGGTCAAGATGAGCTACGGCCGCGTTGAGTCGTTCCTCGGGCACGTGCACCGCCATCCGTCCCGGATCTGGCTCCGCCACGGCGCGACCCGCGACGGCAGGCTCGTCACCGTCGACGCCAGGCTGATGTTCGACGGCGGGGCCTACACCTCGTCCTCTCCCGCGGTTCTCGGGAACGCGGCCACGTTCGCCGCCGGCCCGTACGACGTGCCGAACGCCCGGATCGAGGGGACCCTGGTGTTCACCAACAACCCGCCGTGCGGGGCGATGCGCGGTTTCGGGGCACCGCAGGTCTGCTTCGCCCACGAAGCCCAGATGGACAAGCTGGCCGCGGCCCTTCGCATGGACCCGGTGGAATTGCGGCTGCGCAACGCCCTGCATACCGGCTGCGTCCTGCCGACCGGCCAGGTCCTGACCGGGAGCGCGCCGGTGCGCGAGCTGATCGAGTCGTGCGCCCGGGCGCACATGCCCGCCTTGGAGCCTGCGCGGGGCCGCGACCCGCGTCACTACCCCGGGGGGACGGGGAACGTGACGCGCGGGGAGGGCCTGGCGGTCGGCGTCGGGTACGCGGTGGGATTCAAGAACACCGCGTTCAGCGAGGGATTCGACGACTCCGCGGCCGCGCGCGTGACGCTGAGCCTGACGCAGGACGGCCCCGTCGCGGAGATCCACACCGCGGCCGTCGAGATGGGTCAGGGCCTGACCACGGTCCTGACCCAGGTCGCCCGCACCGAGCTCGGCATCCAGCGGGTGGTGCTGCACGCCGCGGACACCAGCGTGGGCAACGCGGGCTCCACGTCGGCGTCCAGGCAATCGATGATGGCCGGCGGTGCGGTGCAGCTGGCCTGCCGCCAGGTCCGCGCCGCGCTGGCCGCGCGGGCGCGGCAACGGGCCGGCGGGAACGGCGAGGCGTGGCCGGAGCCGGTAGAACTGCGCGACGGCCTGCTGGTAGCGGGCGGCGAACCGGTCGCCGACCTGGCTGACCTGCTGCCGGAACCGGTCGCCGAGACCGCGGTCTACCGTCACCGGCCGACCACGGGCTTCGACGCGGCCGGGCAGGGAGACATCCACGCCGCCTTCACGTTCGCGGCCGAGCGCGCGGTGGTCGAAGTGGACACCGAGCTCGGCCTGGCCCGGGTCCTGCAGATCGCGGCGGCGATCGACGCCGGCCTGGTACTCAACCGGACCGGCTTCGAGGGCCAGATCGAAGGCGGGACCGCACAGGGGCTCGGCTTCGCGCTGATGGAGGAGATCCAGACCGAGGATGGCGTGGTCAGGAATCCCTCGTTCACCGACTACCTGATCCCCACGTTCCTGGACATGCCCCCGGTCATGACCTACGCGGTCGAGGAGCCCGATCCGGGAGCTCCCTACGGGCTCAAGGGCATCGGCGAGGTACCGACCATCCCCTCGACCGCGGCCATCGTCGCGGCGTTGCGTGACGCCACGGGCCGCGAACTGAACCGGGTGCCTGTCACCCCCGACGACCTGGCCGGCCTGCGGCCCCCGCGGGCGACCAGCGGGCGGCCACCGGTCCCGGACGTGCCGGGACAGTGGCCAGTCCCGTACTACGGCGAACCGGCCGCGGACGGGCAGGCTACCGCGAGCCCGTCCGCAGCTCCGGGATCGCCGGGCGCCTAATCCCGGACGATCCTGGTGCCGGTCGTGCCGGCCAGCGCCTGCTCGATGCTGTCCGGGCTGGTGATGAGGGCCTCGCGGCCGCCGTGCTCCAGGTAGTTGATCACCGCCTGGATCTTCGGCCCCATGCTGCCGCTCCCGAAGTGCCCGCCCTCGGCGAGGTAGCGTTTAGCCTCGCTCAGCGTCAGCCGGTCGACCCACCGCTGCTGCGGGGTACCGAAGTTCAGGGCCACCCGTTCGACCGCCGTGGAGATGAGCAGCAGGTCCGCATCGAGCGCGTTCGCGAGCAGGGCGGAGGCCAGGTCCTTGTCGATGACCGCGGCTACCCCGTGCAGTTCGCCCGTCTCGGTGGTCACCACGGGGATCCCGCCGCCGCCTACGGCGATGACGGTCGCACCCCAGTCGAGAAGGCTGCGGATGACGGGAAGCTCCACGATGCGCAACGGTTTCGGCGAGGCGACGACCCGCCGGTACCCGCGATTCGCGTCCTCGATGAGGTCCCAGCCCTGCTGCCGGCGCTGCTCGGCCTGCTCTTCGTCCATGAACGAGCCGATGGGCTTGCTGGGGTGGCTGAAGGCCGGGTCGTCCGCGGCCACTTCGACCTGGGTGATGACGGTCGCCACGGTCCGGTCCAGCCCGGCCTGCCGGAAGGCGTTCTGCAGGTTCTGCTGGAGCGCGTAGCCGATGGCGCCCTGCGTGTCGGCACCGCAGACGTCCAGCGGGACCTCGTGCAGTTCGCGGGCGGATAGCTCCGAGCGGCGCAGGATGAACCCCACCTGCGGGCCGTTGCCGTGCGTGACGACCACGTTCCAGCCGTCTTTGATCATGCTCAGGATGTGCTCGGTGGTGTCGTGCGCCGCCAGGTACTGGTCGGGCACGCTCTGGTGCCCGGCGTCCTTGATCAGCGAGTTACCGCCGATCGCCACTACGGCGACCCGGTTGGTCATCGATCCCGCCTTCCTCAGCTCATGGTCAGGGCCATCACGGCCTTCTGGCCGTGCAGCCGGTTCTCGGCCTGGTCGTAGACGGCGGACTGCGGGCCGTCGATGACGCTGTCCGTCACCTCGACGCCGCGGTCGGCGGGCAGCGGGTGCATGTACACCGCGTCCTCGCCGGCCAGGGCCATCCGCCGGTCGTCGGCGATCCACGACGCGTAACTCGCGATCAGGCGGGCGGCCTCCGCGTCGTCGGTGGTGGTCTCCACCGCTCCCCAGCTCTTGGCGTAGACGACGTCGGTGCCGCGGATCCCCTCCTCGAAATCGTGCATGATCTCGAAGCTGGCGTGCCCGTCACGCGCATTCTGCTTGGCCTGCTCGATGATGTCGGGCATGAGCGGGAACTCCGGGGGGTGCACGAGCCGGACGTTCATGCCGTAGCGGGGCAGCAGCAGCACCAGGCTCTGCGGCACGCTGATCGGTTTGATGTAGCTCTGCGCGCAGGCCCAGCTCACGGTCGCGGTCCGCCCGCGCACGTCGCCGAACCGCTCGATCATGGTCATCAGGTCGCCCAGCGCCTGGTGCGGGTGGTAGATGTCGCACTGCATGTTGAGCACGGGAACGCGGCTGGCCCGCGCGACGTCGCGGAGGTAGACGTTGCCCACCCCCCAGTCGGTATACCGGATCGCGATCCCGTCGTTGTAGCGGCCGAGGATCTCCCCGATCTCCTTGGCCGTGTCGCCGTGCGCGATCTGGGTGGACCGGCTCTCGATGAACTGGGCATGCCCGCCGAGCTGGGCCATCCCGGCCTCGAACGAGGTCCGGGTCCGCGTGCTCGCGTAGAAGAAGAGCATGGCGAGCACCTTGTCCCGCAGGTACGGGTGCGGCTGGCCGAGAGCGCGGTCCCGCTTGAGCGTGAACGCGACGTCGAGCAGCGTGTCGATCTCGTCCTTCGTCCACTCCTGGAGCGTGATCAGGTCACGCCCCCGCAGGTGCGTCTGCATGACACGTCCTCCTTACTCGGCCGCGCCGAGGACCAGGGCGAGCAGGGCCATGCGCATGACGACCCCGTTGAACGCCTCCACCCAGTACCGCGCGTGGCGGGTGGCGTCGACGTCGGGCGGAAGCTCGTCCATCCGCGGCAGTGAGTGCAGGATGATCGAGTCGCTCTTCGCCTTCTCCCGCAGCAGTTCCCTGGTCACGCGGTAGGCGGCGGGCGTGTGTCCCGGCTCCGTGCTCGGGTCGACCCGGGCCTGGGTGTAATCCGCCTGGACGACGGGTTCCATGTAGATGACGTCGGCGTCGGCGATGCACTTCTCGACGCTCTCGACCTCGCGGTAGAGCACGTTGCGCTCGTCAATCTCGGCCTTGAACTCCGGCAGCAGCGACATGTCCGGCGGGGAGACGACGAAGGCCTCCATGTCGAACTGCGACATCGCGTAGAGGATGGAGTGCATCGTGCGCATCCGCATGTCGCCGACGCACAACACCTTCAGCCCGTCGAGGCGCCCCTTCGCCTGCCAGACCGTGTACAGGTCGGTGAGCACCTGCGTCGGGTGCTCGCCCCAGCCGTCGCCGCAGTTGATCACCGGCACCGACGCCCACCTGGCCGCCTCGGCCGGCGCGCCCTGCTGGTGGTGACGCATCGCGATCACGTCCGCGTAGTACTCCAGCATGTGCACGGTGTCCTTGATCGTCTCCTGGTAGAAGTCGCCGGCCCGGGTCATCTTCGAGTCGGAGAAGCCCAGGACGTGTCCGCCGAGCCGGTGCATGGCCGCCTCGGTCGCCATCCGGGTCCGGGTGCTGGGCTGGTAGAAGGCGGTCAGCAGCGTCTTGTGCTTCAGCAGGTCGGTGTTGCGCCGGTCGGCGGCGTGGGGCCTGAGCCTGTCGGCCACCGCGAAGATGTGGAAATACTCGTCCCGCTCCATATCCTTGAGCGACAAGATGTCGCGGCCTGCGAAGCTGCGCATGGTAACTCTCCTTACGAGATCGTTGCTGGTGCAAAGGTATCGATCATCAAGCTCACGTCATCGCCAAGGGGGTACAGGACCGGGCAGGTCGCGCCGCTGGCGATGTACTCACCGACCTTGGCCCGGCATTCGTCCGGGGTGCCCGACGCGCTGATCATCTGCACGGCGTCGTCGGGTACCAGGCGCATGGCCCTGTGGATGTCGGCCTCGCTGGCGGGCCAGGTGAGGATCTTGCCGATCTCCTCGATGAGCCCGGGGTCGACGCCGCTGGCCTTCATGATGTGCGGCTGCTGCCCCAGGTACTGGGTGAGCAGTTCGCGTGACCGGTCGAGCGCCAGGTCACGGTCGGCGTCGACCGAGCACACGACAAGCTGCGGCCGGTCGATGTCGTCGAGCGAGCGCCCGGCCCGGTCGGCACCGGCCGCCAGCGCCTCCAGGGCCCGCTTGTTGTACTGGGGGCTGACCATGTAGTTGAGCACCACCCCGTCGCCGATCTCCCCGGCGACTTCCAGCATCTTGG
>Ga0187814_10000495_pt1 | contig 13290 bp, 12 predicted proteins | sample NC_S_4_FD_132450 | JGI IMG/M metagenome (GOLD analysis project Ga0187814, IMG submission 132450) | Wetland sediment microbial communities from Neuse River Estuary, North Carolina, USA - ASW-S_4 | ecosystem: Environmental > Aquatic > Freshwater > Wetlands > Sediment | place: USA: North Carolina... | reverse complement strand
GTGTCGTGAGCGCGACGCGCATCCGCCCCGCGATGATCGTGCTGGCGCTCGTCGGCCTCGGCGTCGCCATCTATCTGACGATCATCCATTACGCCGGGATCAACCCCGCCTGCACCGCACGCGCGCCGTGCATCCAGGCTCAGACCTCCCAGTGGTCCAAGCTCGCTGGGATCCCCGTGGCGCTGCTCGGCCTGATCGGTTACGTGGGGATCCTCGCGAGCCTGCTCGTACCCGACCGGGAGGAGTCGCGGCTCGCGACCCTCGGTCTGACCGTGATCGGATTCGGCTTCAGCGCCTATTTGACCTACCGAGAGAAGTACTCGATCCACGCTTACTGCGAGTGGTGTCTGTCGAGCGCGGTGATCATGACCTTGCTGCTGATCGGCGCGATCACCCGCTACCTGACCGGCGATGCTGGAGTACCGGGTCCGCCAAGCGGCGACGGGATATATCGCGACGATGGCGTGCCCGAGCATTCCGCGGATCTCGCCGCCCCGAGAGCCTAGGTCCTGATTACTGTCCGCCTCGCGGCGGATGATGCAACAGTGAGCTGGCGAACCACCCGAGCCGCGGCGCGCACGGAGGCGAGCAACCAGCAGGTCGCCGTGATCGACCTGGGCTCCAACTCCTGGCGGCTGGTCGTGTTCACGTTCGTTCCGGGGCTCTGGTGGAAGCGCACCGACGAGCTCTACGAGACCGTTCGGATCGGGGCGGGCCTCGGCGAGACCGGTCGCCTGAGCGAGGAGGCGATGGCGCGAGGCCTGGAGACGCTCTCCGTGTTCGCGCGCTTCTGCGCGTCGGCCGGCCTCTCCCCCGACCAGGTCCACCCGGTGGCGACGAGCGCGATCCGGGAGGCGACCAACGGGGCCGATTTCGTCCGCACGGCCGAGCAGGCCACGGGCCTGCAGATCGAGGTGCTCTCCGACGCGGACGAGGCACGCTACGGCTACATCGCAGCCGTCAACACCTCCACTCTGGTCGACGGCGCCGTCCTCGAGATAGGCGGCGGCAGCATGCAGCTGATCGAGGTCTCCGGTCGGCGCGCCGGCGAGCTCACCTCGCTGCCGCTTGGCGCGGTTCGGCTCACCGAGCGCTTCCTGCCGGACGCGCCCGCGCGCAAGAAGGACCTCGAGCGCGTCCGCGCGCACATCCGGGAATCGCTCTCCGGGCTGAACTGGCTCCCCGAGTCAGGCGATCGACTGGTCGGAATCGGCGGCGCTGTACGAAACCTGGCCGCCGCCGCGCAGAACGCCGCGGGCCAGGTGGACATCGGCGTTCAGGGCTTCGTCCTGACCCGTGAGGCGCTCGCCGACCTGGTCGGGGAGCTTTCCGCGCTGGCGCCAGACGATCGCGGAGAGCTGCCGGGGGTCAAGCCCGGGCGCGCGGACGTCATCCTGGCGGCTGCGCTCGCGATCGAAGGAGTGCTCGAGCTCGGCGGCTTCGGGGGCATCGAGGCCACCGAGGCCGGCCTGCGCGAGGGACTGTTCTTCGCGCGAGAGCTGCTACCCCCCGAGGCGCCTCTGTTCCCCGACGTCCGCGAGGCCGCGGTCCGCAACCTCGCGATTCAATACGAATCGGACCTCGACCACGTCGAGCACGTGGCCCTGCTGGCGCTTCAGATGTTCGACTCGCTCGTGGATGGCGGCCTGATCGACCTGGCCCCGAGCGAGCGCGAGCTGCTCTGGGCCGCCGCGATGCTCCACGACGTGGGCATGACGATCTCCTACGACGATCATCACAAGCACTCCCGCTACCTGATCGTCAGCGCCGAGCTCCCCGGTTTCGATCCCCGCGAACGGGCGCTGATCGCCCAGATCAGCCGCTACCACCGCAAGGGCGCGCCGAAGCTCGGGGAGATGGCCACGCTGGCGGCGCCGGGCGACGAGGACCTCGTAGCCCGCTGTTCGGTGCTCTTGCGGCTGGCCGAGCACCTGGAGCGCGGCCGCGATCAGTCCGTCCGCCAGGCACGCCTGCGGGCCAACGGGCACGGCGTCGACCTCCATCTCGACGCGGCCGGGGAGAACCTCATCCTCCCTCGCTGGAGTGTCGAGCGCTACGGCGACGGCGAGGCGTTCGAGCGGGTCTTCGGCCGCCGCCTGCTGATCGGGTAACAGGAGGACCGGGTCGACCGGTCGCCCCCACCGGGGCTCGGTGGCCGTACGCGCGCACCTCCAACGGCAGCTCGGCGGGACGCGGCTACCCGATTCGCTCCGACGCCGTCGACGGGCTCGGGCAGCACGGGCGCCACAGCGCCGCCTCGGTCAAACGGGTCAGGGTGCGCTGACGGGGCCGGCCCCTGTTCGGGGACCGAGCGCGCTTGTGAACGCGATCGCCAGGGACCAGCCGATCGGAGTTACAGTTCAAGCATGCTCTGGTTGCTTCGACACGCTGAGGCGGCGGATGGTGCTCCTGACGAGGAGCGCGCACTGACCGAGCGGGGCATGCGGCAGGCCGAGGCGGTCGGACAGGCGCTGCTACGGCTCGGGGAGCACATCGACATCTGCCTGAGCAGCCCCAAGCTTCGCGCGCTCCAGACCGCGGAACGGGCCTGCGAGCCGCTCGGCATCGAGGTCAGGGGCGAGCCCGCGCTCAACGGCGAGCCGTTCGACGTTCACGAGCTGATCGCCGGCCTGGGAGACGTCCTGCTGGTGGGCCACGACCCCTCCTTCTCGCTGCTTCTCCACGATCTCACTGGGGCCCAGGCGCGGATGAAGAAGGGCGGCCTCGCGGCGATCTCCAAGGGCGAGCTGGTCGCACTGCTGAGGCCAGCCGAGCTGGCCGCGATCGCGGCGGCCGATGCCGCCGCCACGACCGGATGAGCGCCCGCGCACCGCTTCCGGCGAGCAGGCCGGACGAAGCGGCGGCCGCCGTTCAGGCCAGGGCCACGGCCGCCCACGCGCGCGGCGTCGCCGACGCGCAGACTGCCGAGGCGGTTGCACTCGCGGAGTTCTCCGAGCCATCCCTCTTTACCAGCCGCGAGCTCTCGTGGCTCGATTTCAACGACCGCGTGCTGCAGCTCGCTGAGGACGAGTCCTTGCCGCTGATCGAGCGGGTGAAGTTCCTGGCGATCTTCGTCACCAATCTGGATGAGTTCTTCATGATCCGAGTGGCCGGCGTACACGATCAGGTCGAGGCCCGGATCGACGCCCGCGGCCCCGACGGGCTCTCGCCAATGGAGACGCTACGGGGGATCGCCGAGAAGGTGAGCGAGCTGGACACGCGCCACTCGCGCCAGTTCAGGGACGTGATCCGCCCAGCGCTCGCCGAGCACGGCATCCGCATCCTCAACTACCAGGAGTCCGAGGCCTCCGCGCAGCTCATGGAGCGTCATTTCCGTGAGGAGATCTTCCCCGTCCTCACCCCGCTCGCGATCGGCCCGGGACGCCCGTTCCCGTACATCTCAAACCTGTCTCTGAGCCTTCTCGTCCGCCTCCGCGACCCAGAGCTCGAGCACGACTCCTTCGCCCGGGTGAAGGTCCCCAAGGAGGTCCTTCCGCGGTTCGTCGAGACCTCCGATCAAACCTTCATCCCGCTCGAGGACATCATCGCCCAGCACCTCGATGCGCTGTTCCCGGGGATGCAGATCATCAGCCATCACCTGTTCCGGGTGACCCGCGACGCGGATTTCGAGATCAACGACGAGGCCGACGACCTGCTCCAGGCGGTCGAGGACGAGCTGCGCCGCCGGCGGTTCGGCGAGGTTGTGCGGCTCGAGGTGGACGCCGCGATGGATCCCGCGACGCGATCGCGCCTGATCGACTGGCTCGGGGTCGACGAGCTTCAGGTCTACGACGTCGACGGCCTCGTCGACCTCTCGGACCTCTGGCAGATCGCCGGGGTCGAGGGGCACCCCGAGCTTCGCCAGCAGCCGTGGACCCCGATCGTGCACCCGGCTTTCGGCCCGGGGCCTGGGGACAACAACGAGAAGCCGGACGTGTTCGCGCCGATGCGCAGCGGCGACGTCCTCGTCCACTACCCCTATCACTCGTTCGCGGGCAGCGTGGAGCGCTTCGTTGAGCAGGCGGTCGAGGACCCGAACGTGCTCGCGATCAAGATGACCGTGTACCGCACCTCTGACGACTCGGCGCTCGTGCCCTCGCTGATCCGCGCCGCCGAGAAGGGCAAGCAGGCGGTCTGCCTTGTGGAGCTCAAGGCCCGCTTCGACGAGCGCCTGAACATCCAGTGGTCACGTGCCCTGGAGGAAGCGGGCGCGCACGTGGTGCACGGGATACCCGGGCTGAAGACCCACGCCAAGGCGATCCTGGTCGTCCGGCGCGAGCGCCGCGGCGTGCGCAACTACGTGATGATCGGGACGGGCAACTTCCACGCCAAGAACGCGCGGCTGTACGAGGACTTCGGGCTGTTCACCACCGACCGCGAGATCGGCCAGGAGGTCGCCAACCTGTTCAACACACTGACCGGCTACGGCCATCCCGTGCGCGAGCGCAAGGTGCTCGTCGCCCCAGGTTCGATGCGCCAGGGTCTGATTGAGGAGATCGACCGGACGATCGCCGCGCACGAGGCCGGCGAGCCGGCCCGGATCGTGATGAAGATGAACGCGCTGGTGGACCGGCGCTGCATCCAGGCGCTCTACCGCGCCTCCCGCGCCGGGGTGCCGATCGACCTCAACGTCCGCGGCATCTGCTGCCTGATCCCCGGGATCGAGGGCGTCAGCGAGACGATCAAGGTCGTCTCGGTCGTGGGGCGCTTCCTCGAGCACTCACGCATTTACGCGTTCTATCGCGGCGACGAGAGCGTCTACTACATCGGCTCCGCCGACCTGATGCCCCGCAACCTCGACACGCGGGTCGAGCTGCTGGCTCCGATCGAGAACGAGGAGTTGCGCCTCGAGCTGGCCGACACGCTCGAGCGCTGCCTGGCCGACGACACCAACGCCTGGACCCTTGGGCCCGACGGGCACTGGACCCGGCGGGAGGGCGGAACCCGCTCCGTGCACCGCGAGCTGATGGAACGCGCCCTCGCCGCAGCCGCCACCAGCTGAGGCCGGCGGCCGCCAGCTGAACCGGGCGGCCGCCCTCCCCACGCCTGCCGGCGCCTACCCGCTGGGCTGCGTCGCCGGCCGGGTGCCGAGCGTCAGCTTGATGCTGATCGTGCTGCTGCCGCGCTTGACGGTCAGCGTGACCGTCTGACCGGGGCTGTAGGTGTCGACGGTCTCGATGAACTGCTGGGTCGAGGTGATCGCGTGGCCGTCGATCGCCGTGACCAGGTCGCCCTGCTGAAGCCCGGCGCTCGAGGCCGGCGATCCGGGCTGAACCGTGCTGATCTGGGCGCCGCCGGTCGACGTCGAGTTCAGGGACACCCCGACGTAGGCATGCCTGACGGTGTGGCCGGAGATCATCTCGTTGGCGATGTGCGCCACCATGTTCGAGGCGATCGCGAAGCCCACGCCGGAGCTCGAGCCCTCACCGGTCGGCGTCTGGTTGTTCGTCTCGATCTGGTCGGCCAGGCCGAGCACGTGGCCGTTTCCGTCGAGCAGCGGGCCACCGGAGTTCCCGGGGTTGATCGCCGCGTCGGTCTGGATCGCGCCGGTGATCGTGAAGTTGTTGGGCGCGGTGATGCTGCGTCCGACCGCGCTGACGATCCCGGCCGTCACGGTCTCGGGAAGGCTGAACGGGCTGCCGATGGCGACGACCGAGTCGCCGACCTGGGCGCCCGAGGAGTCAGCGAACGGGATTGGGTGCAGCTCCGAGGCCGGTGCGTTGACGTGGATCACGGCCACGTCCGTCGAGGGGTCGGTCCCCACGACTTTCGCTCCGACCTTGTGGCCGTTCTCGAACGTGACGGTCACCGAGGTCGCGTTGGCCACCACGTGCTCGTCGGTGAGGATGTCGCCCTTGGTGTCGTAGACCACGCCCGCGCCTTCGCCCTCGGTCTGCTCGGTGCCCCCGAAGAGGCCGCCGACGCTCGTCTGCGAGGTCACGGTGATGTCCACTACGCCCGGCCCGTCCTGTCGGTAGATCTGGTTGATCGTAAGGCCGTGCGAACCCGTCAGCGAGGTGGGCAGGGTCGACGAGCTCGGCTCTACGACGGTGGTGGTCACCGAGCGGTTCGTGGTGCTGCCTCCGCTGGCCAGGGCCACCGCGATCGCGCCACCGGCGATCGCGCCGGCGATGATCGGAAGTACACGGTTGAGAGTCATCTAATCGGTTTCTCCTGGGACTTGGCTCTTCTAGATACCCAGTAGAGCAGGGACCGATGAGAAAGCTTGAAAAGAACTATGAGAGCCGCTTAAGAAGAGGGTCCGATCAGGCGGCGGGCGGGATCTGGCCCGGCGCGAAGTTGCCAGCCGGCGGCGCGGCCCCAAACGTCGGCGGCGGCGGCCCGTACCCGTTCGCCGGGCCGAACGGCACGAAGCGAAGCGCGGGGCGCCCGGGGGCCCGGTTGACCAGGCGCGAGATCCGCGAGGACAGGCGATTCAGCAGCCGCTGCTCCTGCGCCTTTGTAATCCGGTCCGCGGCGAGGGCCCGATCAAGGCTCGACTTGAGCTCCGCGGAGAGCGCATTCTCGAGCCCGGTGACGGACTTCCCGCGGCTGGTGGCGATCTGGGCCAGCGATTTCCCGGATGAGAGGTCTTTGAGAAGCTGGGTGGTGCTGAGGCCCAGGTACGTCGACGCGGTCCCCAGGCCACCAGGCACAGTACGCGGGCCGAACGGAACCATGAAGCCGTGCAATGCCTGCGCCCGCGGGGCCAGCCCCGGGGGTCCGAAGAACGGCAGCGGCGCGCCCTGCTGGATCCGCTGCTCGAGCATCTTGGCCTGGGCCTGGGTCAGCATGCCCGCCTTGACCGCTGCGTTCAGCCTGTCGATGAGCGCGCCCCTGAGCGCCGAGTTCAGCTGGCTCGGCGAGACGTTCAGGCGCTTGGCGACGTCGTTGAGGAACGCCTGCCTGGAGGTGCCGCCGGTCTGGGTAGCGGCGTACGCACCGCCCGCCAACGCCGCGACGGCGACCGCGGTCGCGACGATCAGGAGCTTGTGCCTCAGAAACGCGCGCATTTTGACGGACTCGATGATGGCACCACACCGTTAGAGGACCGTAAGAAGTTCAGGCGGCCCGCGCCAGGATCGCGCGCAGCCGTTCGGCCTCCCTCTCAGGCGCCTCGATCAACCGCTCCCACGTGATCCGGACAGTCCGGAATCCCAGTGCCAGCATCTCGGCGTCGCGCTCGCGGTCGCTGCGGAACGATTCGCGGCTGGAGTGGAATCCCCAGCTGTCGAGCTCGACGATCAGCCGGTGCTCCGGAAAGAACGCATCGACTTCCACGCCGCCGACGATCGTGTTCACAAGCGGACGCGGCAGTCCGAACCGCTCGCAGAATGCGAGGAACGCGTCCTCGAACTCTGAGCGGGTTGGACCGGAGGGCCGCTCGATGAACGGGAGCAGGCGCTTGCGGCCGGGGTGCCGCGGGACCCGCGCAAGCAGGTCCTCCAGCTCGTGTAGCCGGAGGTGGCTGACCCGTCTCAGCTCATTTACCGCTCGGGTGAGCGCCTTGTCGGTGAGGCGTGGCGTGACGTCGAGTACCGTCCGCGCCGCGCTCGTCACCGGCAGTCCGAGTTGGCGCGTCATGTCTGCATGCGTCAGCGCCGCGCGATGCACGCGGATGCCGGCGCGGTCGTGAGGGGCGGCGGCCGTGACCTCGAACGGCAACTCCCACCGCGTGAAGATCCCCCACACGGTCGCCGCGGTCCCGTGGCTCAGCACGACGCCCTTGCCGCACGCAAGCAGCGCCCCAAACGCCCGGGCCTGCGGGAGCGTCGGCAGGTGGCCGACGGCGTACACGCCGGAGTAGACGGGGATGAGGCGTCTCGCTCTGATCGCGTACGTGATCTGGTGACGGCTTACACCGAGTGCCAGCAGTTGCGCACGCGTCACGTAGCCGCGTTGGCGGCCAGCTAGCGCGGCGATCCGCGTGTCAAACGCTTCCCGCATGCGGAGCGTGATCGATTTGGCCGACATAGTCGGCAATTTCCATCACGCTCATTAAGAGCCCGAGCGAACCCCGCCCCCACCCCCTATCGCAACAAAGACGTCTAAGGCGGCGGGGTTCGCGAGCGACTCCCGCGAGGCCGCCTCCTCGGGCGTCACACCCATCAGAATCCGTTTCACCGGGACTTCCAGGACCTTGCCCGACAGGGTTCGCGGCACCTCGGCGATCGCGCGGATCTCGTCCGGCACGTGCCTCGGCGAGCAGTCCTCGCGGATCCGCCGCTTGATCTCCGACACGAGCGAGTCATCGAGCGAGGCACCCTCGCGCAGGACCACGAACAGCGGCATCCATCCGTCTGTGCCGGGCCGTGGCACGTCGACCACCAACGCATCGACTACATCGTCGACCGACAGCACCGCCCGGTAGATCTCAGAGGTGCCCATCCGCACCCCGCCGCGGTTGATTGTCGAGTCCGAGCGCCCGTAGATCACAGCCGTCCCGCGTGAGGTGATCTCGATCCAGTCGCCGTGGCGCCAGACACCGGGATACATCGAGAAGTAGCTCTCCCGCAGGCGCGACCCGTCCGAGTCGCCCCACAGGAACAGCGGCATCGAGGGCATGGGCCGGGTAATCACCAGCTCCCCCACCGAATCCACCAGGGACCTTCCGTCGAGGTCCCACGCCTCCACCGCAGCGCCCAGCATTCGAGCCTGGAGCTCGCCCAGGTACACCGGCAGTGTGGGCACCCCGCCGACGAACGCGGTGCACATGTCCGTACCGCCCGAGGTCGAGAACAGCCATGTGTCGTCGCCGAGCTGGTCGTAGACCCAACGAAACCCCTCGGGCGACAGGGGGGAGCCGGTCGACCCTACGGCCCGCAAAGCATCAAGCGACCGTTCATCCCCCTTCACCGACACCTCCGCCTTCATACAGGCCGAGAGGAACGCGGCACTGGTGCCGAACGTGGTCATCCCCGTGTCCTCCGCCAGCTGCCAAAGCACGCTCATGTCCGGGTGGCCCGGATTCCCGTCGTAGAGCACGATCGACGCCTCCGTCAGCAGCACCCCGACGAGGAAGTTCCACATCATCCAGCCGGTCGTCGAGAACCAGAACAGCCGGTCGTTCGGGTGGGCGTCGAGGTGCAGGAAACCTTTCTTGACCTGCTCGATCAGGATCCCGCCCTGCCCGTGGACGATCGGCTTGGGCAGGCCGGTCGTCCCGGAGCTGTAAAGCACCCACAGCGGGTGGTCGAACGCGACCGGGGTGAACGACAGAGACCCCCCGTCCCCCAAGAACCCGTCCTCCCACCCCGACCCATCGAGATACCCGAACTGGATCACCTTCACCGACCCGATTCCCGACGCGATCTCGTCCACCGCAGGCCGTCGATCAAAATCCTTCCCGCCGTACCGGTACCCATCCACCGCCAGCAGCACCTTCGGCTCGATCTGCGAGAAGCGGTCGATCACGCTCCGCGCGCCGAACTCCGGCGCCGCCGAGGACCACACCGCCCCGATCGACGCGCAGGCCAGGAACGCCGCCACCGTCTCCGGGATGTTCGGCATGTACGCCGCGACACGGTCGCCGGGGCCCACGCCCAACGCCCGCAGACCGGAAGCGATAGCCGCAGTCCGCGACCGCAGGCCGCCCCATGTCCATTCCCCCAGCGGGCGAAGCTCGGACGCGTGACGGATCGCGACGGCGCCTGGGTCGCGATCGCGGAAGATGTGCTCCGGGTAGCTGACCCGCGCGCCCGGAAACCACTCCGCTCCCGGCATCGAGTCGGATCCGAGGACAGCACGCGCCGGCTCCTCGAACCGCACGTCGAAGAACTCGACGATCGAGCTCCAGAACCCCTCGAGGTCCTCAACCGACCATTGCCACAGCGCCTGGTAGTTGTCGAACTCCAGACCCCGCGTCTCCCCCAGCCATCGCTCATAGCGCGTCAGCGTGGCGCGTTCGATCCGCTCCTGCAACGGTGTCCACAGGACCTCGGGCTTTACCGCAGTCATCGGTCTCAGTATCGCGTAGTAGCCTCCACCGGCGGATGCTTGGGACGGCTTCCACCCGCCAGCAGCCGACGCCGCCCGAGCGCGCCGACGCGCTCGCAGACATCGTCCTGCCCGACCACGATGGCAACGAGATCCGCCTCGGGGATCTCTGGCAGGACGGCCCTGCCGCACTGGTGTGGCTGCGGCATTACGGCTGACTCTATTGCCGAGCGCACGCGGTCCAGTTGGATCGCGCCCGGAACGAGTTCGAGGCCGCCGGGGTCCGCGTGGTGCTGATCGGCCAGCTCACCCCGCAGCACGCCGCAGAGTTCCGCCGCAGCCAGAAGATCGAGTTGCCGGTGCTGGCGGACGAGAAGCGCGTCAGCTACAAAGCCGCGGGCACCAAGATCGCCACGTTCGGCGAACTACTGGGCCCGAAGGTCGTCGCCAAGGGCGCCCTGACCACGCTGCGCACCGGGCGCCGCCAGGGTCGCACGCTCGGCCATCCCGCGCAGCTCGGCGGGACCCTGGTTATCGCCCCCGGCAACGAGATCCTCTGGGCGCACATGGCGGGCGACGCGAGCGACAACGCATCACCCGAGGAGATCCTCGCGTCGGTGCGAACCCGCGCCTGACGGCGGCTCGCCTTTGGAGCTCGCCCGCCCTCGCGCGAGCCGCGGGTCCGACGCCCCCCTGGATGTCGCCTGCGGCCACGGCTTGCCCTCCTGGAGCTGCCAGCGCAGGCAAGCCAGCTCCACCAGCTTCTCCTTCATCGACCTTGACATCGACCCCTCCTGTCGCCGACGGTGTAGGACGGCTCGGAGCGTGACATCGACCTGCCGGCCCCACTACGGCCCGAGGTCGCAAGTTCGGCGGCCCCCGTTTGTACATCGGGCCGGTCAGAGCCCCGCAGCCGCCCGCACCGAGGTCCGGGCGGTCGCCAGCCACCTCTTACGGGATCATCCCAGCATGCCCGGCGACCCCCAGACCAAGATCACCGCCCCGTTCGCGGGCACCGTGATCGCGGTCGCGCGCACGCCCGACGAGCCGATCGGCAACGGCGAGACCGTGCTGGTCCTGGAGGCGATGAAGATGGAGCACGAGGTCGTCGCGGAGACGGCGGGGGTGGTCAGCCGGGTCGAGGTCGGCGTCGGTGAGACGGTCGAGGAGGGTCAGCTCCTCGCGGTGATCCGACCCGGAGTGGACGTACCCGGCGCCCAGGCGAGCGACGGCCAGCCGGCACCGGACGAGCGCCGGGAGGACCTCGACGCGGTGATCGAACGCCACGCGATCGGGCTCGACGAGGCCCGCCCCGAGGCGGTGGCAAAGCGCCACGAGCAGGGCCGGCGCACCGCGCGTGAGAACCTGGCGGACCTCGTCGACGAGGGCACGTTCGTCGAGTATGGGCCGCTGATCTTCGCCGCGCAGGAGCAGAGGCGCCCCAAGGACGAGCTCATCCGTCGGACACCCGCCGACGGCCTCGTGGCCGGCACGGGCGACATCGACGGCCGCCCGGCGATCGTCCTCTCATACGACTACACGGTGCTCGCCGGCACCCAGGGGATGCGCAACCATCTCAAGAAGGATCGCCTGTTCGAGCTGGCCGAGCGCCGGCGACTGCCGGTGGTCCTGTTCGCGGAGGGAGGCGGCGGGCGCCCCGGCGACGTCGACTGGCCACACGTCGCCGGGCTCGACTGCCGCGCCTTCCACCTGTTCGCGCGTCTGAGCGGCCTCGTTCCGCTCGTCGGCATCGCCTCGGGCTACTGCTTCGCGGGCAACGCCGCGCTGCTCGGATGCTGCGACGTGGTGATCGCCACCGAGGACTCGAGCATCGGCATGGGCGGCCCAGCGATGATCGAGGGCGGCGGCCTCGGCGTGTACGAGCCCGAGGCGGTGGGGCCGATCGACATCCAGTACGGCAACGGCGTGGTCGACCTGCGCACGAACGACGAAGCCCAGGCAGTCGGGGCGGCCAAGCGCTACCTCGGCTACTTCCACGGTCCGACCGCGCCAACCGAACCGCGTGACCAGCAGGTCCTCCGCCGCCTGATCCCCACAAACCGCAAGCGGATCTACGACGTGCGCAAGATCATCGACGCGCTGCTGGACGACGTGCTCGAGCTCCGGCGCGGCTTTGGCCACGGGATGGTGACCGCGCTCGCGCGCGTTGACGGAAAGCCGCTCGGCGTGATCGCCAACGACCCGAGCCACCTCGGCGGCGCGATCGACGCTCATGCCGCGGACAAGGCCGCGCGTTTCATGCAGCTCTGCGACGCGTTCGACCTGCCCGTGCTGTTCCTGTGCGACACCCCGGGGTTCATGGTGGGCCCGGCGGCCGAGCGCACCGCCACCGTCCGCCACTTCGCCCGGATGTTCCTCACCGGGGCCAACCTCGACGTTCCGATCGGGACGATCGTGCTGCGCAAGGGCTACGGACTGGGGGCACAGGCGATGGCCGGAGGCGGCTTCAAGGCCGGTCGGTTCTGCGTCGGATGGCCCACCTCGGAGTTTGGAGGGATGGGTCTCGAGGGCGCGGTGCGCCTGGGGATGCGCCGCGAGCTCGAAGCGATCGAGGACCCGGACGAGCGCGAGCACGCGTTCGAGGCCACGGTCGCCGCCGCCTACGACCGTGGCAAGGGCATCAACATGGCCGCCTACGGCGAAATCGACGACGTGATCGACCCGGCGGACAGCCGGCGCTGGATCGCGACGCTGTTCGACGAGGGCGCCGGCGAGTGGTGGAAGCGTCCCGCCAAGCGACGCCCCAACGTCGATGCCTGGTGAGCGCCTAGTCGCAGTCCTCGCAGGCGCCGCGTAGCACCACGTCGTGCCTGTCGACCCGGACGCCGAGACGCTCTGAGACGCGGTCGATCGCGCGCTCCAGTCCCGGGTCGTCGAACGCGACGAGCCGCCCGCACCGCTCGCACACCAGGTGGTGGTGATGCTCGCCGTTGGGGAGGATTCGCTCGAACCGCGTGAGCCCGTGGCCCACGGCGACCCGCTCGACCAGGCCCCGCTCGAGCAGCAGCTCGAGCACGCGGTAGATGCTCGCCCGGCCGATCCGGCCGCCATGGGCGCGGAGCGCGTCCTCGATCTCCACTGCGCTCAGCGCGCAGGGCTCAGACGCCAGCAGCTCGACGATCCGTTCCCGCGCTCCGCCGCGCCGCAGTCCTTCCCGAGCGAGCACCGCATGGACGTGCTCGCTCCAGGCCAGCTCCTCGGACGTGGCTGTCATGCGTCCAAGCTTACCTCCCCGTCCGGCCGCCGCGAGAATGAGTCTCAAGAAACCCATAACGAGACTCAGTCTCACCAGTGTGGTAGGTTGGCAGGACCATGTGGCTCGGTCGCTCGCAC
>Ga0187814_10000494_pt1 | contig 13296 bp, 13 predicted proteins | sample NC_S_4_FD_132450 | JGI IMG/M metagenome (GOLD analysis project Ga0187814, IMG submission 132450) | Wetland sediment microbial communities from Neuse River Estuary, North Carolina, USA - ASW-S_4 | ecosystem: Environmental > Aquatic > Freshwater > Wetlands > Sediment | place: USA: North Carolina... | reverse complement strand
GGCCATGTGGGTGGCCAGCTTGAGCCGCTGCCGCTCGCCGCCGGACAGCGTAGTGAGCGGCTGGCCGAGGCTGAGGTAGCCGAGCCCGACGTCGGCCAGCCGGTCGAGGATTATCTGCGCGGCGGGCGTGCGTGCCTCGCCGGTGCCGAAGAACTCCCGGGCCTCGGTCACCGGCATCGCGAGCACCTCGCTGATGTCCCGGCCGCCGAGCTGGTATTCCAGCACCGACGCCTCGAACCGCTTCCCCTCGCACTCCTCGCAGGTAGTGGCTACGCCGGCCATGATCGCCAGGTCGGTGTAGATGACGCCGACGCCGTTGCAGTTGGGGCAGGCGCCCTCGGAGTTGGCACTGAACAGCGCCGGCTTCACGCCGTTGGCCTTCGCGAACGCGGTGCGGATCGGATCGAGCAGTCCGGTGTACGTCGCCGGGTTACTCCGTCGCGAGCCGCGGATCGCGACCTGGTCGACCGACACCACTCCCCCTCGGCCAGACACCGAGCCGTGGATCAGTGAGCTTTTTCCCGACCCGGCCACGCCGGTCACCACCACCAGCACGCCGAGCGGTATGTCGACATCGATGTCCTGCAGGTTGTGGGTGCTGGCGCCGCGCACTTCCAGCACTCCCGACGGTGTCCGCACCGACGGCTTCAAGGAGGTTCGGTCGTCCAGGTGCCGCCCGGTCAGCGTGCCGCTGGCCCGCAGCCCGTCGACGGTGCCCTCGAACACCACCTCGCCGCCCTCGGTGCCGGCCCGCGGGCCGAGGTCGACGACGTGGTCGGCGATCGCGATCGCTTCCGGCTTGTGCTCGACGACGAGCACCGTGTTGCCCTTGTCGCGCAGCCGCACCAGCAGGTCGTTCATCCGCTGGATGTCGTGCGGGTGCAGCCCGATGGTCGGCTCGTCGAAGACGTAGGTGACGTCGGTCAGCGACGACCCGAGCTGTCGGATCATCTTGGTGCGCTGCGCCTCCCCGCCCGAGAGCGTGCCCGATGGGCGGTCGAGGCTGAGGTAGCCCAGGCCAATCTCCGCGAATGAGTCCAGGGTCTGCTTGAGCGCGGCGAGCAGCGGTGCCACCGACGGCTCGTCGAGGCCGTCGACCCATTCGGCCAGGTCGCTGATCTGCATGGCGCACGCCTCGGCGATGTTGATGCCTTTGATCCGCGAGGAACGGGCCGCCTCGCTGAGCCGGGTGCCGCCGCATTCGGGGCACGCGGTGAAGGTAACCGCCCGCTCCACGAACGCCCGGACGTGCGGCTGCATCGCCTCCTTGTCCTTGGCGAGGATCGACTTCTGGACCCGCGGGATCAGCCCCTCGTAGGTCATGTTGATGCCCGCGATCTTCATCCTGGTCGGCTCGTGGTGGAGGAAGTCGTGCATCTCTTTCTTGGTGTACTCGCGGATCGGTTTGTCCGGGTCGAAGAAGCCCGACGCGCTGTAGAGCCGATAGTTCCAGCCGCCCGCCTTGTAGCCGGAGATGGTGATCGCGCCCTCGGCGAGCGACTTGGAGTCGTCGAAGAGCTGGCTGAGGTCGATGTCGGAGACCGTGCCTAGGCCTTCGCAGCGCGGGCACATGCCACCGGTGCGGGTGAAGGTCTTTCTCACGGTCTGGCCGTCACCGCGCTCGACGGTGATCGCACCGCTCGCCCGTACCGAGGGGACGTTGAAGGAGAACGCGTTAGGCGAGCCGATGTGCGGTCGCCCGAGCCGGCTGAAGAGGATGCGCAGCATCGCGTTGGCATCGGTGGCGGTGCCGACGGTGGAGCGGACGTCGCCGCCCATCCGCTGCTGGTCGACGATGATCGCGGTCGTCAGCCCCTCGAGCACGTCGACCTCGGGCCGCGCTAGCGTCGGCATGAAGCCCTGCACGAAGGCGCTGTAAGTCTCGTTGATCAGCCGCTGCGACTCCGCGGCGATCGTGTCGAAAACCAGAGAGCTCTTGCCCGAGCCGGAGACGCCGGTGAACACCGTCAGCCGGCGCTTCGGGATCTCGACGCTGACATCCTTGAGGTTGTTCACCCGCGCGCCATGCACGCGGATCAGACCGTAGCTGTCGCCAACGTGCAGTGCACGCGACTGCGTGCCTGTCCTCGTGGCCATGCTCATCGTGTCTCCATCTGTTAGGCGAGGCCGCCTTCCAACCAGCGGCCGTCGCGCATCAGCTCGCGGTAATGCTCTGCGGTCCACCTCCCGGCACCAGCCCGATGTGCTGGCCCGCGGCCTCGAAGCCGACGTAGTAGGACTCGTCGGGGTGCGGCCGTCCGCCGAGCAGGGCGGCGTACACCGCCTTGGCCGCCGCCAGGTCGGACACGGGATGCAGCACGGTCTTGATTCCCTGGGTGGAAGAACCGGTCATGGTCACTCCCTGAAGTCGTGGGTCACATCGACCCGGGCGGGCTTGTCGGGCCTAAGGCTAGTTGCGGCTCCGTGACCCGCGCTTCTCGATTCCTGATCGGTTTCTCAGTCATCCGCGTATGGCGTGCCGGCGTGCCTCACGCAGGCTTGCGGGCCAGGTCGTAGGCGAAACTCACGGTCTCAGTGAAGGCACCGCCATCGCTGCGCGGGCCGAGGCTGGCGGCGAGGTCGGCATCGAATGCGTCAGCCTGATCGCCGAATACCGCGGCCGGGAGGAACGATGTCGACCGGATGTACCCGGCCAGCTCCGACAGGCTCCAGCGATGTCCGGCGGTGAACTCCCGACATCCGGCCACCTCGAATCCCGCGTCGGACAGCACCTGGAGATCAGGCCGACGCCGCCGCGCCAGATCCCAGCCCGCGGGAACCCTGGGTTCGGCGCCGAGCGCTGCCTTCCACTTGTCCAGAGTGGCTGCGAGCGCCCGCTGCCAGTCTTCCTCACCTGCCCATGGCCCGGACGACCAGCACAGCGCCAGGGATCCGCGCGGCTTGAGCCAGCCGAGGATCCGGCCGGCGACCAGATCGCGGTCGAGCCGGTGGAACGCGTTGCCGATGACGGCGAGCTCGAAGTGCTCCGGTTCAGCGTCGAGAGTCTCGGCGTCCGACACGATCGGCCGCACATTCCCTGCGCCCACGACGGCCGCCTTGGCCCGGACCAGTTCCACCATGTCCGGTTCCCGGTCCACGGCCCACACTTCGGAGAACCACTGACGCAGCCGGAAGGCGAGCTGGCCGGTCCCACAGGCCAGATCCAGCAGGCGCCCGCGCCCAAGGACCTGGGCGCGCCGGACCAGATCTCGGATCATCGCTTCCGGGTAAGGCAGCCGGTACCGGTCGTAGTACCCAGCGGTCCCCCGGTAGAGATCCGCCGCGAACCGCACCTCGTCATCCGTCACATTCGGCCCTTCCTGGCGATCCCGGCCGACCTGATGGCTGAGACGGACACTTAGCTCGCATAGCAACCAGTATTCACTTCTCGGTTGTCCTGGCCGGGAACGGCGCGGGATGGGTGAATCCGTGATACTGCCCGGCCAGGACGTCCGGCGTTCATTACTCGTTGAAGTAGTGGCCTTTGTCGAGGTCGGGGATGAGCTCGGGGTGGGTCGGGCGCCATCCGTATCGCTGCTGGGTCAGGGCACTGGAGGCCGGGCCGTCGAGCGACGCGAAGAGCGCGAACAAGCCGAAATGGCTCTCCGGCTCTTCAGGGGAGATGGAGGTCACCGGCAGGTTCAGGTGTCGACCGATGACCTCGGCGATGTCCCGGAACGGCACGCCTTCGTCGCCGATCGCGTTGAGTCGCGTGCCCGCGGGCGCGGACTCCAGGGCCAGCCGGAACAGGCGCGCGGCGTCCAGCCGGTGCACGGCGGCCCAGCGGTTGGACCCGTCGCCCACATAAGCCGACAGACCCTTCGCGTGGGCGATGGCGATGAGGGCCGGGACGAAGGCGCGATCACCCTCGCCGTGAACCGACGGCGGCAGGCGCACGGCCGACACACGTACTCCACGCCCGGTGAACGCCAGCGCTACCGGTTCCGAGACACGGGGATACGACGGACTATCGGGAACATCGTCGTCTTCGGTCGAGAGACGGCCCGGCGTGGGGACGATCCCCGTGGCGACGACGAGGGGCCGTCCGGAGCCCGCGAGGGCCTCGGCTAGCGACTCGATGGCACGCTCGTCGGTCCGGGCGGCCGCCGCCGGGTCGTGCGTCTCCGAGAAGTCGTGCACGTAAGCGGTGTGGATCACGCCGTCGGAGGCGGCCGCTCCGCCGCGCAGGCTGTCGGGGTCCTCAAGGTCGCCGCGGTGCACCTCGGCACCAGCGGCCGCCAGCGACGCGGCGGCCTCCTGCGAGCGGGCAAGGCCCACGACGTGATGCCCCGCGTCGAGAAGTTCCTGGACGACGGCGGAACCGATGAAACCGGTCGCGCCGGTAACGAACACACGCATGGTGACTCCTTTATGGAGGAAGGATCGGCCAGCCTCGATAGGGCACCCGGACGGTGCTGGGCCGGTGATTCCACCTTGCCCGTACCGGCCGCCCCTGGTCCAAGACCTATTCCGCACAGACCAATACGTATCAGGCATCACCGCAGCTCATATGGTCCTATAGATATGAGACCGCTCCGCCACGTGGCTACCATAGAGACATGCCAGACTCGCTGCCACCCCCGGCCGATCTTGACCTGCGCCTGGTGCGCTACTTCACCGTTGTCGCCGAGCATCGACACTTCGGCCGTGCCGCGGCCGAGCTGCACGTCGCCCAGCCGTCGCTAAGCCGGCAGATCCGTCGCCTAGAAGCCCAGCTCGGCGCCCGCCTGCTCGACCGCACCCCGCAAGGTACCCGGCTCACCGGTGCCGGGGAGTTCTTCCTGCCTCGCGCCAGGGGATTGCTGCGCTCGGCCGCTCAGGCCGCGGCTGGCACCCGGGCCGCCGCCCAGCCCAGCCGGATCACCGTCGGCTACACCCCAGGCCTCATCATCACCCCGGCTGTGCGCAACCTGCGCCACCAGCACCCGGACGCCGAGGTGCAGACCCTGCACCTGGAGTGGAATGAGCCGCGTGCGGCCCTGCTCGATCACCGGGTGGACGCGACGGTGACCCGGTTGCCGCTTCGGACCGACGGACTGCACGTGACGATCCTCTACGACGAGCCCCGGATGCTGGTAGTGTCCGTCGACCATCGGCTAGCTGGCAAGGAATCGGTCACCCTCGACGACATCGCCGGCGAACCCATGCCCCGCCTCCCCGACCCGGTCTGGAACGCCTACTGGCGCATCGACCCCCGGCCCGACGGAAACCCTGCGCCCGACGGCCCTCTCGTCGAAGCCCTCGAGGACAAAAACGAGCTCATCGCCTCCGGCCAGGCTGTGGCCATCATCCCCGGCGGTCTGCACACCGGCAGGCTCCGCCCCGACCTCACCACTATCCCCCTGCATGGAGTTGAGCCGAGCCACGTGGTGCTGGCCACCCGTGCCGAGGACCGGAGCCGCCTCGTGGCGGCTTTCCGCAAGTCCGCCCACGACTGCCTTACCGGTCCCGGCCCCGTCGAACCGGCGAGCATCCCACCGGTGCCGTCCGCGACAGGCACACCATCGGCTTGACCAGCACCTTTAGCCCGTACGTCAGCGAGCTCCGCGAACCAATAAGCTGACCGCCGCTAGCCTGTGAGTCAGCGCGAGATGAGCCTGGGCGCCGTGCCGGATAAAGACGAAGTCTCATCGGAGGAATGCGGCCGCGGGGACGCAAGCTTCGCGCGGCCTCGCTCAGGCCAACTCGGCGCTTCCTTCGCGGTAGATCTTCGCCGAGGCGATGCGCCCGTCGCGCAGCTCGTAGAACCCGGCGATGAAGTAGGTCTTCTACCTTCCGCCTCGGACTGTCCGACGCTACCTGCCGAAGCTATCGAACTCCCCGTTTCGTACGCCGCCGAGAAATGCGTGCCACTCCGCCGGCGTGAACCGGAGCACCGGTCCCGCGGAGTCCGTGCTGTTACGAACGCCGATCGTGCCACCAGGCAGGCTCGCCACCTCGACGCAGTTGCCGTTGGCGTAACTCAGAGAGCTCTTGATCCAGTAAGAACCTGGACTCGGCCGTTTGAGTGGACCACTGAATGTAGCGCCCACGTTATCCCTCGCAAGTTTTTGTGTTCCTAGGTGTGCAATTAGCGGGGACGGCGAGCCGGACGGGGTTCAACAGCTCGCCGCCCCCACGTCTAATCCCCCACGGCCGCGCGATCGCCGCCCGAGGGCGGATCGGGCTGGGCCGCGACCGTGAAGTACATGGCCTTGCCCGCCGGAGTGCGGAAAGAACCCCATTCGCTCGACAGGGCAGCGACCAGCACCAGCCCGCGCCCGGTCCCCGGATCGACTGGCTCGTTCACGCCCACCGGCAGGTAACGCGACTGGTCGTAGACGTCGATACGCAGATGACCGCGAGAGCACCTAATGGCCAGTGTGAGGGTCTCGCCATCCCCGTGCGTGATGGCGTTGGTCACCAGGTCGCTGGTCAGCAGGATCGCGATGTCGGGGTCGACTGGGACCTTCCAGTCACGGATGGCCGCGCGGACCTGGCTGCGGGCTTCGGCCGCCGCGGTCGGTTCCCCGCTGAGCCGGACCCGACGCTGGTACAGTTCGGTCGGACGAGTCGATGCCATCGCGTCTGTCGGTTCCTCAGCTGACCTGTTCGATGCCTTGCGTTGAAAATGCTGCTGCAATTTGCAGCGCAAGACATCGGTCAGCTGACGGATATTCAACGGCGGCGTGTCTTCCCCCGGTCACTCCCCTGCCTCCGCTGCTCGGCTCCGGGTGGCGGCGATTCTGCGCCGACCGCCTGGTCTGTATCTATAGGGCCAGCGCATCGCTGGCGCGCACGTGGGCGAGCTGTCCGCCCGCGAGCGCGCGGTGCTGATCATGCGGGACGTGCTGGAGTTCCCGGCCGCTGAGGCGGCAGACCTGCTCGGCACCACGACTACCGCGGTCAACAGCGGGCTGCGGCGGGCGCGGGCCCAGCTGGCACAGGCGCTGCCCGCCGAAGACGAGCTCGCCGAGCCTACCGACCCGGGCCAGCGCGCGCTGCTCGACCGGTTCGCCGCGGCCTTCGAGAACGCGGACGCGAACGCGCTGGCCGAGCTTCTACGGGAGGACGTCGAGTTGGAGATGCCTCCGCTGCTGACCTGGTTCGCAGGCCATCAGGCCGTGGTGCGCTTCATGGAGTCGCGCGTATTCGTCAGGTTCGGGCCGTTCCGGATGGTGCCAGTCATGGCCAACGGTCAGCCCGCGTTCGCGGCCTATACCCGCGGAGGCGGCGGTTCATACCATGCGCACGAGGTGCTGGTGCCGACGGTCACCGCGACCGGGATCGTGCGCATCGTCGTCTTCCTCAACCCGGACCTGTTCAGGCTGTTCGGCCTGCCGCACGAGTACGATTCCGCCGCCCACGGCTGAGATCTCTCGGTTGCGTGCGCACCGAACTCGGCGGCTCCTTCACCGCCGTGGCCGCCGACGCCGCCGACCCGGTCGCGGCCGGGCAGCTGATCGACACCTACCGCCCCCGTGTCCTGGTCCTCAATGCGGGTGCCGCCCCGCTGCCGCGGCCGGTCCACCACCACACCTGGCAGACCTTCAGCCGCAACTGGGAGGTCGATGTCCAGCAGGTGTTCAACTTCACGCGCGAGGCGCTGCTGACCCCGCTGGCCCCCGGAAGTACCGTGATCACGCTGTCCAGCGGCGCGGCGCTGCGCGGCTCGCCGCTGTCGGGCGGCTACGCCGGGGCCAAGGCCGCCATCCGGTGGCTGACCGCCGATGCCGCCGAGGAATCCGCCCGGGCCTCGCTAGGCATCCGGTTCGTCACACTGCTGCCACAGCTGACCCCCGCGACCGACCTGGGCGCCCTGTACGTCGCCGCCTACGCCGCGCGCCAAGTCACCGGCCCCGCCGGCGGCCCGGCCATCCCCGGCGGCCCGCCATTGACCCCCGAGCAGGCCGGACAGGCCGTCACCGACCTGGCCGGCGACCCTGGCTACCACGAGAGCGCCTACCTGCTGACCGCCGCGGGCCTGCGCCCGTTGCCCCCGGGTAGCTGACGGCATGACGAGTACGGCAGCCGGTGGCGGCGCAGAAGCAGGCGAGACTGGCTAGCCGCCGACAACCCGGCCGGTGGTTCCGCCCCTGAGCCGGCCGTGGAACCGGTTCTGGACGCAGCCTGACCCATGACAGCCGGTCACGGGAAAGAGCGGCAAGCTCGGCCCTCTCCTTCTGTTCTGCTGCGATTTCAAGGTATTTTGGCCCATGATGCCGTCTACCTCGTCAGTCCTCAGGCCGACGTGTGCGGAGCGGCGGCCTTGACCGACGGGGTAGGTGGCCTGGCCGAGACCGGTGCGGGAGCCGACGCAACAGCACCGTCAGATCAGCATCTGGTATCAGCACGCGCTCCCCGCCGGTACCGGGTGCGGCGCAGCGTGCTCGCCGCCCTGGCCATCGCGGTCCTGGTCAGCGTCATCGTCGTCGAGCGCCACACGCTGGCCGAGTCGCTGCACGTGCTGGCCCACCTGAACTGGGCCTGGTTCCTGCTCGCCCTGGCGTCGGAGGTGATCTCCCTGTCGAGCTTCGGGCTCAGCAGGAGGCAGCTGTTGCGGGTCAGCGGCCGGCCGCCCAGCTTCGGCACGGTGATGGCGATCACCTACGCGGGGAACGCGCTGTCGATCTCGGTGCCGTTCGCCGGCGCCGAACTGGCCCTGGTCTTCTCCTACCGTCAGTTCCGCAGGCACGGCGTGGACGCCGCCACCACGGGCTGGATGCTCGCCGTCTCGGCCATCTTCTCCACCTCCGCGCTCGCGCTCCTGCTGGTGATCGGGGCGCTGGCCGGCTCGGCGTCGCTGGCCAGCGCGGCGGGCTTCCTCGGCGCCATCGTGTTCATCGTGCCGGGTGTCGCCGTCCTGCTCGCACTGCGCTTCGAGAACGTCCGCAGGTTCCTGCACCAGGTCATCGCCTGGCTGGTCGGCCTGTCCCGGAGCGTCCTCGGCGTGCCCGCGCACGGGGTCGACGGCCTGGATGAGTTCCTGGACCGGGTGGCGAGCCTGCGGTTGCCCTGGCCACGGTACGCGGAGGTGTTCGGCCTGGCGGTGCTGAACTGGGCCGCGGACTGCGGGGCGCTGGCCTGTGCGATCAAGGCCACCGGGCAGTCCGTTCCCTGGCACAGCCTGCTGCTCGTCTACGGGGCCGGCGCCGCGGTCGGCAGCACGGGAATTACACCAGGGGGATTCGCCCTGGTCGAGCTGGCCCTGACCGCGGCGCTGACCGCCGCGGGGCTGCCCCGGTCGTCAGCGCTCGCAGCCGTGCTGGCCTACCGGCTGGTCAACTTCTGGATGATCCTCATCGGCGGCTGGATCTTGATGGCCATGCTCGCCCACCGGCGGATCGCGCCGGACGAGAGCGTTCCGGACTCCCCCGGCCCAGGCGGTTTACGTGAGCCCGCTGGACACGCCGGCCGAGCCGATCACGGTGGCCGACCTGGAATCCGATCCGCATCCGGTGCTGGCCCGGCTTCGCGCCGCCGCCCCGGCCTGCTGGGTGCCGGTCCTCGGCGCCTGGCTGGTCACCGGGTATGAGCTGGCCGTCGAGGTGCTCCGTGACGCCCGGACGTTCACGGTCGACGACCCCCGGTTCTCCACGGCCAAGGTAGTCGGCCCGAGCATGCTCTCCCTGGACGGCGCGCGGCACGCCCGCCACCGTGCCCCCTTCACCCGTCCCTTCCGGTCCGAGGAGATCCACGCCCGGCTCGACACGTTCACCCGCGCCGAGGCCGACCGGCTGGTGTCCGTCATCAAGCCGCGCGGTGCCGCCGAACTCCGCCGGGCGGTGGCGGGCCCGCTGGCCGTCACGGTCATGGCCGAGGCGCTCGGCCTCGGGCGTACCGACCCCGCGCAGGTCCTCGCCTGGTACGACGGGATCGTGGTCGCGGTCCAGGCCGAGGCCGCAGCCCGGGGGGGTCATGCGGATCATAGGGCAGGAGTGGCCGCCGCGGGCACGGCCGCGTTCGCCGAGCTCGCCGCCAGCCTCCGGCAGGTCATCGCGGCGCCTCCGGCCTCCTCCCTGCTGGCCGACGTCACCGGGCCGCTCACCGAGGACGAGGCCATCTCCAACGCGGCGGTCCTGCTGTTCGGCGGGATCGAGACCACCGAAGGCATGATCGCGAACGCCATGCTGCATCTCCTGTCCTCCCCCGGCGAGCTCGAGCTCGTGCGAGCTGACCGCGGACTGATCCCGGCGGCGATCGAGGAATCGCTGAGGCTGGAGCCGGCCGCGGCCGTCGTGGATCGCTACGCGACCAGTGACACGGAGCTCAGCGGAGCCCGGATCAGGGCCGGAGACCAGGTCACCGTGTCCATCGCCGGAGCGAACCGGGATCCGGCGGTCTTCTCCGATCCGGATCGATTCGACGTCCGCCGTCCCAACGCCACAAGGCACCTCGCCTTCGCGCACGGACCCCACTTCTGCCTCGGGGCTCACCTGGCCCGCCTAGAGGCGCGGATAGCCGTCGAAACCCTGCTGGACCGGCTCCCCGGGCTGCGCTTGAACACCGCCGGTCAGAGCGCGCCGCGGGGCCTGGTCTTCCGCAAGCCACCCGATCTGCGCGTGTGCTGGGCACCGCCCGCCCGGTGATACGGGGTGACATCCTGGTTGAGTCCCGGGCCGGCTAGGTATGGCATGCTGCCATCTGAACCCGAGCGGACGAGGCCAGTCAGGCCGGAGGAGGCGCGATGTCGGAGCAGAATCCAGAGGAGCCAGACGAGTTCGCCGAACAGTTCCCCGAGCGGTTCCGTCGGCACCGCAGCGAGCACGGCGGCGAGATCGACCGCCTCGACGAAGACCAGCTGGCCCGGCTTACCGAGGAGGAGCGGGCCGCGGCCGGTGTCGACGACTACGATCCGGACGAGGTGCCGCCGGCCACCGACGCGCCGCCGCTGACCCAGGACGTCACCCAGACGGAGCAGTACCAGGAGGAACGCGCCGAGTTCATCCGGGAGTACGAGAAGGGCGAACTGCACCCCATCGACGAAGACCACCCGTTCCCGCCCACCCGGTACGACGACTGAGGGGGCGCGGGCTGAGGATACGACGACTGAGCGGCGGCGGGCGCCGGCTCAGTGCGTGCCCAGGGCCACGCTCGCCTCGGCGGTGTAGGCCAGGAAGGTCAGCGACTCTTGGAAGTACAGCTGTACGTATTCGGAGTCGTGGGACAGGTAACCGATCGACAGGTCCTGGCCGAGGCGCAGCTCGTAGTCGCCACCCCGGGCGGACAGCACGAACGCCCCCTCGATGGCGGGCGTCCAGATGATCCCGCCGTCCACCACGCGGGCCAGGTGGTCGCGGATCGGGTAGCCGTGGTCGGAGGTCTCGCTCACCATCGTGTAGGCGGCAGCGGACAGCAGCAGCGAGTAGGGGCCGCCCACGCCGGCCAGCCGGAGCGCGCTGACCGCCTGGCTGATCACGGTCGGGTACTCGCGGGCCTCGGCGGGCAGCGTGAGGACCGGATTCGACGAGCTCGGCCTGACCCCGGTGATCGCCGCGGCGGGGTAGCCGTCGAAGATCGCCCGGTCCTCGGCGAAGGCGATCTGGCGGGCCGCGTCCTTGACCGGCTGCCAGTCGGAGTCCTGCGCGCCACGCTCCACGTTGTCCACGTCCAGCCTGCTCACCGTGAACGGCACCCGGAGCTGGACGAGCTGCTGTGAGCTGCGGAGCCAGGCCGTGATCCCGGCAGGGTCACCGCCCGGCGGTTCGATCTCGGCCAGGTGCCCGGTGCCCACGCTGGCCAGCGCGGGACCGTCGGGTCCCTGGACGTCCACCACGCGGCGGCCGGCCACGTGCTGCTCGAACGTCCGGCGGGCCTCGGCCTCGATGCTCGCCCAGGCGGCATCGGAAACCGGAGCGAGCTCACGGTGCAGGTTATTCATGGGTGCTCCTCTTCAAGCTGCCAATGCCGAGGGAACCATCTTCCGCCGAAGGCTCGGGGGTCGTCCCCCCCGAAGGAACAGCTGCCGAGCCGGGGCGTGTCTCGGCATCGCCGGGGACGCCCGGCGGATCGGCGGGGGTGGGTGGGTCGGGTAGAGAATCCAGGAAGTCGGCCGACGGCGCGAAGAACAGGCTGCCGGTGACGGCCGTGGAGAAATCGAGGATGCGGTCGGTGTTTCCCGGCGGGTCGCCGATGAACATGTGGGTCAGCATCTGCTCGGTCACGCTCGGCGTGGCCGCGTAGGCGATGTAGTAGGTGCCGAACTCCCCGCGTCCCAGCTCGCCGAACGGCATGTTGGCCCGCAGGATCTGCCGCTCGGTCCCGTCGGGATCGGTGATCGTGTTCAGGGCGACGTGGGAGTTGGCCGGCTTGACCTCGTCCGGCATCTCGATGTCGGACAGCTTGGACCGGCCGATCACCCGCTCCTGATCCTCGGTGGACAGGGCGTTCCAGGCGTCCATGTCGTGCAGGTACTTCTGCACGATGACGTAGCTGCCGCCCGCGAACCCGGGGTCGCCCGCGCCGACCAGCGCCGCCGCCGCGGCCGCCGTGCCTTCCGGGTTCTCGGTCCCGTCGACGAAGCCGAGCAGGTCGCGCTCGTCGAAGAACCGGAACCCGTGCGTCTCGTCGGCCACCGTGACCGCGCCGGTCAGCCGGCTCATGGCCTGGGAGGCGAACTCGAAGCACAGGTCCATCCGGTCGTGCCGGATGTGGAACAGCAGGTCTCCCGGGGTGGCCACGGCGTGGTGCCTATTCCCCGTGAGCTCGCGGAACGGGTGCAGCTCGGCCGGGCGCGGCCCGGCGAACAGGCGGCCCCAGGCCTGCGAGCCGATCGCGGCGACGCAGACCAGGTCGTCGCCCGGGACGCGGAAGCCGACGGCCCGCCGCAGGCTCGCCCAGTCGGCCAGCAGGTCCCGGCAGGCCGCCTCGCCGCCGGGATTGATGGTCAGGACCAGGAAGATAGCGTTCGCGGTGAGCGAGGCCAGCACCGGCTGCGGCTCGGGAGGATGAAGTGACGGTTCTGCCACGGGACACAGGTTAGCGGTACCGCTCCGGGAGGGCGTGATAGGGCCGGGCTGGACGCACCCACGGCCCGTTCGGCCTAGAAGAGTCTTACATCCAGCCGCGCCGGCGGAATAGGAAGAGCAGGCCGACTGCGGCTACGATCTCCGTACCGAGCCCCAGGCCGAGGAAGACCCCCAGGGACCCCAGTCTGGTCACCATCCAGCCGAAGTTCTGGCCGAAGAACCCGGTCAGGAACGACAGCGGCAGGAACACGGTGGCGATGATGGTCAGCTGCTTCATCACGTCGTTGAGCCGGTTGGACACCACCGACATGTACGCGTCGAGCGACCCGGACAGCAGGTCGCGGTAGCT
>Ga0187814_10000493_pt1 | contig 13297 bp, 11 predicted proteins | sample NC_S_4_FD_132450 | JGI IMG/M metagenome (GOLD analysis project Ga0187814, IMG submission 132450) | Wetland sediment microbial communities from Neuse River Estuary, North Carolina, USA - ASW-S_4 | ecosystem: Environmental > Aquatic > Freshwater > Wetlands > Sediment | place: USA: North Carolina... | reverse complement strand
CGCCTGCTCGGGCCGGGTCTGCATCGTCACCTTGACGTCCGGCGCCCGGTCCGGCAGCTGCCACGGGTCAGCCGTGCCGCGGTCGCCGCCGAAACCGCCTTCACCCCGGATGAAGGTGCTGCTCGTCGTCGTCACCAGCGGCTCGCCGGTCGCGGCGTCCACCGCGTGGTTCTTGGTCTCGACCAGGGCGCCTGATCCCTTGTCGTAGATGCCGGTCACCATCGCGGACGTGCGCAGCTTGCCCGCCACCGGCAGCGGCCGGTGCAGCTCGATCGACTGCTCTGCGTGCACCAGCATGGCGCGATCGAAGTCGCCCAGGTCACCAGACATCCTGGCCTGGGCGAGCAGCACGCCGTAGGTGGGCAGCACGTGCTGCTGGACGCCGGCCGTGTTCTCGGTCGTGAATTGCAGTTCCTGCAGCGGGTCACCGAGGCCGGCGCCGACGCCGATCGCATACAGCAGCGCGTCGGTCGAGGTCCAGGACCGCTCCGCCGGTTCGCCTGGTACGCCGACGAGACTGTGGTTGAGCGGCATCGTAACCTCCAGAGCGCTGCTGGCCGATCGCGTTGACAGGGTCCGGGCCAAGTCGGTCCAATGGCCTAGTAGAACACGCTTCTAGTATTTGGCTCCACCACAAGCTTTGTCCTGACCGGAGGTCGGATATGGGTCTGCTAGACGGCCGAGTGGCCATCGTTACCGGCGCCAGTCGCGGCATCGGCGCGGAGATCGCGCGGCGGTTCGGCGCCGAGGGCGCCGCGGTGGCGGTTTCCGCCCGGACCGCTGAGCCAGGCGTCTCCCAGTTCGCCGGCACGATCGCCGAGACGGCCGAGCAGATCAGGGCCGGCGGCGGTACAGCGGTACCGATCGCGGCAGACATGTCCAAGGCCGAGGACCGGGAGCGCCTGGTGGCAGAGACGGCCAGGCAGCTCGGCCAGCCGGACATCCTGGTGAACAACGCGGCGGTGACGTACTTCATCAGGGTGGAAGACTTCTCTCCGAAGCGGTACGCGCTGATGTTCGCGGTCCAGGTCGAGGCGCCGTTCCATCTTGCCCAGCTCGTGTTGCCGGGCATGCGCGAGCGTGGCAGCGGCTGGATACTCAACATCTCCTCGGGCGCGGCCCGGCATCCCACTTTGCCGCCGGGGCCGTTCGCCGGCCGGGGCGGCACCGTCTACGGCATGTGCAAGGCCGCGATCGAGCGCTTTTCCACCGGGCTCGCAGCCGAGCTGTATCCCGACAACATCGCGGTGAACGCGCTGTCGCCCACGAAGGTGGTGCCCACGCCAGGCACCGTCTTCCATCACCTGACCACCGAGGGAGACCCGAACTCTGAGCCGGCCTCGGTGATGGCCGAGGCCGCGCTCATGCTCTGCCACCGCGACCCGCTCAGCCTGACCGGCAGGGTCACCTACTCGCAGGAGCTACTCGCCGAGCTCGGCGTTCCGGTCCCGCAGGGCTGATGAGCACGCGCCACCCGGGGTGGGTGCGGGTCGACTGCCACCTGCACACCGCGGTGTCGGGCGACGCCGTCACGACCATCGACGAGCTCGCCGAGCGAGTCGGGCAAGAGCGGCTCGATGTCGTGTTCATCACCGACCACAACGTGACGGCGGGCGCGGTCGCGGCCATCGAGCGGGGGATCGGCGCGCGCATCATCGTCGGTGAGGAAATCCGCACCACCAAGGGCGATGTGATCGGGCTGTTCATCACCGAGCGCGTCCCGTACGTGCTGCCGCTCGCGGAGGCGATAGGTCAGATTCGTGCTCAGCAAGGCCTGGTCTACCTGCCACACCCGTTTGACCCGGGTCGGTCCACGCTTGAGCTCGCGAGCACCCACCAGCTGTGCGCCGACGGACTAGCCGACGTCGTCGAGGTATTCAACGCCAAGATCGAGGACCAGGAACTAAATCGCCAGGCGGCGCGGCTGGCGGCTCACTTTGACCTGCCGGGGGGAGCTGGCTCGGACGCGCACGACCCGGAAGGAATCGGTGCCGCGTACCTGGAGATGCCGGACTTCGACGGCCCAGCCGAGTTCCTCGCCGCGCTGCGGAATGCCGAGGTCCGCGGCGAGTACCGGCCGCACGCCGTCCGTTACGCGCGGCGCCAGCCCTGAGCCAGCTTCAGCCTCGCCGACTTCTGCGCCAGCCCGCCAGGTGGCTCCGAGGGGCTTCGGACCTACTTCCTCGGCGGCCTGCCTTTCCACCAGGGCGGTCCCCACAGCCTCGTTACGAGTGCGATCAAAACCACTACGAGGACGCCCACAAGCACCAGGAACGCGGGCGACGACACCGGCGGCGACGACACCGACAGGTGATGCAGCATTGCGGTGGCGGGCATGGCGGTCAGTAGACCTCGCGCAGGTCGGCCACGTCAATGCCCAGTCCGGCAAGCTCATCGATGGTGCGCACATCGGTCAGGCAGTGGAAAACCGGGGACCAAGTCGAGGATCAGGAGCTGAATGGCAGGCGGCGCGGCTAGCGGCTCGCTTCGAGTTGCCGGGGGGTGCTGGCTCGGACGCGCACGACCCGGAAGGAATCGGTGCCGCGTACCTGGAGATGCCGGACTGCGACGGCCCAGCCGAGTTCCTCGCCGCAAGGCGGAAGGGCGAGGTCCGCGGCGAGTACCGGCCGCACGCCGTCCGTTACGCGCGGCGCCAGCCTTGAGGCGGGCCATGCGCCGACAATGCCCGATGTCTGGCGGATAGCCGCGCGGCTTAATGGTGGGTGACCAGCACGAGCACCAGCATGACCACCGCCGCGGCGAGGACCACGCTCATGATGATCACCCCGGCGCTGGTCAGGCCAGCCAGGTGCAGCCGCTCTGCTCGCGCCTCGGCGCGCTGTTCCTGTTCGCGCTCGGCCTTACCTAGCTTCGGCGGCGGCCCCGGCGGCGGCGGCACACGCGGACCGCGCAGCCATCGTCCGCTGAACGGCCGCCACCTCGGCCCGAAGCCATGCCAATTCCATGACAAGTTTTCCGGGCTATACGGGTCGTTCGGGTCGTCCATAGGCAGCCCTCCGGGGTGAACGCCTGCTCAGCCCCGAGTATGACGCAGCCAGACGCCGGCTCGGTCGGGATGCCAAAGGTGCCGAGTTCCTCGCCGCGCTGCACCAGGCCGAGATCAATGGCGAGTACCGGCCGCACGCCGTGCGCTACGCCAGGCGTCCGGTGCCCTGATCGAGCCCGCCGCGCTTACCGGAGACAACGACCGGCTGTCACACCGATAGTCAAGATCGTCGCGCGCGTGTCGCGACCAGGCCGTGCCATAGCCGCCATTACTGTTGCCCGGGTGACCGATGTTGCTCGGGTGACCGAGCCCGCCCAGCTCGACGTCCGGGTCGATACCCCCGCACAACGACCCCGTGGGCGAGCGCACCGCGGTCGCTACTTGCCTTCCGCGCAGGTGCTGAGCGAACTTGCGAACCTCGGCCCGGACCTCAGCAGAGTCGCGGAGGACCTGCGCGTGCGTCTCAGCGAGCCGACCGACGGCATCCCGCCATTTGCGCTCTGACGGCGCGCCCAGCCCGCCGCCCATCCCGGTGACAGGCGCAGGTCGTTGGCATTGACAACCAGCGGAGCGCCTGGATACGTCTGCACAGTTGAGCGCATTCGGAGGGCATGCATGCGGGCAGCAGACGACGCTGACTTCACCACATTCGTCGCTGCGTCGTCGCGCCGGCTGCTGCGCGGCGCCTATCTCATCACCGGCGACATGACTGAGGCGGAGGATCTGCTGCAGACGGCGCTCGAACGCGCCTACCGGCGCTGGCCGTCGATCCGGCGCACGGAGGTGCCGGAGGCCTACGTGCGCACCATCGTGGTGACGACCGCCATCGACGCGGCCCGGCGGCGCAGGGTGAGCAGCGCTCAGCTCGATGAGGCCCAGCTGCCAGGACGACCCGACCCTGGAGTCGAGGACATGGCGGGCCGGCTGTCGATACTGACGCTGGTGCGCCAGCTTCCGGTGGGCCAGCGTGCAGTGCTCGTGCTGCGCTACTTCGACGACCTGACCGAGGCCGAGACCGCGCGGATCCTTGGTTGCTCGGTCGGCACCGTCAAGTCGCAGCACGCAAGGGCAATGGCGAGGCTGCGCGAACTCGTCGCGGGCCAGCCGGACGGGAGCAGAGCATGACTGCGGGGATTGACGCGGAGCTGCGAGCGGCTTTCGAGGCAGCAACCGAGTTCATCGAGTCGCCTGCCGGACTCGCCTGCCGGATTCGGCAGCGGGCACGCAAGCGGCGCCGCCACACCCTGGTCGCCACGCTGGCGGCCGGTGCCGTCCTCCTTGCCGCGACCGGGGTGGCCTACGTTACAACTGGCGGACAGCAGGCCCCGGCCGCTAGCGGCGACAACCCCGGTCGCGCGACGTGGACGTCGCTCTCCCTCGACTATCAGGTCAGCCAGCTGGCTGTGAGCGGCCGATACTTGTACGTGATGTCCGGCCAAGCCGATTCTGGCCAGATCGGCACGCTCACCCTGTACGACCGCACCAGCGGCAGGCTGATCCGCACGGCCAACCAGCCCGCCACAGCCGTTGCGTTCGCGGTCGGCCCAGGCGGCTTCGTCTGGCTTGTATACATGGGCTCCGGGACCCGCGCTCGGATCGGCATCTGGCTGCTGACCCCTGACCTGCGGCGGCACTCGGCTTTCCCGGGCCGGGTGGGGAACGTCATCGTGCCTGCCAGCAGGACCACGGCCTGGATCCCGGTTCAGCGCGGCCTGTACCGTGTGAGCCTGCCGACGCCGGGCAAGACCGGCCGCGCGACGGTAGTCCTGCAGCGAGGTACCAGCATCGGCGCCCCGCGGAATACCGCGCCCGGCAGCTGGGCCGGCGTGCTCGACGGCCAAGTCGTGGTCCAGGTAACCGACGGCGGCGGGCTGAACAGCCATCTGGTGATCGCCGGGCAACCCGGCGTGACGTTCGGCGGCAGCGCGCAGACGCAGATCTTCTCCGCGGCCAGAGTCGGCAGCTCGTTGTGGGTGAGCACCTTTACTGTCCGCAACGGTGCGGCCGAACTGCAGGGCCCGCTGGCGCGCGTGAACGCTCACCTGCAGCCGACCACGCCGGCGTCGGTGGCGGCGAGTTCGGTGCTGGCTCGCTCGGACGGCGTCTGGTCCTACGGCAGCACGGTCTGGGCGGCGAGCCGGGCGAATGGGCACTCGCTGGTCTGCTTCGCAGCGGGCAGCCAGATCGGCCCGGTCACGACCGTGCCGGTCAGGGGTGAGGTCACCGCCGTCGCGGCCACCGCGGACCGGGTTTACGTGACAGCCGAGCATGTGCTGGGGTCGCCGCCGGACACGATCACCAGCTATCCCGTCCCGGCGGCGTGCCGCTAGAGGCCGATCCTGGTCGCCAGGTGCTCGCGGTGGTAGCTGGCGTCACCCAGGAACAGCTCGCTGGCCTTCGCTCGCTTGAAGTACAGGTGCGCGTCGTGCTCCCAGGTGAACCCGATGCCGCCGTGAATCTGGATGTTCTCGGCGGCGACGTGGAAGTACACGTCCGAGGCATAGGCCTTGACCAGCGACGCGACCACCGGGATCTCATCTGAGTTCTCCGCCACCGCGGCGGCCGCGTACTGAACGGCCGAGCGGAGCGACTCGACCTCCAGCAGCAGGTCGGCGCAGCGGTGCTTGATCGCCTGGAAGCTGCCGATCGGCCGGCCGAACTGGTGCCGGACCTTCGCGTATCCGACGGCCATGTCGAGCGCCCGCTGGGCACCGCCAAGCTGCTCGGCTGCCTGCGCGATGGCAGCGACGTCGAGCGTCCGGCTGAGTACCGCGGCGCCGTCACCAGGCGAGCCGATCAGGGTGGCCGGTACGGCGGCGAACTCGAGCCTGGCCAGCTTCCTGGTCTGATCCAGCGTGGGTAGCGCAGTGCGGGTCAGGCCGCTCGCCTCGGACGGCACCGCGAACAGGCTCAGCTCGTCCCCGGTGCGCGCCACCACCAGGATGAGCCCGGCGGTGTGCCCGTCGAGCACAAAGCTCTTCCGGCCGTCCAGCCGCCAGCCGTCGGCGTCGCTCGCCGCTGTCATACGGATCGCGTCCGGGTCCCACGACCCGTCCTCCTCGGTGAACGCCAGGGTGACTATCAGCTCGCCAGCGGCGATGCCGGGCAGGTACGCCTTCCTGGCGCCCTCGTCCGCGCTGGCTAGCAGGGCGGTGGCGGCGAGCACGGCGCTGGCCAGGTACGGACCGCCGTACAGTGCGGCGCCCAGCTCCTCGAGCACGATGGCCTGCTCGATGAAGCTGAACCCGGCACCGCCGTACTCCTCCGGGATCGCGATGGCCTGCAAGCCGAGCTGCTCGCCGGCCTGGCGCCAGACGCTGGCGTCCAGCCCGTCGGTGGTCTCCATCAGCTCGCGCACCGCGCTGATCGGAGCCCGGTCGGCCAGGAAGCGCCGGACTGCGGCGCGCAGCTCCTCCTGCTCAGCAGTAATACCGAGGATCATCTGTCCGGTCTCCCTTAGCTCGCGATCTCGACATTATTGGGATACTCAATAGCAGGGCGTCGGCCCGCTACCACCAGCACGTCCAGGGCTTCCACCTGGCCACCGCGGACCCAGAGGGGATTGACCTCGAGCGCCTGCAATCCGGGCACCGAGCCCGCCAGTTCGCCGAGGCTGGCGATGACGTGGGCCAGCCCGTCCAGGTCGGCCGCGACGCCGCCGCGCGCCCCGTTCAGAACGGGCAGCCCGCGCAACTCGCCGAGCATCCGCCGGACCTCATCGGGCCCAGCGGGCAGCAGCCGCAGGCTGGTGTCCCGCAGTACCTCCACCCAGACGCCGCCGAGTCCAACGGCAAGCACCGGTCCGAACGCCGGATCCACGGTGACGCCGGCGAGAACCTCGACTCCGCCCTCGCGCATGGACGTCACCAGCACTGCGTCGCCGCCATGATGGGCTCGCCCGGCCGCCACGACCTGCTCATAACCGGCCCGGACCGCCTCGTCGCCGGACAGGTTCAGCAGCACTGCACCGACGTCTGACTTGTGCGTGATGGCGGCGGAGTTGATTTTCAGCGCGACCGGTGTGCCGAGCTCGCGGGCGGCGGCGACCGCCTCGTCCGCCGAGCGCGCCAGACGGCCTGGCACTACCGGCAGGCCGGCCGCCGCGAGCAGGTCCCGCGCGTCCGCCTCAGGCCAGGACGCAGCGGGCGAGACCGTAGCCGCCAGCCCGGCGCCGGCCTGGTGCCCGGCCAGCCGCCGCACCGTGCCGCGGCGGTCCAGCCAGCGCAGCGCGTTCCCCAGCGCCTGAGCGCCCAGCTCAATCCCGCCGAGCGGATGGATACCGTGCGCGCCGAGCAGTTCGCGCGCGTAACCGCTCACATCCGTGCAGGTCAGGCTCACCGGGATGACCGGGATGGGCGCTGTCTGGACCCGGTCGGCCAGCCAGGCGAACCGCTCGTCGAGCAGCTTCCCCGCCGGGTCAGGCGGCCGGGCGTCCGGCACCGTGAACCCCGTGTGCAGGATGAAGTCCAGGCCGGGATCGGCCAGCGCCGCGTCCAGCGCGTGGTCGATCGCCGTCAGCACCGAGGTGCGGGCGTTGGCCAGCACATAGCCGGTGACGTCGAGCGGGTTGCGGGCCGCAGCAAACGACGGCAGGTGCGCCGCGATCGACGCGGTTGTCTCCGGCGCGAACGGCGGGATCTCGATGCCCTCCTCGGTCGCCCGGTCGGCGATAATGTCGCAGGCGCCGCCGGACGCGGTGAGCACGCCCATCCGGCGGCCCCGCGGCCAGCGGTGGTAGCCGAGCAGCGCCGCGGTGGTGAGCAGGCTCTCGATGCTGTCCACCCTGATGATGTTGAGCTGCCGGAGGGCAGCGCCAGCGACCGCGTCATCGCCTGCGATCGCGCCGGTGTGCGCCAGCGCCGCCTGCTGCCCCGCCTGGCTGGCGCCCACCTTCAGTGCCACGATCGGCTTGCCGGCCTCGTCGGCGTGCTGGGCCGCCGCGCTGAACGCCGCCAGGTCGCCGATCTCCTCCAGGAACAGGCAGATGACCTTGGTCTGGTCATCGGCGACCAGGTAGTCGACCACGTCCGCGGTGGTGAGCATCGCCTCGTTGCCGAGGCTCGCCAGCGTGCTCACGCCGATGGCATGCGACCGCGCGAACGCCAGCAGCGCGCTGGACAGCGCGCCGCTCTGCAGCGCTATCCCGACCGGGCCGGCCTCGAGCGGCAGCGGCACGGTGAGCGCGAACGGCGCGGCCCTCGCCGCGGTGTTGAGGAAACCCAGCGTGTTCGGCCCGAGCAGCACGATGCCGTGCCGCGCCGCCGTGGCGACCAGTTCGTCCTCAAGATCTCGGCCGGAGCGGCCGGCCTCCCGGTACCCGGACGCCAGCACGACCGCGTTGCGGACACCGGCCGCCCCGGCGTCCTCGATCACGCCGGCCACGGCCTCCGTCGCGGTCAGGATGAAGGCCAGGTCGGCAGGCTCGGCCAGGTCGCGCAGGCTGCGCGCGGCCGGGCGGCCGAAGACCGTGTCGTGCCGGGGATGCACCGGAAGCAGCGTGCCCTCATAGCCGACCGCGCTGCTCGCCGCCACGATGAACCTCGACCAGCCGGACGTCTCGGACGCACCCACCATGGCGATGCTGCGGGGCGCGAAGAACTCCGCCAGGCGCTCAGGCGTCACAAGCTCACGTGCGGCCGCCCGCGCCACCCCGGCTGACCCGTCCGCCCTCGCTACGACGGCTGACCCGGCCGCCGGCGCGGCAGCGGTGCTAGCACCGGTCACGCCGGCACCCGCGGCTCCTTGGGCAGGCCCAGGGCGCGCTCGGCGATGATATTGCGCTGGATCTCGTTAGTGCCCGAGTAGATCGAGCCGGCCCGGCTGGCCAGGAAGACATTCTGCCAGCCGGTCGTGGGGTAGCCCGTACCTGGCGGCCGGATCAGCGCATCCGTGCCCTCGATGCCGATGGCGATCTCGCCCAGCTTCTTGTGGTACTCGCTCCAGAACAGCTTGTTGATCGACGCCTCCGGCCCCGGCTGGCGGCCCTGCGCGAGCTGCGCCAGCGCCCGCAGCCCGGAAAAGCGCATCAGCTCGACCTGGCTGTACGCCCAGGCAAGCTGCTGCCGGACCAGCGGGTCGGTGCTGCTGCCGCGCTTGCGCGCGGTCTCGGCGAGCTCCCAGAACTCGCGCTGGTAGGCCAGGTGCAGTATCGACGCGCTGCCGCCGCGCTCATATCCGAGCGTGGTCATCGCCACCCGCCAGCCGTTGTTCAGCCCGCCGATGACGTTGAATAGCGGCGCCCGCACGCCATCGAGGAAGTCCTCGCAGAACTCGGCGGCACCTGACATCTGCCGGACCGGACGGTAGCTGACCCGCGGGTCCTTGAAGTTGATCAGGACGTAGGAGATGCCCGCGTGCTTCTCGGCAGCGGGGTCGGTGCGGCACAGCACGAACATCTTGTTGGCCCGGGCTGCGCCCGAGGTCCACAGTTTCTGCCCGCTGATGACGATCTCGTCGCCGTCGATTTCCCCCCGGGTCTGCAGGCCGGCCAGGTCCGACCCCGTGCCGGGTTCGGAGAAGCCCTGGCAGTAGACGTCCTCACCCGAGATGATCCGGGGCAGGAAGTGAGCCTGCTGCTCCGGCGTGCCGTGCACGATGACCGACGGCCCGACCAGGCTCTCGCCCATGCCGCGGACCACCCGGGGAACCCCGGCCCGGTACAGCTCCTCGTTGAACACCGCGACCTCGACGGCGGACAAGCCCCTGCCGCCGAACTGCTCCGGCCACTGCGCGCAGATGAGCCGCGCGTCGGCGAGCTCGTTCTCCCACTCGGCATACAGGGCGTGCTCCATCGCCGCGGCCCGCCGTCCGCCGCCGTACCCGCCGGTGGTGACGACGTTGTTCCAGTCGATGAGCTCAGCCAGCCCCGCTGGCGCGTGCCCGGCGATCCAGTCCCGGATCTCCGCGCGGAACTCGGCGACTTCGGGGCCAAGGTCAAGTTCCATGATCGTCTCCTGGCTGGCTCTCATGCGCCCGCAGCGCCCGGCAGCAAATCTTAGAATCAGGTTCTAGACAGATGAAATCGTCGTGGCCGCCGGGCTGTCAAGGCCGGTTCTGTCGCGGCTGTCCCGCCGCCCCGGCCGGCGGATTTGGCCACCCGAGGCTGGGGCACCATAAGGGGGAACCGGACCCACAGACGCGGACGGCGAGGCGACCCGGGCGATGATGCAGCGCAGTGATGTCGCCGCGGGCAAGCGGCGGCGGCGGACGGCCGTTGCCGCAGGAGCGGCGCTGGCGCTGCTGGCGCTGCTGGCCGCCGGCTGTTCCGGCAAACCCGGCAAGCTGCCAGCGAGAGACAAGGCGGCGGTCACGATAACGCCGGCCAACGGCACCGGCGCCGCTGACCCGTCAGCCGGGATCACCGTCACGGCCACCCGCGGCACGCTGACGAACGTCACCGTCCGGGCCGGTGGCGCTGCCGTGCCCGGCACCATGAGCCCTGACCGCAAGACCTGGCACAGCGAGTGGACGCTCGACGTCGCGCAGAGCTACACCGTGACGGCAACGGCCGCGCGCCGCGGCACCGGCCATGTCTCCGCGACGAGCACGTTCCGCACTCTGACGCCAGACCAAACATTCCAGACAAAGATCTTCGAAGGCTACGACCAGACGTACGGCGTTGGAATGCCGATCATCCTCACCTTCAGCCAGCCGATCACCGACAAGGCAGCGGTCGAGCGGTCGCTGCAACTGACCACATCGACTCCGGTGGTCGGCGCGTGGGCCTGGGACGGTGACCAGACCCTGAACTTCAGGCCACGGGATTACTGGCCGACGGGCACCACGGTGAGCTTCTTCGGGCACCTCGACGGCGTGCAGGGCGCGCCTGGTGTCTACGGCGCGCACACATTGACCCAGACATTCAACATCGGGCCGTCCGTGGTGGCGATCGCCAGCACGGTCACGCACCAGACCCAGATCTACTACAACGGCGTGCTGAAGTATAACTGGCCCATCAGCTCGGGCCGGCCGGGCGACGACACCCCGGACGGCAGCTACCTCACCATCGAAAAGGAAAACCCGGTGCAAATGACCGGGCCGGGGTACAGCATCTCGGTGCCATGGTCGGTCCGGTTCACCTTCAGCGGTGATTACTACCACGACGCGTACTGGTCTGTCGGTGAGCAGGGTTTCGACAACGTCAGCCACGGCTGTGTCAACCTGTCTCCCGCCGACGCCGAGACCTACTACAACCTCGCCGTCCCCGGCGACCCGATCACGATCACTGGCAGCCCCAAGGCGGGCCGCTGGGACGACGGCTGGACCCAATGGTTTCTCAGCTGGCCGGAGTATCTCCAGGGCAGCGCCCTGCACGAGGCGGTGCAGGCCGGGCCGGACGGGAGCACGTTCGTCGACCCCGAGTCGCTGACAGCCTCGACCGCGACCGCGCCGTTGCAGACGGCCCCGGCCAACAACTCAGCCGCTAACTAGCAGCAAGACCGTCCGGCAGAGCGGCGGGTCACGGCCGCGCCGGCCCGCTGGCCATCAGCCGCCGCGCGTACTCGATGACGGCGTCGATGATCTCCTCTGCCTGCGCCCTGGTTCGGGCGGCAGCGACCTCGCGCGCCCCCTCACCGATCACCGACGTGAGCACGGCGGCGTACAGCCGGTCCAGGGACGTGTCCGACAGCCGCAGCAGCGCGTCGTTCTGCCTGATCCACTCGTGCCCGCGATGCCGCTTCATCAGCTCGAAGCCGGGCGGGCCATCGCCAGCGGAGAACAGCATCGCCAGGTCCCGGCGCTGCCAGCTGCCGTCCAGGTAGGCCCGCGCGCCGGCCGCGAACAGCTCGGCCGGCTCGGTGACTCCGGCCCGTCGGGCCACGGCCACCGCGGTGCTGGCCGCCTCCTCGTAGGCAGCCTGGTGCTCCTGCCAGAGCGCGAGGAACAGCTCGCTCTTCCCGCCGAAGTGGTGATACAGGCTGCCGACGCTGGACCCTGCCCGCTCGACCACGTCGGCGATGCTGGCCTCGGCGAAGCCCTGCCGGGTGAACACGTCGCGGGCAGCGTCCAGCAGGGCGCGCTGCGTCTGCGCGGTCCGCCCCCACTGCCAGGAGCTGGGTCCCGGCCGCCTGGCCTGCGTCTCGGTCATCCGGACTGCCCACCGTCCCACTCGGCTGGCTGGCTGCTCGAACCATAGTGACACGGCCAGCCAGCCGGGCCGGGCGGGTGCGTCCCGGCGACGCGAGCGCTAGGCCGGCTGGCCGGGCTCGAGCGTCGCGGACACCACGACGTTGCTCAGGTAGTGACCGGTTGTCGAGTCGAAGGTGCCGCCGCAGGTGATGAGTCTCAGCTGCGAGTCCGGCACCGGGTCATAGACCGCCGCCGTCGGGAACTGAGCTTTCAGGAATGTCTGCACCGCGGTCACCTGGAACACGGCCACGCTGTTGTCGGCGCGGCGCACGTAAACCAGCTCTCCCGGCCGCAGCAGCCGCAGCCGGAAGAACACGGCTGGGCCGGCCTTGGAGTCGACGTGTCCGGCGATGACCGCCGACCCGATCTCGCCGGGTCGCGGGCTGCCGGTGTACCAGCCGGCCACTGAGGTACTCGACGGCACCTGCAGCGTCCCGGCCGACGTCAGCCCCAGCTGCGTCAGGCTGGTCTGCACCCCGATGGCGGGGATGGTCAGGCTGACCGGCATCGCGACCGGCGCAGACGTGGGCGGGGCAACGGCGGACCAGTCAGCGCGAGGCACGGGAACGAACGGCGTCTTCCCCATTGCAGCCGCCGGCCGCCCGGTGTGGCTGGCCCAGGCGAGCCCAGCGCCAGCGGCGCAGACCACGACGAGCCCGGTCACCATCGCCGCGACGGCCCACGGCCGGCGCACAACCCGGTTTGGCGCGGCATGCCGCGGCGCGGCCCGCCGGCGCTGCGGGCCTGGCGGGGGGTGCCGGGAGGCCGGCCCGCCGGGCCGGCCACCGGGCGGCCATGTGCCCGGCCGCGTCCGCACGCCGGCCGAGGAAGTGCTGCTACCGCGCATGCAACGCGGGTCGGCGCCGCCGGCTGACCATAACGGCCCCGCCCGCCGCCGACAGCAACCCGGCTAGCCCGGCGACTGTCCAGGGCAGCAGCGGCGCGCCCGGCCGCGGTGCAGTACCGCCGAACCCGGCCGGCACGCCGGACGCGGGCGCGACCGTGCTGCCGGCCGCGTCGAGCAGGTCATCAATGCCGAGTGCACCGGGGTCGTCGAGCACCACGAGCGTATGGACTGTGCCGGCAGCGAGGCTGATCTGCTGCGTCGCCGTCTCGGTGGAGCCGGCCGCCTGCACCGTCCAGGTGCCGGCCGGCACCTGG
>Ga0187814_10000492_pt1 | contig 13310 bp, 12 predicted proteins | sample NC_S_4_FD_132450 | JGI IMG/M metagenome (GOLD analysis project Ga0187814, IMG submission 132450) | Wetland sediment microbial communities from Neuse River Estuary, North Carolina, USA - ASW-S_4 | ecosystem: Environmental > Aquatic > Freshwater > Wetlands > Sediment | place: USA: North Carolina... | reverse complement strand
GTCCCGAGCAGGCTGCGCCCCAGCCAGGGCAGCGCGAAGATCGACCTGCCCTCACCGGCGGGCACGATTGCGCCCGCCTTGAGCGGGAGATCAGAGTAGGCGACGGTCACGTGGGTGCCGCGACTCGGGGCGATCTTCGGCACCTCCGCTTCCGAGTGAAGCTCCTCAGGCCGGATCCGATCCGCCCAAACTCCGGTTGCATTGATCACGTTGGCGCCCCGCACCGGGAACTGCTCCCCTGTCTCGGCGTCGATCACCTTGACGCCGGACCCCTCGCCTCGCCCGCCGAGCAGCTCCTTGACCTCGAGGCGATTGGCGCAGATCGCGCCGAATCGCTCGGCTTCGCCGAGCACGGTCAGCACGAGCCGCGAGTCGTCGGTCTGACAGTCGTAGAACAGGTAGCCGCCCGTGGGCTCACGCTCGGTGAGCGCGGGCAGCAGCTCCACGACCTCCGCGCCGGAGATCATCCGGTGGCGTGCCGGGCTCCAGTCGCTCTCCGGCTCGGGCTCGTCGCCATTCACGCGCTGGGACCGATGGGCCAGCTGAACAGCACGACGAGCGCTTCTGCGTCCGCGCAGCGCGGGCGTGGCCATCACGTCGTACATGTTCAGCCCGATCCCCATGATGCGATCGGGCCGCGCCCCCTCGAAAGCCGCGACCACCATCTGCAGCGGTGTGACCAGATGAGGCGCGAGCTTGACCATCAACTGACGCTCCAGCAGCGCTTCCCGTACCAATCCGAGGTCAAAGCTCTGCAGGTAGCGCAGCCCGCCGTGGACGAGCTTGGACGATCGGCTGCTGGTGCCCGACGCGAAGTCGGCCTTCTCCACCAGCGCCACGCTGTAACCCCGCGAGGCGGCGTCAAGCGCCACGCCCGCTCCGGTGATGCCTCCCCCGATCACGACCAGATCGAAGCGCTCAGCCTGAAGGGCCTCGATCGCGCGCTCGCGGGTGATCATGCGCGGAGGGTACGAAACGGCCAGCCGGATGCTGGCCCGCGGTGGCTGCCCCGCTAGCCGCCCGCCTGCTTGTAGAGCCCGAGCACGACCTGGTACCACGCCGGGGAGGTTTCCTGATACCCCGGGCAGCACGCCGGGCCTCCCGGAGCGCTGATCCCAGTCTCGATGTGGGGCGCATCTGAGATCCCGACGTCCCCGCAGCCGACGTCGGCGATCGGCTGGCCCGCGCTCACCTGCGCGCCCACCGGAACGAGGGCCGGCGCTGCGTGCCCGTAGTAGATGTAGCGTCCCGCGTACGGTCCACCGGCGACCTTGAGCACCGGCGCGTACGGCCCGAAACCGCTGATTCCCTCCTGCACGATCCTGCCCGAGGCCATCGCCACCTCGACCACCTGCGGCCCACACGCGTTGTTGACCGTCCCGATGTCGATCCCCTGGTCGAGTGACCAGTCGCTCGGGGGGAGCACCCGGCTGAGCGGTCGCAGCGGGAACACCAAGCCGCTGCCCGACGCGGAACCGCCCGCCGACTTCAGAATCGCTGTTCCCTGCGCAGCTCGCCTGACCGCCGCCAGCAGCGCAGCCGCGGTCCTCGGCCCGACGGCGCCACTGACAGGCCGGAGGCTGTGGACCGTCTGGAAGTTCGTCACCGCCCCTTTGGTGAGCGTGCCGAAGTAGCCCGTCTCCGGGACCCCGTAGCCGATGTCCGTCAGCCACGTCTGCAGCGTCTTGACGTCGGCGCCGGTTTCGCCCATTCGGAGCATGCGCGTGAAAACCGGCGTCGCACTGCTGGCCTTAACGAGCCCTTTGGGATCGCGCGCGGCCACGAGCCCGGCGCCGCCCGAGCTCGCCCACGCGGCTGCGGGCACCAGCAGACCGGCGATCAGCAGCAGGCATGTCGAGCGCCAGCGACGCATCGCACTTCCACGTTCGGCGACGCGCACGCTCCCTCCCGCAAGCGCCCGTCCTTTGCACATGTTCGTCGTGGAAAACCTGCGTAAACGGCGCAAGCAGAGCACTCCGCGGGGGCGCTGTTGCAAATCGCCTGTTGCCTGCGGAGTTAGCTGACGGGCTAGCGCTCCATGAAAAGCGCATCTCGCGGATCACCGCGAGACTCGCCCCAACGAATTGGGTTCCCCGCTCCCCGGGGCGGCAGTCCGGGGATTCGGCGCGCGTGAAGGTACCAGAAATGGCGGACGCAGAAATGGCGGACGCGGACGCCTGGGCGATTGGTCCACAAACTCCAGACCAGGGGCTCGGCAGGCCGGCTCCCGGGTGAGGGACCCCCCGCTCAGGAGGATGGTTTGCCGTTCTTGTCCAGTTCGGCCGGATCGGCGACGCCCGCCTTGCGGCGCTCGTCGATGATCTGTTCGATCCGCTCAAGGGTCTGTTGGGGCATTCTGCGGATCTCCCAGTGCGTCAGCTTCATCACGCGCATCGGGGAGGTGGCGATCACGTCCGCGTTGCGAGGCCGGCGCTGGAGCAGCCCCATCTCCCCGATCAGATCGCCTGCCTTCAGCGAGGCGATCTTCTGGCCGTTCTGGATCACGTCGGCGGTGCCCTCCTCGATCGCGATCAGCTCGACCGAGTAGTCGCCCTGCTTCATCAGGATCTGGCCTTCGGCGATGCTCGTCTCGGTCGCGAAGGTGGCCAGCCGCGTGGCCTCCTCTGGCGAGAGGTCCGAGAAGATCGGTATCGCCGTCAACCGGTTGGGGTCCATGGTTCCTCGCTTGCTCGATGGTCAGCGCGACTCTAACCGCAGCGGTCGCTCCAGGGTCGCGGTTGCACCGGCCACTACAGTGACGCGATCGCGGCGGTCACCTCGCTCACCGACTGCTTGGCGTCGCCGAATAGCATGCTCGTCTCGGGCTCGTAGAAGAGAGGGTTGTCGATCCCCGCGAAGCCTGAGGCCATCGATCGCTTGAGCACGATCACCGACTTTGACTTGCTGACCTCGAGGATTGGCATCCCGTAGATCGGAGACCCGGGCTCGTTTTTGGCGGCTGGGTTGGTGACATCGTTGGCGCCGATCACGAGCGTCACGTCGGTTCGCTGGAACTCCGGGTTGACCTCGTCCATCGCCTTGAGCAGCTCGTAGGGAACCTGCGACTCGGCCAGCAGCACGTTCATGTGCCCGGGCATCCGGCCGGCGACCGGGTGGATCGCGAACAGGACCCGCACGCCCTTTGCCTCGAGCGCCTTCTCCAGATCGCGGACCGCGTACTGCGCCTGCGCGACGGCCATCCCGTAGCCGGGGGCGATCACCACCTGCCTCGCGTAGGAGAGCTGGATCGCGACGTCGTCCGGCGTCGTCGAGCGCACGGGACCCCTATCCGTGTCGCCGCGGGCTGGGGCCGCGATCTCCCCGCCGAAGCCGCCGGCGACGATCGCCGGCACCGAACGGTTCATCGCCTTGGCCATCAGGTTTGTCAGGATCGTGCCCGACGCCCCGACGATCATCCCCGCGACGATCATCGCGGTGTTGTTGAGCGCGATACCGGTCGCGGCCGCCGACAGCCCCGTGAACGCGTTCAGGAGCGAGATCACCACCGGCATGTCCGCGCCGCCGATCGGCAGCACGACCATGATGCCCAGGAGCGCCGCGGCCACCAGGACCCCGAGGATAAACAGCGCCTGCGAGTGCGTTCCCGACGCCAGCACGATCGCGCTTGCGACCGCGATCACGAACAGCCCCGCGTTGATGAACGCCTGAAACGGGAGCTTGATCGGGCGACTCGGCAGGATCGCCTGGAGCTTGCCGAAGGCGATGCCCGAGCCCCAGAACGAGATGGAGCCGACGATCGCCGCAAACAGCGTCGGGATCTCGGTCTTCTCGGGATAAAGGCCACCGAAGCGGTGCCGGTACTCGATCCACGCGATGATCGCGACCGCGCCACCGCCCACGCCGTTGAACAGCGCGACCATCTGCGGCATCGCGGTCATCCGCACGTTGAGCGCGGTCGGGATCCCGATCGCGGTGCCGAGGACGAGCCCCAGAGCGATCAACCATGGGGTCGCAGATCCGCTCAAGACATGCGGCGTCAGCAGCGTCGCGATCACCGCGATCGCCATTCCGGTCGCCGCGATCTTGTTTCCCCCTACGGCCGTGCGCGGGCCCGTCAGCCCGCTCATCCCGTAGATGAACATCGAGAACGCCACGATGTAACACGCATCGATGAAGTTGAGGCGCTGGAGGAAGACGGCGGGGGCAAGCATTCGGTTACGCGCCCTTGCCGTCAGATCCGGCGCTCGGTACCTGCTTCGGCTCCGCCACGCCGCCCTCCTCGGCCGGAGCGGCCTCGGGCTCCGGCTTGCGCTTGAACATCCCGAGCATCCGGTCGGTGACGAAGAACCCGCCGATGATGTTGATCGTCCCGAACATGATCGCGATCACCAGCAGCACGTGCTCGAGTACTCCGTGAGCTTCGTGCATCAGCAGCAGCCCGCCGAGCAGCACGATGCCGTGGATCGCATTCGTGCCCGACATCAACGGCGTGTGCAGGGTGTTCGGGACCTTCGAGATCACCTCGAAGCCGACGAACGCGGCCAGCACCAGGATCGCGATCTCAGTAATCGTGCTCATCGGTAGCGGCTCCTAGCTGGGTGTGGTGGCGCCCGCGGCCTGCTTGGCGCCCTCGTTGACGATCTCCTTGTCACGGGTGATGCAGGCGCCTGCGATCACCTCGTCGTCGAAGTTGAGCTCGAGCTTGCCGTCCTTGATCATCAGCCCCAGCAGCGCCTCGATATTGCGCGCGTACAGCTGTGAGGCGTGCTCGGCCATCGTGCTGGGGACGTTGAGCGGCGCGGCGATCTTCACGTCGTGGACGGTCACGGTCTTACCCGGTTCCGACAGCTCGCAATTCCCGCCCTGCTCTCCGGCCAGGTCGACGATCACCGAGCCGGACTTCATCAGCTTCACCGCCTGCTCGGTGACCAGGATCGGAGCGCGGCGGCCCGGGACAAGCGCCGTCGTGATCACGACGTCGACCCTTCCGATCGCCTCCGCCATCAGCTCCTGCTGGCGGGCTTGCTGCTCGGGAGTGAGCTCCCTGGCGTACCCGCCGGCGCCCTCCAGGTCCTCACCGAGGTCGAACTCGAGGAAGGTCGCGCCGAGCGACTCGACCTGCTCCTTGACCGCCGCCCGGACGTCGAATCCCTGCACGACGGCTCCCAGCCGCCGCGCGGTCGCGATCGCCTGAAGGCCGGCGACGCCCGCGCCCAGGACCAGCACCGTGGCCGGGCGGATCGTGCCCGCGGCTGTCATTAGCATCGGGTAGAAGCGGCCGAGTTCCTGTGCGCCGATCAGTGCGGACCGATAGCCGGCCACGTTGGATTGACTCGAGAGCGCGTCCATGGACTGCGCCCGGCTGATCCGCGGCACCGACTCGAGCGCGAAGCTGGTCGCTCCGCTCTCGGCGATCGCGCGGACCCCCTCGCCGTTGGTCAGCGGAGACAGGAATCCAATCAGCACCGTGTCCGGGCCCAGCCGCGCGATCTCCTCGGCGCTCGGCGGCGCCACCTTGACGACCACGTCGGCCGCGTACACGGCATCCGGACCGTCGACGAGCTTGGCACCGGCCTCCTCGTACTGCTCGTCGGGGATCAGCGCGCCAGCACCGGCGCCGCGCTGCACGACGATCTCGTTCTCCGGCGCCTCCCCCTCACCCGGTGGGCGGGTGAGCTTTCGCACCACGTCGGGGACGAGCGCGACGCGGCGCTCGCCTTCCGCTGTTTCCTTTGGTACTCCGATCTGCATTGGCGCGCCGTGAGGCTACCGAGTCCCGCGCAGATCCGGCGCCGCTCTGCTAACCGATGCCGATCGGCGCGAGCAAGAGAGCATCGAGGACCCCGGCATACGTGGCGAATACGAACGAGGCAGATGCGGCCACGGCGGTCCGGCGAGGTGCCCGGTTCGGAGCGGCTTCGCGCTTTCGGCCGACCGCTGCGACATGCCTGAGGTGCTTTGGCAAACCGGATGCGCGGCGAACAGCACGCGGTCCGCGTACAGCAACCGGCGCCAACGGCAGCGGCTTGCGCGCGAGCGCCATCATCGCCTCGGCGGTTACCCAAACCGGCGTCTGATCGCTCGAGCGCGAGTACCGCACGTGACCGTCGGATGCGATCAGCCTGTCCAGGTATTGCAGCGGCGACGGAGAGCCAGCGCGGTGCAGCGAGCTCGGATCGACCCCCGCGGCGACCAGTCCCTGGATCGCCCAGGCGGTCGACTGTGCGTTGGAGCCTGCGCCCGGGGTCGACGGAAACCCGCCGTCGCTGTCCTGCTGGGTGCGGACGAAGGCCACCGCCCGTCCACGGGCCCGCGCGGCCGCCGCTCCCGGAGCTCCGGCGAGCGCCTCGAGCGCCGAGCCCGTGTCGTCGACGTCGCTGCTCGACCCCGCGGTCGCGAAGTTGAAGCCCCCATCCCGGTCCTCCTGGCGTACGAGCCACAGAAGCGTCCTGGCATCGGGGGAGACGCCCGCCGCGCGCAGCGCGAGTACCGCGAACGAAGTCAGATTCGTCTGGTCAGAGACCGACCCGTCAGCGCCCACGTCGCGCTCGAGTGCCGCCACCAGGTCGTGCCCCCCGAAGCTTCCGGGAGGAAGCCCGGCCGCCCCGACCGCGAGCATCGTTCGCTCGAGCGATCCCGGATCTGTCAACGCGCCGGCTCCGGCCCGGAGGTAGGCGACCAGGGTGTGACCGGCCCTGCTGACGTTCTGCGGGTCCTCGCCTTCGGACGCCAGCCCGAGCGCGGCCCAACCGGAGAACAGCTGCGTGGACGACTGACCCGGGGCGCCCCCGAAGCCACCGTCGCCATTCTGGGCTGCGAGCAGGTACGAGGTGGGCGTTGCGGCACCGGCCGCACGCGCCGTCCCGACCGCGGATCCAAGGCCTGGCTGGGCGACCAGCCAGGCCGCGGACGAGCCGGCCAGCGCAAGCACCAGCGCCGTCGGGACGGCCGCCTGCCAGGTCACCTGCAGCCTCGCGGCAAAGCGCGCGATCGAGCGCGCCAGTGCCGGACCGAAAGCGAGCGCGAATCCCAGACAGCCGACCGCGTGCACAGCATCGAACCCCAGCCCCTTGCCCACGTACACGCCCAGCGCAGCCAGGCTGTGGTCGCTGTAGGTGACCCAGTCACCAACATCCTGGACGGCCGTGAACGCAAACCCGACCGCGGCGCAGGCAAGCGCAAGCGGCCAGCGGCCGATCCGCCGAGCCGTGGCGGCGGCGAGCCCCGCTCCGATCAGCCCGGCCGCGCCCCAAGCGGCCATCTGCCACGGCGTCCACGGCCCCTGACCGAAGAAGAAGTTGGACGTCAGCCCCGCGAGGGCGCCGACCACGAACCCGGGTCCAGGGCCAAGCGCGTATCCGGAGATCAGCACGATGTCGGTCGTGGGCTTGATGTTGGGAAGCGCCGCGAACGCGATCCGTCCGAGCGCCGCGAACGCCGCCAGGGTGGCGACCAGCGCCACAACCCTGGCGTCTGGACGCGAGCGCTCATACCAACCAAAGCCGCCTGCAAGGGCGAGAGACAGAATCGCGAACGCCCCGAGCTGCCAGCTCATCTGAGATCCCCCGCCGGGCTCCCGTCCCCGCGCCCCAATGCCAATCGTCGAGCTACGGGCTCGCTTGGCAGGCTGGGCCTGCGCCCAGCCTGCGTCAAAAGCGCGACTCCGTCCTCGGGGGTGAGCGCGCCGCCGGCGCCACCGAGAATCCGAGCTGTCTCGGTCGCAAAGTACGTGCCGGTCGCCAGGACCTCGGCCGTCGCCCCATCGGCGATCGGGGCGCCAGCCGCGAGCAACACGACGCGGTCGGCGAACGCAGCGACGAACTCTGGGTCGTGCGTGGCGACGATCACCGCGCCGGCCAGCCGGCGCAGCAGCTGAGCGAGCTCGCCCTTCAGCGCCCGGTCCATGCCACGCGTGGGCTCGTCGAGGCACACCGCAGCGGGCGGGCTGGCGCCAGGGTCACCGAGGACGATCGCCAGCGCCAGGCGCTGCTTCTCCCCTACCGAAATCTCGCGGGGATGGCGGGCAGCGAACGCCGCCGGTTGCAGGCCAGCCGCCTCTAGGGCATCTGGTGAGGCCTCCTGGCCCACCGTCTCATGCACCAGATAGTCGGTGGGGTTCTGAAGCAGGAGGGCGACCCGTCCGGATGCGGTGATCCGGCCTCGGGTCGGGCGCATCAGCCCCGCGGCGTGCCGCAAGAGGGTCGACTTCCCTGCTCCGTTGCGGCCCATCAGAGCGATCCGCTCGCCCGGGGCGACGGTGAGCGACACGCTCCGGAGGATCGCCGGGCCCTCACGAAGCTCGTGCCACACGCGCGAGAACTGGAGCGCGGGTTCGCCGGGCGGACGTCGGCGATCTGATGCACCAAACGCGGGCGGACGTGACCCTTCGGCCAAGTCCCGCAGGAGGCCCCGGTCGCCAAATGCCGGCGGACATGACCCTTCGCGCACGTCGGGCAGGAGGCCTCGGTCGCGGAGCGTCGCCCGCGCGGCTTTGACCCCCGGGGCGGGCCTGAGGCCCGCCCCGGCGAGGAGCCGGGCGCCGGGTGTAGCGAGCTCCGGCGCCTCAGCGACCGCCCAGGCCAGGAACTCCGCCGGGGCGCCGTCGCATGCGACGCGCCCATCGCGCAGCGCGATCACCCGATCGGCCAGCCCCAGGCAGCGTTCGAGACGGTGCTCGGCGATCACGATCGCGGCGTCGTAGTCCTCGTTCAGGCGCCGCAGGCCCGCGATCAACTCGTCGCCAGCCACGGGATCCAGCTGCGACGTTGGCTCGTCGAGCACGATCAGAGCCGGCCTTCCCGCCAGTGCCGCGCCCAGCGCGACCCGCTGAAGCTCGCCTCCCGACAGCGAGGCGGTAGGACGGTCGAGCAGGTGCGCGATCCCGAGCGCCAGTGCGGCCTCCTCCACGCCGCGCGCGACCGCCGGCTCCGGCTGGCCCCGGTTCTCGAGCGGTAGCGCGAGCTCGGCGCGGACGGTCCCCATCACCACCTGGGACTCCGGATCCTGGAACAGCGTCCCGACCGCGGCCGCCAGCTCAGCAGGGCCGTGCTCGCGCGTGTCAAGGCCGGCGACCAGCGCGCGGCCGGCGAACACGCCGCCGTGGAAATGCGGGACCAGTCCGCTCGCAACCCGCAGCAAGGTGGACTTACCCGAGCCCGACGCTCCCGCCAGCACCACGAGCTCGCCGGGCTCGACCCGCAGCGTCACTTCTCTGAGCGCCGGCCGTGAAGCGCCCGGATACGTGTAGCTGACGTGCCCGAGCTCCAGCACGCTCACCGCTCGACCCCCCTCCGATCCGCGAACGGCAGCAGCGCGCAGACGACCAGCGCGGCGGCCAGCCCCAGCTCCCCGGCGTGGACTGGGACGTGGAGTGCGGGATAGGCCGAGAACGGGGTCAGGTCGGCGAGCCGTGCGCCGACCGCGAGCACGAGCACGGCGGCCGCGGACGCGAGGAACGCAACGTCGTGGCGCGAGTAGGGCGGGCGCGCGCGCGGGGGGCGCCGGGCCGCGCCGTACCCCCGGACCTCGAGTGCGGCGGCCACGTCGAGTGCCCGGTCCAGCATGCCGGAGGTGCTGGCGCGCATCAGCTGCAGGCGCGTTGGCGGACGGTCGGCACGGCAGCGTTGCGCGTCTGCCAGGCGCCGAGCGTCCCGGATCAGGATCGGGACCATCCGGGTGGCGAGCGTCGCCGTCAGCGCCGAGCGAAACGACACCCGGCGAAACAGCTTCAGGACCTCGTCTGGGTCGACCGCGGCGGTGTACAGCACGCCGCACAGGATCAGCGCCACGGCGCGCAGACCGAGCACCCCGCCGTAGACAGTCGCCTCGAGGGTGACGTCCGTATGCCCCAGCACCGGCAGGTCCCCCAGTCTCCAGATCACCGTCAGCCCGTCCCGCGTGACGAGCGCGTTGATCACGGCGACGAGCAACCCGAGCGGAAGCGCAAGCAGGGCGGCGCGGCGAAGCTCGCGACCGACTCCGGCCGCGACCCCGGCAAGCGCGATCGCCGCCGTCACCGCCGCGAGCGCGAGCGGCGCCGACAGCACCAGGGCTGCGCACGCGAGCGCCCCGCAATAGGCCAGCCCGGCGGCCGCCCGGGCCGCGTGGAGTGGGCTCGCGCGCCGTCGGTAGCTCACCGCTGACCCGCCACCGGAACCGGCAGCTCGCTCGTGCCCTGGACGGCGAGCGCGAAATGATCGCGCAGCGCGCTCGGGGTGAGCGCTGCGGCCGCGGCCGAGACGCCGGCAACGTCGGTTCCGGTGATCAGCCAGATCGGCTCCGATGAGTTCGCAGCCGTGGCGGCGATCAACCCGGCTGCCGCGCCGAGCGTCCGGGCCACCTGGCCGCGCGGATCCAGCAGCTGGAGCGAGCTGCCACCTGACCCGGCGAACCGGGCGTAGACGCCACTCGACGATGGCCCCTGGTCGATCAGGCTCGCGACAATCTCATCCTGGAGATCGCGCCACGTTCCGACGACAACGCCGAGCGTGTCGGTCCCCGAACCGGTCCCGATCAGCTGTGTGGCGGCTGGAACACCGAGCGCGTCGAGCTCGGAGGACGCCCGCTTGCAGGCCTGGCCGACGTCGGCGGCGCACTCCAGCGTCGTCGGCAGGCGCTTTCCGCCCACCCCGTGAAGAAACGGCTCTGGGAATGAGCCCACCACGGCGGGGATCGACTGGGTCGCCGTCCAGTCGTGCAGGTCCCACCAGATCCGGTCGCCCCCGTGAACGGCCGTGACCGCTGCGCCTTTTGGCGCCTCGACGCCGTTTACGTAATAGAACCAGTCCAGATGCGATGAGCTCCCGGCAAGGCCGTCGATCGACTCCACGAAGCCGCCGCCGTAGCGCGTGTCGACCTGAAGGTGCCGCTCGAGCATCCGCATCACCGTCTCCGAGCCGGGAACGCGCCGCTCGGTGACCTGGGCGACCGCTTTCGCTCCAAACCCTCGCGTGACCGTGAGCGTGACGTTGGACGTACCGGGTCCGGGGCCTAGGCCGCACCCAGCGATGGCGAGCGCTGAAGCGCTCGCCATCGCGGTGACTGCGGCCCTCGCGCTCATGAGGAACTAGGGTGTAGGCATGCGGCCGGCGCTCACTTGATGATCGCGAACAGGAGCCGCTCGCCCGCGTGGAGGTGGATGTCGCAGATGCCGCTGCCCGAGGCCCGGTTGTTGACGAATATTCCCCAGTAGTCGGAGCCGGTCGGCTTCACCCCGAGGATCGACGTGATGAAGATTCCGGGGACGCTGGCGTAGTACTTGCCGGTCCACCTGCCATGCGTCGCCGCATCCAGCGCGCCTGCTGCGCTGCTCGCCGAGCACTTGCCGCGTGGCGTTCCACCCTTGGTGATCCAGCCCGGGTGGCCGCGCACTGCCGTCGGGCGGAGCAGGGTCTTGGTCAGAGTCTTGATCTGCACCGTCACCGTCGGCCCGGCCGCGACGGCGTGCGCTCCGGACGACGCGTCAGAGCCGAGCGCGGTCGGCGCAGCCACGCCGCAGGTCAGCGCCAGCGAGCTTGAAAGAACGAGTCCTACCTTCTTCATTAGGGCCACCCCTTTCCACGAGGGCGTATCGGCATTGTGGTCGGCGGCTGGTCTCCTGGCTTACGGGCCTACCGTCCGCGCCTTCCCGGCGAGTCGTCCTCGCCAGTGGCTGCCTTGCGGCCGGCGTCCCCGATCACAGTGGCGGGTCCGCGCCGGGCTCTCACCGGCTTCCCATCACCACCGACCTTGAACGCGCCCGATCGTATCGCGAGCGAGCCCTAGACTGGGCGTACGCGATGACAATCAACCTCACCCGCATCTACACCCGCCTTGGGGACTCGGGCGAGACCCATCTGGGTGACATGAGTCGCGTGCCCAAGACACATCCGCGAATCGAGGCCTACGGCACCGTCGACGAGCTGAACGCTCACATCGGGCTTGCGCTCACCGTCGAGGGGCTGCCGGCCGAGTACAGCGGGTGGCTGCGGCGGGTCCAGAACGATCTGTTTGACGTCGGCGCCGACATCGCGGCACCGCAGGACGCCGAGCGCGAGCGCCTGCGCGTGCTGGCCGAACAGACCGAGTGGCTCGAGCAGCGCTGCGACGAGGTCAATGCCACGCTCCCGTCGCTGAAGTCCTTCGTGCTCCCCGGAGGCTCCCCTGCAGCCGCTCAGCTCCACGTTTGCAGGACGGTCTGCCGGCGGGCCGAGCGCTTGGCGATCGCCTGCGGCGATCAGCTCAACCCAGAGGTGTTGCGCTACCTCAACCGGCTCTCGGACCTGCTGTTCATCCTCAGCCGCGGCGCCAACGCCGGCGACGAGCCGCTGTGGGAGCCGGGACGATACCGCTGAGGGGCCGGCTGGATGCCGGCGCGTGCTAGCTGCCGAGCGAGTGGAGCGGGAAGCGGAGCGAGCGAGGCCCGGAGCCGGATGCGTTTACGCCGGCGCCTCGGCCCGCGTGATCCGGATCTCCGGCGCGCTCCCGGTGCGGCGAACATGGGCGTAGTGCTCGATGTCCTCAGGTGAGGCCACCTCCACGCTCACGTCTTCGGCCGGAACGAAGCGACTCGCCTCGTACAGGAGATCCTGATAGCTGGCGATGCCGGGAGCATGGCCCTCGATGTCGAGGTCGTGCGATCCGCAGCGCAGCGTCCAGAGCTGTCCTCGCGCGAGCTTCTCTGCGGTGAGCTTCGTTGGCGTGGTGTCCGCCTCGCCACCGATCCCCGCTCCGTCGAGGCGGATGCAGGCATCGGCTGAGTCGAGCGCGCGGGCGAGGCGCTCGAGGTTGCGGCGGTAGGGCGCGGGCACGATCGAGACCGGGCCGCGTTCGCCGGTCCGTCCTCTGATCGCCCCGGCGACGGGTCCGACGAGCACGAACTCCACCCGGTTGGCGTTCAGCCAGCGCAGCACGGCGACGGCACCGGCGTCGAGGTGCTCGAAGCCCTTCCTGGCATCGCCGGGCCGGTTCTCGATGCGGGGGGTGCGACGTTTGAGCAGCATGCTCTGCCGTTTCGCCCCGGCAGCCCGGAGTCCTTCTAAAAGAGCTTCGCTAAGAACCCGGTGTCTCGATCGGCTGACCAGACTCGACCGCCTCGACGAACGAGGCTATCCAGCGCGCGACGAGCTCTGGGTGCGTGCGCGGGAGCCAGTGCGAGCCAGCGACGTCCCGCCGCAGCAACGTCGGGGTGTAGCGTTCGGCCAGCTCGTAGTAGGAGTCCGGGATGTAGCGATCACCGGTGGGGACGATCAGCTGAACGGGGACATGAGCACGCCCGTCCAGTCGCGGACGCCGGCTCCTCCGTGGCATGTTGCGCCGGTACAGCCTGGCGCCGTGGATCCCGTCGTGGACGAGCGTGGGCGCGGGGTAGT
>Ga0187814_10000490_pt1 | contig 13319 bp, 12 predicted proteins | sample NC_S_4_FD_132450 | JGI IMG/M metagenome (GOLD analysis project Ga0187814, IMG submission 132450) | Wetland sediment microbial communities from Neuse River Estuary, North Carolina, USA - ASW-S_4 | ecosystem: Environmental > Aquatic > Freshwater > Wetlands > Sediment | place: USA: North Carolina... | reverse complement strand
GAGCCTGGCTCCCCGGCCGGCGGCGCCGCGGATGACCGCGAACCGGAGGAGCGCGCCCCGGGCCTGGCGCGGGAGCGGACCGCGCTCGCCTGGACCAGGACCGCGATCGGTTTCGCCGCCCTCGGCGGCGCCGTGCTCAAGGAAAACGTGATTACCGGGCTGATCATCCTGGCCATCGCGCCGATGGTCTGGCAGCTTGGCCGGATCTCCCGCATCGAGCTCACCGGCACCGGCCTGTCGGCCGTCAGCACCAGAAGGATCCGGCTGATCACCGTGTCGATCGTCGTCGTCGCGCTGCTCTCGCTCGTCGTCGCTCTAGTCGGCCGGTCCGCTCCCGGCGCCCTCCGCTAACCGTCGAGGTCCGCCGCGCACACCATCTGTCACATCAGCCTTAGGCCCGTTCCTGTAGTCGGCTGGGGACAGTCCGCGACCAGGGAGGGGTCACAGCCGTCACCGCCGGCGGTCCGGGATAGTGGGTGTCGTGAACTCAGCCGGCTGGCGGCCGCGGACGGCCGAACTGCTCGACCTCGCGCCCCATCCCGAGGGCGGCTGGTACCGCGAGACCTGGCGGTCAGGGCGGGAGTGCGTCCCGGCGGGCTATCCGGGGCCGCGGTCGGCGGCCACCGTGATCTACTTCCTGCTGCTGCCGGGCGAAGAGTCGCGGTGGCATCGGGTGCGGTCGGACGAAGTCTGGCTGTGGCACGCGGGCGGCCCGCTGATCATGCTGGACGGCGGCGATGGCGACCTGCCTGCCGCGGAGGCACCCGGCGCGCTCGTCGTTACGGTGGGGCCGGACCTTGCGACGGGTCAGGTTCCGCAGCACGTCATTCCCGGCGGTCACTGGCAGTCGGCGCGCCCGGCGGCCGGCACTGAGGTACTGGTCAGCTGCGTGGTGGCACCTGGCTTCGACTTCGCCGACTTCACGCTGCTGCCGGGCTGACCCGGCTGACCCGGCCGATCCGGCCGACCCTGCCGAACCGGCTGATCCGGCTACCGCGCGGCCGTAACCGGACGTTGAGGGCGCAGGCGGAGGCGAACACCGCGCACCAGGCGATCGCGGACAGGTAGAAGCCGCGTTCGACCGCGCCGAATCGCGCGCGTACCGCGGGCAGGCCGCGGGCCAGCAGGAAGCTGACGAGGAGTACGGCCATCGCGACGCCCAGCGCCGTCGAGACCGGGGCGAGCGCGTGCCACCTCTGCCCGCGGGACAGGTCGTTCGCGAGCCTGAAGGCGGCGAGCGTCACGCAGGCGAAGGCCACCAGCGCTAGCAGCCCGTGGGCCTGACCCGTCGAGGTGCGGTCCGTGCCGGGCGCGTCCATGGGAAACCAGCTGATCAAGGCCCGGGCGATGGCGAAGATGACGAGCAGGGCCACCACGGCGCCGCCGCGGCCGCCGAGTGCCCGGCTGATGCCGAAGGCCAGCGCGATTCCCGCGGCCCCGAACGCGATGGTCGCTACGCGGTACCCGGCTTTAAAGGCGGTGATCCCGTACTGGCTGACCGCGTTGCGCATCGGGGACAGCCCGGTCGGCTTCAGGTGCAGCCGGCCCAGGCTGGCCACCGTGACAGCCAGGGCTAGCAGCGCAGCCACCCCGGCTACGACCATCGGCGGCCAGCCCGGACGGATATGCAACCCATTTGCATATCTGTAGAATGAGGTCATATGGCGTCCGTGTCAACCGCTCCGTACCTGTTCGGCGATCTGCTCGCGCTGGCTCGCCATAGCTGGGTGCGGCAGATGGCATCCCGGCTCACCGAGCGCGGCTACCCCGAGTACCGTCGCACTGATGCCGCCGTGCTGCGGCAGTTGCGCGGCGGGCCAGTCCCGGTCGGCCGGCTTGGCGCAGGTCTCGGGGTGACCCGGCAGGCTGCCCGCAAGGTCGCCGAGGGACTGGAGCAACGGGGCTACGCGCGGACCGAACGCGACGTGCGTGACTCGCGGGTGCTCAACGTCGTCCTCACCGCGCAGGGATCTGCCTACGCGCGGGTCATGACCGAGGTGATTCATGACCTCAACCGCGATTTCTGCCAGCAGGTAGACCCGGCTCAGCTCGCCGCGGCCGATTCCGTCCTGCGCGCGGTGCTCGCCGACGACAGCGCCCTGCAGTCCGCCGCGTCGGCGATCAGCCCGCCGCGATGACCCGGCCCCTCGCGCGGTCGGAGCAGCGAGGGGCAGGCATTAGCGTCACGGGCGGTTACGGGGTGCGCCTTTCCTGGGGCGGGATGCCCGGGGAGCTCGCGGCCATCTGCCCCGCGCTGGTGCCGCTGGCCCCGGCCGGGAACGCGGCCGCCAGGGCGTTCGCGATGAGCTGCGCGCGCTGCTGGTATCCGTATGACGTGTAGTGAATGCCGTCGTTGATGAACCAGCTGTTCTGCACGACCGCCGGCCAGTCATAGAGCCGCATGTTCGGGTAATTCGGCAGCTCCTGCTCTAGCGCCTGGTTCCACAGCATCATGTTCTGCTCGGAGTAGGGCCCGCTGGACAGCAGTGATTTGACCTCGACCCACATCACCGGCTGGTTGCCGATGACCGACATCATCTCCTTGATCCGCTGGACGCGGCCTACATTGGAGCCCACGTACACGTCGGCCGTGTCGTTGGTGCCGAGCGCCAGCACCCAGCAGCCGTTGTAGCCATCGCGCACCAGCTGCTTCGCGGTGGTGTACTCGTTCGGGTCGCCGTTGATCGTCTCGACGATCGACGTGCCGCCGGCGATCTCCATGATCGAGTGGGTGACGCCCACCTTCGCGTATCGAGCGGTGATCCGGTCCGCTGGGTCGGGCAGATAGTCGGACGAGATCAGGCCCTCGGACGTGGAGTCGCCCATGTGCACGACGGAGCGGCACGAAGTGCGCGGCTGCGGAACCGCGCGTGCCGGAGCCGTCGCCGGATGACCCGGGCGGGTCCCGGGCCGCCCCGGCGGCCGGGTGCCGGCGACATGACTGACCGTACGGCCGCCCGCGCCCGGCGACCCCGGCCGCGCCTGGCTGGGATGCCCAGTCGCGGCGGACTTGGCCGTCCGGACCGTTGACGCGGAATTCAGCGTGGCATTCGTGGTTCGTGACGGACTCTGGGTCATCGCCGCGACGCTGGCCCCGACGCCCGCGAGGGCGAGCACGCACAGGCCACCCACAGCCACCGGGGTGAGCAGCTCGCGCCCCCGCGGCAGCCTAAGCCGGGCGGATCCGCGGCCGAATCCTCGGCGCACTGGTTCCTCCACGAACTTCCACGACAGCGCGGCGACGACGACGCTTGCCGCCGCCGCGACGGCGGCTCGCGAGGTACTGAAGCCGCCGGCGACGAGCGCCGGGGCAGTCAGCACGATGAGCGGGTAGTGCCACAGGTAGATGCCATAGGAGCGGACTCCAGTCCAGCGTAGCGGCCCCCAGCCAAGGGCGCGGCCGAGCAGGCCTCCGGGGACCGTGACCGCGGCGACGACGAGGACTGTGGCCAGCGACAGCACGACCAGCCCGCCGCGGAACATGAACGGCGAGTACTGGTTGGTGCGCCAGATGAGGATGCCGATTACCGCCAGCCCGGCCACGCCCAGAAGGTCGAGCAGCCAGCTCACGGCCCGGGCCGGCCGTGCCCGGCGGGTCGGCCACACCATGGCGAGCGCCGCGCCGAACAGCAGGCCGAACGCGCGGGTGTCGGTCCCCTCATACACTCGTGTCGGGTCGGCACCCGGGTGGTAGAGCAGCGCCATCTCCACGGCGGACGCCGTGGCCAGGACCAGCGTCGCGGCGGCCATCCAGTACCGCGTCCGCGCGCTCAGGTAACCCCCGCTGGCCGCGCCACCCTCGACCGCCGCGCCACCCTCGACCGTCGCGCTTGAGGCCCGCCGCCTGGACAGCCACACGCCGAACACGCCCACGCCGAGCAGCACCAGCCACGGCCACAGCAGGTAGAACTGCTCCTCGACGGCGAGCGACCACAGGTGGTCCAGCGGGGCGGGCGGTGCGAACTGGGCGTAGTACGACGCGTGCTGGGCGATGTACCACCAGTTGCTCACGTAGAGCCCGGAGGCGATGACGTCGCCGCGGAACCCGGGTAGCTCAGACCGGTCGAGGGTGTTCACCCAGATCGCGACCACCAGCAGCATGACAAAGAGCGCGGGCAGCAGCCGCCGCGCCCGGCGCAGCCAGAAGTTGCCGAGCCCCAGCCGTCCCTTCTTGTCCCAGTGCCCGAGCAGGATGTCGGTGATGAGGTAGCCGCTCAGCGTGAAGAACACCCCGACACCCAGCAGGCCGCCCTGCGCCCAGCCCAGGTCAAGGTGGTAGAAGACCACCGCGGCCACCGCCAGGGCGCGCAGGCCATCCAGACCTGGCAGGTACTTCTGGTCACTGCCAACAGGCTTCGGCATTCAGCACTCCCGCTACCGCCGCCCGCGGGACGAGCCCCCGCGGCGGGTCCCCTGGTAAATGTCTGCTATGCGATTGGCCGCATCGATGCGTGGCACGAGCCTGACACGCGGCAGTCAGCCAGTCATCCCTACGACGTGTGCCACCGGCAGCTGGTTGCCGGTGAGCCGACGCGATGGTCCCCCTCGAATGCGGGCGGGCCTGTCGTCCTTTCCCCCGTTCTGACGAACAGTCCGGTGCGCGAGTTCTCCGGCACACACCTGCCGAGAGGACCCGCAAGTCCGTCCCGGTACGTATGGTTACCGATCAGCCACGGAGAGAAACCTGTCATCCCGATTCCTCGTCCAGCTTGCCGGCCGCCCCGCGAAACCCGTCGCTCACCCTGCCAGTCTGGCGCATGACATGATCCCGAAGGCCTTTTGCGCGGATTAGCGCCATTTCCTTACCCGAAAAGAAATGTCTCCGGGATCATGACGTCAAAGCTTGACCGAGCGAGGGGTCCGGACCGGCGGCCTGTGAGAGACGGCCGCCCTCCGTTCGGCTAAAAAAGTCTTTTTTTCGTCTGAACGGAGGGTGGTGACTGCCCTGGACATTCACCCTGCGGGCACCTCGCGGAGCACGTCGGCGGGTTTCTTGTCGTCGCGCAGCCCCTGGAACCGCGGATGGCGCAGCTGGCCGTCGTCGGTCCACTCGGTGAAGGCGATCTGTCCGACCAGCCGCGGTTCGACCCAGTGCACGCCATGTGGGCTCGGCAGCCTGCCCTGGCGGAACGCCGGGCGGCTCCGTTCCAGCCTGGCCAGCTCGTCGTGCAGGCTGCGCAGGGTGCTGTTGTCGAACCCGGTGCCGACCTTGCCCGCGTAGACCAGCTCGCCGTCCCCGTTGTAGTAGCCAAGCAGCAGGGCGCCGAATCCGACCCGGGACCGCTGCGGGTCGGTGTAGCCGCCGATGACGAATTCCTGCGCGTTCTCGCACTTGAACTTCAGCCAGTCGCCGCCGCGGCCGCCACGGTAGGGCGCGTCGGCTCGCTTGGCGATCAGGCCTTCCCAGCCGTCGGCGCACGCCTGTGCCCAGAACGCCTCGCCGTCTCGTTCGCGATGCTCGGTGTACCGCAAGGGGTCGCGGAACTCCACTGCGTTCTCCAGGAGCCGCTTGCGTTCCCGCAGGGGGAGCGGCCGGGTATCCCGGCCGTCCGCGTAGAGCACGTCGAACAGGTAGTAATACACCGGTACGGCGCGCAGCAGCGAGTCGGCCGGATGGACCTGGCCGAGTCGCTGCTGCAGCCGGCCGAACCGCGTCTGGGACCCCTCGAACGCGACAATCTCCCCGTCCGCTACCAGGTCGCTGCGCCGCTGCGCCGCCAGCGCGCGGGCGATCTCCGGGAACGTGCTGGTGATCTCCCGCTGGCTGCGGCTCATCAGCCGGACCCCGTCGGAGCCGGCGAAAGCCAGGCAGCGCTCGCCGTCGAGCTTTCGCTCGAAAACCCACGCCGGGTCTGAGAACCGGGCCCGGGTAAGGGTGGCCAGCTGCGGCTCCACCCACGACGGCATTGCGCTCTTTCTGGGCATCTTTCTCCCCCCGGTTGCTGCTCTCCCCGTTACTGCAGTTACGGATGAGCCCCCGCGCGCAGGGCCGCGAGGCGGCGCCGCGGGCCCGCCAGGCCGTGGCGGCGTCTGGCCATGCCTTCCCACGGGCCGGCGGACTGGCCGAGCCTGTCCGCCATCGTCCGCAGGGTGAACTGCCGCGCGCTGAGCCCGCTGTCAGACAGTTCTGCCCAGTGCAGCGGCGTCGCTACCGGTGCGCCTGCGATAGCGTCCGGAAGCCGGCCCGGGTAAACGAGGATGCGGCTCTCGCTCAGCGTCGCGACCAGGGACTGCACACGGCCTGGTCAGGCAAGCGCCGTCAATTGCTGTGCAGCCTCCCAGTCTGCTCGTGTCAGCTGATACTCCACGTGCCCCTGCTCAGCGCCTTCGATGGCGTACTGCTCATCCTCGAAATAAGTGCGCACATACCGCAGGCCGCACTTCTCCATCACTCGCCGCGAAGCCAGGTTGACGGTCATCGTCTCCGCGACCACGCGGTCGATGTCGTGGTCCGCGAAGCCCTTGTCGATCAGGGCACGAGATCCTTCGGTCGCATAGCCATTACCCCAGGCGGACCGGCGCAGCCGGTAGCCGAGATCGGGCAGGCCGTCGCTCCTGCGAGGGCGAAGATGGAACCAGCCTAGGAAGCTACCCGTGCCGATGTCATCGGCCGCCCATGTGCCGAACCCAGGATGCGCCTCGTAGAAGGCAAGGTGGAACGGGATGATCTCGTCTCGGATCTGGTCCCGGCCGGGCTCAGGGACCCCACCAGTGAGATAGCGCATCACCTCAGGGTCACTATTCAGACTGACCAGGTTGTCTTCGTCTTCGGCGGTGAACCGGCGGATGGTGAGGCGGGAAGCCTGAAGGTGGACATGCACTGGCAGATAGTAACAATTCGGCCCAGCGATCCGCTGCTCAGAAGGGCACGTCGCGCAGTTGGCCGGCCTGCCTATATGCAGACGCTGTATCGGGTTGTCCGGGAGTGACCGTAAGGTCCCGGTGTGCACAGGCCGATCGGGCCCGCAGCGGACACGATCCGTAGCCCTAGTACACGCTTATGCTTGCATCGACGGCCAGCCTCCGGGTAGGCGATCGCTCCGAAGGCTGCGTCCGGCTGAAGTCATGCGCCAGGGCATCAAGTTGAGGACAGGCTTGGTGGTACAGATGGGGTACAGCAGGCAGTGGGTGGCTGACATCCTGCGTCGCACTGGTCACCCGCATGAGGCTGACGAGGCGTTGCGTGTTCTGCCCGATGAGGTCGATCGCAAGCAGCTTCAGGAGTTCAGCGACCGGCACGGCATTTCCCGTGACGAGATCGAGGACCGGATGGGCGGCAGCCCGTAAGTTGACCCGGGGCGATTAGGCGGTGCGCCTGGCGGGATTCGAACCCGCGACCCCCCGCTGAGAAGGTCGTTCGCGCAGCGGTTCGGCCTGTCTGTACGCAGGTGAGCCGGTGTCGGGGCCGCTACTCGGGTCGCGCGGTGCTGTCCCGCTCCCGGTGGATGTAGAGCCGGATCAAAACAGCGATCGCGCCAGCAAACCCGGTCAGAAGCGCGGCGGCAGCGACGTCAAACCCCGGCGACCCCGGGTTGCCCGCATCGGCTCCACCGATTGGCCAGATGACGCACGCAAGCCCCCATGTCCCAAACGCGGCAAGGCACAGCACTTTCGCGAGCCTGTCCGCATGCCATCGCCACCGGTAGAACATCAGTCCCATCCCGCCGAGCCCAGCGTAGAGCGCGATAAGTTCTGCTCGTGTCGTCCAGCTCCTGAACTGCAGGGTCCAGTAGATCGCCCATGCGGCGAACACGATCGGCGCGACCTGGCCTATACGGTTGCCACGCAGCCGGGGCTGGCCACCTGAAACCTCGCATTCCCGCCAGAACGGCACCACGACTCGATTAGACGGCCGAGGCTGCGCTGAGACTACGGCACTGCGTGGTTGCCGCGGAAGTAGGACCAACGTGCTTCGGCATCGGCATGCGCGAGTTGCGTCCACCAAGAAACCCGCTTGAGCCGATCGCCACCACAGTTGGCTGCGCGACAACGCTCGTTCTCGCCGTGCTGGTGCTTAGCCTGTTCGTCCACCAGGCCCTATGGGGCAACGGTCCTGTATGTGCCACCGTGTCGGCCAACGATGCCAGCATTTTCAGCACGGGGTCGGCAAAGTCGGATAGAGATACACCTATGCAGGTTCCTCTCAGCCCAGCCTGGTTCGGCGCCACCATCGGGGTCCGGATTGCCCCTCCATGTCTCAACCAGAACTTGCGACAGATCGGACCTGGCCGGACAGTCGCTCCCCGAGGAGCGGACGCCGGCGGTAGTGGTGCTGGCGGACGGGTTAGAACTGGGCTTTCAGGTCCTCGATCTCGCGGGTACGGGCGCGGAGCTGCTCGTAGGCGGGGCGCTCGCGGATGCGGGCTAGCGCCCAGCGGACCGCCTCGGCGCGGCTGCTCGCAATGCCTGCTGTGATCAGCGTGTCGAGGGTCTGCAGGTCATCGGCGCCGAGCCGGGCCATGACGGGGGTGAGCCCCGGGGCGTCGAGGACACCCATGGGGCCGCGCGGCGGGCCCAGCTTGAGCATCTGCAGGGGCACGTCCGGCGCGTGCTCGTCCGGCGCGTGCTCGCCGCCGGCCACGAACTGAAGCATTACGGGGACGGCCAGCTTGTTCAGCTCGCGGCGCAGCTCGTGGAAGGCCTCGCGGTGCTCGTCGTGCACTGTGTCGAACGCTCGCGCCCGCTCCTCCCGGTCGCCCTGCGTGTCGAGGACGACCCTGGCGAGCAACTGGCCAGGCTCGACCTCCGGGTCATCGCCGTACTGCAGTACCTCGATCCGCTCGATCGGGGCGCCGGGGAGGCGGGTGCGAACCTCCCGGTCGAACTGCTCCCTGATGCGCTCGAGCTCCGCCTGGTCCACGACTGGCCTCCAAGAGTTCCGCGTGTAATCAGCGTAACTCGCGGATTCCAGGGCGATCAGCGAAATATCAGGTGCCGTTGAGGGGCCGCCGGGCAAGGGGGGCTGATGTTCGGCCCACCCCCCTGCGGGGGCCAGCCTGGTACTTTCGCCTGAGATAAGCCCGGGACTTCTGCGTGCGCGCCTTCGATGAACGCACCTCCGGTGCACGGGATCGGCAAAGCAGGATAGGCCGATGCCTATAGCGGGATGACGTCGAGGATTCGGGTGCGGTCGCGGCTGAATGCCTGGAGGGTGCGGGCGATCTGGGTGATCCCGGCGATGCGGAGCAGGCTGATGGCCATGTTGCGGAGGGTGGCCATGACCTGGGGTCCGTCGCCGGCGTAGCCGGCGCTGTGGTCCTCGCGGTAGGCGGTGTCGCGGATCCAGTGGACGGCCTCGATTGCCCACTGCCCGCGGGTGAGCGCGGCCAGGGCCTCCGGGGTAGCGCGCTTCGCGTCGAGGCTGGCGGCGGCGTGCACGATCTCCTTGGCGATCATGGCCCCGTCTATGTCGAGGGTGTCGCGGCGGATGCGGATGACCTGGGCGGCGCGCGGGAAGTCGATGCTCTCGCCCGCGGCGGCGGCCCAGAGGGAGCGGCGGACGGTGCGGCCGTGCGAGCGGTCGGTGTCCGTGTGGTCCGGGGCGGCGGCGTCGCATTCTGCCTGGATCTTGTCGAAGATGGCGCGCTGGAGTCCCGGGGCGTTGCCCTTGACGGTCAGGAGGTAGTCCGCGCCCCGCTCGCCGGCGATGTAGGCGGCGGTCTCGCGGCTGGCGTGGGCGGCGTCGGCGGTGACGACCGCCCCGGTGAGGTCCACGGGGTCTAGCAGGGCCTTGACCTGGGTGGTCTCGGTGGTGCCGTCAGGGATGCGGTGCTGGGCGATGATCACCCTGCCGCCGTGATCGAGCGCGGAGAACAGCTTGACCTGCCCGTCGCCGACGCCTCTGAGCCACTTGCCGTCGATCGCGACGTGCCCCGCCGGGCCGTCCTGCTGCCGGGCCGGCTTCCCGGCGGCGGCCAGGGACCGCAGCCAGCCGCCGATGATGACGTCCAGCGCGTCGCCGTCCAGGTCCTGCAGCAGGGTCCGGATCCGCTTCTCGCTCGGCACCGGGATCCTGCGGCGCAGCGGGCACGGGACGCCGCCGAGATCGGCGAGCATCTCCTGGGGCAGGCCGGCGGCCTGGTCGCCGATCTCCCGGAAGCTCCTGGCCCCGGCCAGCACGCAGACGACGGCGACTGCCAGCGTGAACGCGAGCGCGAACCGCCTGCCCCGCCTCTTGCGCGGGTCGGCGACCTGCGCCAGCACCTCCAGCAGGCCAGGGACCCGCTCCCGGCCCACGGCGGCGTTCAGGACGCGCGAGGAGACGGGGGCATGCGAAACTGGCATCGGTGGCCTCTTGTTCCGAAAGTGATCTTGTGTGGTAACTCGATCCTTCCGAACCAGAGGCCATCCCTGCGAATCAGGCACTCAGCCGGTAACGCCACCACAGGTACCCAAACCGCCACTTTGCCTATCCCGTGCATTTTCAGCGGGGGGCCGATATCGCTGCCCGGTGTAGCGCCAGCAGCCCGCGCCTCCCTTGCCAGCGCGGCGATCTGCGCAGATCACCCAACGGCAGCTCTGCGGGCGGCTGGCCCAGCTCGCGGTGTGGCCGTACCTCGTCCTGTGGCTGGTCTTCTTGTGGCGGCTCCATGGCCTCCTGAAGGCCGCTGCTCTGCCCGGCGGCCTGTACTCTCCGGCGACCGCATCACGCCTTCGCATGCTCGGCTGGCTCTTGACTCTCGCAGGCCTGGCCGCGAGCATCATCGAGTCGGCCGCGAAGATCATGATCTTTATCAGGTTGGTGGACTACCCGGGGCTGGGCTGGTTCGAGCCCGCCCAGATTAACTTCTCCTTCACCACCTTGATCACTGGCCTGACCTTGATAACAGTCGCCCGCGTCATGATCCTGGGCGTGAAGATGCGCGAAGAACTAGATGTCACCGTCTGAAAAGGACCCCGCAGCGGTGCCAGGTCACTCCATCGAAATTCACCTGGATGAACTGCTCGCAGCGTCCGGGATGACCCTGACCGAACTGGCGGACCGCGCCGGGATAACAATCGCGAACCTCTCAATCCTGAAGAACGGCCACGCCCGAGCGATCCGATTCAGCACGCTCACAAAGCTGTGCGAGATCCTTGAATGCCAGCCTGGCGACTTGATGACTTACTCCAGAGCCGCACACTCCATAGCAGGACGCAAGGCAAATATGACGTGACCACATGATGTCCGAGCGTTCGCCCCATGCCCGGCCCGCATGACCGCCCTTTCCTGCTCCTCCCCGTCTTTCTCGTAGGCGCCGGATCCTTGCGAGTGGGTGCCTCGGACAGGGCGGAGGTCCAGCCGACTGCCCCATGGAGATCGATTCGGTGATGGCGGCGGCGAACCCGGCCGCCAGCAGCAGCGTGCCGTAGTGGCTGGGCGGGAAGTCGCAGCCGATCTCGAAGCAGTCAGGTGCGCCCTCGTCGCCTCGGTCGTGCCACGGTCCGGCGCTGGTCACGGCGTGCTCGCCGATCAGATCCCAGTGGCTCGCGGTCGCCCATCATGGGTGATGCATGGGCGTGCGTTCCGGCTCGATGCTGGAAGTTCCCCGCACCGCGATCACCGGCTGCTAGGCAATAAGCAATCGACATGACATTGGGAGCGACGGACATACCGAGCTCGGGAGGGCCGCCTTCGGCCGGTGAGGTCACGTGGCACACGCTCAGCGCAGACCAGGTCCTCCGCTCCGAAGGAGTAGACGGACAGCGCGGTCTCAGCTCGGCCGAAGCGGCCGCGCGGGCTGAGCGGTTCGGCCCCAACAAGCTCGACGCGGGCAAGTCCGAGTCCCGCTGGCAGGCCTTCATCCGCCAGTACCGGGATCCGATGCAGATCGTGCTGCTCGCGGCCGGCATCGGCAGCCTCTACCCGCTCAAGCAGCTCGGCACGGGCGCGCTGCTTATCCTGCTCACGCTCTTTAACGCGGTTGCGGGCCTGCGGCAGGAGGGGAAGGCCGCGGCGGCCGTCGCCGCCCTGCAGAGAATGCTGGTCATCCAGGCCAAGGTGCGGCGGGATGGCCAGCTGGCGGAGATCCCCGCAGAGCAGCTGGTGCCCGGCGACATTGTCTCGATCGAGGCAGGCGACATCGTCCCGGCCGATGGGCGGCTGCTCAAGGCTGCCACGCTGGAAATTGACGAGTCCACGCTCACCGGGGAGAGCCTTTCCGTCCCCAAGGGCACCGACCCTGTCGAGGGCACCGGCACGCCGCTCGGCGACCGGGCCGACATGGTGTACCTGAACACCAACGTCACCCGCGGCGCGGGCGAGTTCGTCGTCACCGGGACCGGGATGGCGACCGAGGTCGGCCACATCTCGGGGATGCTGCAGGAAGAGGGTGACGTCAAGACGCCGCTCACCCGCCAGCTGGACCGGCTATCCGGGCAGATCCTGGCGATCGCGGGCTTGGCGCTGGTCGCGTCGATGGCGCTGAACCTGGCCCGGGGCAAGACGTTCGTCGCCGTATTCGACGCCGCCGTTGCCTTCGCCATCGCCGCCATCCCCGTGGGGCTGCCCACGGTGGTCACGACCATCCTCGCGTACGGGACAGAGCAGCTCGCCAAGGCCGGCGCGATCATGAAACGGCTGCCGTCGACCGAGACGCTCGGCTCGACATCGGCGATCAACTCGGACAAGACCGGCACGCTCACGCTGAACCAGATGACCGCGGTCCAGATGGTGGCCGCGGGCCGCCAGTACGCGATCGAGGGGAAGGGCTACTCGGCCGCCGGCCGTATCAACCGGGTCGCCGGGGAGACGGACATCCCGCTGGATGAGTTCCTGATGCCGATGGTCCTGGCCTCGGACGCGGTGGTCAGGGACGAGGAGCTGATCGGAGACCCCACCGAGGGCGCGCTGGTCGTGCTGGCCGCCAAGGGCGGCATCGACGCGCTGGCCACCAGGGAACGGTATCCGCGGATCGCCGAGCTGCCGTTCGATGCGGCTTACAAGCTGATGGCCACGTTCCACCGGATGAAGGACATGTCGGGCCGGGAGGTGATCCGGTGCTTCGTCAAGGGCGCGCCCGACCAGCTGCTGGCGCGGGCCGCGACGATCGTCGATGCCGGCGCCGGGCCGGTGCCGGCGGACGGCGAATTCCGGGACCGGTACCGGGCGGAGAACCAGCGGCTGGGCGAGCAGGGGCTGCGGGTGATCGCCGTCGCGCGCAAGGACCTCGACCCGGCGGCCTTCGATCCCGGCGCCGACCTGCTGTCGCTGGTGACCGGGCTGGAGCTGCTCGCCGTGGTCGGGATCGTGGACCCGCCGCGTCCCACCGCTAAGGCGTCGATCGCGACGGCGAAGAAGGCCGGCATCCGGGTCCGCATGATCACCGGCGACTACGCCG
>Ga0187814_10000489_pt1 | contig 13336 bp, 15 predicted proteins | sample NC_S_4_FD_132450 | JGI IMG/M metagenome (GOLD analysis project Ga0187814, IMG submission 132450) | Wetland sediment microbial communities from Neuse River Estuary, North Carolina, USA - ASW-S_4 | ecosystem: Environmental > Aquatic > Freshwater > Wetlands > Sediment | place: USA: North Carolina... | reverse complement strand
GGGAGCCAGGTGTGGAGCGGCACCTGGGCCGACTTCGCGAACGCGCCCACTAGCAGCAGCAGGCACGCGACCACGATCGGGGCGCCGTTGTACGCGAAGTCGTGCGGCACCGAGTGGAACACCGGCAGGAACTGCACCGAGCCGGTGTGTTGGAAGATGATGAACGTGGCGATCACGAGCCCGACGTCGCCGACGACGTTGATCACGAACGCTTTCAAGCCCGCACGGGTGGCGGTGTTGCGCCGGTACCAGAACGAGATCAGCATGTAGGAGGCGGCGCCGACGAACGCCCAGCCGACGATCAGCAGCACGAAGTTGCCCGCCAGCACCAGCAGCAGCATCGAGAACACGAAGTAGTTCAGGTAGCTGAAGTAGCGGGAAAAGCCGCGGTCCTGCCACATGTAGGTGACCGAGTACAGGTGGATCAGCGCCGAGACCCCGGAGACCACCAGGATCATGAACATCGACAGCGGGTCGACCAGGATCTGGACCTTGACGTCCAGCCCGGCGCTGACGTCGTAGTTCCACAGGGTCGAGGTCAGCTGACGGTGCAGAGGGCTGCGGCCGAGCATCGCGATCAGCGCCAGCACCGCGAACACGAACGACAGCGTGATCGCGAGCGTCCCGAGCCAGCCCGCGGTGCGCCCCGGTAGACGGTTGTAGAGGAGCGCGATCAGGACCGTGCCGACGAGTGGGCACAGCAGCACCAGCCAGGCGTAGGTGGTGACGGTCACCCCTTGCCTCCATCCGGTCGGCGCTTTTGACGCTGTCCGCGGGCATTCGTGCCGTGGTGAGGGCTCGGCTTCGCCTCGTTCATCCGTGCAGCTCGCTGAGCTCGTCGACGTCGATCGGCATTCGCCGGCGGTAGATCGCGACGATCAGGCCGAGACCGACCGTCACCTCGGCGGCCGCGACGACCATCACGATCAGGGCGAACACCTGGCCGTCCTCGCCGCCCCACATTCGCGCGAAGGCGACCAGCGCGAGGTTGGCGCCGTTCAGCATCAGCTCGAGGCACAGCAGGATCACCAGCGGGTTGCGCCGCGCCAGCACGCCGCCCGCGCCGATGCTGAAGATCAGTGCCGAGACCACCAGGTACCAGCCGATCGCCATCAGCGGTGCCTCCCGGGGGTCAAGGGGCGAGGCGGCACCATCTACCACCCTCCCCTGACCTCGGCGGACCCGCCGACCGGCTCGACCTCCGGCTGGGGTGGCTGCTCGTGGGCGCCCGGCCGCACGCCGGCGGCCTCGGCCATCGTCCCCACGTAGCCCGGACCGGTCGTCGCGACCTTCAGCGCGGGCTCCTCGGGCTCCTCGAGGCCGCGCCGGCGCCGGGCCAGCACCACCGCTCCGACCGCCGCAACGAGCAGCAGGATCGAGGCGGCCTCGAACGGGAACAGGTACTTGGTCAGCAGCAGCGTCCCGATGTGGCCGGGCGTTCCGAAGCCGAGCACGAACGGCGCACCGCGGCCCTTGATGCCCTTCAGCGCAGAGCCGAGCATCGCGAGGCACAGCTCAACCGCCAGCGCCAGCGCGAACAGCGGTCCCAGCACCCGCAGCACAGCGCCGCTCGGGAGCGACTCACCGCCGCCCACGTAGGCGACGACGAACACGTACAGCACCATTACCGCGCCGGCGTACACGATGACCTGCCCGGCCGCGAGGAACTCGGCCCGCAGCAGCAGGAACAGCGCGGCCAGCGAGACGAGGTGGAAGGCAAGCGCGAGCACCGCGTAGAACGGGTCGCGGAGCGTCACCACCCCGATCGCGCCACCGATCGCGCCGATCGCCGCGATGAAGAACAGGACCGCGCTCACGCGCGGAGCTTCCCGTGACGGAACGGGCCGTGCGCCACTACTCGCCCTCCCCGCGCAGGGGGCTGCGCTCGATCGCCTCCGCGAGCAGCATCTCCTTGGTGAAGATCAGATCCGAGCGCGTGTAGTCGGAGAGCTCGTAGTCGTGCCCCATCGTGATCGCGTCGAACGGGCAGGCGACCTCGCAATAGCCACAGAAGATGCAGCGGCTCATGTTGATCTCGTACACGGCCGCGTAGCGCTCGCCGGCGGAGACTCTGAGCTCCGGCGTGTTCTCCGCGGCGACGACGCGGATGCAGTCGGCCGGACAGGCGGCGGCGCACAGCGAGCAGCCGACGCACTTCTCAAGGCCTGTGTCCTCGAACCGGTGCAGCTTGTGACGGCCGCGAAAGCGCGGGTACACCGGCGTCTTCTCCTCGGGGTACTGGATCGTGCTCGGACCCTCCACGATCCGCGCGAACGTGGTCTTCAGTCCCCGGAGGGTTTCACCGAAGGCACGGTAGGCGCCCGCGGCGGGGCTCGGCGACGGCGTCCGGATCACCTCGATCACATCGGCGCTGGGGTCGTAAATGGTCACGAGGCCACCACGATCGCCGTCACGAGCACGTTGAGCGTCGCGAGCGGCAGGAGGATCTTCCAGCCCAGCGACATCAGCTGGTCGTAGCGCAGCCTGGGCAGGGTCGCCCGCACCCAGATGAAGAGCGTGAACACCAGCACGATCTTCACCAGCACGACGATCGGATCCACCCATCCCGGAGGGTGGATGCCGAACGGCAGCAGCCAGCCTCCGAAGAAGATCGTGACCGCGATCCCCGAGACGACGATCATGTTCGCGTACTCCGCGAACAGGTAGGCGACGAACGGGGTCCCGCCGTACTCCGTGAAGTAGCCCGCGACGAGCTCGGCGTCAGCCTCGATCAGGTCAAACGGCGCGCGGTTGGTCTCCGCGAACGACGCCACCATGAAGACCAGAAAGCCGACGATCTGGGGGATGAAGAACCACAGTCCCACCTGCGCGTGGACGATCCCTGTCAGCGACAGCGTGCCTGCGGTGATCACCACGCCGAGCAGCGAGAGCCCCTGCGAGACCTCGTAGGAGATCAGCTGCGCCGCGCTGCGCATCGCCCCCAGGAACGAGTACTTCGAGCCACTGGCCCAGCCACCGAGCATGATCCCGTAGAACGAGATTCCGGCGAGCGCGAACACGTACAGCGGCCCGATCGAGACGTCGATGCCGTACAGCCCGACGGGCTTGCCGAAGATCCGGTTGACCCCGCCGAACGGGATCAGCGCGAGCGCGGTGACGGCCGTCAGGATCGCGATCATCGGCGCCAGCCGGAACAGAAAGCCGACGCTCGTGGTCGGCCGGGAGGGCTCCTTGGTGGCGAACTTGACGATCTCCGCCAGCGGCTGCAGCAGCCCGAACGGTCCAACGCGGTTGGGCCCGTAGCGACCTTGGAAGCGGCCTAGCAGCTTACGCTCGTAGACGATCAGGATCGGGAGGATCGCGAAGATCACCGCGAAGATCACCAGCGACTTGAGGATCTGGATCCACCACGGCTCGTAGAAGTTGACGTCGGCGAGCACGGTCACGGCTTGCGCACCTCGACCTGGGGCTCGGTCAGGGCGTTGGCCGAGTCGGAGGTGACGCCCGTCGCCAGGAAGACGGTACCCGGCGGGACGCCGGTTCGGACCGCGGCCCGGGCCGCCAGGCGCGTTCCGTTCTGAGAGACCTCGACCGTCTCGCCGCTGACGATCCCCAGGCGTGCGGCGTCCTCGGGCGAGAGCTCCGCCTGTTGGTGGGCGATCGTGTAGTGCAGGGCGGGAGAGATCTCGACCTCTGGCGATGCCCAGATCGAGCGGTACGTGCCGAGGCGCAGCTGGACGACTCGCGCGCCGCGCGAATCAGCGAGGCTGGATGCCGAGCGGGCGGCATGCGCGAGACCGTCGGATCCGGCGCGAGCAGCCTTGGGGCGTTTGTCGGGCAGCTTGATCGAGAGCCTTGATACGTCGAGCTCAGCAGCCGCCTCGCGCTCCTGCCAGCGGATGCCGTGCCCGCCGATCTCCTCGAGCGTCAGACCCTTGTAGAACGGGACGGCCTGCACCAGTTGGGCAAAGGCCATGCTGCTCGTGAGCACGCCCGTGTCCAGGCCGACCCGCTTGGCGAGCTCCGCGATCACCGACCATCCGGCGCGCACATCGCCCGGATGGGCGATCGCCGTGCGCAGGCGCTGGATCCGCCCGTCGGGATGGACGACGGTTCCGTCCTTCTCGGCGTAGCTGTCCGCGGGGAATACGACGTTGGCGTGCTCGGCGATTCCCTCCGTCAGCACCGAGGCGTGAGCCACGACCAGCGCGGTGCGGTGGAGCGCGCGCTCCCATAGGCCGCAGTCGGCTCGGTCGCGGATGGGGTCGGTCTCGAACAGGTACAGGGCGGCGATGTCCCCGTCCGCGGCGGCCTGGGCGATTTCGGCGGCGCCGAGGCCGGCGCCCGGCCCGGACTCGTCGAGCTCCGCGAATCCCGGCCCCGCGTCCGGCAGCACGCCGGCCTCGCGCAGTCCGCGTCCGTTGGCGCCCGCGGGGATCTGGAGCAGACCAGCGCCCTCGCGCTCGGCGAGGCCGAGCCGGTCGGCGATGGTCAGCAGGTGGCGGACGGCGTCGGCACCGAGCTGCTCGCCCCATACGATCACGATGTCCTGTCCGCCGTCTCGCAGGAGCTTCGCGAGCTCGGCGACGTTCTCGACGTGAGTGGTCCGGCGGCGTCCGGCCAGCGCAGCCTCGAGCGCGGCCAGGAACTCGGTCTCCTCGCCGGGCGGGTAGCGCAGCACCACCTTCGCGTTGGCATCGAGGGCGCTTGGCCGCGCGGATGCGACAGCCAGCTGCACGCCGCGGCGGCGCACCCCTTTGCGGATCCGGAGGTCGAGGATCGGTGCGTCGTCGAGCGGCTCGCAGCCGAGTATCAAGACCGTGTGGGCGAACTCGAGGTCCGGGACGGTGGCCTGGAGGGCGGGAGCGGCGAGCGCCCGGGCGAGGGCGACAGGGGCGGCACCATCGGCGCGGGAGTCGATGCTGGCGGACTCGAGTCCCTCGCGCATCAGCCGCTGGATCAGGAAGCCTTCCTCGTTGGTCGCCTGGCCGCCCACGAGCGCGGCCGCATGTCCGCGGTGTCGGCCCAGGCCGGCGGCGACCTCGAGCGCGCGCTCCCAGGTGACCTGGCGCAGCCGCCCGCCGTCGCGCACCATCGGCGCCGTGACCCGCTCATCGACGTGGATCGCCTGGTAGGCGAAGCGTCCCTTGTCGCAGAGCCAGCCGTCGTCGACCCCGGGGTGCTGGCGGGATAGCACCCGCATCACCTTCTCGTCGCGGACCGTGAACTCGACGTTGCATTGCGACGGGCATAGCGTGCAGATCCCAGCGGCGCCCTCGATGTCCCAGGGCCGCGCGCGGAAGCGGTAGGGCTTGGACGTCAACGCGCCGACTGGGCAGAGCTCGATGATGTTGCCGCTGAACGGGGCCACGTACGGATGACCGTCGTGCGTGGAGACGAACGTCTCCGCGCCGCGCTCAGCGAAGATCAGCTGGTAGTCCTCGGCGATCTCCTGAGAGAAGCGAACGCAGCGGTAGCAGAGTATGCAGCGCTCCCGGTCGATCGCGATCACGGGGGAGAGCGAGAGCGGCTTGACGAAGTGGCGCTTGGGTTCGATGAACCGCGAACGACCGAGCCCCCACCCGAAGGTGATGTCCTGGAGCGGACACTCGCCGCCCTTGTCGCACACCGGGCAGTCCAGCGGATGGTTGACGAGCAGGAACTCCACGACCGCGTTCTGGGCGTGCTTGACGCGCTCGGTCTGGGTGTGGACGACCATCCCGTCCTTGACAGGCGTCGAGCACGAGGTCTGGAGCTTGGGGATGCCCTCGATCTCGACCAGGCACATCCGGCAGGCCCCGACCGGGTTGCCGAGCTTGGGCTCGTAGCAGAAGTACGGAATCTCGACGTCGCCGTCCTTGGCCGCGTCGACCAGCATCATTCCCTCGGGCGCCTTGACTTCACGGCCGTCGATCGTCAGCTGGATGGGCTTCTGCTCTGGACGGGGCATCTTCGGCTCAGTGCACCGGTACCGGACCGGCGTGCTCATCGGCCACGCCGAGCGGGATCACGGCCTCCAGGTCCCCGGCGCCGGCGCGCTCGCGCGCGGCCTCGATCTCCGCCTCGAGCTCGGGGCGGAACTTCTCGACCATCGACCCGATCGGCATCGCCATCGCGTCGCCGAGCACGCACAGGCAGTTGCCGATGATCTGCTCCTGGACCGAGGCCATGATGTCGAGATCCATCGGGGTCGCCTCGCCGGCCTGGATGCGCCGGAGCATCTTCACGGTCCAATTTGTCCCCTCGCGGCAGGGCACGCACTTGCCGCACGACTCGTGCGCATAGAACTTGGCGAGCTTGAGCGCGACCTCGAGCACCGAGTGCGACTCGTCGACGACAATGATCGCCCCGGATCCCAGCATCGACCCGGCCTTCGCGAGCGAGTCGAAGTCGTATGGGATGTCGAGGTCGTCCTTCGTCAGGACAGGCGCGCTCGAGCCGCCTGGAAACCAGAACTTGACCTCCCTACCGTCGGGCGGTCCCCCGGCCAGCCCGTAGATGATCTCGCGGGATGGGATCCCGAGCTCGATCTCGTAGTTGCCGGGCCGCTGCACGTCCCCGGATATGGACACCACCTTCGTGCCCGTGGAGGTCTCGGTCCCGATCTTGGCGTACTGCTCGCCGCCCATCCGGATGATGTGCGGGACGGTGCAGAGCGTCTCCACGTTGTTGATCAGAGTCGGGCCGTGGTAGAGCCCCTCGATCGCCGGGAACGGCGGCTTCAGACGGGGGTTGCCGCGCTTGCCCTCGAGCGAGTCGAGCAGTCCCGTCTCCTCGCCGCAGATGTACGCGCCGGCGCCGCGGTGCAGAACGAGCTTCAGTGAATGCTCCGAGCCGAGGATCCACTCGCCGACGTAGCCCGCCTTCTCGGCCTCGGCGATTGCGGCCTCGAGGATGTCGGCCTGGAGGGCGTACTCGCCGCGGATGTAGATGAACGCGCGGTCGATCTCCGCGGCCCAGGAGGCGATCACGATCCCCTCGATCAGCATGTGCGGGCTCTTCTGCATCAGCTCGCGGTCCTTGAAGGTGCCCGGCTCGGACTCGTCGGCGTTGCAGACCAGGTACTTGTCCATCTCCCCTCGCGGCAGGAAGGAGGCCTTCTGTCCCATCCGGAACCCGGCGCCGCCGCGACCCCGCAGGCCCGAGTCGGAGATGTTGCCGAGCACCTCCTCAGGCTCCATCGCCAGTGCCTTGCGCAGCGACTGGTAGCCGCCGCGGCGCTCGTAGACGTTCAGCGTGTTCAGCCCCGGTTCGTCGATCCCGTCGAACAGGAGCTTCATCCTTCGTGCTCCTGCTGCGCGACCTCCGGGTCCGCGCACTTGCGGTACCGAAGCTGCTTGGCCTCGAAGACTGGTCGTCCCGCGCGCAGGTCCTCGACGACCGTGACGGCGTCGCCGGTCTCGAGCGGGCCAATGTATTCGCCATCGACAGAGGCCATCGGCGCGATGTCGCACGCTCCCAGGCACTCGAATGCGCGGACGTGCACGTCGTGGTGGCCGGCCGCCGCGGCGACCATCGCATCCAGCAGATCGCCCGCGCCGCGCAGCGAGCAGGAGATGTTGGTGCACACGTACACGTCGTGGTGGTCCTGCAGCTCGGGGCGGGTCTCGAGCATGTCGTAGAAGGTGGCGACGGACGTCAGGTAGGCGGGCGTCACCTGCATCACCGCGGCGACCTGGTGGATCGCCTCCGGCGAGCACCATCCGTGCAGCCGCTGGGCGGCGTGCAGGGCCGGGATCGCCGCCGAACGCCGATCGGGGTACTTGGCCATCGCTCGCTCGATCTCTTGGCGCAGCGCCTCGGGCACCGGCGTCGTCTCCGGGTCGGGGACGACGGCGGGATCCTTCGACAAGTCGACCGACTCGTCCCAGCCGGGAACCCGGGATCCGTGGCCGAAGCGGGGTACGGGAGTCCTTTGCGGGCCATCCTGGCCCGCGTTCTGATGACGTTGCTCAGCGCTCACGCCTCGCGAAACTGGGCTCACCGGTCGATCCCCCGGAGGACGGGAATCGCGGGGCTCACCGGTCGATCCCTCCGAGGATCGGGTCGAGCATCGCGATCGACGCGATCAGGTCCGCGATGTAGCCGTCCCTGACCATCGGCGCGAACGCCTGGAGGTTGCTGAAGCTGGGATCGCGCATGTGCACGCGGGCAGGCTTCGCCGAGCCGTCCGCCCGCACGAAGCACCCGAGCTCGCCGCGCGGGCTCTCGATCGGGTAGTAGGTCTCTCCGGGCGGCACACGGAAGCCCTCCGTGACGAGCTTGAAGTGGTGGATCAGCGCTTCCATGCTCGTAGCCAGCTCATGTCTGGGAGGCAGGGACACTTTCCTGTCGGGGGTGATGAACGGTCCCTCGGGTAGCCCCTGGAGCGCCTGGTCGAGGATCTTCGTGGACTCGTAGAGCTCGGCGTGGCGGACGCGATAGCGGTCGTAGTTGTCGCCGACCGTGCCGATCGGGATCTTGAAGTCGAAGTGGTCATAGCTGGAGTACGGATGCGCCTTGCGCAGGTCCCAGGGGTTTCCGGCGGCGCGCAGGAGCGGCCCGGTGACGCCGAGCGCCAGCAGCTCCTCCTCGGCGACCGTGCCGGTTCCGCGCAGCCGCTCGAGCACGATCTGGTTCTTCTCGAGCAGATCGGCGTACTGATCTGCGCGGGTCGGCATCTCCTTGATGAACTTGTCGAGCTTCTCGCCGAACCCCCGAGGGATGTCCTCGATCACGCCGCCGACCTGGAAGTAGCGCGTGTGCATGCGCTGGCCCGAGGACATCTCGAACAGGTCGAGCGCCTTCTCGCGCTCGCGGAAGCAGTACCAGAACATAGAGATCGCCCCGAGGTCCAGTGCGCTGGTCCCGAGCCACACCAGGTGTGAGGCGATCCGGTTCAGCTCGAGATGTATTACCCGCAGATACTGGGCGCGCGGTGGCACCTTCAGACCGAGAAGCGTCTCGACCGCGCCGCAAAACGCCATCGCGTTGAAGTAGTAGCTCAGGTAGTCCATCCGCTCGACGACAGGGATGACCTTCCAGTAGGCCTTGTCCTCGGCGGTCTTCTCGATCCCGGTGTGGACGTATCCCATGATCGGCTTGATGTCGCGGACGACCTCGCCCTCGAGCGTCACGAGCAACCGCAGCACACCGTGGGTGGAAGGGTGATGCGGCCCGATGTTGAGCGTCATCAGCTCGTGCGTCTCGCCGACCCCTGCGGGCTCCGAGGAGAGCGTGATCGACTGCTCTCGCCTGCGGTAGTCCTCGGTGAGCCCTCTGGGCTCACGGCCGGAGGCAGCTGCTCGACCTCCGGTCTCGGTATCACCCGTGAGCGACGCCATCACAAGTCCTTCCCGTAGGAGCGCTCCTCGTTGTAGGTGAAGAGCACCGGCTCGCCGCCGACTGGGAAGTCGCGGCGCTGAGGAAACCCCTCGTAGTCCTCGGGCATCAGGATCCGCCGGAGGTCGGGGTGCCCCTCGAACACCACCCCGAACATGTCGTAGACCTCGCGCTCGGGGAACTCCGCCCCGGGGAACAGCTCGACCACGGAAGCGATCGCAGGGGCGTCGGTGCTGACCCGCGCCTTGACGCTGATCCGGTCGACGCGCCGCATGTCGAGTAGCTCGTAGAGCACGCCGAGGCGCGGCTCATGCGGGTAGTAGTCGACGCCATGAAGGCTGGCGAGGAAGGTGTAGCCCTTGCCCTGGAGGTGGACCAGGACCGTCTTGATCCGATCCGGGTTGACGACCAGTACGGCACGGCCGCGGTGAAACTCGGTGTCGACCACGGAATCGCCGTCGCGGTCGCGGAGCTCCTGGGCGGTCAGCTCGAGCTCCGTGGCGTCAGGCACCGGCCGTGTCTCCGGGCGCAAAGACGCTGATGTCCGCGGTGTCGGGCTCCCCAGGAAAGACCTCCTCGGTACCGATCGCGTCGTAGCGCTCGCGCCAGCCCGCAGGAGGGTTCAGCTGTACCTTGGCGCGCAGCTTGATGATGCCGTGGGCGAGCGCCTCTGGCCGCGGCGGGCAGCCAGGGACGTGCACGTCGACCGGCAGGAACTTGTCCGCCGGGACCAGCGCGTAGTTGTTGAAGACGCCCATCGACGAACAGCACGCCCCCATCGAGATCGCCCACTTGGGGTCGAGCATCTGGTCGTAGATGCGCCGAATGACGGGAGCCATCTTGATCGACACCCGCCCCGAGAGAATGATCAGGTCCGCCTGCCGTGGTGAGGCTCGGAACGCCTCCCAACCGAACCGCGCGAGGTCCATCCGGGCTGCGACGATGTGGATCTGCTCGATCGCGCAGCACGCCAGGCCGAATGTCAGCGGGAAGAACGAGTTGCCGCGCGCCCACGCCACGGCCCTGTCGAACGTGGTGGTCATCACGCGCTCCCCGACGTATCGCTCGAGATCCTCTCCCTCGAGATCGCCGCGAAGCATGTCGCGGGCCTTCAGCTGACGGATGCGGAAGTCGCTCGGGTCCCCCCGAAGGCCAGGCAGCGGCTCGCGCTTCACTTCCATTCCAGCGCTCCGCGTCGCCAGACGTAGACGAACGCGACCATCAGCAGGACGATGAACACGATCGTCTCGGTCATCGCGAAGATCCCGAACGCCCGCAGCCGGACCGCGATCGGGTAGAGGAAGATGACCTCGATGTCGAACAGGATGAACAGCATCGCGACCAGGTAGAAGCTGATGCCGAACCGGAACCCGTGCTGAATCTCCGACGGCAACCCGCACTCGTAGGGCTCCTGCTTGGACCGGTTCGGATGCCTGCGACCGAGGAAGAGGTTGAGAACCGCGAACAGCAGCGCGATCGCACCGCCAAGAACGAGGAATACGATCGCTGGCAGGTAATCACGGAGCACGACGGTTCGTTATATCACCGGCAAGGGATAGCTTGTAACAGAGTGTTACTTAGTGCGGAATGCGGCTATCTCAAGGGCCCGCGGTGAAAGAAGTCCACCTCGTCGTGGGCGTGCTCGCGATCGCGCTCAACGCCGCCGCCGCGCTCTACGGCACCTGGTGCTGGCATCGCGTCCAGCCGAGTATCTGGTTCTGGCGCCTGCTGCGCGCGGGGCAGGCGGCGGTGGTGGTTCAGGTCGCCCTCGGTGGGGTGCTGGTGCTGATCGGATACAAGCCTCCTGGACTGCACGTCCTCTACGGGGTCCTTCCCCTCCTGGTATCGGTCATCGCCGAGCAGCTGCGCGCCGCGTCGGCGCAGATGGTGCTCGACGCACGCGGCTACGAGTCAGCCCAGGCGGTCGGCAAGTTGCCGGAGGATGAGCAGCAGAGCATCGTCCTCGCGATCGTGCGTCGCGAGCTGGGTCTGATGACGATCGCGGCTTGGGTAGTCGTGGTCCTGCTGCTGCGCGCGGCGCAGACCGCCGGCTGAACGGTCTTCGCCGTAGGTTCGGCAGAACCCCGGTGGAGCCGGCCTTCAGCGCGGCGGCGCGTGCTCTGCCCTCGGTCCCGCGTGGTAGCGCCCCCCGTACCACAGCAGCGGCTCACCCGTACCGAGCCCCATCGACACGACCTCGCCGATCGCGATCGTGTGATCGCCGCCGGGGATCAGCTCGCGCAGCTCGCAGGCCGCCCACGCTAGCGCGCCCTCGATGATCGGGACTCCGCTGTCGAGGCGATGGTCGACGCCCTCGAGCTTCTCCGCCTCGGGGAGCTTTGACGCGAACACCCCCGCAAGTTCCCCCTGGTCGGCGCTCAGCACGTTCACGCCGAAGCGGCCCGCCTCGCGGACGATTGGGAGCGTGCGGGCCTCGTTGGCGAAGCACACCAGCGCCAGCAATGGATCGAGCGATAGCGAGCAGAGCGCGTTGGCGGTCATCCCGCCGACGCCGCGCGCCCCGGCGCTCGTGATCACTGCAACGCCCGTGGCGAAGCGCCCAAACACCTCTCTGAACAGCTCGGGATCAGGCGTCGATGCCATGGCGGATCGTTATATCGCGGCAAGGGAGGGGCCCGGCGCCGGCCACCTTGGTTGCCGCCGTCGGAGGACGATCGCGTGGTGAAACTGGGCGAACGTCTCATCGGCCGGCGCCGGGTCTGGTCAGGGTTTCGGCGCGGGACTCCCGGCCCCTTCCATCTCCTACGAGATGACCGTCAACGTGCCGTACACGCCGAGCGCCTGGTCGGCGAACAGGGTCGAGCTCATGACGTAGCTCCCGGCACTCAGCGTGATGAACAGATCCGCGCTCTGTCCGGGCTGGATCGGCGGCGTCTGTCCGATGACCGTCCCCTTGCTCGTGACCGCGAGGTTGTGCGTGAGGCGCCCCTCGTTCTCGACGATCAGGGTGAGTGGTCCCGACCGGGCCTGCACGCTCTGAGGGACCACCCGGTACTCGGTGAGCGCGACTCGCAGCACCCGCTTGCTCCCCACCGCGACCGTGTGGCTGCACCCGGTCAGCGCCGCGGCGAGTGCTGCGGAGACGCTGCCGGCGAGGAGGAGGCGATTGGGCACGCGCGAGGTGCGCATCGCGCCCGATCGTAGTTGCCTTCCGTATGATCTCGGCCCGCATGAGCCGGGCGGCCAAGCTTCTCCTCGTGTCCACCGCGTCGATCCTTCTCGCGGCCATCGCGACCGCCTGCGGAACCGAGCGCATCAGCGTCCCCAAATCGCAGGGTCCGCTGTACACGGGCGCGGTGCTCTTCAATCAGCGCTGCGCCGGCTGTCACACGCTGTCCTACGCCGCGACCCACGGTTCCGCGGCCAACGTGCACACCGCGCAGTACAACAACGGCCCCAACTTCGACGTCCGCTGCGAGCGACCGGCCATTCGGGTGCTCTACGCGATCGAGAACGGCGGGTTCTCGGGAGGGATCATGCCGCAGAACATCGTCGTGGGCCAGCAAGCGGTCGACGTCGCCCGGTTCGTGTCCACGTACGCCGGCCGACAGGCACCCAATGTCCCCGGGGTGACCGCCTGCGAGCAACAGGCGATCGGTGTTCTTCAGGCGGCTACCGCGATTAGGGCGACGACGAGCACAACGAGCACGTCGACCACGGCGACGACTTCGACCACGCCGGCGAAAACGACGACTCGCAAGGGCGCGAAGTCCGGCAAGCATCCGAAATCTGGCGCCAACAGCAGGCCCTGATGGTCGCCAGCTAGGAGGTCGGGCGTTCTCGACATCCATCTGATCCGCCGCGATCCCGACACCGTCCGCACCGCCCTTGCACGTCGTGGCCCGGAGGCGGTGGCGACGCTCAACCGGGTGCTGGACCTCGACGAGCGGTGGCGGGCGACCCGAACCGAGCTCGAGGAGCTCCAGGCCGAGCAGAACCGTGCCAGCCGCGGGCGCAAGGGCCCACCGACGCCGCAGGAGCGCGAGCAGCTTGCTGCGCTGGCGGCCCGCGGACGTGAGCTGAGCGACCAGGT
>Ga0187814_10000488_pt1 | contig 13345 bp, 11 predicted proteins | sample NC_S_4_FD_132450 | JGI IMG/M metagenome (GOLD analysis project Ga0187814, IMG submission 132450) | Wetland sediment microbial communities from Neuse River Estuary, North Carolina, USA - ASW-S_4 | ecosystem: Environmental > Aquatic > Freshwater > Wetlands > Sediment | place: USA: North Carolina... | reverse complement strand
TCGCCCTTGCAAAAGCGGCTCGCGGCGAAGGGGAGGTCGCGGCTCACGTTGAGGACGACGGAGCCGCCGAGCTTGGCTATTTCCGCGTCGAAGCGTTTCGCCGACAGCGCGCAGATGCCCGTGTCCAGGCTGGGGTTGATATTGAGAACCTTCACCTTTCCGGCGAAGTTCGAAAGCCCGACGTCGGCGAGGTCGCTGCCGGTGAGCTTGAAGTCGGGCGCCTTGGACCCGACAGCAGGCAGCTCTCCCGAGGTATGGATGGGGTTTCCTTTGTGTGTGACGGTGGCCATGGAATCTCCTCGTGGCGGAATGGTAGCGGACCCGAAGCCGCGATCATAAAGTACCGCCGAGGCGCGCCGGGGGCAAAGTCTCCAGACGGACATCGAAGTGACGCGGGCGAGTTGACGCGGACGCAGAGCCGGAGAATTATGGTTGCGGCCTCGGGCCCCTGGAGGAATGGATGGGAAAAAGATCGGGAAATGACTTCGTCCTCGGCATCGACTACGGCACCGATTCTTGTCGGGGCGTCATCATCGACGCGGCCCACGGCACGGAGATCGGGCAGGCGGTTGCCGTGTATCCGCGCTGGTCGAAGGGGCTCTACTGCGATCCCCTGGCCAACCGGTTCAGGCAGCATCCCCTCGACTATGTCGAGTCCCTCGAGGCGGTGATGGCTTCGCTCCTCGACTCGGTCGGAGCGACGGCTCTTTCGGCCGTGCGCGGCATCGCGGTCGATACGACCGGGTCGACCCCTTGCGCCGTCGACGCGAGCGGCGTGCCGCTGTCGCTCTCCCGTGAATTCTCCGGCGACCCCGACGCGATGTTCGTTCTTTGGAAGGACCATACGGCCACAGCCGAGGCCGCGAAAATCAACGAGCTGGCGCGCGGATGGGGCGGAGTCGACTACACGAGGTACGAGGGTGGAGTCTATTCCTCGGAATGGTTCTGGGCGAAGATCATGCGGATTTTCCGCGACAACCCGAGGGTGGAAAGGGCCGCGGCCTCCTTCGTCGAGCACTGCGACTGGATGCCCGCCCTTCTCACGGGCGTGCGTGACGTGACCGCGATCAGGCGCAGCCGTTGCGCGATGGGCCACAAGGCCATGTGGCATGCCGATTTCGGAGGCTATCCGCCCGAGAATTTCCTGGCTCTCCTCCACCCTTCACTATCGGGAATTCGGCAGAGCCTCGGAAAGAAAACCTGGACCAGCGACCAAAGCTGCGGTGGCCTGACGGCCGAGTGGAGCGAGCGTCTCCATCTTCCGCCGGGAATCCCGGTCGCCGTCGGCGCATACGACGCGCACATGGGAGCGGTGGGCGGCGGTGTCGGTGAAGGTGTTCTCGTCAAGGTCATGGGCACGAGCACCTGCGACATGACCGTAGCGCACAAGCGGCCGGGGACGGAACGTCTTGTCGGAGGCATTTGCGGGCAGGTCGACGGCTCCATAATCCCCTCGATGCTCGGTTACGAGGCCGGGCAGAGCGCTTTCGGCGACGTCTACGCATGGTTCAAGCGCCTCCTTTCCTGGCCACTCGAGGCAGTGCTTCCTGGTTTGGAATCGGCGGAAGAGACGGACGATTCAGCGTCTCGGCGCCTCGCCGCGGCGCTGGACGCCCGGCTCATGTCGGCCTTGGAGGAGGAGGCGGCCCGCGTCGATCCGGAGTCTTCGACGGTCCTGGCCCTCGATTGGCTCAACGGCAGGCGGACGCCCGACGCCGATCAACGGCTCACCGGCGGCATCGTGGGCCTTACGCTCGGCACGACGGCGCCGATGGTTTACCGAGCACTCCTCGAGGCCACGGCTTACGGCACCCGGGCCATCGTCGAGCGTTTCCGCAGGGAGGGCGTCGAGATCCGCAAGGTGGTGGGCATCGGCGGAGTCGCGCGGAAATCGCGGCTCGGCATGCAGATCGTGGCCGATGTTCTCGACATGCCGATGGACATCGTCGCGAGCGACCAGTCCGTCGCCCTCGGGGCGGCCATGTTCGCCTCGGTTGCCGCCAGCATCTCGTCGTCCGTGCCCGAAGCCCAGGAGAAGATGGTGCCGCCCATCGAGAGGACGATCCGCCCCGACCCCATCCGCGCCCGATTGTACGACGGGCTCTATGCGCGCTACCTCAGACTCGGCGCCTTCGTCGAAAAGGAGCTCATATGAACATTCTCGGCGACTACGAATTCTGGTTCATCGTGGGGAGCCAGCACCTCTACGGTACGAAGACCCTCGAAGAAGTCGGCTCGCACGCGAAGGAGATGGTCGCCGGACTTGGGGCCGAAGGCCCTGCGGCCGGTTCCGCCCTCCCCTCGAAACTCCTGCTCAAGAAGGTGGCGACGACTCCCGAGGAGATTCTCTCCATATTCAGGGAAGCCGACGCGTCGCCCCGCTGTGCCGGCGTGATCACCTGGATGCACACCTTCTCGCCTTCGAAGATGTGGATCGCGGGCTTCGCCGCCAACCGAAAGCCGCTCCTCCACTTCCACACGCAATACAATCGCGATATTCCCTGGTCGACCATCGACATGGATTTCATGAACCTGAACCAATCCGCCCACGGCGACAGGGAGCACGGGTTCATCCAAACCCGCATGGGCCTTTCCAGAAAAGTGGTCGTCGGGCACTGGAAAGACCCCGAAGCCCGCCGCGAGATCGGCGCGTGGATGCGCGCGGCCTGCGCCTTCGCGGACGGCCAACGGGCCAAGATCGTTCGCTTCGGCGACAACATGCGCGAGGTGGCGGTCACAGAGGGCGACAAGGTCGCCGCCCAGATCGCCTTCGGCTGGTCGGTGAACGGCTATGGGGTCGGCGAGCTCGCCAGGGCGACGAAAGGCGTCGACGAGGCCGCAGTCGATGTCCTCGTCCGGGAATATCGGGAAACCTTCGAGTTTTCCGCCGATATCCTTTCGGATGCCGCGCGGCTCGGACGCGTCAGGGAGCAGGCACGCATCGAACTCGGACTGCGCACCTTCCTCGAATCGCGCGATGCCGGCGCCTTTACCACGACCTTCGAGGATCTCGGCGAACTGCCGCAACTTCCCGGCCTCGCGGTGCAGCGACTCATGGCGGCGGGCTATGGCTTCGGGGCGGAGGGCGACTGGAAGACGGCCGCACTGGTGCGGGCGATGAAGGTGATGGGCGAGGGGCTGCCCGGAGGCACTTCCTTTATGGAAGATTATACCTACCATATGGAGAGCGGCGCGGAGATGGTGCTGGGAGCCCATATGCTCGAAGTCTGCCCCAGCATCGCCGCGGGCAGGCCCCGCGTCGAAGTTCACCCTCTCGGCATAGGCGGCAAGGCCGATCCCGCCCGCCTCGTCTTCGACGGGGCGAAGGGGCCGGCCCTCAACGCCACCGTCCTGGACTTGGGAGATCGTTTCCGCCTGCTGGTCAATGCCGTGGAGTCCTTGGGGGTGCCGGTGCCGATGCCGAAGCTTCCCGTGGCCCGCGTCGTCTGGAAGCCCAAGCCGAATTTCAAGGACGCGCTCAAGTTGTGGATCCTCGCCGGCGGCGCCCATCATACGGGATACTCGACGCAATTGCGGATCGAAATGCTCGAAGACTGGGCAAGGATCGCAGGAATCGAATTCGTCGAGGTGGGGGAGGGTACGGAAACGCGGCGTCTGGCGGCGGAACTCGATGCAGGCGGCCCCGGCCGTGCCGGCCGCTAGGAAGGGGCGGCCGAACTATGCGTCATACCAGGATGTTCGAGTCCCTCGCCGAGGAAGCCCTCCGCGCCAACCTCGAGATACCCGCGCTCGGACTCGCGATTCTCACCTGGGGCAACGCTTCGGCGGCCGATCCGGGAAAGGGCGTATTCGCCATCAAGCCCTCGGGTCTGCCCTACGCCGGGCTGTCGGTCGATTCCATGGTCGTCGTCGACTACGAGGGCAGGGTGGTGGAGGGCGATCTCAGTCCCTCGTCCGACACGAAGACCCACGCCGCATTGTACCGCGCCTGGCCCGGCATCGGCGGAGTCGTGCACACGCATTCGACGCACGCAGTCGCCTGGGCCCAGGCCTGCGCCGCCGTGCCCGTGCTCGGCACGACTCACGCCGACCATTCCTCCAAGCCGGTGCCGTGCACATCTTACCTTTCCGAGGAAGCGGTCCGCGGCGACTACGAACTGGAAACGGGCAGGCTCATCGTGGCGACGTTGGCGGAGTCGGGCCTCGATCCCGCCGAGACCACGACGATCCTGGTGGCGGGCCACGGGCCTTTCGCCTGGGGACCCTCCGCGGCGAAGGCGATCGCGGCGGCCGCGACGCTCGAGGAGATCTGCAGGATGGCGATCCTCACCTTGCGAGTCCGCCGAGACCAGAAGCCGCTGCCTGCCCATATCGTCGACAAGCATTGGAGACGCAAGCACGGGGCCGACGCCTACTACGGTCAAACCAAACACCCCGCTTGAGAGGATGTCGGATCAGCGGGCGCGCATCGCGACCGGGAAGAGGGTTCCCTGTCGGTCTCGCAGCCTGCCTTCGACGCTTGCGATGATGGCGTCGAGGTGTCTCGATTCGGCGACGAAGTCCAGGCTGTCGCCGGGGACGACGAGGACGGGAGCCAGATCGAAGCCCTCCAGCCATTCTTCGTAGAAGCGATTGAGCCCGGCGAGATATTCGTCGGGGATGTTGGACTCGAAACCTCGGCCGCGCTTGGCGATGCGGGCCTTGAGCGTGGGTACCGAGCAGCGAAGATACACGACGAGATCTGGCGGCGGGAGCAGGTCGATCACGGCGCGATAGAGGCTCCGGTAGGTCTCCCACTCGCGGTCGCTCATCGTGCCCTGCTCGTGGAGGTTGCGGGCGAAAACCTCGGCATCTTCATAGATCGAGCGATCCTGAACGACCGAGGAAGAATCGCCGGCGAGTTCATGGTGGGCGCGAAGCCGGTGGGTGAGAAAGAATACCTGGGAGTGGAAGGCCCAGCGTCCCATATCCCCGTAAAAGTCAGCGAGATAGGGGTTGTCCGCCACCGGTTCGAAGTAGGGCCTGAAGCCCAGTCTTTCGGCAAGGAGTTCGACGAGGCTCGACTTGCCGGCGCCGATGTTGCCGGCGAGGACGAGATACTTTTTCGACATTGCCTGCCATCCGCGTTTTCGACGACATCCAGGATATGCCGGACTTCGTCCCGGGACAAGACAGGGGAAGGGAGACATGCGTCCCCTTCCCCTAGGTCGGCGCTACTTGAAGGTCTTGAGCGCGGCGTTGGCGTCGTTGATGACGCTGTCCGACCACTGGTTCGTGTTTGCGATGAGCATCAGGACAGGGCGCACGAGGGGATTCCTCGTGGCGGCAGCCGCCGCGATGCCGGCCCGCGCCATCCGCTGCCGATTCGCGTCGAGCAGTCCGTTGCTCACGTCGTCGTTGAGCTGCTTGAGGAGGGAGACGATGGCCTTGGCAGCCACATCGGTTCCGTTGACTCCGAGGGCTTGGAGGCCGAGCAGCTGCTCCTCGGTGTCGAAACCGTCGGTATAGGATTTGAGTTCGGGATCGACGGCGCCCGGATCCTTGGCGCCGAGTTGAATGAGTCCGCGAAGCGCGATCTTGCGGAAATCGCCATAGTTCTTCGCCTCGACGGGACGGTTGGGGTCGGCCTGCAAATGTCCAATCGACAGCGCCGTTATCGTCGTGGCGATCTTCCTGTCCGTCGGGGCGGCGGAGGAAAGCTCCATTTGAAGGGCGAGCGATTTTCGCGGTGCCGTTTCGTTTTTGATGATGGTGGTCACGGGATCGGTCGGGTCGGACGTGATGTTGGGCAACGCCTGCAGCGCCATCTGCCTGATCCTCTCCGAATACCAGCCATCGGATGCGAAAAAGACAGGGGCGAATCCCCGCACGTCCTTGAGCTTGTCCAGGGCGACGATGCACCCGAAGGCGAGCTTTTCTCCCGCGTCCGGGTCGGCCGTCGGAGTGAGGTTGAGGTCCGAGAGCATCTTGGAGATGCGTTCGACATAATCGAGCGCCCTCATGCTGCCGAGGGCCATGAGGGCCTCGGATTGGGCGAGAGGGTCGGATACCTGCTGCACGACCTCCCAAAGGAAGGGTGCCGCATCGATCGCCTTGTACTTGCCCAGGCCCGATGCGACGAGTTGGATCGTCCTCCCGTACACGGTCTTGTCGGTGGCGGATTTGTAGTTGTTCTGATCTCGTATGAGCTCCGACAGGGCGTCGGTGAGGATGGGCGCGACGGATCGATCGTCGAGGGATATGAGGTTCTGAACCGCGTTGTACTTGTCCTGGAGATTCGTGGACTGCTCATAGATCATGCGGTAGACATCGGTCATCTCGTCTCCGAAGAGCGCGGGGGCTCCCACGGTCAGGACAAAGATGACGAGGATGGAGAATATCGTAGGACGCTTCATGTGCATGGCTCCATTATTCGTAGTAAGTTTCGACTTTTTGGTCCTGTCGGATCGAATACTCGTAGGAGCGCTTCTCCTTGACGGCGCCCGTCGAGTCCGAAAGGACTGAAGTCAGCCGTTCGCCGTCGGGACCGTAGGTGTAATCGGTCGCTTCCGCTAGGGAATTGTCGGGGTGGCGGACCTCGAAGCGGACGACTTTGCCGTCCTTGATCAGCGAAACTTCGATATTTTGCACCGAGCCGTCGGAAGCGAGGTAGGTTCGGGTTTCCGACGAGCCGTCGTCGGCGTACGAGACTTTGACGCTGTCGGTCGGTATGTTCGCGGAGTTCAGGACCTGGATGAGGACGAGGCGGCCCTTGTCGTCGTAGCTGTAGTTCGTGATCGCCTTGAGCACGCCGGAGCCGTCGAAGGCCTTCCATTGGGTCCGGTTTCCGGCCTTGTCGTAGCTGTAGCTCGATTCGAACTGGCCGATCCCCTTCGAGTCCTCGCCCTTTTCGTCGGCGAGGAGGCCATCCGGCGTCCATGTCAGGTCGCGTCTGGTCTTGAGCGAGCCATCCGAGCCGTAGGTGAGCTCGTCAGTGAGGACGCCGTTCGCGTCGTACTCGGATACGATACGCTCGATCGGATCCGGGCGCGTGGGGTCGACAGTGGTCTTTTCGAGAAGGTGTTTGAGGGACGAATCGTATTTGTAGACCACGTATGTGTCTACGAGACCGTCAGGATAGAAGACGGTCTCCTTGACCGGGACCGGGGTGCGGATCGTCACTGTCCTTTGCTTCATGACGGGCGTCTTTGGAGCCGAAGCCTGGGCTGTGGGCTGTGGCGCGCCTGCGCAGGACAGGGCAAGGGCGACGGCCGCGGCGCCGAGGGCGACCTGGGCGAGCATCTTGGGGATGCCGTGCATTGCTACCTCCGGGGATTTCGACTCGAGAACTCCGCCCGGACGGGCGGCGAAGCTCGATTATAGCCGCAATGGACTTGGCTTTGCATCCCCTCCCCGTAAGCTCAAGCTCCGGTCGCCGATCTTTCGAAGGCCCGTCTGAGCATGTTCAGACCGGCTTCCAGCTCCATTTCTCCGATGACGAGGGGCGGGAGGAGGCGGATGACGTCCTCGCCGGCCGTGAGGACCAGAAGACCTTCTTCCATCGCGCATTCCTTGACGCGATCGGGCGCGGCGCTTGTCACGATGCCGATCATCAGGCCCTTGCCCCGCACCGACTTCACGAGCGGGTGCTTCCAGGAAACGACGGCCCTCATGATCGATTCGCCCTTCTTCGCGACCGATTCGAGGAAGCCGGGCTTCGAGAGTTCGTCGATGACCACTCGGGCGGCGGCGCCGGCGAGCGGATTGCCGCCGAAGGTGGAGCCATGGTCGCCCCGGCCGAGTACGGCCGCCGCTTCGCCGCGGGCAAGGACGGCGCCGATGGGAACGCCACCGCCGAGACCCTTGGCCACGAGCGCGACGTCCGGCGAAAGGCCTGCCGCCGTCGAGGCGAGCATAGCTCCGGTGCGGCCCATGCCGCACTGCACCTCGTCGCAGACGAAGAGGGCCCCGCGCTCCCGACAAAGCGCCTGTGCTCTTTTCATGTAAGCGGCGGAAAGAGGATATACCCCGCCCTCGCCTTGTATGGGCTCCACGATGAGGGCCGCGGTCTTGTCGTCGATGGCCGCTTCGAGGGCTGCGACGTCGTCGGCAGGCACGTAGGCGAAGCCGGCGGGAAAGGGGCCGAAGTATCTGTGGAACTTTTCCTGGCCGGTCGCCGTCAGGGCGGCGAGGGTGCGGCCGTGGAAAGAGTTGACCAGGGTGACGATCTTGACGCGATCGGGGGATTTTGCGGAGCCGTGCTTCCGGGCGAGCTTGATTGCGCCCTCGTTGGCCTCGGCGCCGGAATTGGCGAAAAACACGGCGTCGAATCCCGTAGCCCGACACAGCTCGCGGGCGGCGGCCATCGACGTCGGCGTATTGTAGTAATTGGAAACGTGGATGATGCGCCCCGCCTGCTCCGCGATCGCCCGGACAAGCCTGGGATGGCCGTGGCCGAGGCTGTTGACACCGATGCCGCTCGCGAAATCGACGTAGGTCCTGCCGTCGGCCGCGGTGAGAACCGCCCCTTCGCCGGAGACGAAGACGAGGCCGGTCCTCTTGTAGGTGTCCATGAAATAGTCGCCGTCGGAATCGTTCATGTCGTCCTTCCTTCGCCGCGTCGCGGCGTCAAAAGATCATCGTGCCGGAGCCGGAATCGGTGAACAGCTCGAGGATGAGGGAGTGGGGCGAGCGGCCGTCGATGATGTGGGCCGTCGCGACGCCGCCATCCACCGCGCGAGCGCAACATTCCACCTTGGGAATCATGCCCTTGGCGACGATGCCGTCGCGGACGAGAAGGGGGATCTCGGTCCGGGGGAGTTCCTCGATCAGGGTCGTGAAGTCGGAGAGATCACGAAGGATACCGGGAACGTCGGTGAGAAGCATGAGCTTTTCGGCTCTCAGCGCCACGGCGATCTCCGCGGCCGCCGTGTCGGCGTTGATGTTGTAATAGTTTTCGTCGTCCTTGATCCCGACTCCGATCGTCGAGACCACGGGCACGAAGCCGGACGCCAGCGAGGCGAGCAAGGGCGCCGGGTCGACCGAAAGAACGTCGCCGACGAAGCCGAGATCGTCACCTTCGTGTCTGCGCGCCTTGAGCATCGCGCCGTCGACGCCCGACAGGCCCAGCGCCCTGCCCCCCTCGCGGTCGATCAAGGCGACGATGTCCTTGTTCACCTTCCCGGAAAGGACCATGCGGACGATCTCCATCGTCTCCTCGTCGGTGTAGCGGAGGCCTTTCACGAAGACGGGTTCCTTGCCGATGCGTCGGAGCATCGCGTCGATCTCCGGGCCCCCGCCGTGCACGAGGACGGTACGGATGCCCACCGTGCTCATGAGGACGATATCCTGGGCCACGGCCTGGCGCACGTTCTCGTTCGTCATCGCCGCGCCGCCGTATTTCACGACGATTGTCTTGCCGGCCCAGTCCTTTATATAAGGGAGGGCCTGGAGGAGGATGTCGGCCCTCGCGTTTTCGGGTATGTCCATTTCGGTTCCCCTCAAGTCCTGTAATCGCCGTTGATCTTGACGTACTCGTACGAGAGGTCGCAACCCCAGGCGGTGGCTTCTCCCGAGCCCCCGTTGAGCGAAACGAGAATCTGGATCTCCCGGTCGCCCAACACTTTCTTGGCCTTGTCCTCGCTGAAGGGGAGGGGCGCCCCGGCCCTGCACACCTCGATGTAGCCGCGCGAGCTTTCGAAGGCGAGATCGACCTTGTCCGGATCGAAGGCGGGGCCGGAATAGCCGAGGGCGCAAAGAACGCGGCCCCAGTTGGCGTCCGAACCGAACATCGCCGTCTTCACCAGGTTCGAGGAAATGACAGCTTTGGCGAAGGCCTCGGCGTCGTCTTCGTCGCCGGCGCCCGTCACGGTGCATTCGACGAGTCGGGTGGCGCCCTCCCCGTCGCGGGCGATCATCCGCGACAATTCCGTACAGACCCATTCGAGGGCCTCGGCGAAGTCGCGGTAGTCCTCGCCCTCCTCGGCGATGGGCCTGTTGCCGGCCATGCCGTTGGCGAGCACGACGACCATGTCGTTGGTGCTCGTGTCTCCGTCCACCGACACGCGGTTGAAGGTGCGGCGGACCGTCGCCGACAGCGCTTTCTGGAGGAGCTCGGTCGAGATCGCGCAGTCGGTGGTGACGAAGCCGAGCATCGTCGCCATGTTCGGGTTGATCATCCCGGAGCCCTTGGCCATGGCGCCTATGGTCACGACTTTGCCGCCGATGTCCTCAGAAAGGGCTGATTCCTTCTTCATCGTATCGGTGGTCATGATGGCTTCACGGGCGTCGATCGATCCGCTCTTCGAGAGACCGGCCACGAGGTCGTCCATCCCGGCCTCGATCACCGACACATCGAGGGGTACGCCGATTACGCCGGTGGATGCCACGATGACGTCCCTCGCGTCCACCGGCAGCCGCTCGGCGACCAGTGCCGCCATGCGTCTAGCGTCCGCGACCCCCTGGGGTCCCGTGCAGGTGTTCGCGTTGCCCGAATTGACGATGATGGCCCGGGCCCTGCCGTCGGCGAGATGTTCCTTCGTGACCACGAGGGGCTGGCCGACGACTTTGTTCGTCGTGTAGACCGCGGCCGCCGCGCAGGGCTTTTCGGACCAGACGAGAGCCAGATCCTTCTTTTCCTTGTTCTTCCGTATGCCGCAATGGACTCCGGACGCGGTGAATCCGATGGGGGCGGTGATGCCTCCCCGAAGTTCTTTCATCAATCAGCTCCTTTCATCCGTCTCAGAAGGCGGGAGGCAGCATCGAGATACCCGACCTCTCGTCGAGGCCGAGGGCGATGTTCATGTTCTGGATCGCCTGGCCAGCCGCCCCCTTCACCATGTTGTCGATGGCGGAGACGACGATGGCGGTCCTTTCCCCCCGCGCCAGGTGGAGGGAAATATCGCAATAATTGGACATTCTAACGTTGCGGCTCGTCGCGATCGCTCCCTCGGGAAGGATCCGGACGAAGGGTTCGTCGGCATAGAAGGCGGCATAGAGTTCGCGCAGCGCGCGCGCGCCGATCGGCGAGGACAGAGGCGCGTAGATGGTGCTCACGATGCCGCGACCCATCGGCGCGAGGTGGGGCGTGAAGATCGCATCGACGGGCCGTCCGGCCATCGAGGCGAGATTGCGCTCGATCTCGGGACCATGGCGGTGTTCCCCGATCTTGTAAGGCGTTATGGTATCCGCGCATTCGGGGTAGTGGGTCGATCTCGTGGGTTCCTTGCCCGCGCCCGTGATCCCCGACTTCGCGTCTATGACGATTCCTTCGGTCTTGAAGGCGCCTTCCGCCAGGCCCGGATAGAGACCGAGGGAGGCCGATGTCGGGTAGCATCCGGGATTGCCGATAATCCTGGCCTTCGCAATCGAGACCCGGTTGAGCTCTGGCAGGCCGTAGACCGACTCGGCGTGGAGGGCGGGGTGGCGGTAGGGCTTGCCGTACACTTCACGGAATGTCGCTTCGTCGTCGCCGAAACGGAAATCGGCCGAAAGATCGATGAAGAGGGCGCCACGGGGTCGACATCGCGCCGCGTGCTCCTCCGCGATGCCGTGGGGCAGGGATGAGAAGATCACGTCGGCGGCATCGACGGCGGCTTCCGGACTCACGAATCGCAACTCGCCCCCGGTCCCCTTCCCCAGGACAGCGCCGTCGACGCCATTGGCGGAAATGAGGTTGGGATAGAAGCTCTCCATCGTCCCGCCCTCGGCGCTCGACGAAGCGAGGATGAGCTTTCCGACGGAGGAGTGGCCGAGAAGGAGCCTGGCAAGCTCGGCGCCCGCGTAACCCGTGGCGCCAATGACGGCAACCGTAAACATACGATGCCTCCGCCAGGGACGCGCGAAAACGCGAACCCTGCAAAGGGGCGATGCGCCGACGCAAGCCGGCGTTGTTTTATTGGGCTGGGGGGATCAGGGACGACGGAGGCGGCGGGGTGTCGGCGGGAGGAGGGAGGAGGGAGTGGACGAGGGTCGGCGAGCGACGAAGGCAGCGGCAAGGCCGGCGATGGGAAGTGGACTATCGAAGAATCCCGACATGATACCCCTCCTGAGGGCGACAGGATGGGCTGACTATGATTATCGAGGGCGAGCGCGTCAAGTAGGTGTGAGGTCCCGGACGGGGCCAGCATTGCCCAAAGCTTCGGCATTCGCTAGGATCAAGGTCTTTATCAACCGACATGGAGATATCCCTTATGGAACGCAAACGCATACTCACGGGCGACCGCCCCACCGGCAAACTTCACCTCGGCCACTACGTCGGTTCCCTCGCCAACCGTGTCCGCCTCCAGGACGAGTACGAATGCTTCTTTATAATCGCCGACCTCCATACGCTCACGACGAGACCCGAGAAGGAATACATAGAGGCCCTCGCCGACAACGTGCGCTCGGCCGCCCTCGATTACCTCGCCGTAGGGATCGACCCGGCACGATCAGTCATCTATCTGCAATCGGCCGTGACGGAAGTCACCGAACTCTCGCTTTTTTTCCAGAATCTGATAACTGTGCCGAGACTTTCTCGCGTGCCCAGCCTGAAGGAGATGGCGCAGGGGGCGGGAATCGAGGAGATGCCCTTCGGCCTCCTCGGCTACCCTGTGCTCCAGGCCGCCGACATCCTCCTGCCGCGTGCCCACCTCGTGCCGGTCGGCAAGGACAACGTGGCCCATGTCGAAGTGACTCGGGAGATCGCGCGGCGCTTCAACTATCTCTATGGCGAAACCTTCCCCATCCCCGAGGTGCTCGTCTCGGAATACGGCTCTCTGGTCGGCACCGACGGCAACGCCAAGATGTCCAAGAGTCTCAACAATGCCATTTTCCTTTCCGATGACGAGAAGACGGTGCAAAAGCGCGTGATGTCCATGTACACCGATCCCAAGCGGGTCAGCGCCGATGTGCCCGGCACAGTCGAGGGCAATCCCGTTTTCCAGTATCACGACGCTTTCAACCCCGACAAGGCGGAGGTGGAAGATCTCAAGACCCGCTATCGCGCGGGCAAGGTCGGCGACGTCGAAGTCAAGGAAAAGCTCGCCAAGGCGCTCAATGCCTTTCTCGATCCCATCCGCGAACGCCGTGCCAAGTACGAAACGCAATCGGGGCTTGCCGACGAAGTTGTCTACGACGGTACCATGCGCATGCGCGAGGAAGCCCGCGCCACCCTCGCCGCGGCCAAGAAAGCCATGGGCATGAACGCCGTCTGGAACCGCCTCTCCCGCAAGGCTGAAGAGACGAAGAAAAGGCGCGCGGCCAAATAGCGAGCGCGCCGGCGGGTCGCAAACTCTAGCGGAGCGTTAAGAAACGAAGAAGAGGCGCGCGGCCAAATAGCGAGCGCGCCGGCGGGTCGCAAACTCTAGCGGAGCGTTAAGAAACGAAGAAGAGGCGCGCGGCCAAATAGCGAGCGCGCCGGCGGGTC
>Ga0187814_10000487_pt1 | contig 13348 bp, 10 predicted proteins | sample NC_S_4_FD_132450 | JGI IMG/M metagenome (GOLD analysis project Ga0187814, IMG submission 132450) | Wetland sediment microbial communities from Neuse River Estuary, North Carolina, USA - ASW-S_4 | ecosystem: Environmental > Aquatic > Freshwater > Wetlands > Sediment | place: USA: North Carolina... | reverse complement strand
CCGTCGGGCCGACCACCGGGACATCCGGCGCCGCGCCGGCCGGCACCCCGTACGCCTGCACCTCCCACTCAGCGACCTGCTCGTACGGCCACATCTCCGGGCCCGGTGGCTCGTATCCTGGCGCACCCCGGGTCTCCCCGGTCGGCGCCACCCCGTAGCCCGGCTCCGGCCAGGGGCCGGGCCCCGGCTCCTGCCGCCAGGACCATGCCGGGGGGACGTGCTGCACCGCCGTCGGCTGCGGGTCCACGTACCAGCCGTCCGCTGCCCCGTCGCGCTGCACCTCCGCCGAACCGGCCGACTCGTCCCGGTCGCGTACCTCGGGTGTTTCCCGCTCGTCTTCCGCCCCAGAGTGTCCCGCCCAGCCGGCGGCCAGAGAACTCGCCGGCTCGGAGTTCGCCGGGTCGGGGATCCTTCCCGAGTCGAGCATCCGCGCGGGCTTGGGCTGGCTGTCCTGGCGGCTGCCGGCCTGCGGGCTGGTGACTGGCCGGTCGCCGGCGCCTGACGGGGCGGTGGGCTGAGGATCGACGCCGGCCTCGGGCTGGGCCGCGGGCTGCGGTCCGCCGCCCGCCGGAGAGTCAGCAGCCGACTGGGCGGCATCCGCGCGGGCTGGTTCCGTGCCGGACCGTACCGGGGGGGCCGCTTCCCCGGTGGCCGACAGGAACCAGCCCGCCGGACGTGCCACGCCCGGCCACGCGGGCCAGGCGGTGGCTGAGCCGGATCCAGGCACCGCGGTCGTAGGTTCCGCCGCCGCGGTGTCGTCTCCGGACGTGCCGTCGGGGTCAGGATTGGCTTGCCGCGCGGGCTCCGCACCAGCCGTCTCGCCGTTCGCTGGGGGGATAGCGTCGGTCATCGATAACTCCGAGTCCTCGCGGCATTACTCTCTGTAGTAGGCCCGGACGTGACCCTTCGCCCGAACCTCCTTTTCGTGGGCCCGTTGGTTCGATGGTAACTAGTGAAAGCCGAAATACCCAGAGCTCAAAGCCAAAAAAATAACAAGTAGTTCTGTAACATCTACCCGGAGTAACCGCTAAACTGGGCGGCTCGGATCTCGCGGTCCAATACACGCCTCACGAGATTCTTGATGCGCGAGCTGCCTCAATTACTCCAGCAAATTCAGCCAGGTAACAGGGCCATCACAACCCCCAGGAGTCTCATTTAGCGAATCATGGCACTCGGCTCAGGCTGTGCAGCCATGATCGCGTAAATTTCGCATCGTATAAGTGCATTAACTCTTCGTGATCATGAAACAGGCGACGCCACGCGGGCCGGTTGGCGCGGCGGGCGGTACTGGCGTGCTAGGCGGGGCGCTTGGTGGCGCGTTCGTGGATGAGGCCGTAGCCGATCGCTTCGGCGGTGGTGAGGGTGCGGTTGCGCCGGGCGTCTTCGCGGACGTCTTCCGCGTCGCGACCGGAGGCCTCGGCGATGCGGTAGAACAGCGAATCGACCATGCGGCGGGCCTGCTGCTCGCGCGCGGTCACGGCCGTCACCGTCCCCCCGAACTGGAGCTTCGGCTCTGACAGCGTGAACGAGGCGTTCGGGTAGGCGGCCCGGCGCGGGCAGGAGGCGAGCACGCCGAGCGCGGCGCCGCCGGTCTCGCCGCTGGCGAACGCCTGGATCTCGGCCCGGACCACATCGAGCACGCCCATCAGGGTCAGCGCCGCCGGGAGCTCTGCCTGGAGGTTCTGCAGCTCCAGCCGGATCGGGCCGCCGCCTTCGGCGTCGAGGGTGAGCAATTGCGCGGACAGCCGGGTCGCCGCCGCGTCGTCGAGGATGCCCGACGCGAGCACGATCCGCTGCTCAAGAAGCCGCTCGTAGAGCTTGTCCTGCCAGGCCGTACGCGGATCAAGCCAGACGCGGCCCGGGGGCAGCGGGCCCGGCTCCGGCTTGCCGGGAGGCGGCGTGCCGGGGGACGGGACTCCGGGCAACGGAATCTCCGGACCACCCGGGCGCCCCGGCCAGCCCGGGTCGGAAGAGCCGCCCGGCGGGGCTTGACTGGCACCGGCGTGCGGGCCGGCTGCTCCCGGCAGGAGGGGGGCGGTGCGGAGTCGGCCGCGTACGTTCGGATTATTCATACAGCCTCCAGTTGATCTCGGCGCCCACCGCCGCGGCGTACCGTTCCAGCGTGGAGGTCCTGACGTCAGTCGAGCCGGCCTCGAGCCGGGCGACCGCCGACTGGGACGTGCCCATGCGCGCGGCCACCTCCGTCTGGGACAGACCCGCCGCGCGGCGCTGGGCGGCCAGGTCGCGGACCAGGCCGGCGCGCCGCTCGGCCATCTTGCGCAGCGCCATCTCCCGGAAACCGGGCAGGAGCGGGAGTTCCCCCATGCCTCAAACGGTATCTCACATATGAGATAGCCGTCGAGGGGCGCCGGATCAGCCGGCTGGCTGGCAGGCGCGCAGGAAGACCTGGACGCCGCTGCTGAGCAGGGCGGCGAACGACGCGGCGATCTCACGGGTGTGCAGGATATGTTCGTACGGTGCCGTCGTCACTGCTCCCCTTCGTCGCCTCCCAGCCGCTGACCGATCACCACTGCCACGGCGTGCTGCGGTCAGGAGGCGACCTCGAGGCGCTCCTCAACGAGGCCGACGGCGCCGCGGCGCGCGGGTTCGCGTTCGACTCGCTGGCCGGGCTCGCGTTCCGGCGGTGGTGCCCGCCGCTGCTCGGCCTGCCCCCGCACGCCCCGGTCGAGAGCTACCAGGCGCGGCGCGACGAACTCGGCGCGGCGGAAGTCAGCCGGCGGTTCCTCGGCGCGAGCGGTCTCGCGGCGCTGTGCGTAGACACCGGGTACGCGCCGGGCGGCATTCTCTCCCCCGCCGAGACGGCCGCGTTCGCCGGCGCGGCCGCGTACGAGGTCGTCCGGCTCGAGCAGGTAGCCGAGTCACTGGCCGCGGCGGGGACGGGCGCGGCCGGGTTCCCCGGCGCCTACCGCGCCGCGCTGGCGGACCGGGTCGCGTCGCCCGCCGCGGGGGTGCCCGTCGTCGGGGTCAAGTCCATCGCGGCGTACCGGGTCGGGCTCGAGCTCGACCCGCGGCGCCCCAGCGACGCGGAGGTGGCCGGCGCGTTCGGGCGCTGGCTAGCCGGAGCGGGCGGGGCTGACGGGGCCGGCGGGGCCGGCGGGCCGGGCGGGGCGCTGCCGCGGCTGGCGGACGAGACCCTGCACCGGTTCTTCGTCTGGTGCGGCGCCGACCTGGGGCTGCCGGTCCAGTTCCACGTCGGCTACGGCGACCGCGACATCGACCTGCACAGGTGCAACCCGCTGCTGCTCACGGAACTGCTCCGGGCGCTCGAGCCAGCCGGCGTTCCGGTCATGCTGCTGCACAACTATCCGTACCACCGGGAGGCCGGCTACCTGGCCCAGGTCTTCCCGCACGTGTACGCGGACCTGGGCCTGGCGACCCACAACGTCGGCAGCCGGGCGCCCGGGGTGCTCGCCGAGGCCCTCGAACTGGTGCCGCTGCGGAAGTTCCTGTTCTCCTCTGACGCCTTCGGCTTGCCAGAGCTCTACTACCTGGGGGCGCTGCTGTTCCGGCACGCGCTGTCCGGGTTCCTGCAGGCCCGGCTGGATGCCGGTGACATCTCGGGCGCCGACGCCGAGCGCGTCACCGGGCTGATCGCCGCCGGCAACGCGGCCCGCGCCTACCGCCTGCCCGCCTGAGGAGGCCGCCTGCGGAGGCCTGCGGAGGTTAGAGGCCGCAGGCGGAGGCGACGGCCTCGGCGGAGGCCTCCCGGGTACCCGCGGCCGGAATGCCCGCGCGCTCGAAGTCGGTGACGTAGACGTCGGCGGCGGCGGCGGGCGAACTCGCCGCGTTCAGCGCCGGGATGTAGGCGGACCACCCGTTGTTGTAGGTCAGGATCGCGGACAGCTGCGTCTGCAGGTCGCCGGCCGCGTTGCCGGTCACGAACCCCGACGGCAACGGCGTCCACCCGATCAGGCCGCCGCCACCGCTGCCGATCGACTCGGGGTTGCCCTTGGATTCCTGGTAGATGTTCCCCGCGATGCCGGCCGCCGCGTTGTGGCTGTACCCCTTGCCGAGCAGGAAGCTGACGATCGCCGTGACGTTGCCGGGCAGCAGGCCGCTGCCCGCAGAGCAGCTGACGGAGCCGGCGCCGGTGCTGGCGGACGACGGCGCGGCCGCTGCCGCCGCCTGGACCGGCTGGGCCGCTGCCGCCGCCTGCACGGGCTGGGCCGCGGCGGTCGGCTGAGCCGTCGCCGTGGGAGCCGGCCGCGATGGCGACGGCTTGGCGGACGCGCGGGCCGTGACCCGCGGGGCGTGGCTGCCCGTCGCGGCTCCGGACATGCGGGCCGTCGCGGCGTCGGCGCCGCCGACGCTGGCCTGCGCCGCCTTGCCCACGCTGACCGGGAGATTCAGCGCGGTGGCGACCTTGCCGTTGCCTGACTGGCCGCCGACGAGGCCGTAGGCGCCGTAGGCGACCGCCCCAGCCGCGAGCGTTGCGGCTATCGCCGGGGCAGGGGCGGTCTTGCCGGCCCGGCGGGCCGTCTTGGGGCGGACGGTGGCGTGCTTCGCGGTGTAGCGCTCCGGTCCCTGGCGGTCCGGGCCCGTCTCGCCGGCGGTGGCCGGGTCGGCCTGACCGTGACCGGGCCGGGCGAATGCCCGGGTGATGCGATTGCCGTTCCGCTTGCTGCCTGCCCTCAATGAATCCCTTACGACGTTCCGCACCCGGCTACGCGGATCGTGTGCGCTTCCTCTCGCCAGGCCTGACCGAATTGCTCGATACAGCCTGACGGCACACAAACCCCAGTTTGTAAGTTTTCGGGCATATGACCCATAAGGGCTAGGCAGTAACAATGCGGCTCGGCGGTAACGGCCGACAGTGCGGGAATGCCGGCGCCCGCGCGGTTTCGCGGCGCGCGCGGCCGGCCCGGCCAAGCCGGTCACGGAGCGTGGCGAACCACCCGACCGGGCTAGCCGGCCCGCGGTAATGTCTTAACTGCGCTGCGTGCGGAAGCCGGGGTTACAGCAGGGACAGGGCGTGCGCGGTCAGCCCCGGCTCAACCGCTGACAGCCAGGTGACGCGGGGGTCGCGGCGGAACCATGACTCCTGGCGGCGGGCGAAACGGCGCGTGGCCCGCACCGTCTCCTCTCGTGCCTGGTCCAGCGTCCAGTCACCGTCGAGGTAACGCAGCATCTGCTGGTAGCCCAGTGCGCGGCTCGCGGTCTTGCCCTCGCGCAGGCCGTTGAGGTCGCGCAGGGCGCGCACTTCCGCCTCGAAGCCGCGCGCCCACATGTGGTCCACGCGGGCCTCGATGCGGCGGTCCAGCTCGGGCCTTTCGACGTGCAGGCCGATCTGGACAGCGGAGCGGCCGGTCTCATACCCGGGCAGGGTGGCGCTGAACGGGCGGCCGGAGAGCTCGATGACCTCCAGGGCGCGCACGATCCTGCGGCCGTTGGAGGGCAGGATCGCCGCCGCGGCCTTCGGGTCAAGCGCCGTCAGGCGCGCATGGAGCGGCCCGGGCCCGGTGACGGCGAGTTCAGCCTCGAGAGCGGCCCTGAGTTCCTCGTCGGTGCCGGGAAATTCGAGGTCGCCGAGCGCCGCGCGCACGTACAGGCCGGAGCCGCCGGCCAGCACCGGGACCTTACCGCGAGCCTCGATGCCGGCGATGGCCTGCTTAGCGAGGACCTGATACTCCGCGACGCTCGCCGTCTTGGTCACGTCCCATACATCGAGGAGGTGGTGCGGGACCCCGCGGCGCTCCGCTAGCGACAGCTTGGCCGTGCCGATGTCCATGCCCCGGTAGAGCTGCATGGAGTCGGCGTTGACCACCTCGCCGTCCAGGGCGAGGGCGAGGGCCACCGCCAGGTCCGACTTCCCGGTGGCGGTGGCGCCGACGACGGCGAGCACGGCCGTCAGCGGCGGGTTGGCATGCCGAGCAGTACCGGCGCCGACCCCGCCGGCGCCGCCGCGCGCGCCTCCCAGGCGTCGCCCGCCCGGGTGCGGCGGACGGCGAGCGGCTCGCCGTCCGCGATCAGGTAGTGCGGCGCGGTGCCGGTGACCATCGTGGTGACGACGTCACCGGGCCGGGGCGCCGTAGCGTGCGGCGCGAAGTGCACCAGGCGGTTGTCCCGCGCCCGGCCGGACATGCGGTGCGTCGCGGCGTCCTTGCGGCCCTCCCCCTCGGCCACCAGCACCTCGACGGTGGTGCCGGCGAACCGGGTGTTCTCGGCCGTGGCGATCTCCTCCACCAGCGCGACGAGGCGGTCGTAGCGGTCCTGTACGACGTCGGCGGGCACCTGCCCGTCCATCGTCGCGGCGGGCGTGCCTGGACGGATCGAGTAGCGGAACGTGAACGCGGACGCGAACCGGGCCTGCCGGACCACGTCGAGGGTGTCGGCGAAGTCGGCCTCCGTCTCACCGGGGAAGCCAACGATGATGTCTGTGGTGATCGCCGCGTGCGGGATCGCGCGCCGCACGTTGTCCAGGATCGTCAGGTAGCGGTCGCGGCGGTAGGCGCGGCGCATCGCCTTCAGCACCGCGTCGGAGCCGGACTGCAGCGGCATGTGCAGGCTCGGCATCACGGTGGGCGTCTCGGCCATCGCCTCGATCACGTCGCCGGTGAAGTCCCGCGGGTGCGGCGAGGTGAACCGTACCCGTTCGAGCCCCTCGATCTCGCCGCAGGCGCGCAGCAGCTTGCCGAACGCCTGCCGGTCCCCGAACTCCGCGCCGTAGGAGTTCACGTTCTGGCCAAGCAGCGTGACCTCGATGACTCCCTCGTCGGCGAGTTGCCGGATTTCTTCCAGGATGTCGCCCGGGCGGCGGTCCTTCTCGCGCCCGCGCAGCGACGGCACGATGCAGAAGGTGCAGGTGTTGTTGCAGCCGACCGAGATCGACACCCAGGCCGAGTACGGGGATTCGCGGCGGGCCGGCAGCAGGGAGGGGAACGTAGCGAGCGTCTCCTCGAACTCCACCTGCGCCTCGCGCCGCTCGCGGGCGCGTTCGAGCAGCCTGGGGAGGGCGCCGATGTTGTGCGTGCCGTAGACGACGTCCACCCACGGGGCGCGCTGGGTGATCTTGGTCCGCTCCATCTGCGCGAGGCAGCCGCCGACCGCGATCTGCATGCCCGCGTGCGACTTCTTGACCGGGAGCAGGTGACCGAGGTTGCCGTAGAGCCGGTCCGCGGCGTTCTCCCTGACCGCGCAGGTGTTGAACACGACCAGGTCGGGGGTCTCGCCGTCGGCGGCCGGCACGTAGCCGGCGTCTTCGAGCAGCCCGGCGACCCGCTCAGAGTCGTGCGCGTTCATCTGGCACCCGTAGGTGCGGATCTCGTAGGTCCTGCCTTCTCCCACTTGACCAGGATAGGGGCGGACGCGCGCTGTGCGAGCCGGCCGTGATATATGGGTGGCCCATGACTGAGATCGCCCCGTACGGAGCCTGGAAGTCGCCGATCGGCGCCGCGGACGTGGCCCGGGGTGCGCGGATGCTGTCCTTTCCGTCGATCGCCGGCGACGAGGTGTGGTGGCAGGAGAGCCAGCCGGACGAGGGCGGCCGGGTGACGGTGATGGCCGCCCCGTTGTCCCCGGCCGGGTCCGGGGACAGGGACGGGGACGCCGCGCCGCGCGTGCTGCTGCCCGCGCCGTGGTACGCCAGGACCCGGGTGCAGGAGTATGGCGGCAAGTCCTACCTGCCGGTGCCCTCACCTGACGGCGGCTTTGACCTGGTCTTCGCGAACTTCGCCGACCAGCGGCTCTACACGGTGCCCGCCGCGGGCGGCGAGCCCGCGCCGCTCACGCCGGCCGATCACGGCTACCGGTTCGCGGACCTGGTCCTCTCCCCCGACGGCCGGGAAGTCTGGGGCGTCCGCGAGACCGTGACCGACGATGGCGAGGTCAGCCGCGCGATCGTCGCGGTGCCGCTGGACGGCTCGGCCGCCGCCCACGCGCACGCGATCCGGGTCCTGGTCACCGGCGCGCATTTCTTCGCGTTCCCCGCTCCCTCCCCGGACGGCACGAAGCTGGCGTGGATCAGCTGGGACCACCCGCGGATGCCCTGGGACGGCACCGAACTTCGCGTCGCTCCCGCCACCGGCGGCGTTTCCGTGGCGGACGCGACCCTGGTCATGGGCGGCCCCCAAGAGTCGGTGCTCGCGCCGCTCTGGCGTGACGACGAGAGCCTCTACGCGATCTCGGACGCCTCCGGCTGGTGGAACCTGTACGAGGTCCCCGCCGTGGCCGGCGGCGCAGCGCGCCCGCTGTGCCCGCGCGAGGAGGAGTTCGCCGGCCCCCTCTGGTGGCTGGGCGCGCGCCCGTTCGCCGCGCTCGGTGACGGCAGGCTCGCGGTCCTGCACGGTCTCGGCGGGCTGCGGCTCGCCGTGCTCGACCCGGCGTCGGGCACCCTGACCGACGTCGACCTGCCGGGTTTCCGCGTCATGGCCGACGCGCTCGCGGTGTCGGGCGCCGCGATCGCGGCCGTGGCCGCGGGCCCGCGCGTGCCCTCGAGCGTGATCCTGACCGGCCCCGACGGCTCGTTCACCGTGCTGCGACAGCCGGCAGTGGCCGCACCGGACCCTGCCTACCTTCCGGACGCGCGACCGGTACAGCTTTCCGCCGGTCCGAACGGGCCCGTGGTTCACGCCCTGATCTACCCGCCCACGAACCCGGAGGCGGCCGCCCCGGACGGCGAGCTCCCGCCATTCATCGTGCACGTCCACGGCGGGCCTACCGATCACTCGGTGCCCGCTCTCGACCTGCGCAAGGCGTATTTCACCAGCCGCGGCATCGGGATCATCGACGTGAACTACGGCGGCTCGAGCGGCTACGGGCGGGCCTACAGGGAGCGGCTGCGCGGCCAGTGGGGCGTGGTCGACGTGACCGATGCGATGAACGCCGCGCTGGCCCTCGCCGAGTCCGGCGAGGCGGACGGGCGGCGGCTGGGCATCAGGGGCGGCTCGGCGGGTGGCTGGACGGTGCTTGCCGCCGTGACCAGCGGCCTGACCGATTCGGCCGGTCCGGGCACCGGCCATCCGCCGGTGTTCGCCGCCGGCGTCTCCTACTTCGGCGTGTCCGACGCGCGGATGCTGGCGAAGTTCACGCACGACTTCGAGTCCCGGTACCTGGACGGGCTGATCGGACCGCTGCCGGAGGCCGAGGAGCTGTACGAGGCGCGCTCGCCGATCGGGCACGTGTCGCCGCTGACCTGCCCGCTGCTGCTGCTCCAGGGGCTCGAGGACCCGGTCGTGCCGCCCGCCCAGGCGGAGGCGATCGCCGCCGAGCTCGCCGAGCAGGGCATCCCGTACGCCTACATCGCGTTCGAGGGCGAGTCGCACGGGTTCCGCAAGACGGAGACCAACATCGCGGCGCTCGAGGCCGAGCTCGCGTTCTACGGCCAGATCTTCGGCTTCGCCCCGCCCGGCGTCCCGCCGATCACGCTCTCGTAGCCCGCCGGTACTACGGCTGGGATTCGGCCCTTCGCTGGGCGGTAAAGCGCTCGATCGCGCGGAACCCCTCCCGCATGACCTTTGAGTAGAAGCCCGGCACGTCCGCGAACCTGGCCCAGAGCCGCGCCGCACCCTGCGGGTCGGTCATCCAGCGCGTCGCGATCCGCGTGTGCCCCGCGTCGACCGGGTCCAGCGTCCATTCGTCAGTGCCCCGGAAGTCACCAGCGAAATACTCCAGGACCATCCCCCGGTCCGGATCGAAAGCCCTGATCCGTCCGGAAAAATGCGCGCTGCCCCATCGCTCGAGCATGCCCTCGCCCTTGACGGTGATGTCCACCTCCGCTCCGATCTCGGGAACAGTCTTGTCCCCGCGCGGCCGCATCAGCAAGAAGGGCTCCCACCACCGGCTGCGGCCAGCCGCCTCCTCCAGGAAGGCCGCGACTATTTCAGCCGGGGTCGCCGCGATGGTCGCCTCGTTCACGACGACAAACGTGCTCATCTGGCCTCCCGACCGCGGCCGCGCACGTTACCGCGCAGCCGGACGTCCTGGCTGGTCACTGGTGTCAGGGTTATCTTTCCCGCAGCCTGAAGCTTAAATGCCGGCTCAGTCACGATGTGCGCCGGCGGCTTCGAGTCCCATGCGCCTGCATCGTTCGCCGGCCTCTAGCGGCGGAACGACGAGCCCAGTACGACTATTGAAGGGCTCATCCTCGCAGGCCTCTACCACTTCGTTCGGTGCCCGGTGCGGGCACCGACGAGGCGCGGTGAACACCACCAAGCCCACGCGCCACACCGTTACGAGACATGGGCGGGCTAGAGTCACCCCGCGTACGTTCGGAATGATGATTTCAGCGGGCGAACTCGGTGGCGCGGGATTCCCGGACGACCGTGACGCGGATCTGGCCGGGGTAGGTGAGCTCCTCTTCCACCTGCTTCGCGATGTCGCGGGCGATCACCTGGGCCTGGATGTCGTCGACCTTGTCCGGCTTGACCATGACCCGGATCTCGCGGCCGGCCTGCATGGCGAAGACCTTCTCCACCCCGTCCTTGACCGAGGCGATCTGCTCGAGGCGCTCGAGCCGCTTGACGTACATCTCCAGCGACTCGCGGCGCGCGCCCGGCCGGCCGCCGCTGATCGCGTCGGCCGCCTGGGTGAGCACCGCCTCGACCGTGCGCAGCTCGACCTCGTTGTGGTGCGCCTCGATCGCGTGCACCACGTCGTCGGACTCACCGTACTTGCGGGCGATCTCCGCGCCGATCAGCGCGTGGCTGCCCTCGACCTCGTGGGTGAGCGCCTTGCCGATGTCGTGCAGCACCGTGCAGCGCTTGAGCAGCATAGGGTCCATCCGCAGCTCGCTGGCCATCATGCCGGCGATGTGCGCGCTCTCCACCAGGTGGGCCAGGACGTTCTGGCCGTAGGAGGTGCGGTAGCGCAGCCTGCCGAGCAGGGCGATGAGCTCGGGGTGCATGTCGGTGATGCCAAGCTCGGTCATGGCGTCCTCGCCCGACCGCTGGCAGAGCAGCTCGATCTCCGCCCGGCCGCGCTCGTAGGCCTCCTCGATCCGCTGCGGATGGATCCGGCCGTCCTGGACGAGGCGCTCCAGGGTGAGCCGGGCGATCTCCCGCCGGACCGGGTCGAAGCAGGAGAGCAGGACCGCCTCGGGAGTGTCGTCGATGATGAGGTTGACGCCGGTTATGGACTCGAAGGCACGGATGTTCCGGCCTTCGCGGCCGATGATCCTGCCCTTCATCTCGTCGCCCGGCAGGTGCATCACCGAGACAACGGACTCGCTGGTGGCCTCCACGGCCACCCGCTGGATGGCGAGCGTGACGATCTTGCGGGCGCGCTTGTAGCCCTCGGCCTTCGCCTCATTCTCGATGGTCCTGATCGTGACCGCGGCCTCACGCTTGGCCTGGTTCTCCATGGTCGCGACCAGCTCGTTCCTGGCCTCGTCCGCGGTCAGCCCGGCGACGCGCTCGAGTTCCTGGCGGGCCGACGCGGACGCGTCATCGAGAGCCGTGGCCCGGCCGTCGAGGTCCTGCTTGCGCCGTTCGAGTGCTTGCCTGCGCTCCTCCACGCGCCGGATCTCAGCGTCGAGGCGCTGCTCCCGCTCGCTGATCCGCAGTTCGCGGCGCTCCAGGTCGCCACGGAGCTCGCGTATTTCCTCCTTGACGGAGCGGATCTCGTCCTCGACCTCGCGGCGGCCCTGCGCCGCCTCTTCGGCCGCATCGGCCGCACGCCGCAAGATCCCGTCCGCCTCGGCCTCCGCGCGACTCCGCAGCTGCTCGACGTCCGCCTGCGCGCGGTCCCTGAGCTGATCGGCGTCGGCCTGCGCACGGCTGCGGAGCTGGTCGGCGTCGGCCTGCGCGCGCTCGCGGAGCTGGCCCGCGCTGGATTCCGCGGCGGCGGCCTGAGCGGCGTCCAGCTCGGTCGCTCCAGCCAGCCGCTCCGGGTCCGCCGCTGGCCGGAGCGGCAGGGTTCTGGGCGCGGACCGGCGCAGCACGAGAGCGAACGCGCTGAACGCGAGGGCCAAAGCGACCAGCCCGATCACCATGAAGGCGACTCCGCCGCTCACGGTCACCCCTTTCGTCCGTCGCTCGCCGGAACCCTGGTGGTCAGGGCGGTGCCCAGGGCCATGGCGGGGGTCGATGCCCCGGGCTCATTCCCTGGCGCGAGGGGTCGCGCACGCCGTCCGGCTGCGGCGACTAGCCGTCATCTCCGGGTTGTCCGAGCCGATTACCGGTCCAGCGCTAGATAACGCCTCACTGCCGTGAGGTTAAGCGTTGATAACGGTTTGAGCAAGCAAACCATCACTGTGGGAGCCAAAGTTTACTTATCGAAATCAATAGATTTCATTCCGTACAGGCATCGGGGTCGTCGGAGCACAGTACTTCGCCCGTCACCCCACTCTTCCCCCAACGTCCCGCCGGTACCTTCGGCCTCCATGGCCTCCCTGATGACACGGAACGCCAGCGCTGGCGGGTACCCCTTGCGCGCGAGCGTCCCAGCCAGCCGCCGGATCCGCGCCTCGGGCGGCAGACCGCGGGTGCCCGCGAGCTTCTGCCGGACGAGCCGTCGCGCGGTGGTCACCTCGGCGTCCGGCCCGAGGTCGTCGATGGCATCGCGGATCTGGTCGTCGTCGACGCCGCGCTGCCGCAACTCGGCCCGCAGCGCGCGGCCCGCGAGCCCCCGGCTGTAATGCCTGGACTCCACCCATGCCCGGGCGAACGCGGCGTCGTCGATCAGCCCCGCTCCGGTGAACCGGTCGAGGACGGCGCCGGCCACGTCGCCGGGAATGCCGCGCCTGCGGAGCGCGCCGGCGAGCTCTGCCCTGGTCCGGGGCGCGAACGTCAGCAGCCGCAGGCAGATGTCCCGCGCCCGCGCCTCCGGATCAGGGGTGTCGTCGTGGCCGGTGCCGGGCTCCCGGTCCTGGCCCGGGTTGTCTTGGCCGGGGTTGTCTTGGCCGGGGTCCTGGTCCGGGTCCTGGCGAGCGCCACGGCGGCGCGTGCCGCCCGTGCGGTCCGGGCGGCCCTTGTGGCCGGCCACAGGGACGCGCCCCCGTCAGACGCCGGCGGCTGTGCCAGCGCCCTTCGCCGCGGGGCCCGTCGGCACCGAGGCGAGCGAGGGCCCGCCCGCGGATCCTGCGGGGCCGGCTCCCGGACCCGCGGGCGCGCTAGCGTCCGCGTCCAGGCGCGGGCCGACGCCGAGCTTCTCCTTGATCTTCTTCTCGATCTCGTTGGCCAGGTCCTCGTTCTCGTGCAGGAAAGTCCGCGCGTTCTCCTTGCCCTGCCCGAGTTGGTCGCCTTCGTAGGTGTACCAGGCGCCCGCCTTGCGCACGATCCCCTGCTCGACGCCGAGGTCGATGAGCCCGCCTTCCCGGCTGATCCCGATGCCGTACAGGATGTCGAACTCCGCGTTGCGGAACGGCGGAGCGCACTTGTTCTTCACGACCTTG
>Ga0187814_10000486_pt1 | contig 13360 bp, 15 predicted proteins | sample NC_S_4_FD_132450 | JGI IMG/M metagenome (GOLD analysis project Ga0187814, IMG submission 132450) | Wetland sediment microbial communities from Neuse River Estuary, North Carolina, USA - ASW-S_4 | ecosystem: Environmental > Aquatic > Freshwater > Wetlands > Sediment | place: USA: North Carolina... | reverse complement strand
CGGGTCGATGAGCACCCCAGGAATCAGTTCGAAAGCGAGCGGCGCCGGCGACCGGCATCAGACCTGGACGATCGTGCTCGCTGGGCTGGGCATCTTCATGACTGCCCTGGACAACCTGGTTGTGGCCACGGCCCTGCCGGTGGTCCGCGTCGACCTGCACGCCAGCCTGTCGGCGCTCGAGTGGACGCTCAACGCGTATCTGCTGGCGTTTGCGTGCCTGATTCAGCTGGCACTGGATCTTCTGGGTCAACGTCCCGGTCGGAGTGGCGGTGGTGGTGCTGGCACCCGCGCGCCTCAGGGAAAGCTTCGGTCCGCGGTCGCGGATCGACATCGTCGGGGTCGTGCTCGCGGCCGCCGGATCGCTGGGCGTCACCTGGGCGCTGGTGCGCGCGAACAGGGTCGGCTGGGGGAGCTTTGAGGTGCTGGCGACGCTGATCGCCGGCATAGCGCTGATCGGCGCATTCCTGATCTGGGAGCGCAGCGCGCCAAGCCCGATGCTTCCGTTGCAGCTGTTTCGCGAGCGCGGCTTCGCGACCGCCAACGTCGTCAGCTTCTTCATGTACGCCGGGCTGTTCGGCGCGCTGTTCCTTATGACGCAGCTGCTGCAAACCGCCCAGGGCGACTCGCCGCTCGGTGCCGCTGTGCGCCTGCTGCCATGGACCGCAGCGCCTGGCCTGGTCTCGCCGATCGCCGGCGCGCTCGCCGACCGGTACGGCAACCGCCCGTTCATGGTCGTGGGTCTGGCGCTGCAGGCGACCGGCTTGGGGTGGATAGCGACGATCGCGACCTCGAGCATGAGCTGTGCGGAGCTCGGTCCCGCGTTCGGGGTGGCTGGGGTTGGCATCGGCATGGTCTTCCCAACCGTCGCCAACGCCGTGCTCGCCTCGGTGCCGCTCGCGGAGGCCGGGGCGGCGTCGGGCACCAACAGCGCAGTCCGTGAGCTCGGCGGCGTGTTCGGAGTCGCGGTCCTGGCCGCAGTCTTTGCCCGCCCTGGGATCTACGCCTCGCCGGGCGTGTTCATCGACGGCTTCAGTCCGGCGCTGTGGGTCGGGGTGGGTCTCTCCGGTCTCGGCCTGGTCGTTGCGGCGCTTTCACCCGGCAAGCGTCCGAGCAGCGATCCGGCGCCGGCGGAGCAGTCACTCGCGTTTGCCGCGGAGGTTGGATGACCGCGGCCGGCGATCAACAACAGGAGGTCTCGACATGACCGGACACATCACTGGAACCCGTGAGGAGCATCTTGCGGCCCGACTGGACTTGCTTGAGGCAGAGAAGGAGCTGACTCGACGCGGCGATGAGCTCGCTCGCCGCCGGCGTGCTCTGCCTTGGGTGCCGGTCGAGAAGCAGTACGTGTTTGACACCGACGACGGCGAGAAGACGCTGCGCGAGCTGTTCGATGGGCGCTCGCAGCTGCTCGTCTACCACTTCATGTTCGGTCCAGAGTGGACCGAAGGGTGCCCCGTCTGCTCGTACTGGGCCGACAGCTTCAACGGCGTGATCGTTCACTTGCACCACCGCGACGTCACGATGGTGTGCGCCTCGCGCGCGCCGATTGCGCAGCTCGACGCGTACAAACGACGTATGGACTGGAGCTTCCCGTGGGTCTCCTCGGGCCGGAGCGACTTCAATTTCGACTACGGGGTCTCGGTCCGAGACCTGGACGCTGGGGCGTCGCAGCGAGAGATGGAGCGTCCGACCGGCGACCGCGCGAACGGAGCCACGTACAACTTCACCAAGGCGGCGTTCGCCGCAGAGATGCCGGGCCTGAGCGCGTTCGCGCTCGACGACGGCGTCGTGTACCACACGTACTCGTGCTATGCGCGCGGCCTTGACGCGTTCAATGCCGCAAATCAGCTGCTGGACCGGGCCCCTCGGGGACGCGACGAGGACGCGCTCCCGATGCCCATCGCGTGGCTTCGGCGCCACGACGAGTACGAACAAGCAGTCGGCGAGCCTGCGCGCGCGTGAGGCTCCGGGAGCGGTTCTGATGACCACGCTGGTCGGTGCCGATCGCGACCCAGACCGGCGCGAGCTGGCGGCGGCATTGGCGGCGGTGCGCTCGCAAACCGGGGTTATCCTGGCGTTGCTGGCTGCGGCGGGCGTTGCCTGGCGGGTGACCGCGGACCGGATGGCTGGGATGGACGCGGGTCCAGGCACCGACCTGGGTGGGCTCGGCTGGTTCACGGGCACGTGGGCGGTGATGATGGCGGCGATGATGCTGCCGTCGCTCGCGCCCACGGCGGCGGTCTACGCAGCGCTGACGCGCCGACGCGAGCCCATCCGGCCGGCGCTGTTCGTCGGTGGTTACCTACTCGTCTGGGGCGTCGCCGGGATCGTGGCCTTCGGGGTGTACGCGGTTGGGAAGACCGAGTTCGGTCGCGATCTGGCATGGCACGGGGGCGGCCGGTGGCTGGCGGCGGGCACGTTGGCGGTCGCTGCCCTGTATGAGCTCACGCCGCTCAAAGGCGCCTGCCTGCTGCGGTGCAGAAGCCCGCTGCGATTCCTGCGCGCGAGATGGAGCGAGGGGCGGCTGGGCGCGCTCGCGATGGGCGTGCGTAGTGGCGGCTGGTGCCTGGGGTGCTCGTGCGCGTTGATGGCCGCGCTGTTCGCGCTCGGGGTGATGAGCCTCACCTGGATGGCGCTCGTTGCGGCGCTGCTGGTGCTCGAGAAGGTCGCCCCCTGGCGACGCGCCGCCAGGGCGGCGACGGCGTGCGTCCTGGCCGCACTCACGGTCGCGATTCTCGCCGCGCCGCACGATGTCCCCGGGCTCGTGGTCCCAGGCGCGCACGGACCGTTGCACGCGATGAAAGCGATGGGTTAGAACCGAGGCCCGCCGGGCCGGTGGCGAGTGCGAGCGTGAGTCTTCAACTCGCCCAGGCGCCCGGCGGACGAGCAACCTTTGGTTGCGCGTCAATAGAGGAGGTACGGCATGGTTCCCGAGAGCGTGGAGCGCGAGGTCCTGATTGAGGCGCCGGTAGAGGTGGTGTGGTCGATCATCACCGAGCCGGAGCACGTCAGCCGGTGGCTGAGCGATTCGGCCCAGATCGATCTGCGGTCTGGAGGTGACGCGGTCTTCAAGTGGGAGGAGTTCGGAGCGGCACGCGCGAGGGTTGAGCGGGTGGAGCCACCGCATCTGTTTGCGTTCCGCTGGGTGACCGCTGCCGGCAAGGGTGCCGATCAGGCGGTTGGCGATGGCAACTCGACGCTGGTTGAGCTCCGGCTGAGTGCCGAGGGCGAGAGCACCCGACTGCGTGTCGTCGAGAGCGGTTTCCCGCAGCTCGACGGGTCTGAAGCGGAGAACGCGAACTACGCCGCGAACCACTCGAACGGCTGGGACCGGGAGCTCGGCGAGCTGCGCGACTATGTCGTCCAGGTACACGCGTGGACTTGACGATGAGAGGTCGCGGTAGCGACGTCGACGAGCTCTGGGCGGCGGTCGCTGAGCCGACCCGCCGGCGACTGCTAGATGCGCTCCTGGCCCGCGGGGAGGCGACTGCCAGCACCCTCGCGACCGAGCTGCCGATCACGCGCCAGGCGGTCGCCAAGCACCTTGCCGTGCTCGACCGGGCGGGGCTGGTGCAGGGACGACGGGACGGGCGAGAGGTGCGCTACTCCGTGCGGCCGGAGCGGCTGGAAGAGGCGACCCGATCGATGGCGCGCGTGGCAGCGGGCTGGGAGGAGCGGCTGGCATCGATAAAGGCGCTGGCGGAGGCCCGCGCACCGCGAGCGACCGAGCCGGTCAAGAACCGGCAACCGGTCACAACAAAGGAGGACCACGCCGTGAGGACACACAAGACCGGGACGCCCGCGGAGCATCTGGCGGCGCGCTTGGAGCTGCTTGAGGCAGAGAAGGAGCTGACGCGCCGCAGCGACGAACTGGCACGCCGCCGGCGTGCTCTGCCTTGGGTGCCGGTCGAGCGGGAGTACCTGTTCAACACGGACGCCGGCGAGCAGACTTTGCGCGAGCTGTTCGATGGGCGCTCGCAGCTCTTGATCTACCACTTCATGTTCGCCCTGGAGTTTCGAGTGGGTGTCCTCGCTGGGAAGCGAATTCAACTACGACTTCGGGGTTTCGTTCCCAAAGGACCGTCGAGGCCCGGGAGCGACGCACAACTTCACGCAGCCGCCCCACGGCGAGTCAGTACGACGACGCGGTCGGCGCGGCGAGCGGGTGACGACCGGGCAGTCAGTCAGCCGGTCGGCGTCGATCGAGGATGGCCGGCAGCGGCCGGGTGTTGAGGACATTCTGGGGAGTGGCCCACCCGCGGCGCGCGGTCGCGACCGAGAGCGCCATGTTCGAGAGTCCCGCCACTGAATGTGCGTCGGTTGAGCAGACGACCTGCACACCGGCGCGGAGTGCGTCGCGGATATGCTCGCCACTGAGGTCGAGGCGGTCTGGGAGGCCATTGACCTCGAGCGCGACTCCTTCCTGGAGCGCCACCTCGAACACGCGCTCCAGGTCGAGCGCGTTCTCCGCCCGTCGGTTGATGTACCGGCCCGTCGGGTGGCTTAGGCAGCGAACGTACGGGTTGCGGAGGGCCTCCTCGACGCGCTTGGTCATCTCCCGCCGCGGCATTCGCTGTCCGCCGTGCACGCTGGCCTGCACCCACTCCAGCTCCGCGAGGATCTGGTCGGGAAGATCGAGCCGCCCGTCCGGGAGGATGTCGCACTCGATTCCACGCAGGACCCGGAACGGGGCCAGCAGTTCATTGGCGGCGGCGATCTCCTCCGCCTGACGGCCGACATCATCGGGAGTCAGCCCGCGGACCGCGCCCACAGCGGGCGTGTGATCGCAGATCGCGAGGTAGTCGTAGCCACGCTCGCGAGCGGCGAGCCCCATCTCCTCGACGCTCGCCCTTCCAGCCGACCAGCGTGTATGGCTGTGCAGGTCGCCGCGGATTTGGTCGGGCTCGACGAGGACCGGCGGCGCGCCACGGAACGGTTCTTCGCGTAGCTCCGGGGGACACCAGGGGAGTTCGAGCGCCGCGTATACCATCTCCTCGTCGGGTGCCGCGGCTAGCGGCTCGAGCGCCGCGACGTACGCGGGCGAGCCGGTCGCGCGGGCGAGGGCGGTCCCGAATCGCCCGGGCTCGGCGGCTATCAGCTCGAGCGGCACGCCTTCGACGGTTACACCGACGGCGCGCCGTTCGCCCTGCTCGACCAGAGCGACGATCTGCGGCAGCGCGGCGAAGCGCTCGAGCGCTGGACGGGGATCCCGCGCCGCGCAGACGACCGCCAGTCGCTCACAGGAGTCGCGCCGGCGCCGCACATCGCCGGCCGCCTCGCCGTCGAGCGCGGCCGCGACGCCCCCGACGAGCTCCATCGCGCGCCCCAGCAGGAGTCCGTGCCGCGGCCGCGGTTCCGCCTCCCGGGCGAGCGCCTCAAGCAGGCGTGCCTCGGTCTTCGGCCCGATGCCGGGCACGGTCCGCAGCCGACCCCCGGCTGCCGCCTCGCGAAGCTCCTCGGCGGTGCGGACGCCGAGCGACTGCGCGATTTCGATCGAGCGCTTCGCGCCCAGCCCGAGATACCGGCCGAGGCCCACGAGATCGGGCGACAGCTCGCGCTCGAGCTCCGCCAGCTCGGCGAAATTCCCCGTCTCGACCAGTTCGCGCAGCCGCGCTTCGATCCCCGGGCCGATCCCGCGCAGCTCCCGGCCCCGCCCCGACCGCACGAGCTCGACGACGGGGATCGGCACACCGCGGATCGTGTCGGCCGCGCGGCGGTAGGCGCGGATCGTGTACGGGTTGGCGTCGGCGAGTTCGAGCAACGACGCGAATGCGTCGAGGTGGTCGGCGATCTGGCGATTGTCCACCCACCGAAGTTTCCGGGAATCCGCGTTTGGCGTCAGGGTCCTGGATATGCCCTTTCCCGCCGTCGCTCACGACCATCGTCGCGTGTAACTATTGGTCAGCGTGGCCCAGAGTTGCGGAGATCTCGTCGATCGCCGCCTGCTCGGCTTCGCTGACGGCTGCTCCGCCCTCCCGATGGGCTTGGGCCACCTTTTCGGCGAGCATGACCACGAAGCGCCTGTAGCCTTCCACCTCGTCGGGTGTCGCCTTGCGCTCGAGCAGCTCGACCGCGTCCCGCAGATGCTGGAGGCCGTGCTGCTTGAGCTCCTCGACCGAGTGGTAGCGCGTGTGGTCGATCTCGGGCTTCGCCGCGACGATCTCGTCCAGCAGCTCGCTCTCGCCATGCTGCTGGCGCGCCTCGACGTACGCCTTACTCATTGCGAACGTCTCGCGGATTGTGCCGCCACGCTGCGCGGTGACGACGATCATGCCGGCACTCGGCGGGCCCTCGAGCACGGTCGCCCATTCCTCCTGCGTGAAGTCGGCCTTCGTGGTCATCGTTTGCTCCTTTGTGAATGACGATGTCGGTGCGCCCCCTGGACGGGAGCGTTGGGGAATCCGTCCCGCGTTCGCTCCGAAGGACACAAACTACTTGACCCTCGGCCGAAACTCAGCGACCGGCTACGAGGCGGGTGCGCCGAACGTCGACCGCAGCGAGCGCGCGAGTCGCCGGGCTCGGTCTGTGCCGCGCCGCCCCGCCCAGGGATGCGGTCCGATCGCCCAAGGGTGCCAGCCGAGCGTGCCGTGGTGCTGGCGCAGCAGGGCCTTGAGGTCCCCGCGATGCTCGCCGCAGGCGTAGCGCAGCGGTCCGTACATGCCGCGGCCGTGCCAGGCCAGCCAGCGCCCCGGGTCGGCGTCGACGTACTCGCCGTGCCGTAGATCTAGGAGTTGGCGCTCGAGCGCGAGCTGGGTCTCGGGATCAGGCCGCGCCCCGCAGACGTCGCACCTGAAGACGACTGTGACCGGCACGCCGCCACCGTAGCGCGTCGTCGCGTCCCCGCCAACGCCGGACGCTATGGATGGCGATATCCGGTCGTGAGCTCGTTGCCACGTCGCCTCCATTCGGGCTCCACGTCGAACTTCCGGCGGATGCGCCTGTGGCGCAAATACCTGACGAGCGGGCCGTGGGCGAGCCTGGCGGTGTGGGGGTAGAGGCGAGCGCGGACGTCGGGCTCGACGAACGGCATGTACTTGTCCGGGAAGCCGGGCATCGTGCACGCCATGCAGATGCCGCCGACGTTTGGGCACCCGCCGATCCCGTTTACCCAGCCGCGAGCGGTCACGTTGCACTTGACCACCAGCCCGCTGCAGCCCAGCTTGACGAGGCAGCGGCCGTCCCCGGGGGCGTCGGAGAATTGACCATGTTCGGCCATCCCGGCGCGATCGCAGCTCTCGTGAACGGTGCGGCCGAAGATCCGCCGCGGACGTCCCTGCTCGTCGAGCTCGAGCGAAGGTCCTATGAGAGCGATCCGCAGCACTAGGCACAGCAGGGTGTCGGTGATGTTGTCCGGCTGCACCGGGCAGCCGGGGAGGTTGATGACCGGGATCCCGAGCCGTGAATGCCAGTTCCAGCCCAAGTAGTCGCGCAGACCCATCGCCCCGGTCGGGTTGTTGCGCATCGCGGGAACACCGCCGTACGCGGCGCACGTTCCGATCGCCATCACAGCCGCCGCCCGCGCTGCGAGCCGGTCGATCCAGGTGGTGGTGAGGATCGGCTGTCCGGCGCTGTCGACTCCGAATCCGGCCCAGTGCCCGTCCCGGTTGATCTCCTCATTGGGAACCGAGCCTTCGACGACCAGGATGAATGGGTGAAGCCGTCCCTCGGCGGCCGCATGCCATGCCTCCATGAACTCCTCGCCGTTCTCGTAGGCGAGCACCGGGTTGTAGAGGATCACCGGCGGCATCCCGGGAAGGCAGCCGCGCAGCAGGTCCTCGAGGCTCGGGTTGGTGGCAGCGGTCAACGCAATCGAATCGCCGTCACAGCCGAGGCCCGAAGTCATCCAGAGGACGCGGACAGGGTCGCCGGCGGTCCGTCCAGGGGATGCGGGCTCGGAGATCACGCGATTCGCTGGCGTCGCGGTCGGCGGACACGGCTGTGCGGCGTGGGGCTCGCGTGCCGCTCGACCAGCGTTTCCAAGTGAGATTCGACGGTGCCGTGCAGATGCAAGTCGCCGGCCGCGCCCGTCACCAGACCGGCGTCGGCGAGCCTCGCGAGGGCGTGCGATATCGACGGGCGCTCGGCGGCCACCAGTTGCCCCAGTAGCCGATGGGTGAGCGGCAGCGTCACCCGGATCCCCGTTGGCTCCACGCGCCCCCAACGCGCGGCCAGGTGCCACAGCAGGAGTACCAGGCGCACCTCGAGTCGAGGCTGGCACATGATCGCGCGCAGCGCGTCCAGGTCCGTGACGCGCCTTCCCGCTCGGCGCAGCAGCTCCTGGACGATCTGGGGCCAGGGCCGCACCCGATCGACGAACGCGGCGTCGAGCAGCGCGAAGCGAGTCGGGAACAGGACTCGCCAGGCGCCGATCGGCTCCAGCAGCTCGTCCTGGCGGCGGTTGGGCGGCTGGATCAAATCGCCGGCACCGAGTAGCTCGGCCGCCGTCCGGTCCCCGAGCCGGGTCTCGAACACGACCAGCCCTTCGAGGATCAGCAGGCCGAGGCCGGGGCGGGCGGCGTCAAACCACGGCCTGAGATCACAGATCCCGATCGGTGTATCCAGGACCCTCGCGGTGGCGAGCTGCCGAGCCGCAACCCGCATGCGCACGTCGAACTGCTCGGCGAGGTCGTCATCCGCGTCTAGCAGATAGGCATAAAGCGATGGCGATTCGGGCCGCTCCGGCTCGGGGCGGGGCCGGGGCCAACGCAACAGGGCCGTCGCGACCGGATCATGCCCTTCCATCGATTTGGCAAGCCTCTCCGTCCCTGACGCAGGGACACGCGTGGAAGATCCCGCGGCAGTCTATGTCGCCCAGGCCCGGATTTCACCGGTAATCCTGATTACAACCGGCGCGTGTAACCCGGATTACCTGGGCTTAGATCGGCCGCTCGAACGGTGGTAGAACGGCCGATTGTGTGCTTGGCGATCCCCGGCCAGGTCATCGAGATCGTCGATGACCAGAACAGGCTGGCTAAAGTCGACGTGGCCGGCGTGCGGCGCAACGTCAACGTCGGGCTGCTCGATGGCGAGCACGGCGGGGTTGGGCCCGGCGACTGGGTGCTGATCCATGTCGGCTTCGCGATCTCCCAGGTCGATGAGGAGGAGGCGCGAGCGACCCGAGATCTGCTCGTGCGCATGGGCGCGGACTATGAGCGGGAGCTCGAGGAGCTGAGAGCGAGCGTGATCGAGTGAGCGGCGATCCCGCGGATTGTGGGTCCGCGCACTGCGTCACCTGTGGTGACGACGGAGATCCGATGACGGTCGTGAGGGTCGACGTCGAGCGCGGACTTGCCCTGTGTCGCGCGGAGGACGGCTCGAACGCGACGGTTGAGACAGCGCTGATCGAGTCGGTGATGCCCGGGGATTGCCTCCTGGTTCACGCGGGTACGGCGATCGCTCGGATCGAAGCGGTGCTCGTGCCGTGAAGTTCGTCGACGAGTTCCGCGACCCCGAGCTGGGCCGGGCGCTGGCCGGCGAGATCCTGTCGCTCGTCGAGCCCGGCCGCCACTACAAGGTGATGGAGGTCTGCGGCGGCCATACCCATTCGATCTACAAGTACGGAGTCGACGACCTGCTCCCGGCGAACGTGGAGCTCGTCCACGGTCCTGGCTGCCCCGTGTGCGTTATCCCGATGGGCCGGGTCGACGACGGAATCGCGATCGCTCGCGAGCAGGACGTCATCTTCACCTGCTTCGGCGACATGATGCGCGTACCGGGATCGAACGGGAGCCTGCTCGACGCAAAGGCCGCGGGCGCCGACATCCGGATGGTCTACTCCCCGCTCGACGCGCTGCGGATCGCCAAGCAGAACCCCGACCGGGAGGTCGTGTTCTTCGCGATCGGGTTCGAGACCACCGCTCCGTCGACCGCGTTGACGCTCAAGCGTGCGCGCGCCGAGGCGGTCACGAACTTCTCGTGCATGTGCAGCCACGTCACGATCGTGCCGCCGCTGCGGGCGCTGCTCGAGTCACCGGACCTCAGGTTGGACGGTTTCATCGGTCCAGGTCACGTCTCGACCGTGGTCGGCGCGCGGCCATTCGAGTTCATCCCAGCGGACTACGGCAAGCCGGTCGTGATCGCCGGCTTTGAGCCGCTGGACATCCTGCAGGCGATATCGATGATCCTCCGCCAGCTTGACGAGGGACGGTGCGAGGTCGAGAACCAGTACAGGCGCGTGGTCCCCTACGAGGGCAACCTACGCGCGCTGGAGGTGCTCCAGGAGGTGTTCGAGCTGCGCCCCCACTTCGAGTGGCGCGGGCTCGGATTCATCTCCCACAGCGGGCTGAAGCTGTCCGACGCGTTCGCGGACCTAGACGCCGAGCGCCGGTTCAGCGTGCCCGGAGTCCGGGTCGCCGACCCCAAGGCGTGCCAGTGCGGCGAGGTGCTCAAGGGCGTGATCAAGCCGTGGGAGTGCAAGGTGTTCGGCACCGCCTGCACTCCGGAGCGACCGATCGGCACCTGCATGGTCTCCTCGGAGGGGGCGTGCGCGGCGTACTACAACTTCGGTCGCTTTGCGCGCGAGCGGGAGGTCGTGTGATGACCGACCAGACCGCGGTCTCCGACCGCGAGCAGAAGATCCTCGGGATCATCGAGACGGCGCGCGGCAAGCGGGCGAGGTTCCGCGACGAGCAGATCAACATGGCCCACGGCGCGGGCGGCAAGGCGACCCAGAGCCTGATCGAAGGGCTGCTCGCGCCGGCGTTCGAGAGCGCTGCGCTCGACGAGATGGCAGATGCCGGATCCGTCGAGGTCGACGGACTCGAGCTGGCGCTAACGACCGACTCCTACGTGGTCAAGCCGCTGCGGTTCCCGGGCGGCTCAATCGGCGAGCTGGCAGTCAACGGAACGGTCAACGATCTGGCCGTCTCGGGCGCCCGGCCGGTGGCGCTGACCCTGTCGCTGGTGCTCGAGGAGGGATTGCCGGCCCACGAGCTGCGTACCGAGGTGGCCGCGATCGCTGGGGCGGCTCGCGCGGCCGGCGTGCAGATCGTGGCCGGCGACACGAAGGTCGTCGAGCGCGGTCACGCGGACGGGATGTACATCTGCAGCAGCGGGATCGGCCGACGCGATCCGCGGGCCGTACTGTCCCCGGCGGGGCTGCGCCCCGGCGACCGGATCCTCCTGTCGGGCAGCATCGGCGAGCACGGCACCGCGATCATGCTCGCGCGCGGGGAGTTCGAGCTCGATGCGAGCATCGAATCGGACACCCGTTCGCTGTGGCCCGCGGTCGACGCGCTGCTCGAGGTCGCGGGAGGAGAGCTGCACTGCATGCGCGACGCGACTCGGGGCGGTGTGGCCTCGGTGCTCAACGAGCTGGCGCGCGCGTCTTCTGTGGCAATGATCGTACGGGAGAGCCAGATCCCGGTCGAGCCCGCTGTCGCGGGGGCCGCCGAGATCCTTGGGATCGATCCGATGTACGTCGCCAACGAGGGCAAGCTGGTCGCGTTCGTCGCCGCAGAGGCGGCAGAGGCGGCGTTGCGCGCATTGAGGAGCGTGCCCGGCTGCGAGCGGGCAGCCGAGATCGGGGAGGTGCGGACGGAGCCGCCGGGGATGGTGCTTGTGCAAACGAGCTTTGGCGGTAGACGGGTCATGGACCAGCTGGTCGGAGATCCGCTGCCGAGGATCTGTTAGAGCGAGAGGAGACGGGATGGCGACGATGGCGAGTCCGTACGCGGAGCAGCAGAAGACCGAAAGCGTCACCGCGCACGTCCTCTGGATGACCACGGGGCTGAGTTGCGAGGGCGACTCGGTTGCGATGACCTCGGCCACCAACCCGAGCCTCGAGGACATCATCCTGCAGGCGATCCCCGGCATGCCCAAGGTCGTGGTGCACAACCAGGTCGTCGACTACGCGGTCGGGCAGGAGTACGCACAGGCGTGGTTCGACGCGGAGGAAGGCAAGCTCGACCCGTTCGTGCTCGTGATCGAGGGCTCGCTCGGCAACGAGGAGATCAACGGCGAGGGCCACTGGACGGGGTTCGCGGTCAACCCGGAGAACGGCCAGCCGATCACGATGAACGAGTGGATGGACCGGCTCGCGCCCAAGGCAGCGGCCGTCGTGGCCGTCGGCACGTGCGCCACCTACGGTGGCATCCCGGCGATGAAGAACAACCCCACCGGGGCGATGGGCGTACCCGACTACCTCGGCTGGAGCTGGAAGTCGAAGGCCGGCCTGCCGGTCGTGTGCATCCCGGGCTGCCCCGCCCAGCCGGACAACATGACCGAAGTGCTGCTCTACCTTGCGCTGCACCTCGCGGGCTTGGCGCCGGCACCCGAGCTCGACGAAGCGCTGCGGCCGAAGTGGCTGTTCGGACGGACCGTGCGCGAGAGCTGCAACCGCGCCGGCTTCACCGAGCAGGGACAGTTCGCCACCGAATACGGCTCCGACCACCGCTGCCTGGTCAAGCTCGGCTGCAAGGGCCCGGTGGTCAAGTGCAACGTGCCCGTCCGCGGCTGGGTCAACGGCATCGGCGGATGCCCGAATGTCGGCGGCATCTGCATGGCGTGCACGATGCCGGGATTCCCTGACGTGTTCATGCCGTTCATGGACGAGGACAGATTGGGCGCGCTCAACGCGGACATCACCCGGTTCACGTATGGCCCGATTGTGAAGTACTTCCGTCACCGGCAGAGCGCCAAGTACGACCGGGAACCCGAGTGGCGACGCAAGGGCCGCGCGCTGACAACCGGCTATGCCAAGCGGTGGTAATCACGGCGCGAGCCCGCTGACCCTTTGAACGATTCGGCATTGCGAGGAGAAGACATGGCGACTGAGACGCCTCCACTGCAGAGAGTCATGGTCAAGGAGATGTCGTGGGATCCGATCACGCGGATCGTCGGCAGCCTCGGAATCCACACGGAGATCGACTTCACCAACCAGCAGGTGCTGAAGTGCTACAGCACCTCGATGATCTTCCGCGGCTTCGACATCTTCATGAAGGGGATCGATCCGCGCGACGCCCACTTCATCACCAGCCGGATCTGCGGGATCTGCGGCGACAACCACTGCACGTGCTCGTGCCTGAACCAGAACATGGCCTACGGGGTCAAGCCGCCACCACTCGGCGACCTGGCCTTCAACCTGGCTGAGACCGCCGACTACATCTTCGACCACGCGATCTTCAACGACTGCATGGCGAATGTGGACTTCTGCGAGCAGATGGTCAAGGAGACCAATCCCACCCTCCTGGCCAAGGCCGAGAGCACCCCGGCTCCGGGGCAGGACATCCACGGGTACAAGACGATCGCCGACATCATGCGGGCCCTGAACCCGTTCACGGGCGAGTTCTATCTCGAGACCCTGCACGTCGCGCGCTACACGCGGGAGATGTACTGCCTGTTCGGCGGCCGCCACACT
>Ga0187814_10000485_pt1 | contig 13362 bp, 11 predicted proteins | sample NC_S_4_FD_132450 | JGI IMG/M metagenome (GOLD analysis project Ga0187814, IMG submission 132450) | Wetland sediment microbial communities from Neuse River Estuary, North Carolina, USA - ASW-S_4 | ecosystem: Environmental > Aquatic > Freshwater > Wetlands > Sediment | place: USA: North Carolina... | reverse complement strand
TGCGCCACCTCGAGCACGACATGCTCGAGCGCAGGCGCGAGCTCGACGTCTGGAAGGCCAAGGTGCGCTCGCTGCTGGAGTCCGAGCTGACGCTCCTGGCCGACGAGGCCGGCTCACCGGCCGCCGCGTCCTCCGAGGCGTGAGCGCGGCGGTTGCAGGGTCGGGCGACGAGCCGACCCTCTTTCCGTTTGCTGATCCGGGGCTCCGGCCGGACCCGGGGGCCGTCCTGCTCGTCGAGGGCCCTGCGGAGGGGTGGCTGCAGGACCTCCCGGCGGGCTCGTGCCAGTTCGCCTACGCGGATCCCCCCTTCGGGACCGGCAAGCAGCGCCGCTCGAGCGCCGGGGAGTACCCCGATCCGGCCCTGGAGCCGCGGCGCTACGCGGAGGGCCTGCTGGCGATGCTCTCCGGCATGTGGCGGGCGCTCGACGAGCGGGGCACCCTGGTCGTCCACCTCGACCACCATGCGAGCCACTACGTGAAGGTGCTGCTCGACGAGCTCTGCGGGCCTGAGCGCTTTCGCAACGAGATCGTCTGGTGCTACAACGGCGGCGGGGTCGCCCGCCAGGACTTCTCCCGCAAGCACGACGTCCTGCTGCGCTACGCGAAGGGCGAGCCGCGCTTCCACGTCGAGCGGCGCCCCTACAAGGAGAACACCCAGTCGGTCGGGCGCCACTCCACCTATGCGCGGGAGGTCGCCATCGACCTCGAGCGGGGCACCCCCCTGACGGACTGGTGGACGGACATCCCCACGGTGACGGGCTGGAACCCCGAGCGCACCGGTTACCCCACCCAGAAGCCGCTCATGCTACTGGAGCGCCTGATCGCCGCCTGCTCGGACGAGGGCGGCGCCGTCCTCGACCCGTGCTGCGGCTCCGGCACGACCGCCGTGGCCGCCCGGCGCCTCGGACGCCTCGCCGTGGCGGGCGACCGCTCGGGCGCGGCGCTCGACGTCGCGGAGCGGCGGCTCTTGGAGGCGGGCGAGCGGGTGCGGCGGGTCAGGTGGGCCGGGGGCTAGCCCCCGATCGTGCTATGATGTGGCGCCGAAGGGGGGGTGGGGCATAGCTCTCGCGGGTCTCGGCCGCGACCTCCTGCGCCTCGCCGGCGCGGCGGCCCTCTACGCGGTCCTCGCCTACGCCCTCGGCTACCTGCTGCGCAGGCCCGCCCTGCGGCGCAGCGCGCGGGGAGCCGCGATGGGCTTCTCCCTGAGCGTCCTCGTCGCCGCGACGGTGCTCTGGCGCGGGCTCGTGACGGACCAGTTCGCGCTCCTCGCCGTGTCGGGCGAGACGTCGCGCACGCTGCCGCTCGCCTACAAGCTGACGGCCTTCTGGAGCGGCTTCTCGGGCTCGCTGCTGCTCTGGCTGCTCGTGCTGGCGCTCTTCATCCTCTACGCGAGCCTGAGGCCGCCGCGCCGCGACCCGGAGCTCCAGGGCCCCTCTCTGCTCGTGATGCTGGCGGTGGCGCTCTTCTACCTCTTCATCGTGAACTTCGTCGCGAGCCCGTTCGCGACCACCTCCGCGTCCATCTACGAGGGCGCCGGGCTGAACCCCCTGCTGCAGTACCCGGAGATGATGATCCACCCGCTGCTGCTCTACGCGGGCTACGTCGGGCTCACCGTGCCCTTCGCCTACGCGATGGGCGCCCTGCTGCTCGGGCGACGAGACCTCGGCTGGCTCCTGCAGACGCGGCGCACGACGCTCGTCGCCTGGCTCTTCCTCACCGCCGGCATCGCGCTCGGCGCGCACTGGTCGTACCGCGTGCTCGGCTGGGGCGGCTACTGGGCGTGGGACCCCGTCGAGAACGCCGCCTTCCTGCCGTGGGTGACCGCGACCGCCTTCCTGCACTCGGCGAACGTGCAGCAGCGGCGCGGCATGATGAAGGCGTGGAACGTCGTGCTCGTCAGCGCGACCTTCCTCCTGACGATCCTCGGGACGTTCATCACGCGCTCGGGCATCGTCGACTCCGTGCACACCTTCTCGAACGAGAACGGCGTCTGGCCGTACTTCCTCGGCTACCTCGCCGTGGCGGGGGTGTTGAGCGCGGCCCTGATGGTCTGGCGCCGCGACCGCCTGCGCGACGACCTCGCGGCGCCGGGCGCCCTCTCCAAGGAGGCCAGCTTCCTCGTCAACAACGTGCTGCTCGTCGGGCTGGCCGTGGCGATCCTCTGGGGCACGCTCTACCCCCTCATCAGCCAGGCGGCGGGCGGGCTGCCCGTGACGGTGGGCCCGCCGTTCTACGACGCCGTCGGCGGCCCGATCGCGGTCGGGCTGATCGTGCTGATGGGGGTGTGCCCGCTCATCCCGTGGCGATCGGCGACGCTGCGCCGCGTCCTGCGCGGGCTCTGGGCGCCCTTCGCCCTGGGGGTGGCCGCCACGCTCGCCGTGCTCGCCGGAACGGGCTCGACGGGGCTCGCCGTGCTCGTCGGCGGTCTGTGGCTCGCCGCCTCGACGCTCGGGCGCGAGTTCTACCTCGGCTGGTCCGCGCGCCGGCGCGGCCGGGGCGAGGGTCCCCTCAGGGCGCTCGTCGGCTTCCTCGGGCAGAACCGCCGCCGCTACGGCGGCTACATCGTGCACGTCGGCGTGCTGGTGCTCGCGGCGGGCGTGGCCTTCTCGACGCTCGAGACCCACCAGCGCACCGTCACGCTGCGGCCGGGGCAGAGCGCCACGATCGGCGGCTACCGGGTCCGCTTCACGGGGCTGCGCATCGCCTACCCCGAGGGCGAGCGGCAGGTCTCGGCGGGCCTCGTCGTCACGGGCGGCGGCGGGCGGAGCGTCCTCACGCCCTCGCAGACCTTCTTCCCGCAGGTCTCGGGGCCGGCGCAGCCGACCGGCCTGCCCGCCCTCTCGTCGGGCCCGCTGACGGACGTCTACACCGTGCTGTCGGGCTGGCAGGGGCGCGAGGCCACGCTGCTCCTGATCGTCCTGCCGCTCGTCAGCTGGATCTGGGCCGGCGCGCTGATCGTCGTCCTCGGCATCCTGCTCTCCCTGTCCGACGATCGGGCCTTGCTGCGGCGCAAAGAGCTGCCAAAGGAGGCGACGGCGTGGACAGCCTGATCTTTGCGCTCGTGCTGCTCGCGACGCTGGCGCTCGTCGGGCTGCCCCTGATCGGGCGCGGTCCCGCTGCGCCCGCGGGCCACGAGGAGCAGCTCCCCTCGCTCGCGACCGCCCTCAGGGAGGACCTCGCGACCGGCAAGCTGACGCCCGAGCAGTACCGCGAGGCCGATGGGGAGCGCTCCTCGTGAGGGCCCGGGCCATGCTGGGCGCCGCGATCGCCCTGGCCCTCGCCGGGCTCTGGGTAGGGCCCGCCCGCGCGGCCGCGCCGCAGGGGCTCGGCAGCCTCGAGATGGCGGTCACGTACGCCCACGGCGCCCTGCAGGTCTACGAGATCGGCGCGGCCGCCCAGGGCTCCGTCGTAGCCTTGCCCCTCGCATGGGGGGCGAGCTCCATCCGGGTGACGGGCGGCCCCTACACGGTTCTGCGCGGCGGAGGCGGCGCGGGCGACACGGCGCTCGTAAGGAGTGCGGGCGGCCAAGCGAGCGTGCGCTACCAGGTCGCGACGGCGACGAACCGGGACTTCCTCTTCAGCTGGCGCACCGAGGTGCCGATCGACCACCTCGTGCTCCTCACGGGCCCGGCGGTCAAGCCTTCGGGGCTCGGCCTCAGCCCGCTCACCCTGGGCGGGCGCGTCGAGGTGGCGGGGCAGCAGCTCGTCAGCTTCACGGCCAGCCACCTGCCGGCGGGCTTCACCGAGCGGCGCATGCTCGAACTCGGTCAGCCGGGGGGCTGGATCGCCGACCTTCTCGTGGCACTCGGCGTGGCGCTGCCGCTCCTCTTCCTGCTCCTGGCGCTGAGGGACGCGTGGCCCGCTGGGCGCAGGCGCCCGGCCTAGGCGCCGGGGGCCTCCGGACCTGCCTCTTTTGGGGACCGGCGAGGGCGTCGACGAGGTTCGCGACGTCCGGCGAGCCGAGGCTCGTCGGCATGTCGTAGCCCGCTTGGGTCGAGTAGCCCGGACGGCCAAGGCCGTTCCGGCCGGCGGTGGCGTCGTGGAAGGCCTTGGCGTAGAGCTGTGGGTTCGCGGCGATGCCGTAGAGCCGGGAGCGCGCGACGCGAACCCCTCCTCCGCCACGGCAGGCTGTGCTGGCAGAAGTACGCCGCGGCCCCGGGGACTTCTTGTCCGGGGCCGCGGCGAAGCCTGCGGATGGGAGCGGCTCGGTCAGAGCGGGTGGGACAGGTGCGCGGCCTCCCAGGGCAGGGCCGCGCCGAGGCGGAGGGCCTGCGCGCGGTAGAACGCGACGGCGGCGGAGAAGATGCCCGGGGAGCGCCAGCGCCCGAGGACTTCGCACTCCGCGTCCACGCCGGTCACGCCGAGCAGGAGTGCGAGGTGGCAGAGGTCTGCCTCGGGGTGGGCCTGCAACCAGAGGCCGCCCTCGATGTCGAAGAGCTCCTCGCCGCCGCTGCGCGCGAGGTGCTCGAGCACGAGGCCGCCGAAGCGCTCCGTGGCCGGGTTTTGGCGACCGTCGTGCTCCGCCTGGTGGTCGTGGGCGATGGCGCCCAGGCAGAGGGTGACGGCCCTCCGCCCCGCGTCGCGCGCGCTCGCGGCGATCGCGTGTCCGAACTCCTGCAGGAGCGACGGCGATGCGGTGGCCACGCCGAGGGGCAGCACGGGCAGGTCCCGGGCCGGCCAGAGGCGCTCCAGCATCGCCGCGGCGTGGGCGGTCAGGGGGACCTCTTCGGCGAAGGAGGGCAGGCCGTAGGAGATCGCCGTGTCGATCAGGGCGTGGGCGAGGCTGCGCTCGCCCTGGGCCCGGTAGGTCCCGCCGGTGTCGGCCACCTGGTCGCCCGTGCCGACGGCGAAGCCCTTGGGACGCCATGCGGCGTCGAGCAGGACGAGCACATCCGGCCGTGCGGCGGCCAGTAGGGCCTGCGCCTGCGCGAGGGGGGCCGCGTCGGCCCCGGCGGGCAGGTCCGGAGGGAGGAGGAGCGCGAGCAGGTCACGCATGCGGGGGACCTCCCGGAGGGAGAAGAACATCCCATCCAGTATAGCCCGGCGCGACGCCGGCCGGGACGAAGTCAGGCGGAGGGGATGCGCTGGCGGATGGCCGCAGCCAGCCGCTCCGGGTCCAGGTCGCGGTCGACCTCGACGACGACCTCCTTGTACACGTCGTGCGTGAGGTGCAGCGTGAGGCACCTCGACCCGTCGCGGATGTCGTAGAAGATCGACCCCTCGCCGGTGATGAAGGTGCCCGCGGTCTTGACGCCGGGGATGTTCGTGCCGAGCTTGAAGCCGCGGAACCACTCCTCAGGGACGCTCTCCGTCGAAACGGACGCTATGTGGCTGAAGGGGATGTGGAAGGCGCCGTGCAGGGAGAGGATCTCGTCGCCGAGGCTGAGCGTGATCTCGACCTTGTCCGTGCCGACCGCTACGTGGGCCATGGCCTTTGCCTCCTCAAGCTTCCCGGACCCTAGAGTTCGTCCGCGGCACGGCCCATTCCTCCGGCAGGGCCATCCTGGGCGCAGATCTGGATTCTGGCAGGATGGCGTAGAGTGGCCGTCGAAGCGACCGGCACGGGACGGGCCGGCGCAAGGAGTGGGGACGCATGACGGTGTGCCGCGCGGCGGCGATCGGGCTGCTCGCCGCGGGGGCCCTGCTGGGCGGATGCGGGACAGCGGCCGGTCCGGCAACGGTGAAGGTGCCGCTGCCGATCACGTACGTCCAAAGCGTCCGCAAGGTGAAGCGGGTCCCAACCGCGGTCGGCTGGCTCCTGCCGCACGTCGCGGGCTACGGCTGCGGCGGTTCCTACCAGCCTGCGAACCCGAGGAAGTGGAAGCCGGGCGACGAGGGCGCACCATTCGGGTTCTGGCAGCTGCAGCTCTTCTGCACGGACCCGCACCTGAGGCTCCATGCGCCGAAGGGCGGCGTCGCGGCCGGCGTCGTCCTCGTCTGGGAGATGCCGGGCGACGCCAAGACGCCCCTGGGGAAGGCGAGCGGGCAGGCCGGGCTCACGGACCTGCACATGGTCCGCCTTGACGGGGAACCCGTCGGCGAGGGCCGCATCGACCTCGGCGGCTACGAGTCCGACATCGTCTGGCTGAGGGAGGGGCGCACCTCGTACGTCGGGCTCGGCCGGAGCTACACGCAGCCGGTGCTCGTCGAAATGTACGGGCGCGACGTGCCCTATGCGGTGCTGCTCCGCTTCGCGCGGAGCCTCAAGGCGGTCGGCACGCAGGAGTGATCTTTGCCGCCGACGCGATACCGCACGCGATTTCGGCGATGTGCGCACAAGCCGCGCAATACCGTCCACTGCCAGGCGCCGTGTAGTATGGTAAATGGGAAGGTTGCGTCGAAGGGTCGGATATTTGTTGGCCATCTTGCGCAAGCCGGCTCCCGAGCCCCCCGCCAGGACTGTCGAGACGGTCGGCCAAGCGGGGGGCAACGTCGTCTACACGTCCCGCTCCATCGCCCGGGCCATGGACAAGATGAACAGGACGTCGACGGAGATGTCCGGGGACCTCGATGCCATGGCCGGTGCCATGTCGCGCATGATCGCCCAGCTGCAGGACGCCCCGCGGCTGAGCGCCGCCGTCGACGAGGGGCTCAAGGGGCTCGCGGAGGCCTTCCGGCAGGTGGCGCTCGGGGCCACCGAGCAGGCCGGCGCCACGTCCGCCGCGCTGGGCGTGATCGAGGGCGCGTCGCGTGCCGGCCGCGAGGCGGGCGAGCGGGCCGACGGCGTCGTGACGGATCTCGCGGCGGGCTCGGCACGGCTCAAGGAGGGCCAGACGGCCATCGCCGGCGTGCTGAGGGCGGCGGCCGGCTTCGCAGCGGCCATGGGCCGCGTGCAGGAGCAGCTGCAGGCGCTGCGTCAGGCGGCGCAGGGCATCCACGAGTTCTCCTCGAGCATCCTCGACATCGCCAACGAGACAAACCTTCTGTCGCTCAACGCGTCGATCGAGGCGGCCAGGGCCGGTGAGGCCGGACGCGGCTTCGCCGTGGTCGCGCAGTCCATCCGCACCCTCGCGGACCGCTCGAAGACGCGCGTCAAGGAGACGGACCAGCGGATCGCGGCGATCAACCAGGCCGTCGACATGGTCGCCCGCGTCGTGCAGGAGATCAGCTCGAGCGCCGACAACATGGCGGCCTCCGCCCAGGAGGCGGAGAGCACGCTGGTCGGCATGGTCGCGCAGATCGACGCCGTGCAGGAGGGCGTCGCGGCCCTCTCGGAGTCGTTCTCCGACGTGACGGCCGAGATGCAGGGGGCGGCGGAGCAGATCGGGTCCGTCGCGGCCGTCTCGCAGGAGAACGCCGCCATCGCCGAGCAGGTCACGGCGAGCTCGCAGGCGGTGGGCGACCAGGTGCGCGAGATGGCGCAGGTGAGCACGGAGAACGCCGAGCGCGCCGGCGGCGTGGTGCAGCAGGTGGAAGGGCTGCAGGCCGAGATGAAGGCCTTCGTGGCGTCCTCGAACATCCTGCGCGCCATGGCCGACGACATCGCCCGCATCGTCGCCGGGGAGGGCGGCAGCTCGCCGATCCAGTCCCTTGTGGAGGAGCTGCAGCGGGCCGGGGACGAGATCGCCACGATCATGGCCGAGGTGCCGGAGGAGTTCCTCGGGGCCGCCAGCTACCGGGAGATCTCGTCGCCGGAGGATGTCGCGGGCCTCTCGAGGCTCTTCGACCCCGGCAAGGCCACGAGCTTCGATCCGCCCAAGTACGCCACGACGTGGGACGCGCTCGTGGACGTGCGGATCGCCGAACTCCTCGAGCGGTTCCGCACGCGCCACCAGGGCATCTCGATCATCGCCTTCGTGGACCTCAACGGCTTCGTGTGCGCCACGGACGCTCCGAACCGCGCCGCCTGGACCGGCGACCCCGCCGAGGACGGCCTGCACAACCGCGTCAAGCGATTCTTCGACGACGAGAGCGACCTGCCCCCGGCGCGCGTCGGCCTGGGCGCCCAGTACCTGCGCTCTCCCTTCGCCGGGCGCACCCGCTGCGAGCCGCGCGAGCTCTGGCCGTTCGCCGTCGCGCAGGCCGAGCGGCCCTTCTCGATCCACATCTTCCATCGGGACACCGGCGAGGTGACGATGGAGCTGTCCGTCGCCATCTACGTGCATGGCCATCCCATCGGGGCGCTCCGCATGCTGACGGCGCTGGACGCCGAGGGGCGCATCCGGCGTTAGGTGTGCCGGACGAGTCCGGTGACCCCTGGGCCGAGGGCGCGCCGCGCGGGCGGACGCGACATCGCAGGGGGGTGCTGCGCGCTGCGCCTGCACGTTGGCGTCGAAGTGGACGAGTCCGGGCTGGCGCAGGCATGGGTGCGCGAGTACCTAGGCTGCACGAGCCGCGGCGCGTCGCAAGGGGAGGCGCTCGAGCGGCTGCCGGAGGCGCTGCGGGCGTTCTGGTCCTGGCTGAGGGCGCACGGTGAGCCCGACGTCCCCGCGCAGGGCGCCGAGGTCTCGCTCGCGGAGGTGGAGGTCTGCCGGGTGGCCTCCAGGCTCTGGGACGCCGACAGCGAGGGCTTCTTCTCGTTCGACCGCCTCGCGCTGACGGCGGAGGAGTTCCAGCGGGCGCTGAGGTACATGGCCTATGCGCGCTCCGACGTCCTGGCGCTCTCCGACGCGGCCGACGCGGCGACGCTCGGCCACGGCGTGGGTCGCAGCGGGCGCAGTGTGGGCGCCACCCTGTCGCACCTGGCGTTCACGGACCTCTGGTACGCGCAGCGGGCGGCGGAGCCGTCGTCGGCGCAGTGGCGGCGCCACCTGCTCGAAGAGCTGCGCGCTTCGTCGCTGCGCTGGGTGGAGGACGGGTTCCGGGCGGGCGAGACCCCTCCGGTCTTCACCCTGCCTCCGGATGCCTGGGGGGAGGGGCGCGAAGAGGCGTGGACGCTGCCGAAGGCCCTGCGCCGGTACGTCTGGCACGACCTCCTGCACCTCACAGCGCTGCGCAGAGCGCTGGACGACGGGCCGTGACGGCCGGGGGGCCGATGCCGTCGCCGGCCGCCTCGGCAAAGCGTCGCCGGGAGCGGCGACCTGTCCGGTTCGGAGGGCCACGATGCACCCTGACGGAGGTGGCGCCATGCTCGTAGGGCGGATGCTCGCCTCGGCGGCTGCGCTCGTGCTGCTGGCGGCCTGCGCACCCGAGACCGCTCGGCCCGCCGCACCCAAGCCCCTGCGGCCCGTGACCGCGACGTTCCAGGGTGCGCCTGGAGGCGCCGAGGTGACGGCCGTCGCGTTCGTCGATGCCGAGCACGGCTTCGTCGGCGTCGGCGAGTCCCCCTACTTCGCCGTGGGGGAGGCGCTTCTGGGCGGGCCAGGGGAGCTGCTGAGCACGTCGGACGGCGGGCGGACGTGGCGGGTGGTCGGCAGGACGAAGGCCGCGATCCTCGCCCTGGACTTCCTCTCGCCGACGCAGGGCTTCGTCCTGACCGGCGCCTACGGAGGCGAGACGGCGATGACGCTGCTCGCCACGACCGACGGGGGGCGCACGCTGCGGGCGCTCTCGCACCCACCGGGCTACGTCGGGGTCGCCGAGCTCCGGTTCACATCGCCCGCGGACGGGGTCATCTCGCGGCAGAACTGCCTCGACTGGACGGCCGACGGCGGACGGACCTGGCATGCGTCGTACGGCGCCCTGCCGCCGCCAGGCGTGTACGGCGGGCCGATGCCGTACGCGACGGACTTCCTCTCCGCCGACGTCGGGTTCGCGGCGCAGGCCGGCAGCATCCTGCGCACGACCGACGGCGGCGCCTCTTGGCACGTCGTCTACAGGCTGCCGGCGGCGTCCGAGGCCATGTTCGGCTCCGGCCCCGTCGCCTTCGCCACGCCGACGGTCGGCTACGCCGCCATCGACGTGATGCGAGGGGCGTCCGTCGGCGACGTGGTCCTGCGCACGCAGGACGGCGGCCTCCACTGGCGGCCGATGTCGGCGAGCGGCTACATGCCGGAAAAGGACGTCTCGCCGACCGGGCCGCCCGGTCAGTTCAGCGCCGTGGTCGGCTGGGGGGCGACGAACGTCGCCGTCATGACGCTCAAGGGCCTGGCGGTCAGCGGGGACGAGGGGGTGCACTGGCGCCTCGTCAAGGTGGGCTCGTCGAACCTCGGTACGGACGACCTGACCTACGTCGCCGGTCGCGGCCTCTACGTGGCGCCGGCCGACGGAGCTCTTGTGGTGGTCCGGCCGGGTGGCGGTGTGGGACAGGTGTGGCCGCGGCCGACGCCGGACGTCGCCGTGGACTTCTTCCGTCCAAAGAGCGCCGTGGGGCTTGCCCTCACCCCGGAACCCGCGCTGCTCGAATCGGTCGACGCCGGACGGTCCTGGCGGACGATTCCCCTGCCGAGGACGTCCGCACCGCCGAGCAGCGTCAGCTTCAGGGACGCCCGACATGGCTGGCTGATCGCCGCCGGCGGGCGCGCGCTTTGGACGACCTCGAACGGAGGACGGACCTGGCGGCGCAGCACCCCTGCGGCCGGCGACCCGCTGGACGGGCAGCTGTTCGCTGGGGGTGCCGGCCTCCTGCTGGTGCAGCCCGAGGACGCTGCGCGCCCGCCCGAGCTGCTCGCCACGCGCGACGGCGGACGGCGCTTCGTCCAGCGCACCCTGCCGACCTACTTCGCCGACGGCGGCACCGTGCAGTTCGCCTCGCCGGCCGTGGGCATCGCGGTCTCGGGGCTGAGCGTTTGGGAGACGAAGGACGGTGGGAGATCGTGGCATGACCTGGACCTGCCGACGCATCTCCTGGCCATCGGCGCCGGTCTCACGGCGACAGCGGTCGATCCGCAAGGCGACGTGTGGCTCCTCGCCCAGGCGATGACGCCACAGGGCGTCTACACGCCCGACGTGCTCTACGTGCACTGGACTTCGCAAGGCTGGCAGGAGATCCGGCTGCCGGACGAATTGGGCTTCACGGCGCCTGTGGCGGTCGACGCCGTCGGACCTCGGCGCGTCGACCTCGTGACACCGGCCGGTCTCTTCCTCTCCACCGACCGCGGCCGAACCTGGCGCAACCTCACGTATCCCGAGGCGCCGTAGTCTGGGCCGCGGCCGGGCGGTGCGCGACGACCCGCATACGATGATCCGCCAGATCGAGCCGGAACCGCGGCACTGCACCTTTGGAGGCGGTCGCGCGCGTGCCCGGCGCGAACCCCCGTCCGGGTGCCTGGGCAGCACCTCGCCGTAGCAGGGGCGATGCGGACGCGATCGCCGTCCGGCACCTCCTTTCGCGGGTCGGCGAAGCATGATCCGCCGCCCATCCCGGCGGGGGCCGTGGCATCCGCACACGGCAGGACCCCAGATGCCCGGACTTCGCGCCCAGAGGGACGGGAGCGGCGCAAGGGCCTCGCCGACGGAGCGCGAACCGTCGCCAAGACGCCCGTGCGGCCCCCTGCGCAGCCGCTTCGACACGGCGAGCGCTGGCTCTGGCCCGGCATCCCCGTGCCGCGGACGTCGGTCATGGGATCCTCGGACGCATCCGCTCGAGCTCGCGCTCGCCCGGGTGGAGCTCCTGCGCCTCCGGGGGCGGCGAGCTGCGCACGTAGCGGACGGCGTACGAGAGGAGGAACACCGCCGTCGCCACGCCGAGGATCCAGAGACCGGATCGGGTCCAGTAGAGGTATGCGGCGGTGGCGAGCCACCAGACGGCGATGGCGAGCGCCTCGGCGAGGCGGCTGGGCCGCGGCGTCCGCCAGACCCGCCCGAGCACCACCAGGAGGACGCCGCCAGCGATGGCCCCGGCCCACGGCCGACCGGAGATGGCGGAGATGCCGAGCAGGCGGCCAAGGTACACCGCGGTGAGCACCGCGCTCCTTGTGAGCCAGAGCAGGCCGCCGGATGGGACGCGAGCACCCGTCATCGAACGCCCCTCCCGTTCCGTCCAGGAACAGCATGCGTCGAGCGCCAGCTGCTGTCACACCTGGCACTCTTGACCCAGGAACCAAGCGGAGAACCTCGCGCGCGGCCTGGGACGCGTGCCCGGGCCGCTCGCCGGAGAGCGCAGGCCCTCCTGGTGAGTCCGATCTGCGGCTGCGGCACGCTCGAGCGCGGCGGCGACGCCATCGCTCGGGGCGGGCATCCGAGAGCCGAAGGCGCGCCCTGGGAGGCGACCCGCGCCTGGCGCCGGATTCGGCGAGCCGCCGCCGCCGCTTGACCGCCCGCCCCGCGCAAGGCTACCATCTACGAAAGGCCTTTCCGCCTTACAACCGAGCCCCGCGCAGCGGGGCGGAACCGATGCGGAAGAGAGTAGCGCCCGGAGCCGACGTGCAGCGAACCGGAGCAGGTGCGAGCCGGGACGGCGGGCGGGCGTGAAGATCACTTCCAAGGGCGCCGGCGAAGACGGGCCGCCTCCGGGCGGAGCGAACCAGCCGGTGACGCCGGGCGCACGTGACGCGCCGAAGAGCCCGGCCCGATGGGCCGGGGAAGCAAGGTGGTACCGCGGCGACAGCCCGCCCTTCGGCAGGCTGTCGCCCATGTTTTCCCGTTGCGCAGGGGAGGCTAATGTTCGTGGACTATCGCGAGACGGTGCTGCTGCCGAAGACGGAGTTCCCGATGCGCGCCGGCCTGCCGGAGCGCGAGCCCCAGTGGCTCCGCTACTGGCAGGAGGGGGGCCTCTACGAGGCCGGGCTCAGGCACCGGGAGGGCAGAGAGCCCTTCATCCTGCACGACGGGCCGCCCTACGCCAACGGCGACATCCACATCGGGACCGCGGTCAACAAGGTCCTCAAGGACACGGTGACCCGCTACATGACGATGCAGGGCCACCCTTCGCCCTACGTGCCAGGGTGGGACACCCATGGCCTGCCGATCGAGATGCTGGCGCTCAAGGAGATGCGGCGCGACCGCCACGCCCTCGACGACCTCAGCCTGCGCGAGGCCTGCCGCAGCTTCGCCCTCAGGCACATCGGCAAGATGGCGGAGCAGTTCCAGCGCCTCGGCGTGCTTGGCGACTGGGAGCACCCGTACGTGACGCTGGACCCCGTGTACGAGGCCCAGGAGCTCAGGGTGTTCGGCGAGATGTACGCCCGCGGCCTCGTCTACAAGGGGTTCAAGTCCGTGCACTGGTGCCCCGTCGACGAGACGGCCCTCGCCGAGGCGGAGATCGAGTACAAGGACGTCGAGTCCCCGTCGATCTACGTGAGTTTCCCGGTCGTCGCGGCGCCCCTCGCCCAGGACCTCCTCGGCGCCGGTCTCGTCATCTGGACCACGACCCCCTGGACCCTGCCGGCCAACGAGGCCGTGGCGCTCCACCCGGAGCTCCTCTACGGCCTCTACGAGAGCGCCCACGGCCGCCTCGTGCTGGCCGTCGCCGCGGAGGAGCGCCTGCGCGGCGCGCTCGGGCTGCAGGCGAAGCTGCGCGACGTCCCCGCGGCCGAACTCGAG
>Ga0187814_10000484_pt1 | contig 13369 bp, 15 predicted proteins | sample NC_S_4_FD_132450 | JGI IMG/M metagenome (GOLD analysis project Ga0187814, IMG submission 132450) | Wetland sediment microbial communities from Neuse River Estuary, North Carolina, USA - ASW-S_4 | ecosystem: Environmental > Aquatic > Freshwater > Wetlands > Sediment | place: USA: North Carolina... | reverse complement strand
TTGAATTGTAGTTTGAAGGCCCGGTTCGCGGTCCGCTTTTCCGCGCGTGGCCGGTCCGCCAAGATCGATCCCGCTCCAAGAGGCACCAATGAACTACTCCGAACCAACGTCGCTCGGAATTCTCGCCTGTCCCGGTGGCGAGCATTTCGCCGACCAGGTGATCCGGCGCCTCGGGTCGATCTACAAGCGCCGCTTCGACCGAAAGGTCCAGCTCCTAGCCCAGCGATACCACATCACCGAGGAACTCGTGGTACGGAAGATGAACTTCAACCACGACATAGAGTCCAGTCTGCCTTACGTTCCGGGCAACGTGAACGGGTATCGCGCACCCAAGTTCAAGGTTCACGCCAGGCATACCTACTTCGCCAACGGAGAAGTGAAGACCGAGATTCTCGATTCCGTGCGCGGGAAGGATCTCTATCTTTTCCAGGACGTGGAAAACCGCCAACCGATCGCTTTCAACGACGGTGCGGTCCAGCGGAGCCTTTCCGTCAACGACCACCTTTTTTCCCTTTTCGTGACCATCGACGCCGCGACCCAGGCCGGAGCGAGGCGCATCAATCTGGTCCTGCCGGCCTTCCCCTATTCGCGCCAACATAAAAAGAAGGGGCGAGAAGGTCTCACCGCGGCCCGCGTCAGCGAAATGTTCGAGAACCTGGGCGTTGCCCGCGTCATCACCCTCGACATCCATTCCCGCGAAATCGAAAACGCCTTCGGCAAAATGTGCATGGAGAATCTGCATCCTTCATTGCAGATAATCGAGAAGCTCATCGACATAACCGATATCGGCAGCGACGACCTCGTCGTGCTTTCGCCCGACACGGGCGCTGTCGATCGTAACAAGTTCTATGCCAATACCCTCCATCGCCCCCTCGCGCTCCTGTACAAGGAGCGCGACTATTCGAAGGTGAGCAAGAATGCCGCCGAATCGAACATCACCGACATGCGGCTTCTCGGTGACGTCAAGGACAGAATCGTATTCATGGCGGACGACATGATTGGTACGGGAGGCACCCTCCTCAAAGGCATGAAGGCCATCAAGGACATGGGAGCGAAGGAGATCTTCTGCGCCGCATCTCTGCCATTGTTCTCGGGTTCGGCGATCGAGGATTTCGAAGCAGCCTATCAGAAGGGCCTTTTTCGTCGGGTCATCGGGACGAACGCCGTCTATCATAAGGACCTCCTCCACAAGGAGTGGTACGTCCAGGCCGACATTACGCCCCTTTTCGCCCAGATCATCAGCCTCGTCCATCACAACCGGTCGTTGTCCCAGATGCTCGACCCGCGCGACCTCGTCGCAAAGCGGATCAAGAAACAGCAAGAGCGGATGGCCCATGCCCATCCGGCTCCGAAGTCGGGTGCCGCGACGTCGGCCGACGACGCGGAGGGGGAAGCGGATTCCAATGACCCGGAAGCCGGCGGCGCGATCCTCGAAGGCGATCTTCTGCCCTACCCCTCGATCGATGCCTGATCGGGCGGCTTGAAGCTTCGGCACCGGATCCCTTCACCCGATGCGCCTTTGGAAAGTCCCGACCAGCCCGAAGGCACTTATCTTCGATCTCGATTCGACTCTGTATACCAATCCCGAGTACGCCCGTTTCCAGACTCGAATCCTGGTCGAACGACTCGCCGCCAGGCGAGGAGGCACGCCCGAGGCGACTGAGGCCCTTCTCGACACGTTGCGCGCCGAAGGGAAGCGCAAGGACGGGATCGAGACTTCGTTGGGCAATCTCTTTCTCGTGTTGGGAATATCCATCGAGGAGAGTGTAGCTTGGCGTGAAGAGCTCATCCGGCCGGCCGAGTGGCTCGTCCCGGATCCTCGGCTGGAGAGATCCCTATCGGCTCTCTCGCTCAGGCTGCCCCTCTGTCTCGTAACCAACAATCCTCGCTCGATAGGTGTGGCGAGCCTGCAGGCTCTGGGCGTGCTCGGCTGCTTCAAATTCGTGGTCGGCCTCGACGATACAGGGCGTTCTAAGCCCGACCCGGCCCCGTTTTCGCTGGCTGCAGGCCGCCTCGCCGTCGATTCCTCGCTTATTGTCTCGATCGGCGACCGCGAAGATGTGGATATCAGGCCGGCACTCGCTCTTGGGATGGGCGGCATTCTCGTGGAATCCGTCGAAGACGTTTACAGCCTTCCTCGTCGCCTTTTCGAAGCCTGCCGGCCATGATATTGCACAAGTTATCCACAACCATTCAGACGTTGGGCCTCGCCGTTGTGCTTTGCGCTGACAGCACTTCCACGAGGGAGATTCGGCAACATGACGATAACGTGGAGTTCAAGTCGGTCATATTTTATGTTTGCGAAATGAAATAGCATTCGATATCCCACGAAAATAAAGAGAATTCGTCAATGGCTGTTTGAAGCGCCTCGATCCTGTCCTTCGGCAACCGAAAATCGCGGCCTTATTCCCCGCTTGGTCACAGGTTATCCACAGGTCTTTACAGAAGCCGGTAGCCAGCACCTCGTTGGGCGCGAATTTCGATGCTTTGAGTCCTTTCGCCGGCTTTAAGCTTCCTTCTCAGGCTCGAAAGCATGACATCGAGCCTTCGGGACGAGGCGAGGTCTTCGCCCCAAAGCGACCAATTCAAGGCGGTTCTCGAAAGTCCCGAGGGGCCGGCTTCGAAGAGCAGCGTCAAAGCCCGGCTTTCGCGCGGATCGAGACCCAGTTCGTCGGAAATCGACCGAGGTCGGGCCGCGGCCCTGGCGGCGCAGCGGCCCTCGATCCTCGCGACGAGTTCCGACGGCTCGACCGGGAGAGCCAGAGCGTCCATGGCTCCCTGCGAAAGACAGGCAGCCATGAGTTCGAGGCTGCCCCAGACGATGGTTGGCGACGGTCGCCGTCCGGGGACAAGGGCAAGAAACTCCGTGGAGGGGAGAACGTAGAAATCCGCCGCCGGGAATGGGCGAGCCTCCGCAATATCGGCTCGGAAAAACGAAAGGGAGTCGGACGACTCCCTTTCGAAGCGCCGCAACACGCCGGAAAACCACGGGACGGAGGCACCCTCACGCTCCGCGACGCAAACGGTCGCGATCAGGGCTTGGCGCCTTCGCTTCCGCCCGTTCCGGCATTGTCGGTAAGCATCTTGGCTTTGAATTCGGCGAGGAGGGCGTCCGCGCCCGCACCGGAGGATTCGAGTTCGGCGAACTGCTTTTCGAGGCTTGCGCCGCTTGTCGCATCGTCGAGTTCCTTCGTGGCCTCCGCGCGCGCTTCGATTTCGTCCACCTTCTTCGACATTCGCTCGAAGGTGTCGAAAGCGCTCTTGTTGCCCGAAAGGCTCGACATGGTCTTGTTGATCTTGTCCTGGGCTTCGGCTCGCTTGGCCCTTGCGACGAGGATGTTCTTCTTGCGACTGGCTTCGTCGATCTTGGCCTGGAGCTGGCGCAGCGAGTCCTTGAGCTTCTCCACCGAATCTTTCTGGGCTTGCCACTGGGTGCTGAGCTGCAGGGTATAGCCCTCGTACTCCTGCTTGCGGAGCAGGGCCTCCTTGGCGAGATCGTCGCGATTGGCTTTGACCGCGATGACCGCCTTTCGCTCCCAGTCCGCCGACTGGGCCTTGTTTTCGCCGACTTCGCGCTCGAGTTTTTTCTCGTCCGCGATCGCCATGGCGACAGCCTTCTTGGACTCGATCATCTGCTCGTTCATGTCCATGAGGACTTGATTGAGCATCTTTTCGGGGTTCTCGGCCTTGTTGATGAGGTCGTTGATGTTCGAGGAAATGACGGTCCGGAGTCGGTCGAAAATGCCCATCGAGGGTCCTCCTGAAGCTAACTTGAGGCGAACGAGGACAGTCTCGGCCAGTGCTCGCCGAGCGCGATGCTGACCGCGTCGAGAGAGGCTTCGAGTTCGGACCTGTCCATGTCCCCGTATTCGAGGGTATCGATGAGGACGACATCGTCGCCCTCGATCGCGTAGGCGCCGTGGGCGAGCCCCGATCCATTGAGAAGGAGAAGCTCGCGGAAAAGCTGTTCGTTTCCGCCGGTAGCGGCGGGAGAGGGGATCTTCATCACCGTCGCCCGGATGACGACGACCGGCTCAACCAACGATATGATGATCGGAGGGTTGCCGTTCGCCGAATCGTCGATGAGCCATGTATTGGAGCCGACCTCTTCATAGGGAAGTCCGAGGTCCATCAAGAAGGTTTCGATCTTTTCCAGCCCTGCCATTCAGTTCCTCCCCTGCCCGTCGTTCGGTCAGCCCAGGAAAACCTGCCCGGAATTGTCTATTGCGAGGATGGTCCGGCATTCGGCGCAGCGAAAGCGCCCGGGGCGGGCCGCTCTCAGTCTGCGGTTGCAGATAGGGCAGGAAAAAACTTTTGGGAAAACCGAAGCGGTCGAGCTCTTTTCTCCCTGGCGGAAGAAGCCTACCGCCTCGTCGATATTGTCTTTGATGTTGAAGAATTGGGAAAAACCCAGGAGCTGGAAAACCTCGTAAACCTTCGGCTGAATCTCGAGGAGCACAATGTCGCCGCCACGGGGTCTGACTTGCTTGAGAAAGGCCGTGAACGAACCGATTCCCGTCGAGGAAACGTAGTTGAGGCCGCCGCAGTTGAAAATGAGGCGGGTATAACCGCTCTCGATGGCCTTCCCCACGCGCTTCTGGAAAGAATTGGAATTGTAGGTATCGATGTAGCCGGTCAGCGAAAGAGTGAGGCAGTTTTCGACGTCGTCGATCTTGGTGAGCCTGATCTTGAGGCTGTCATCCTTTTCGTCGTCGAATCCCGTGACTATACTGTTGTTGTCATTGGCCGGCATGAACTTCTCCTCTTCGTCCGAAGTAAGGATCGGCGATTGTTGACCATTGTAAAAGGCCCAAACGTTCGCGTCAATCCGATGGGTTTACCGCGCGCCCTTTAAGGTAGCGCCAAAGCCTTTCGACTGCAAGAAAAGGGCGATGTCGCGATCCGTTACGCCTTGGCGAAGCTCAGGCCACCGTCCATCGCCACGATCGATCCCGAAGCGAGGCAGGGGTCGGCGGCGGCAAGGGTAGCGACGGTTTCGCCGATGGCGTCAGTTTGGATGAGCATTCCGCCGGGGGATTTCGCGGCCAGCGCGCGTCTCGTCGCGGAGTCGAGGTATTCCGTGTCGACCAAGCCGGGGCAGGCGACGAAGGCTCCGATGCCATCGCTCGCATGCTGGATGGCGACGGATTTCGCGAGCACTCCAAGGCCGGTCTTCGCCGCCGCATATGCCGAATTCGTACTGTAGCCTCGGATCGTGTCGGTGCCGGTCCCGCCGAAGAAAACGATTCGCCCCCATTTTCGTTCCACCATGCCCGGAAGGACAAAAGAGGCAAGGGCGCCGGGAAGTGCGAGATCGAGCCTCGCGATATCGAGCCAGTCGGCTGTGGAAGTCGAAGCGAGAGGCTTTCGCAAAAATGGGCCGAATGCCGCGATCAGGATGTCAAAGCGCGGTTCCGGGCCGAGCATGGCGACGAAGTCGAAGCGGCTTTCGCGTTCGAGATCCATTGGCAGGCCCTCGGCCTGTACGCCGAGGCCGCGAAGCGAGGCGAGGGCGGCGGCCATCCGGCCGCCGTCGCGCGTGCCGAGGAGGAAAATGTCGGCGCCCCGTAGCGCGAGGGACCGTGCGACCGCCCCGCCTATACCTCCGGTTCCGCCGACCACGAGTGCGCGCCTTCCGTCCAGCGTCCGTGGAACGAACGCCGATATTGGTTCTTGTCCTTCAGCCATGCCGCTCGTACTATACCTCCCCATGCAACAGGGGCATACCGGTGAACCCGATCTCTCCCGCTTCGTCGTCGTGCTCTGTCGCTCGGAGGAGGCGGGGAACGTCGGAGCGGCCTGCAGGGCCATGAAGACCATGGGGTTCCGAAAGCTCGTCCTGGCAGGCGCCCCGCTTTATGACGAAAAGCGCGTGGCGATGATGGCCGTACATGCCTTCGACCTCTACGAAAACGCGGAGCGCTTCCCTGACCTTGCCGCGGCGCTTGCGGCCAGGAGTCTTTCGGCGGGATTCACGAGGAGAAGGGGAGGCCGTCGCAAGACCTTTTCGGTATCGGTCGATGATTTCGCCACCTCGATTTCGACCCGCGCAGCTGAGGGGGAGGTCGCCCTCGTATTCGGCAACGAAAAGAGCGGCCTGTCCAGCCGCGAGGTGGGGCTCTGCAGCCTTGCGGTCCACATTCCGAGTTCCATCGCCTTTCCCTCGCTCAACCTCGCCCAGGCGGTACAGGTGGCCTGCTGGGAAATTCGCAGGCAGGCCGCCGAACCCTTCTCGGGCGGCCACCGGGCGGCGCGGCGTGAAGAAGTGGAAAAGGCGGTCGACCGGGCGTCGCTGCACCTCGCCAAACTCGGTTTCTTTCGCCTCAACCAGGGAGACGAACTCAAGGAGTTCCTCCGAGACATCGCCGAGCGGGCCGCCCTCTCGGTTTCGGAGCTTCGCTATTTCGAATCCTTCGTCCATAAGATGGCCGGTCTCGCGGACAAGGGTGCTCCCCTCGAAGGCCCGGCCGCCGGAATGCAGCCAGCGCAAAGTTCTGCCGCGTCCTCAGAGAAGGATATCCTCCGCTCGGATCGTCTCCCGTGATCCGGCGACGACGACCGCACGCAGGATCGCATTGCGAAGCTGCCGAACATTGCCGGGCCAATCGTGGGCGGAGAGCTTGTCGATGGCGGATTCCCCGATGTCCTTGCATCCTCTGGCGGCGTCCCGCATGAAGAAGCGGGCGAGAGCGGGTATGTCGTCGCGCCGATCGCGAAGCGGAGGCATGGCGATCCTGAGCGTCTCGACGCGGTAAAAGAGATCCGAGCGGAACTCGCCCCTGGCCATGGCCTCGTCGAGGTTCTTGCCCGTCGCCGATACGAATCGCACGTCGACCTCCACCGAGCGACGGGCCCCCAATCGCCGAACGCTCCCGGATTCGAGGGCTCGCAAAAGCTTGGCCTGGGTCTGGGGCGGCGCGTCGCCGATCTCGTCGAGGAAGAGTGTGCCGCCATCCGCGAGTTCGAAGGCACCGGGCCGGTCGGAGGCGCCGGTAAATGCGCCCTTGCTCGAACCGAAAAGTTCGCTTTCGACGAGCTCGGTCGGAATGGCGGCGCAATTGAGCGCGACGTGCTCATGCGCTTTCCGGGACGAAAGCGCGTGGATCGCCCTGGCGACAAGCTCCTTGCCAGTTCCGCTCTCCCCGGTGATCAGAATGGGATATTCCGATCTGGCAAAGACTTCTACCTCTCGCCTGATTTTCTTCATCGCGGCGGATCGGCCCACGAAGAACATCGGTTCTTCCTCGGCGCCGACAAGGCAACGCGTCAGGAAGTCGCGAATTTCCGGAACGCCGGCGGCTTTGGGCAATACGTCGCTCGCTCCCGATCGTACCGCTCGCGCGACCAGCCGGGGATCGTTCCCGCTCGTGAGCGCAAGGACCGGTGGTGCCCCGCAGATTCGACCGAGTTCTTCGAGAAGCGCAAAGGGATCGCCTTGCTCGAGTTCCAGATCGAGGACGATGGCCAGAGCGTCTCCTTTCCGAACCGCGTCCAGGGCCGCTTGGCCCTCTGCGTAGTGGATCACGCGGTAGCCCAGTTCGGGAGAAGTCGAAAGTGCGGAAGCGATTCCAGGGGAGTTTTCGATTGCGATTACGGTGCGCATGCCGAGAAGCTGCCTCCGCTTTCCCGAACTCGCAACGACGAGCGAATAGTCACTTGTCTATTTTGCGCTTTTCCGTGTTTCAACCGCTTATCGGATGAATAGGCCTTTGCTCGGTGAGCAAGCGTATTGAGGCTCATGGAGGGAGGGGGTAATCCAGGGGAGGGCGATCAGTGCTGGGAGAATCGCTCGAAAAGGACGAGGAGCTCGAAGAAGGCGAACACGACAATACGCCAAGCTGTCCATGGTCGCTTGAGAAAATTCGGGATCCATTCGAGCCCGCGGCTGACGAATCCGGGCGAAGGGCGCGACTTGGCGTGGGCGAACACCCAAAAAATGTCCGAGCACCACATGTAAATGCCCGCGGGGAAGGCGGGAAGGTTCCTCGGAATCCATCGCTCCCCGCCCGGGACCCCCTTGCCGACTAGGAGAAGTGTCGGCGATGCCTTTCTCACGGCTTCGACGATTGCCGACTCCCGGTTTCGTGGATAGCCGCCGGCATGTCTTCCGACGAGACGAAGCCCGGGGAAGGTCGAGCGGAGGTTCGATTCGGCCTTGAGTACAATTCCGGAGGTTCCGCCAAGGAGATAGGCGGATTTGCCTCGACGTTCGAGGATGCCGAGCAGGCGGATAACGAAATCGAAGGGCTGATATCTGGGGGGCTCCGCGCGTCTGAGGAATCTTGCGGCTTTGACGATCGAGGGGGAAATGGGTATGACGAGGCTCGCTCCCGCCACCATCGTCCGGAATTCGACCCGATTCCGCGCGCGCATCAGGTCCCAGACCGAAAGGAGGACGATCTGGTGATTGGTGCCGTCCTCGAAGGAATCGAGTATCTCGTCGAGGCTTTCGTCATGGACGACGTTGACGGGCACTCCGAGTATATTTATCCGTTTCAGGCCTGTGAGCGGATCCATGGGTCATGCTCCGAAACGACGATTTCGACTGCCGCCACGGCGAAAAGCGCGGCCGTTTCGGCCCTGAGCACGGCTCCCGGCAGTCGGAAGGGGAAATAGCCCGAAGCGAGGAGGAAATCGACCTCGTCCGGGGCAAAACCGCCCTCGGGCCCGACGCAGAGGACAACCTCCTCGGGCCGGGGGCCAAGATACTCGTGGAGCGATCCGTCCGCAAGGGGCGTCTCGTGGAGAAGCAGCGATAGCCTGGTCCCCATAGGCTCGCCGAGCCGGTGCGCCAGGTCGTGGAGCTCGACCGGATCCTCGACTCCGGTCGGAACTGGCGAACCGGATTGCTGCAGGGCTTCCCGGACGATTCGCAACTGGCGTTCACGCCGCGCCGATCCCGACATGCGACCGAGGCTGCGGGCCGTCTCAAGGGGGATTACCCGGGAAACTCCGGCTTCCGCGGCCTGCCGAACGACGAGATCGAATTTCTCTCCCTTGAGAAGGGCCGCCGCGAGCACGATCCGCGGGAGGCCGCCGGCTCTGAAGGCGTTCGGAAGCCGAGGCTCCTCGATTGCCCGGGTTTTCCTCCTGCCTCGTCCCCCGCGCAAGTCTTCGAGTGGGACCGTCGGCCCTGGGCCATCCCCTCCGACGATTCGCCTCACCGACAGGACCACCGCCCTCTCCTCGACCGAGACCAGCACGCATTCGTGTCGTCTTCCGGCCGTATCGATCGCCGGGAACCGGTCCCCCGCTCCGAGACGGAGCACGCGGACGAGATGCCGCGCTTCCCCCCCCGCGATCCTGAGCTCGTCCGATCCATCCCAGTCCGCCGGAAGAACGAACTGACGCATTCGGCTTTTCGTCTAGTTCGTCGGACTTTGGGATGGGGTCGTCTGGTCCGGAGCGGATTGCTCGGCGGCCTTCGCCGCGGCCTGCGCGGCCTTTTCCACGTCGTTTTCCTGTTTGACCGTCTTGGCCTTGGCGAGAAGATCTGCGAAGTCCGGCCGATCGATCGTCGCGATCGCAGTATTCAAGGCCGTGTCGAATTCCAGGTCATAGGGCGTAGTGACATCGTCCCGCATGAGTTCTTCCTTTATAAGCAGCTCCACGGCACGAAGCGGGAGCATGACTCCTCCCCTGATGAGCTCCTCCGCGAAGGCATTCCGCTGTTCAACCGTGGCTTTAGGATTGGCGTCGGCGAAACTCACGATCTTGCCCGAGTCTATGAGCTTCTGCGCCGCGGCAGTCTCGGCGTCCGAAAGTTCGGGATCTTTGGCGACGATGTCGGGAGTTATGCCCGTCTTGTCGATGCTGCCGCCGCTTGGAGTGTAATAACGCGAAACGGTGAGCTTGAAGCCGGTGGAATCGTCGATGGGATAGACCCGTTGGACGACTCCTTTGCCGTAGGATTTTTGGCCGATGATCAGAGCTCGCTTCTGATCCTTGAGGGCGCCGGAAAGGATCTCCGACGCCGAAGCCGAACCTCGATCGATCAGGACGACCATCGGCTTGTCGGCGGGTACGAGGAGGGCCGGGGTGGCGGATTCGACCGTGTTCTCCTGCGGAATTCTTCCGACCGTCGAGACGATGGTGCCGGATGAAAGGAAGAAGTCGGCGATCTGCACCGCGGATTGGAGAAGCCCGCCGGGATTCGACCTGACGTCGAGGATGAGAGCGCGATATCCGTCCTTGTCGAAGCCGGAAATGGCATCTTGCACCCGCGTGACAGCCTGCGGCGTGAAGTCGATGATCCGTACGTAGCCGATGTTGCCCTTCGCCGTCGGGATGAGGCCCTTCCTGACCGAGGGCACTTCGATGACCGCCCGCGGCACCGAGACGTCGAATTCTGCGGACTTGCCCCGCAGTATGTGCAGTGTCACCTTCGTCCCAGGCTTGCCCCGGATCTTGGCCATCGCGTCGTCGGCCGACATCGGAACCGTGCTTTGGCCGTCGATCGCCAGAATGAGATCACCGGATTTGAAGCCTGCCCGCCATCCGGGTGTATCTTCGATCGGAGAGACAATCTCGATATATCGCGGCGTATCCGAGGGAAGACGCGGGTCCGGTGCCTGTTTCGAAATGTAAAGTCCGACCCCCCCGAAGGCCCCTTCGAGGGTGTCATTCAGTCCGCCCATCAACTTGTCGTCGAGGAAGACGGAATAGGGATCGCCGAGCGCGTCGAACATCCCCTTCATGGCGCCTTGATAGAGAACCTTGGGATCGACACTGTCGACGTAGTTGCGCTGGATGAACTGCCATACGCCTTCGAGCGTTTGGAAATATTGAAGATCGCTCTGGGCCTGATCTCCCGTGGTCTGGGCAGCCGCGCGGGGAACGGCTATCGACGCCGCGACGATGAGGAGCATCGCCGCCGTCAATGCGCTCCACGCGATCCTGCCTCCGGATCGTTTGCCTTCGTACTGCTTCATCCGCCTACTATCAGTATGAGACGTTATCGAGGTCAAGTCCCCGGGCGAATTGGCCTTGGATGGCTTCCCTTTGCCTTGACGTGCTTTGAAGGGGCTTACTACACTGCATTCACATGAAACGCGGGCCCCTCTATTTGGCCGCGGCCCTCGTCGAGGTCCTGCGGTTTTTCGTTCTCATGACTTTCGCGGCGGCACTCGGGCTTCTGGGCCAACGCCCGCTCCTGCCTGCCCTGCTGCGGTACGTCGCGGTCGGCCAGCTCCTCTTTTTCGCGGCCTTCGTTTTCCTCTGGGTCGACGAGGAGCGATACGCCGTCTACAGGCCGCTCGCCCTCACGGGCAAGATCGTCTCCTTCGTCGCTCTGGTGCCAGTGGCACTTTCCTTTGCGGGAAGCGAGACCTTCGCCTCCTCCGGCCGACAAGCGATGGTTACCGGCATCTTCCTGCCGCTCGCGGACCTCTTCGGGATACTAGTCCTCGGGTTCTATCGCCGATCGAAGCCGGCACTGCCTCCGGAGCCTCCCGATGCCGCCCAACACGGGCCCGAGGATATCGAACAGGTGGAGAGCCTCCCCTGACATGCGCATAGTTCCGATCGCGAGCGGCAAGGGAGGAGTCGGCAAATCGCTCGTGGCGGCCAACCTCTCAATCGCTCTCGGGCAGACAGGCAAGCGAGTCGTACTCGCCGACCTCGATCTCGGCGCTTCCAACCTGCATGTGATACTCGGCCTTCCGCCGCCGAAGACGGGTATCGGCACTTTCCTCTCGGGTTCTTCCGGCGCTTTCGAGTCCGTGATCGTCGAAACCGACTATCCCAACCTTCGCTTCGTGCCGGGCGATGCGGAGCTTCCGGGCCTCGCGAACATCAAACCCTCCCAGAAGAACATGCTCGTGAAGCGCCTGCTCTCCCTCGATGCCGATTACCTCGTACTCGATCTCGGGGCCGGCACCGGCTCGAGCATCCTCGATTTCTTCCTCATGAGTTCGCAGGGGCTCGTCGTCACCACGCCCGCCCTCACCGCGACGCTCAACGCCTATCTTTTTCTCAAGAACGCGGTGTTTCGCCTCCTCTACGGCTCTTTCGGGACAAAGTCCAAAGCCTACGACTACCTCGAATCCCTGCGTCGCGACGGCGCCACCCTCCAGAAGGCCTACGTGCCGGACATTCTCGAACGGGTCGCCGATATCGACCCCGAGCGGCATCGCGTCGCTGTCGAACGGCTCGGCAGGTTCAGACCTCGCCTCCTCCTCAATATGCTCGAGGAACCCAAGGACGCGGAGAAGGCGCAAAAAATCAGACGGTCGTGCCAGGAATACTTGACGGTCAAGCTCGAGCACCTCGGAATCCTGTATCGCGACGATCTCCAGGACGTGGCTCTGGCGAGCCGCATTCCCATCATCAAGTACAAACCCCAGTCGGTTCTCTCGCAGGCTATCTTCCGCACAGCCGACAAGCTGGTCTCCACCGAGGACGAAAACGACGCGCCCCTGTCCCTCGCGGAACTCGAGGGAAGTTTCCAGACGGCCGAACTCGAGGCCGAGAGCGATTTCGGGGTCAAATTGAGCTACGTCGAGGATCTTCTCAACTCCGGCGCGCTTACGATGGGCGACCTCGTCGAAACCGTGAAGAGCCAACAGTACGAGATCGACAAGCTCAGGCGTGAGAACCAGTTCCTCAAATTCAAGCTGGCGCGGGCGATAGGTCAGGGATTCGCGGGGTAGAAGAGAATGGCCCAGACAGTCGCGAAGGGGAACGCGCGTCTCACCGTGGACGATCGAGCGCTCGAAGCTCGTCTTGACTTCGCGCCCTCGGCCGACGGAGCCGAATGGAACGCCGACAAGATCTTGAAGCTCGCTCTCGACGCGAGGCTCTCGACGATGAACCCGAAGCGGGCCGAAGAAATCATCGGCAAGTTCGCCCGCGCGAGGGCACCCGTCGCTGAAATACTCGCCAAGGGAGCCGGGCCCGAGGATGCAGTCCCGGAAGAGGCCGAATGGGCCGAACTGCCGGTGCCCGAGGAACTCCGAGAGGCGGCCGACCGCATCCTTTTGTCGGCCCAGGCGCCGGAACTATGGAAGATCGTGACGAGGACAATCAAGACCGAGAAGAAGGTGACCCACAAGGCGGCCTTTCCATTCCTGCCTCCCAAGATCGAAACCGTGGCGGTGCAGGAAAGACTCGAGGCACGCGAGCGGGTCTGGCCCAATCCCGAAGTGCTCAAGACGGGATTCGCACGAAAAGGCGAGCGGGTGGGCCTGCTGTCTTCGGCGAAGAGCGGGAAGCTCGGCAAGGATATCTTCGGCAGGCCCATCCCCTTCGGGGGCGATGCCTCAGCCTTCATCCTGGGCAGAGGCCTTTCGCGAAACAAGAACGAACTCTTGGCCGACGACGACGGCCTGCTTCGGGCGGGACGACTCTGGGTCGAGATCCTGCCCTTCTC